>JAESGS010000083.1_pt1 | contig 170145 bp, 162 predicted proteins | sample 9269761 | NCBI WGS metagenome assembly JAESGS01 (sample SAMN15741799, study PRJNA653493) | algae metagenome | isolation source: Cyanosarcina radialis HA8281-LM2 and co-occurring heterotrophs from damp... | place: USA: Makauwahi cave, Hawaii | collected 2011-01-06 | reverse complement strand
CACGACATCGACAGTGCCTACCGTGGCGCCGACGTGGTCTACGCCAAGAGCTGGGGCGCGTTGCCGTTCTTCGGCAACTGGGAGCCCGAGAAGCCCATCCGCGACCAGTACAAGCACTTCATCGTCGACGAAGCCAAGATGGCACTGACCAACAACGGTGTCTTCAGCCACTGCCTGCCCTTGCGCCGCAATGTGAAGGCCACCGACGGCGTGATGGACTCACCGCAGTGCATCGCCATCGACGAAGCCGAGAATCGCCTGCACGTGCAGAAGGCCATCATGGCCGCGCTGATGCAGCAGTAACCCCACCGAATCCCGACCAGAACACACCCCCATGAACCAGTCCAAAGACATCGTCCTCGCCTTCTCCGGCGGCCTCGACACCAGTTTCTGCGTGCCCTACCTCAAGGAGCGCGGCTGGGCAGTGCACACCGTATTCGCCGACACCGGCGGCGTGGATGCCGAAGAGCGCGCCTACATCGAACAGCGCGCCGCCGACCTGGGCGTGGCCAGCCACGTCACCGTCGATGGCGGTCCCGCAATCTGGGACGGCTTCGTCAAGCCGTTCGTGTGGGCGGGCGAGGGCTACCAGGGCCAGTACCCGCTGCTGGTATCCGACCGCTATCTGATCGTCGACGCCGCGCTGAAGCGCGCCGCGGAGCTGGGCACGAACGCGATCGCACACGGCTGCACCGGCATGGGCAACGACCAGGTGCGCTTCGACCTGGCCGTGAAGGCCAGTGGCGACTACCGCATCGTGGCCCCGATCCGCGAGATCCAGAAGGAACACACCCAGACCCGCGCCTACGAACAGGCCTACCTGGAAGAGCGCGGCTTCGGTGTGCGCGCCAAGCAGAAGAGCTACACCATCAACGAGAACCTGCTGGGCCTGACCATGTCCGGCGGCGAGATCGACAAGTGGGAGGCCCCCGGTGAGGGCGCCCGCGGCTGGTGCGCGCCGCGCGCCGAATGGCCGGTGGAACCACTGCGCGTCACGGTCGGCTTCAAGAACGGCGAAGCGGTCAGCCTGGATGGCCAGCCCGTCGCGGGCGCCGCGCTGCTGGCAAAGTTGAACGCGCTGTTCGCGCCTTATGGCGTGGGTCGCGGCGTATACACCGGCGACACCGTGATCGGGCTCAAGGGCCGCATCGTCTACGAGGCCCCGGGCCTGATCTCGCTGCTGGCCGCGCACCGCGCGCTGGAAGAGACCGTACTGACCAAGCAGCAGAACCGTTTCAAGCCCGAGATCGCGCGCAAGTGGGTGGAGCTGGTCTACGAAGGCTTCTACCACGACCCGCTGAAGGCGGACCTGGAGGCGTTCCTGCAGTCCTCGCAGGCCACCGTCAACGGCGAGGTGGTGTTGGAGACCCGCGGCGGCCGCGTCGATGCGGTGGCGGTGAAGTCCCCGCACATCCTCAACGCCAAGGGTGCGACCTACGCGCAGTCGGCGGACTGGGGTGTCGAAGAGGCCGAAGGCTTTATCAAGCTGTTCGGCATGAGCTCGACCCTCTGGGCCGAGATCAACCGCTGATCGCAGCGCCCCGATGAGTGCCCTGCGCATCAGCACGGACAAGGCGGAGCTGGACCTGCCGCTGATCCATCGTTTCCTTTCGACCCAGGCTTACTGGAGCCAGGGTATCCCGGAGGACACGGTGGTGCGCGCGGTCGCGGGCTCGCTGTGCTTTGGCGCCTACGTCGACGGCGTGGGGCAGGTGGCGTTCGCGCGGGTCGTTTCCGACTACGCGACGTTCGCCTACCTGGCCGACGTTTTCGTGTTGCCTGAGCACCGCGGCCGTGGCTACAGCAAGGCCATGGTCGCCGAGGTGATGGCGCACCCGCAGTTGCAGGGGCTGCGCCGTTTCATGCTGGCCACGTCCGATGCGCACGGGCTTTACACGCAGTACGGCTTCGCCACGCCGGCCAGGCCGGAGACGCTGATGGAAGTGTCCAAGCCGGACATCTACGCCGAGACCATAACCGCATGACCTTGCTCGCGACCACGCTCAAACACCTCGAAGCGCTGGTGTCGTTCGATACCCGCAATCCGCCGCGCGACATCGGCACGGACGGGATCTTCGATTACCTGCGCGCGCAACTGGCGGATTTCCGCATCGAGGTGACCGATCACGGTGCCGGCGCGGTGTCGTTCTTTGCGGTGCGCGGACAGCCGAAGCGCGTGTTCAACGTGCACCTGGACACGGTGCCGTCCTCGCCCGCGTGGAGTGCGAGCCCGCATGTGCTGCGCATCGAAGGCGACCGCGCCATCGGCCTGGGCGCCTGCGACATCAAGGGTGCGGCTGCGGCACTTGTTGCCGCGGCGCAGGTGACCCAAGGCGACGCCGCGTTCCTGTTCACGACCGACGAGGAAGCGAACGATGCGCGCTGCATCGCCGCCTTCCTGGCGCGTGACCATGGCTTCGGCGAGGCGATCATCGCCGAGCCGACGCGCTGCGAGGCCGTGCTGGCGCATCGCGGCATCAGTGCCGTCCGCATGGCGTTCAAGGGCCAGGCCGGGCATGCGTCCGCAGAGAACGCGCTTTCGCTCAGCGCCCTGCACAACGCCATGCGCTGGGGTACCAGCGCGCTGGATTTCGTGCAGGCCCAGCACCACCTGCGGTTTGGCGGACTGACCGGCCTGCGCTTCAACATCGGCCGGGTCGAAGGCGGCATCAAGGCCAACATGATCGCGCCCAGCGCGGAAGTCCGTTTCGGTTTCCGGCCGCTGCCGTCGCAGGACATGGACGGGTTGCATGCGACCTTCCGCAGCTTCGCCAATGCCGAGGCGCTGGCCGAATACGAAGAGACCTTCCGCGGTCCATCGTTGCCGTCGGGTGATGTCGCGCGCGCCGAAGAGCGCCGGCTTGCCGCCCGTGACCTGGCCGACGATCTGGGCCTGCCGATCGGCAATGCGGTGGATTTCTGGACGGAGGCCTCGCTGTTCTCGGCCGCTGGCCTGACCGCGTTTGTCTACGGCCCCGGCGACATCGCCCAGGCGCATACCGCCGACGAGTGGGTCGCGCTTCAACAGCTGCAACGGTATGCGGATAGCGTGGCAAGGATTCTCCAGTAGTGTCGCAGGGCGGGCCCAGGCCCGCCCTGCGCATCCCATGATGTGGTGGGCCAGGGCCCACCCGACGAAAAGCAAGAAGACATGGAATCGAACAAACAAACCCGCCAGACCATCATCCGCCTGCTGTCCAGCATGGCCAGCGCGAAGGAGATCTCGCAGTACGTCAAGCGTTTCTCGCAGCTGGATGCCAAGCGTTTCGCCGTGGTCAAGGTCGGTGGCGCTGTGCTGCGCGACGACCTCGAGGCGCTGACGTCGTCGCTGACGTTCCTGCAGGAAGTCGGCCTGACGCCGATCGTCGTGCACGGCGCCGGACCGCAGCTGGACGAGGAGATGAATGCCGCCGGCATCACCAAGCAGACCGTCAATGGCCTGCGCGTCACCACGCCCGAGGTGCTGGCGATCGTGCGCAAGGTCTTCCTGCAGCAGAACCTGGCACTGGTGGAAGCGCTGCAGCAGGTCGGTGCGCGCGCCACGTCGATTGTCTCTGGCGTGTTCGAGGCCGAGTACAAGGACCAGGCCACCTACGGACTGGTGGGCGATGTCACCCGCATCAACCAGGCGCCGATCGAGGCCAGCCTGAAGGCGGGTTCCATCCCGGTGATCGCCAGCATGGGCGAAACCGTGGGCGGGCAGATCCTCAACATCAACGCCGACTTCGCCGCCAACGAGCTGGTGCAGGTCCTGCAGCCCTACAAGATCATCTTCCTCACCGGCACCGGCGGCCTGCTGGATGCGGAGGGCCGGGTGCTCGATTCGATCAACCTGTCGACCGAGTACGACGAGCTGATGGCCCAGCCGTGGATCAACGGGGGCATGCGCGTGAAGATCGAGCAGATCAAGGATCTGCTGGACCGTCTGCCGCTGACGTCCTCTGTCTCCATCACCAAGCCGGCGGAGCTGGCCAAGGAACTGTTCACCCATCGCGGGTCCGGCACGCTGGTGCGCCGCGGCGAGCGCGTGCTGCGCTTCGAGGGCGGCTGGGCCGGCGTGGACCTGCCGCGCCTGAAGACACTGATCGAATCCAGCTTCGGCCGAACGCTGCTGCCGGACTACTTCGAACGCACCACGCCGTACCGCGTCTACATCAGCGAGAACTACCGCACCGCGCTGATCCTCACGCAGGAGGAAGGGTTCGCCTATCTGGACAAGTTCGCCGTGCTGGATGACGCGCAAGGCGAGGGTCTGGGTCGCGCAGTCTGGCACGTGATGCGCGAGGAGAATCCGCAACTGTTCTGGCGCTCGCGCCACAACAACCAGGTCAACATCTTCTATTACGCCGAATCCGACGGCTGCTACAAGCAGGAGAAGTGGAAGGTGTTCTGGTACGGCATCGAGGATTTCGCCGACATCGAACGCTGTGTCGCGCACTGCCGTACGCGCCTGCCCACGCTGAAGGACTGAGATGGCCGCCGCCTTCCCCATCGCCTGGCAGCAGGTCCCGGTCCTGGCGGGTCGCCATGCCCGCCTCGAGCCGATGTCGCGCGAGCATGTCGACGGCCTGCGTGCCGCGCTGGCAGGCGATGAACTGGCGGCCCTGTGGTTCACGCAGGTGCCGAAGGCGGCCGACGTTGCGGGCTACGTCGATTCCGTACTCGCGACCCAGGCCGAAGGCCTCGTGCTGCCCTTCGTGGTGCGGGATGCGGGTGGCCGCGTCGTCGGCAGTACCCGGTTCTACGGTCTGGAAGTGGACGTGCCCCGGCTCAGCATCGGCTACACCTGGTATGCGCCGGACGTGCAGCGGACCGGCATCAATACCGAAACCAAGTTGATGCTTCTCACGCACGCGTTCGAAACACTCGGCTGCATCAGCGTGGTCTTCGAGACCAGCTGGTTCAACCACCGCTCGCGTGCGGCGATCGCCCGGCTGGGCGCCAAGCAGGACGGCGTGCTCCGCAACCACAAGCGCCACACCGACGGCTCGCCGCGCGACACCGTCGTCTTCTCGATCATCGACGGCGAATGGCCGGCGGTGAAACGCAACCTGCTGGCGAAGCTCGCCCGGCACGAACAGGAATCCCCATGAGCACCCCCAAGACCGTCGGCATCGTCGGCGCACGCGGCCACACCGGTGCGGAGCTGATCCGCCTGATCGCCCGCCACCCGCACCTGCAACTTGCCTTCGTGTCCTCGCGCGAACTCGCCGGGCAGAAGGTCAGCGACCACATCGACGGGTTCGCCGGCGATCTGCGTTACGAAAACCTGAGCCATGAGCAGGTCGGCGCGAAGGGCGTCGACGCGGTGATCCTGGCGCTGCCCAACGGCAAGGCGGCCGACCTGGTGGCCTCGATCGATGCGCAGGCGCCCGCCACCGTCATCGTGGACCTGTCGGCGGACTACCGCTTCGACGACCGCTGGTACTACGGCCTGCCGGAGCTGACCCGGCAGCACTACGCGGGCCAGACCCGCATCAGCAATCCGGGCTGCTACGCCACCGCCATGCAGCTGGCCATCGCGCCGCTGCAGGACCGTCTGGCCGGGCCGCCGCAGTGTTTCGGTGTCTCCGGCTACTCCGGCGCGGGCACCACGCCGTCGGACAAGAACAATACCGAGCTGTTGCGGGACAACCTGATGCCGTACGCGCTGACCGACCACATGCACGAGCGCGAGGTCAGCCGCCAGCTGGGCGTGCCCGTGGAGTTCATGCCGCACGTGGCCCCGCATTTCCGTGGCATCACCATGACGGTCAACCTGTGGCTGCAGCAGCCGGCCAAGGTGGAAGAGATCCGCGCGCTCTACCGTGAACGTTATGCGGATGAGCCGTTGGTCCATGTGCTGGACGAAGCCCCGTGGGTCAGCCGCATCGCCGGCCGCCACGATGTCGAGATCGGCGGCTTCACCCTTGCGCCCGGCGGCAAGCGCCTGGTCGTTGTCGCCACCCTGGACAACCTGCTCAAGGGGGCGGCGACCCAGGCGATGCAGAACCTCAACCTGGCATTTGGATTCGACGAACTCGAAAGCATTCCGCAGGAGACGACGGCATGAGCGACCTGTTGTGGCAGAAGCCCGGCGTGGCGGTGGATGCGGAGATCCAGCGGTTCCTGGCAGGCGACGACGTGCTGCTGGACCGGGAGTTCTTCCTGCACGACATCCAGGCCAGCACCGCGCACGCGGAAGGCCTGCAGCGCATCGGCATCCTGTCGGGCGACGAGCTGGCGGGACTGAAGCGCGAGCTGGCGCTGCTGGCGGATGATTTCCGCACGGGCGCTTTCGTGCTGGATGAGCGCTTCGAGGACGGTCATTCCGCCATCGAAGCCCGCCTGACCGAAAGACTGGGCGATGCCGGGCGAAAGATCCACACCGGCCGCAGCCGCAACGACCAGATCCTGGTGGCGACGCGCCTCTGGCTGAAGGAGAAGCTGGCGCGCGTTGCCACGCTGTCGCGCGAGATCGCGAAGGTCGCGCTGGACCGGGCGCAGGCCGAGCGCGACCTGCCGATTCCCGGCTACACGCACATCCAGCGCGCCGTCGTGTCGTCGGCCGGCATGTGGTGGGCGGGGTGGGCCGAGGCTTTCATCGACAACGCCACCCGAGCCGCCGACACGCTCAGGCTGGTGGACGCGAATCCGCTCGGCACCGCCGCGGGCTACGGCGTCAATCTCAAGCTTGACCGCGAGCACACCACCGCAGCACTGGGCTTCGCGCGCATGCAGGTCAGCCCGATCTATGCGCAGCTGTCGCGCGGCAAGTTCGAGATGGCCGCGCTGGAAGCCCTGGGCGCCGCCACGCTGGACCTGCGGCGCATCGCCTGGGACCTGTCGCTGTTCACCAGCGCGGAGTTCGGCTTTGTCGCGCTTCCCTCGCAGTACACCACCGGCAGTTCCATCATGCCGAACAAGCGCAACCCGGACGTGATCGAACTGATGCGCGCCACCCACGCCAGCGTGGCGGCGGCGCGCATGGAAATCGAACAGCTGCTGTCGCTGCCTTCCGGCTATCACCGCGACCTGCAGGCCAGCAAGGGTGCGATCTTCCATGGTTTCGGCCGTGGCTTGCCGGCACTGGCACTGCTGCCGGCGTTGCTGGCGAACCTGGAGTGGCGCGAAGACCGCCTGCGCGCGGCGATCGATTCGGGCATGTACGCCACCGATGTGGCGGTGGAGGCGGCGGTGGCCGGCGTTCCGTTCCGCGAGGCCTACAAGGCCGCCGCGGCATCGGCGGACAGCGCGGGGCAGGGCCGCACGCCGGAGGGCAGCCTGGCGGCGCGGGTGTCGCCGGGTTCCGCGGCCGACCTGCGCCTGGCCGAACTGCTTGCCCGATGGGAAGCCCTGTGACCCGCTACCTGGTGTTGGCGATGCGCACGGCGCGTTTCGAGGAAAGCGTCATCGCCCCGCATCTGGAATTCCTGCAGCAGCTGCGCGAAGCGGGCCAACTGGAGATGACGGGCGGCTTCAGCGACAAGTCGGGCGGCGCCTACGTATTGATCAACGTGGCGTCGCTGGCGGAAGCGCAGGCCATCGCCGCCCGGGATCCTCTGGCGATCACTGGCACGTCCGAGCTGACCGTCCACGAATGGAATACACGTTGAGCTGATGCGATGACCGCCACCACGCCCCCGCCGTTCACCGAACAATCGCTGCCCAGCTGGCGGCGCGCGGTACTGAAGGTCGGCAGCAGCCTGCTGGCGGCGGAAGGCGAGGGGCTGAGTCCCCGCCATGCCTTGAACCTGGCGCAGTTCGTTTCCTCCAGCATCGCCGCCGGTCGCGAGGTCGTCATCGTCTCGTCGGGTGCCGTCGCTGCCGGACGCGGCCTGTTGCACCGCAAGCCGCAGGCCGGCACGGCGATGGCCGAGCGCCAGGCGCTTGCGGCCCTGGGGCAGGCGCAACTGATCACACTGTGGCAGCGCTTCTTCGAACGCCCGGTCGCCCAGGTGCTGCTGACCCACGATGACCTGCGCAACCGTCGCCGCTACCTCAATGCGCGTGCCACGCTGCAGGAGCTGCTGGCCTTGGGCGCGTTGCCGGTGGTGAACGAAAACGACACGGTGTCGGTCGACGAACTCAAGCTAGGCGACAACGACAACCTGGCGGCGGTGGTGGCCGCGCTGGTGGATGCCGATGCGTTGTTCATCGCGACCGACATCGACGGTTTCTATTCCGCCAATCCCCGGGTGAATCCCGAGGCACGCCCGATCCTCGACGTGGAGGCGCTGACGCCGGAGTTCTACGCGATGGCCGGCGATCCCGGCAGCGGTGTCGGCACGGGCGGCATGCGCACCAAGCTGGAAGCCGCGGCCAAGGCCGCGGCCGCCGGCATCGAGACCTTCCTGTTCAACGGGACGCGTGCCGACAGCGTGGCCGCGTTGACACGCGGACAGTTGCTGGGCACCCGCTTCCGTCCTGCGCAGAACCGGTTGGCGGCACGCAAGTACTGGCTGCGCAACGTGCCGGTGGAAGCCGGCGCCATCGTCGTCGATGCCGGCGCCGCCGGCGCGATGACGGGCAAGGGCGCTTCGCTGCTGCCGGGCGGCGTGGCCACCGCGGAAGGCGACTTCCGGCGCGGCGACATGGTGGAGGTGGTGCTTCGCACGGGCGAAGGCGACCAGCGCATCGCGCGTGGCGTCAGCCAGTATTCGGCCATCGACATCCGTCGCATCGCGCGCCGGCACTCGCGCGACATCGAGGGCATACTCGGCTACACCTACGGCGAGAATGTCGTGCACCGCGACGACCTGGTGCTGCTGTGAACCTGCCCGACACGGACGCCCGCATGAGCGACATCAAGACCCAGGCCCTGCAATGCCGCAACGCTGCTGTCGCCATCGCGGCATTGTCCACCGAGGCGAAGGATGCGTTGCTGATGGCCATGGCCGATGCGCTGCTGGCGGACCAGGCAATCATCCTCGCCGCCAACGCGCGCGACATGGAGGCCGCTGCCGCCAAGGGCATCGGTGCCGCGATGCTGGACCGGCTGAAGCTGGACGCCGCGCGACTGCACGGCATCGCATCCGCCGTGCGGGAGGTCGCCGGCCTGCCTGACCCGGTGGGGCAGGTGACGCGCACCGAAGTCCGCCCCAACGGCATCCGCGTACAGCGCGTACGCGTGCCCTTGGGCGTGATCGCGATGATCTACGAGGCGCGCCCCAACGTCACCGCCGATGCGGCGGCGCTGTGCCTCAAGGCCGGCAATGGCGTGGTCCTGCGCGGTGGCTCGGAAGCATTGCACTCGAACACCGCCATCGCCGATGCCCTGCAGCGCGCCCTGCGCGAAGCGGGCCTGCCGGCGGCGGCGCTGACCCTGGTCACCGACCTGTCGCGCGAGACGGTGCTGGCGCTGCTGCAGCTGACCGACATCATCGACCTGGCCATTCCCCGGGGCGGGGAAGGCCTGATCCGCTTCGTCGCCGAACACGCACGTGTACCGGTCATCAAGCACTACAAGGGCGTCTGCCACCAGTACGTGGACGCCGGCGCGGATGAAGACCTGGCCCTGGCCCTGCTGCTGGACGGCAAGGTTTCACGTCCATCCGCCTGCAATTCGCTTGAGACGCTGCTGGTGCACCGGGAGATCGCCCCGGCATTCCTGCCGCGTGCGGTGCAGGCGCTGCGCGCGCGTGGCGTCAGCGTGCGGGTGGATGAAGCGGGGAAGGCGTTCGTGCCCGATGCGGACCTGGCCACCGAAGACGACTTCGCCGCCGAGTTCCTTGACCTAGTGATCGCCATCGCTGTGGTGGATGACATCGATGCCGCCATTGCCCATGTGCGCCGCTACACGTCGGACCACACCGAGGTCATCGTCACCCGCGATCCGGAACACGCGGAGCGGTTCCTCAGCGCGCTGCGGTCGGCCGTGGTGATGGTCAACGCCTCCTCCCGATTCTCCGACGGCGGCGAACTCGGCCTGGGCGCGGAAATCGGCATCTCGACCACCCGCCTGCACAGCTACGGCCCGATGGGGCTGGAGGCGCTGACCGTGGAGCGCTTCGTCGTGCGAGGCGAGGGACAGGTCCGGCATCCTGACCTGCTCTGACCGCCGGTCAGGCCGGGTCGGCCAGGGAAGTGAATCCGTGCGGACGGGCATCCTCGCCCATGTGCAGCACCGTGACCTTGCCCAGCACCAGCGCGCGGGCCACGGCCGGCGGCGTACCCAGCGCCTCCGCCACGTCGGGCAGGGTGGCACTGCGCGGCTGGCTGCGGCGGTCGGCCCGGCTGAAGCGCAAACGGTTGTACTCGGCCCAGGAGATCAGCAGCAGCGCGCACGCCAGCGCCAGCAGCGGCAGCGAGAACAGCAGGAATGGCTCGATGGCGTGCTCGCGCACGTAGAGCTCGAAGAATGCCGTGCGGATGCCAAGCAGCCACAGCAGCAGCGTGACAAGTGGCGTCCACAGGTAGACATAGACCATCCAGAAACCCAGCGTGACGAAGCCCCAGGCCGCGCGCTGCAGGCGCGGCTGCTTCATCGGCTTGCGGATCAAGCGCGAATCGAATTTCATCGTATTCCCCTGTCAGGGCTCACCCACGTGGCGCGACCGCGACGGCGACGCATCAGCGTCTTCGGCACGGCCACCACGGTGGTGAACAGGCTCAGCATCCAGTACGCCATCGGGTACCAGATCATCCAGAAGTAATTGCGTCCCACGGCGGTCTCGTAGCGCCGGTCGATGATGATGCTGCTGGCGAACTGCAGCATGCAGATCAACGCGAGGATCACGCCGTGCCACGAAGGCAGCAGGGTGTGCACGTACAGCGCCGGCGGCAGCGTGATGAACTTGCCCAGCACCCAGAGCACCATGATGAGCAGCATGGTGTAGGCCCAGACCACGCTCAGCAGGTACTCGACCAGCACCGCCCACATGCGCCGCTTGCGCCAGGTGAACATGTCCACGCTGTGGCGCATCAGCACCTCGACGCCGCCCTGCGCCCATCGCAGCCGCTGGCGCCACAGTCCCTTCAGCGTTTCCGGCATCAGGATGAAGCACAGTGCGTTGGGCTCGTAGCGGATGTCCCAGTGGTCGAGCTGCAGGCGCCAGCTGATGTCGATGTCCTCGGTCACCATGTCGTCGGCCCAGTACCCGATGCGGTGCAGCGCGGTGCGGCGGAAGCCGCTGATCACGCCCGACACGGTGAAGATGCGTCCGTACACGCGCTGCGCGCGCTTGATCATGCCGATGATCGAGGAGAACTCGCCCACCTGCAGGCGCCCAAGCAGGGTGGACCGGTTGCGGATGCGCGGGTTGCCGGTCACCGCGCCCACGCGTGGGCCGGAGGTCAGGTGCCAGATCATCCAGTGCGTGGCGTACTCGTCCAGCAATGCGTCGCCATCGATGCAGACCAGGTATTCGCTACGCGCGGCCAGGGCACCCATGCGCAGTGCATTCGCCTTGCCGAGGTTGCGGTCAAGATGGATCACGCGCAGGCGCGGGTGGATGGCCGCCAGCGCATTCAGTCGCTCGGCGGTGTCGTCCCGGCTGCCGTCATTGATGGCGATGACTTCGAAATCGGGATACTGCTGCGCCAACGCCGCGCCGATGGTGTCATCGACGTTCTCGCCCTCGTTGTGGCACGGGATCAGCAGGGTGGCGAACGGCATCACCGCCATCGGCGGCGGGTCGTTGCGCGGACGCGCGTGACGTTCGCGGCGGAAGTAGTAGTACAGCCCACCGGACATCCAGAAGAAGGACATCACGATGGGGTACAGGAACGCGAACTGGAACAGCGCGTCGAGCAGCCTGGCCATCACCGTTCCTCGTACGGGAAGTTGCGCGCGGACAGGCTGCCGCGCACATCGGGGAGGCGCGGCTGGTCGCCGATGAAGTCGTCCGGGTACCAGCCCAGGTGCCGCACGCCGTCGGCCTGCAACTGCCGCACCAGGGCCTGCAGCGTGTCGCCGGGGATCGGCGTGCCGGCGCGCCAGTCGCGCGTCTGCAGTTCGAACAGCGTCTTGTTGAACGCCGGGTCGTGCGCGCGCACGGCATCGGCGAGCTCACGCATCCACGCCTCCGGCCGGCGATGCTCGCCTTCCATCCACGGCATCGCCATCAGGGCGGTGTAGTCGTAGGCCGTGAGGAAGGTGTCCAGGCGCTGGCCGAACCACTGCTGGCTCTCGGGTTCCAGCACGGTGCGGGCATACAGGTTGCGGACCGTCAGCAGCTTCGGGCGCCAGCGCTCGGCAGAGCGCTTCAACCCATGGGTGAAGTCGACCAGCAACTGCGCGCGCGCCTCGGCGCTGCCGACGCGGGGAAGCTCGTCGTCGCGCAGGTAGGCATCGTCGTGGAACAGCAGGCCCTCGAAGTAGCTGGCGATGGCCAGGTCTTCGTAGATGTCGGTGACCAGCGCGCGCGCGCGCGGATCGGAGGGATCCAGCCGGAAGATGTCGCCCTTGCGCTCCGGCAGGGCCAGCGCCTGGCGCTGTGCCGAATCCGGCAGCTCGAAGCCCAGCACCGGCAGCCAAGCCAGCACCTTCACGCCCGCCCGCGTGCGCAGTTGCCAGGCCACGCGGTTGAACAGGTCCGCACGCACCGGCAGGTGGCGGTTGGGGAAGTACAGTGCATCGGCGGAACCGTTGCCGTCGGGATCGGCGAAGGCCTGCAGGAACACATGGGTCGGGCCGATGCGCTTGACCCGCTCCAGCAACGCATCGAGGTTGCGGTCCAGCTGCGCGGGATCGGCGTCGTACACGTAGTCCAGGTCGACCTGCATGGCGCGCACGCCGGCGACATCCTCGTCATGGCGCAGCTCGTAGGCCAGGTCGCCGACGCTCGGGTTGTTGCTCAGCAGCAGGCGTGCCAGCCCGTGCAGGTCATGGCCGACCTTCTGCTCACGACCTTCCAGGTCGAACGATACCGACATGCCCAGCGTTTCGGCGATGCCGTTGCTGACACTGTTGTACGCCGCATACGGCCAGACGATAGCCCGCGGACGCTCGCCGAGTTCGCGTTGGAGCGTGTCGGCGCTGGCTTCCAGGTCGGCGCTGATGCGCGCGCGATACTCCGCTTCGGTTTCGTAACGGCGTGCCGTCGCGTCGTAGCGGCGGGTGATCGCAGCCGGGGTCATGTTGCCCTGCGGATTCGACTGCACGCCGTGGTGCAGGTCATGGCTGTGCGAAGCGACTTCGACCAGCCCGGTGGCCTGCATCTCGCGCAGTTGTGCCCACGTCAGGAAGTCGTCATGCGTGAACATGCGCGGGCCGTAGTCGACCTGCCGACCCGCGGGCAGCTCCACCCAGTCGGTCACCACCGCGACCAGCGCGGGATAGCCATAGGCGCGCAGCAGGGGGAACGCGTGCGTGTACACGCTGCGCAGACCGTCGTCGAAGGTCAGCAGCACGGCCTTGTCGGGCAGCGCGCGTTCGCCGCGCGAGGCCGCCATCACGTCGGCCAGGCTCACCGGCTGGTAGCCATGCCCCGACAGCCAGTCCAGGTGCGCGGCGAAGTTCTGCGTGCTGACCGCGTAGCCATCCGGATCGCCCTTGCGGGCCACATCGTCGCGGATGTCGTGGTAGCTGAGCACGAGCAGGCGGTCACCGGCGACCTGCACGGCGCGGGTGGCAGGTATCGCATCGCCGGCGAGTGCCGCGAAAGGCAGCAGGGCGGACAACGAGAGGCACGCCCGCAGGATCACGTCAAAAAGATTCTTCGACATGCTCATTCTCCCCACCGGTATTCGATATCCAGCGCCACGCGCTGCTCGCGCTGGCCGTCGTAGACGGGGCGGGACCAGGCGATGCCGTAGTCCAGCACGTGGCCGATGCCCAGCTTCCACTCATGCCGGTAACTGGCGCGTGGCACCCATGCACTGCCGAAGCCTGCCTGCCAATAACTGCCCGCAGTGAGTTCGAGCCGCTGCCGCAGGTGGCGTTCGTAGCGACGCCAGGCGACGTGGTCGATGCGCACGCCGCCGTTGAAGGCACGGTCCTGTGACGGGTTGAAATAGGGGGCGTCGTCGCGGCTGCCGCGCGATGCATACGCATCGCCGATCATGTCGACCAGCAGGTGGGGTCGCGTGATCCACCTGCGCTGGCCGTACACGCCCAGTTCCTGGCGTTCGTTGCCGTCGTCATAGTCCCAGTGCTTGTAGCGTGCGCCGAGTTGCCCCTGTTCCGAGGGCGTCCATACCAGCCCGGCCTGCCAGCTGTCGGCTCCGATCCCGCTGCGGCGCGCCTGCAGCGATGCTTCCGGGTCGGCGTGGAAGGCGCCTGCGCTGGCGGACACGGTGTCCCCGAAGCGCCACCCGGCACGCACCCCGAAGGCAGTGTCGTCAAGGTAACGGTCATTCGGTCGCAACGCCTGCGCTTCCAGTGAGAGCCGGTCATGGGCGTAGAGCAGGCCCATGCCGGTGTAGCGGGCGTGCACGCGCTCGCCCTGGAAATCCGCCCAGCCATCGCTGGCCTGCGCGGTCAGGCGCCAGCGGTCGGCCAGCATCGGGCTCTCGACGTAGACCCCGTACTCACCATCGCGGTTTCCCAGCGGCGACGCGGTTGATGTGCTGCCTTCGGCGTCGCTGCGACCCCCGGCGGCCCACGCGCGACCGCGCCATCCCAGGTGCGCGTCCCAGTAGCGGTCCAGTCGCTGCACGTGGGTGTTTCCCGGGAACTGCTCCAGCAGTTCGTCGTGCAGCACGCGGGCTGCGCCGACGCGGTCGAGCGCGAGCAGGGACTCGGTCGCGCCGATACGTGCCTCCGTGCTGCGCGGGTCGAGCGTCATGGCCATGCGCTGGCGTTCCAGCGCGCGGGCGGTCCAGCCGCGCATGCTGAAGACATTGCCCAGGCGCGACTGCAGCCCCGCATTGTTGGGCGCGATGGATGCCAGTGCCTCCAGTGCCGTCTGCGCCTCCTGCAACCGGTTGCCGTAGGCGGTCACCATGGAGTGGTTGGTATCCGCGTCGAAGCGGTGCCAGTTCTGGTGGCCCCGGCGCGCACCCGGTGCGCGCGGCCACGGGTCGTTGGCCTTGACCAGCGCATCCAGCGTGGCCAGCGCGCGCGCGTGCTGTTCCGATTCCAGATAGGCGTAAGCCAGCAACAGCTGGATGTCGAACTCGCCCGGCATCGCTGCGAGGGAGGTTTCCAGCGCGGTCGCGGCTTCTTCGGGGTGGCGCGTGGCCAGCAGCGAGTCGCCGACCTTCGCCAGTGCGTAGGGCGGCACTTTCAGGCCATCGGCCTGCAGCGAGCGGTATGCGGCCACGACCTCGTCATGCTTTTCCAGCGTGTTGAGGATGACCAGCGAATCCAGTCGCGGACGGTGGGCGGCGGCGCGCTGTTCCGGCGTCAGGCTGGCCAGGTGCTCCGCCATCAGGCGCTCGGCGTACTTCATTTCATCCAGCCGCGTAGCGGTGTCCTGCGCGTAGAGGCCGCCCCACACGATCCTGCGCGCCAGGCGGTCGTTTTCCAGGCGCTGGATCTGGTCAGCCGAAAACACTGACGGGCGCGCACGGTAGAGCTGCCAAGCGCGTTCGGCACTTCCCAGATCCGCCAGGGTCAAGGCGCGCATCCGGTAGGCGTGCGCATCGTCGGGATGGTCCGCGAGCCGGCGCTCGTAGATGGCCAACGCCGCCAGCCACTGGCGCTGGTCGCGCAGGCGCGCGGCTTCGTCCAGTTCCTGCGGGTGCGAAGCGGCAGGAGCCGCCGGGAGGGGGCTCGCGTGGGTGCTTGTGGAGTACAGGTAGAAGCCCGTGGCGCAGGCCAGGGCAAGGGGGAGCAGCGGAAGATTCAAGGTTCCTGCCAATGCGGGGGAGCGCGGGAGCGTTGTCATTCCGCGCGTTTGAAGCAAAAAACCTGCCAAACCCCACACAACTCTCACAATCTGGCGAACATGCCACCGATTCATTAATTTTTTGTAAATATAGATGAATGAAACTGCCTCGGAATCATCGATATCGTCCGCCAATGAGGCTGGAGTTGGACATCGATATGTTTCCGAAGCGGGTCTGGCACGCACAGCCAGGGGTCAAATAGTGACGCTCGACGTCATATGTATGTGATGGAGAGCACTCTTTTTTGGCCTTCCAGTTTTCGGCAAGGCGCATGCATGCCGGTGCGCCGCCATCGGTTGCCCGCTGGCGACGGCGCGCCGAATGTTGGGTGGCCGCCTGACGCGGACAACAAAAAACCCGGGAAACATTTCGTTTCCCGGGTTTCATGTGATGGTCGGGGAGACAGGATTCGAACCTGCGACCTCTACGTCCCGAACGTAGCGCTCTACCAGACTGAGCTACACCCCGCGAGCCGTGCATTGTATGCAGTCGCCGCGTGGGCGGCAATAGGGCGGAGCGCTTTCCTGACGATGCGCGGCCTTCCCACTTAGAATGTGTCATTGCCGTCCGCTGGAGTTTTTCGCTTGATCAAGCCCCGTACGCCGCCCGGAGTGATGGAACTGCTTCCGCGCGAGCAGATCGCCTTCCAGCGCATGCTGGACACCATTCGCCGCAACTACGAGCGCTTCGGTTTCCTCCCGGTGGAGACACCGGTGTTCGAGCTGTCGGAAACGCTGCTGACAAAGTCCGGCGGCGAGACCGAGCGGCAGGTGTATTTCGTGCAGTCCACCGGCGCGCTGGCAAAGGAGGGCGAAGGCTTGCCGGAACTCGCGCTGCGCTTCGACCTGACCGTGCCGCTGGCGCGCTACGTGGCCGAACACGAGCACGAGCTGACCTTCCCGTTCCGGCGCTACCAGATCCAGCGCGTGTACCGCGGCGAGCGCGCGCAACGCGGGCGGTTCCGCGAGTTCTACCAGTGCGACATCGACGTGATCGGCAAGGATGCGCTCGGCGTGCGTTTCGACGCCGAGATCTTGGCGGTGATCCATGCCGTGTTCAGTGACCTGGGCATCGGCGCATTCACCATCCAGTTGAACAACCGCAAGCTGATGCGTGGGTTCTTCGAGGCGCAGGGCGTGACCGACAGCGAGCAGCAGGCGCTGGTGCTGCGCGAAGTGGACAAGCTGGACAAGCGCGGCGCGGACTACGTGCGCGAGACCCTGACGGGCGAAGGTTTCGGTATGGCGGCCGATGCGGTGCAGCGCATCCTCGACTTCGTCGCCGTGCGCTCCACCGGACATGCGGACGCACTGGCCAGGCTGGATGCCCTGGGGCAGGGCAGCGATACCTTCAACCAGGGCATCGCCGAGTTGCGCGAGGTGCTGCACCTCGTCCATGCGCTGGGCGTGCCGGAAAGCGACTACTGCCTCAATTTCTCGATCGCGCGCGGACTGGATTACTACACGGGCACGGTCTACGAGACGCAGCTGGATGACTACCAGCAGATCGGTTCGATCTGTTCCGGTGGTCGTTACGACGACCTCGCCAGCCACTACACCAAGTCGAAGCTGCCCGGCGTGGGTATCTCGATCGGGCTGACCCGCCTGTTCTGGCAGCTGCGCGAGGCCGGCCTCATCGCAGGCGTCGACGAAAGCAGCGTGCAGGCGATGGTGGCATTGATGGACGACAGCCAGCTTGCGGAATCGCTCGACATCGCCCGTCGCCTCCGCGTTGCCGGCATCAACACCGAAGTGCAGATGGAATCACGCAAGCTGGCCAAGCAGTTCCAGTACGCCTCGCGCGCGGGCATCCGCTTCGTGGTGCTGGCGGGCGAGGACGAACTGGCGCGAAACGTGGTGACGGTGAAGGACCTGCTGCGCGAGCAGCAGTTCGAAGTGAAGCGGGAGGAACTGGCCAGCAGCCTGCAGGTCGAGCTTGAGCAGGCCCGGCTGGAGCAGGCGCGCAAGTTGGCGGGGCGTTGAGATGAAGCCGATCCTGCTGGATGGACAGTCCCTCACCCGTGACAGGCTGGTGGAGATCGCGTTCGGTGCCAGCGTGGCACTGGACGTCACCGCATTGAAGGCGGTGGCGCGCGCGGCCGACTTCCTCGCCGAACAGGTGCGCCGCGAGGAGCCGATCTACGGCGTTTCCACCGGTTTCGGCAGCAATGCCGACAAGCTGCTGGGCGCGCACCCGTTGCGCGACGAGCTGCCGAATGCCATCAGGTCCGGCCGTTCGCTGCACGAAGAACTTCAGCACAACCTGATCGTCACCCACGCGGTGTGCGTGGGCGAACCGATGGCGCCGGAGATCGTCCGCGCCATGCTGGGCATCCGCATCAACACGCTGCTGAAGGGACATTCCGGCATCCGCGTGGAAACCCTGCAGGCGCTGGCCGCCATGCTCAACGCCGGCATCGTGCCGGTGGTGCCGTCGCTGGGTTCGGTGGGTGCGTCCGGCGATCTCGCACCGCTGTCGCACCTGGCCATCGTGCTGCTGGGCGGTGGCGAAGCTTTCTACCAGGGCGAGCGCATTCCCGGCGCTGAAGCATTGGCTCGCGCCGGCCTGGCGCCTGTCACCCTGTCGTACAAGGAAGGCCTGGCGCTGAACAACGGCACCGCGCAGATGCTGGCGATGGGCGTGCTGGCGACCTACCGCCTGGACAACCTGCTGGATACGGCCGACCTGGCCGCGGCCATGACCATCGACGCGTTTGCCGGTCGCCTGGGGGCGTTCGCCGAAGAAGTGCATGCCCTGCGCCCGCATCCCGGACAGGTGCACGTGGCGGCACGCCTGCGTGAACTGCTGGACGGTTCCACCCTGGCCGACATTCCCTACCACCTGGTGCCGAAGTTCCGCTCCTGGTTGCCGTCAAGCTGGAACGTGCCGGACATGGGCTGGCCCGAATCGCAGCAGCTGCGTTTCGACATCGGTTGGGAATGGGTGCCCACGGAACAGCGCCATGGTCGCGAGAAGTTCTACCGGCGCTTCATGCCTTTCCGTGGTGGCAAGAAGCACCAGCCGCAGGACAGCTATTCGCTGCGGTGCATTCCGCAGGTGCATGGCGCGGTGCGCGACGCGGTGGCCCAGGCCAGGCGGGTGCTGGAAATCGAGCTCAATGCGGTGACCGACAATCCGCTGGTGTTCCCGGACAGGCAGGCCGAGCACGTGGAGGAGCAGGTGATTTCCGCCGGCCATTTCCACGGCATGCCGCTGGCGTTGGCGATGAGCTACGTGAAGGCTGCCATTCCCACGCTCGCTTCTATCTCCGAGCGTCGCCTGAACAAGCTGGTCGATCCCGCCACCAACGACGGCCTGCCTGCGTTCCTGATCGGCAACGAGGACGGTACCGAATCAGGCCACATGATCGTGCAGTACACCGCGGCCGCCATCGTCAACGACCTGGCGAGCCGTGCGCATCCCGCCAGCGTGTTCTCGGTACCGACGAGCGCGAATGCCGAGGATCATGTGTCGATGGGCGCGAACGAGGCCCGCCATGTGCTGGCGATGGTGCAGGACCTGGGCAAGGTGTTGGCACTCGAGCTCTACACCGCCGCACAGGCGCTGGACCTGCGCCGGGACATGATCAATGCGGCGCGCGACTTGGCCCGCCGCGCGGATGCGGAGCGGTTGGCGACCAAGGTGGCCGGTGGCCCGCTGCCCGAGAGCGCTGGACGCGCGGTGTTCGTCGACGAGGTGGAGGCGTTGCGCGCCGCGCTTGCGGCCACCGACGAGTTCCATCCCGGCCATGCCGTGGCGGCCGCCCACGCGGTGATCCGCGCGGCGATCCCATTCCTGGACCGCGACCGCGCGATGGATGGCGAAGTGGCCGCCGCCGTGCGGCTGGTGGAGTCGGGTGAGATCCTGGCCGCGGTGCGCAACCTCTGATCCGATGCCGGGTGGGAGCGACGTGAGTCGCGACTGCATGCGGGGGGCCGCTGTGCACTTCACACGCTGACGGAGGCAGCCTGGTCCATCACGCCGCGTTCGCGCGGCGCGTTACCTGTCGCAATTCACGTCAGCTGTCGCGACTCACGTCGCTCCCACCATGCGTGCGGCAAGCGCCTCACAGCGTCCGCACGCAGTCGCGGCCTTCGGCCTTGGCGGCATAAAGCGCCTGGTCCGCCACCTGCAATGCGGATTCCAGGCTGTTGCGGGCCTCCAGGTCCACGCAGTGCACGCCGATGCTGGCCGAGACCGGTATCTGCAGGTCGCCACTGCGGCAGGGGTTCGCACGCAGGGCCTGCCGCAGTTCTTCCGCCACCGCACTCGCATGCCCCAGGCCCATGCCGGGCAGGGCGGCGATGAATTCTTCCCCGCCGAAACGCGCCACCAGTGCATCGTAAGGCTGCAGCACTTCGGCCATCGTGTTGGATGTCCAGCGCAGGCAATCGTCGCCCACCAGGTGGCCGTAGGTATCGTTGATGCGCTTGAAGTGGTCCAGGTCGATCATCAGCAGCGAGATCGGCTGGCGCGAGTTGCGCGCCCGCGACAGCAGCAGTTCGAAGGCTTCGCGGAAATGGGTGCGGTTGTAGAGATCGGTCAGGCCGTCGTGGCGGCTGAACTCGTGCAGGCGCTGGTGGGCATCCTCCAGTTGCGTCATCGCCTGCCGCAGTTCGGACGTGCGAAGTTCGACCTTCTGTTCCAGCTGGTTCTTGGCATCGCGCACGATGCGTTCGTTCTCGTTGCGCAGCGCGGCGTACCGGTAGCCCAGCGCCACCGAGAGCAGCAGCATCTCCAGCGCCGAGCCGATCTGCACGCCGTATTCGGTCAGGAAGGTCTTCGGCAGCAGGCCGAAGGCCAGCGCCACGAACACCGCCGTGCCCAGCAGGAACATGCCCCATGCCAGCAGGAACACCTTCGCCGGCCGGTAGCCGGTGCGCACCACCACCAGCGTCACCGCGGCGATCCAGATGATGCTGGGGAACACGGCCGCCGACGCGATCGGCGTGGCGATGTGGTAAGGCAGCTGGGTTGCCGCGATGCCCAGCAGCACGAAGAACGCGATGATGCCGCGGCTGATGCGGTCGCCGGTCCGCCAGCGCTCGCGCAGGTTGAGGAAAGTACGCGCGAACTGCTGCATGCCGATCTGCGCCAGGCAGACCGACAGCGGCACCGCCTTGTCGGCCAGCCAGGTGGAATGCGGCCACAGGTACTCGAAGCCGAGCCCGTTCAGCGTGAACAGCACCAGCCCGAAGGCGCTGATGTGGAACAGGTACCAGAAGTAGCTGCCGTCGCGCAGTACCAGCCACAGCACCAGGTTGTAGAAGAACAGCGCGAGCAGGATGCCGTAGTACAGGCCGATGCCCAGTTGCCCATCGCGCGACAGTTCCGCGAAGGCCGCGGGCGTGTAGAGCGCCAGCGGCACCTGCATCGAGCTCTGGCTCTGCACGCGCACCAGGATGTCCACCGGCGTGTCGGTGGGCAGGTCCACCCAGAAGTTCGGGTGACGGTAGCGCACGCTGCGCTGCTCGAACGGGAAAGTGTCGCCGCCCGCGTGATGCACTTCGCGCCCATCGGGATAAGACAGGTACACGTCGATGCGGTCACTCAGTGCGTATTGCTGCACCAGCAGCCAGCGTTGCTCGCGCGGGTTGTGGTTGACGACGCGGGTGTGGAACCAGAATGCGCCGGTCTGGAAGCCGAAGGAGGCATCGCCGTCGGGCAGGGGATTGAAGCGCCCCTGCGCCAGTGCCCGGCGTGCCTGGTTCAGATTGGCGATGCCCCCTGCATCGTGCAGATAGGTGGTATGGGTCCCGAGGGGTGTATGCGTCGCGCCGGCATCGATCCCCAATGGCGGCACGCCTTGTGCCAGGCACGTCGCGGGTGCCAGCAGGACGATCGCCAGCCAGCACCAGACCCAACCCATGCTCCGCTTGCCCATCCCGGTCCCCCCCAGGGTGTCGCGTGCGCCGGACGGAGGGTCCGGTTCGCGCGGCTTCCATGCCAGTGTACTCATCGTCCGGGGCATCTCCAGTCCATGCGACGCGTCCAGCCTTGCGGTCTGTCCTTTACAACGCAGTCAGGCCGCGGGAGCGGGCAGGCGGGTTGACGATGTTGCGGCATTGCATTAATGTATTAACACGTTAATACATTGGAATGTTCACCGACCCATGAAGCGCCGGCCCGCCACCGAAGAGCCCAAGGACGCCGCCCCGCTGACGGCGCTGGCGCAGGCCTTGGCCGCGCTGGACACCCCGGGGGCGGTGCGTGCGTTCCTGGAGGACCTGTGCACGCCCGCCGAGCTCGAAGCCATGGCCGACCGCTGGCGCGTCGTGCCGCTGCTGTTGAAGGGTGTGCCGTACCGCGAGATCCACGACCTGACCCAGGTCAGCGTCACCACCATCGGGCGCGTCGCCCGCACCCTGGAGCGCGGCGCCGGCGGTTACGCCGCGGCGTTCCAGAGCCAGCAGGCCGCCTCGTCGTCCGCATCCCACTGAGTCCCCCCATGAGTCCGCCCCTTGCCTCCGCGACGCGTGAGCGTCTGCGCATTGCCATCCAGAAGAGCGGCCGCCTGGCCGAGCCCGCACGTGCGCTGCTGGCCGCCTGCGGCCTCAGCTGGCGCGAAAGCCGCGACAAGCTCTTCTGCTATGGCGAATCCCTCCCCGTCGACCTGTTGCTGGTGCGCGACGACGACATTCCCGGCCTCATCGCCGATGGCGTCTGCGACTTCGGCATCGTCGGGCGAAACGAGCTCGACGAACAGGCCGGTGAACGCACCCTGCTCGGGTTGCCGCAGGCCTACCGCGAACTGCGCCCGCTGGGATTCGGTGCCTGCCGGCTGATGCTGGCCGTGCCGGAGAGCTGGGAATGGACGGGTCCGGCGCAACTGCAGGGCCTGCGCATCGCCACCAGTTATCCCGCGATCCTGCGCCAGTGGCTGCAGTCCGAGGGCATCGACGCGGCGGTGGTGGAGCTGTCCGGTTCGGTCGAGATCGCGCCCAAGCTGGGCACCGCCGACCTGATCTGCGACCTGGTTTCCAGTGGTGCCACGCTGGCCGCCAACCAGCTGAAGCCGGTGCAGACCCTGCTGGACAGCGAAGCGGTGCTGGCCGGTCCCGCCAAGTCGTTCGACGACGCGCGCGCAGGCCTGGCCGACATGCTGCTGCGGCGCCTGGATGGCGTGCTCAAGCTCAAGGACAGCAAGCTGCTGATGTTCCGCGCACACCGCGACACGGTGGCGGAGCTCTCGCGCCTGCTGCCCGATGCCGATGCCCTGGTGACCCTGCCCGGCGACGGTGATGGTCCGTTGTCGCTGCAGGCCATGTGCCACGGCGTGGTGACCTGGCAGCGCCTGGAAGAACTGCAGCGTGCGGGTGCGCAAGGCCTGATGGTGCTGTCGGTCGAGAGGTCGCTGGCATGAGCACGCCTTCCACCCGTCGTTACGACTGGAACTCGCTGGACGAAGCCGCCCGAACGGCGCTGCTCGCGCGTCCCGTGCAGATCGTCGCCCAGCGCACGCGCGATTCCGTCGCCGCCCTGCTGGCCGATGTGCAGGCGCGTGGCGACGACGCGCTGCGGGAGATCACGGCGCGGTTCGATGGTGTTGACCTCGCGGCGCTGGAAGTGGATGCGCAGGAATTCGCGGCCGCCCGTGAGCAGGTTCCCGCCGACCTCATCGCCGCGATGGAAGAGGCGGCTGCCCGCATCGAAGCCTTCCATCGTGCCGGCATGGCCACGCCGTATGCGGTGGAAACCGCGCCGGGCGTGGTCTGCGAGCGCGTGATCCGGCCGATTCCCCGTGTCGGTCTGTATGTGCCGGCCGGCAGTGCGCCATTGCCGTCCACCGCATTGATGCTGGGTATTCCGTCCCGGCTGGCAGGCTGTCGCGAAGTCGTGCTGTGCACGCCGCCGCGCAAGGACGGCACCGCGGACCCGGCGGTGCTGGTGGCTGCGATGCTGACCGGCGTGACCCGCGTGTTCAAGCTTGGGGGCGCACAGGCGATCGCCGCGATGGCGTACGGCACGGGCAGCGTCCCCAGGTGCGACAAGTTGTTCGGTCCGGGCAACAGCTATGTCACCGAAGCCAAGCAGCAGGTCGCACAGGGAGGCACCGCCGCCATCGACATGCCGGCCGGGCCGTCCGAGGTGCTGGTGATCGCCGATGCCGGTGCCGACGCGGCGTTCGTCGCCGCCGACCTGCTCTCGCAGGCGGAACACGGACCGGACTCGCAGGTCCTGCTGCTGTCCGACGACGATGCGCTGATCGACCGCGTGCAAGCCGAAATCGACGCGCAGCTGTCGCGGCTGTCGCGCGAGGACATCGCGCGTACCGCACTGTCCGCGTCGCGGCTGGTGCGGGTGCCGGATCTGCGGGAAGCGTTCGCCATCAGCAACCGGTATGCGCCTGAACACCTGATCCTGGCGCTGCGCGACCCGCGCGCCTGGCTGGACAGCGTTGAGGTCGCGGGTTCGGTGTTCCTGGGCGACTACACGCCTGAAGCCCTGGGTGACTATTGCAGCGGTACCAACCATGTGCTGCCCACCGGGGGCGCGGCGCGCGCCTACAGTGGGGTCAGCGTGTCCAGCTTCCAGAATTTCGTCAGCGTGCAGGCGGTCAGCCGCGCGGGCATCGATGCCATCGGCGGCTGTGCGCTGACGCTGGCGCGCGCGGAAGGGCTGGATGCCCACGCCAACGCGGTGGCGCTGCGCCTGGGCAGGGAGGCGGCATGAGCGATATCGTTTCCCTGGTGCGTCCCGATCTGCGCGGGTTCGCCGGCTACAGGTCGGCGCGCAGTGAAGCCCTGCAAGGCGACGTGTGGTTGAACGCCAACGAGTCGGCATGGGCCAACCCGGCAGATGGCCAGGGGCGCAGCCGTCGTTATCCGGATCCGCAGCCGCCGGCCCTGCGCGCGCGGCTTGCGCAGCTCTATGGCGTGAAGCCGGATCAATTGCTCATCGGACGCGGCAGTGATGAAGCCATCGATCTGCTGGTGCGGGCGCTGTGCGTGCCGGCGCAGGACGCCATCGTGGTGACGCCGCCGGTGTTCGGCATGTACGTGGTCTGCGCACGCCTCCAAGGCGCGCGCATCGTCGAGATTCCGCTGGTGGATGACGAGGCCGGTCTCACTGCCGACCTGGAAGCGATCCGCGATGCGGCACTGGCGCAGGGTGCGAAGCTGGTCTTCCTGTGCTCGCCTTCCAACCCGGCCGGCTCCGCGATTCCGCTGGAGGGCATCGCGGCATTGGCGCGCGCACTGGAAGGTCGCGCGCTGGTGGTGGTGGACGAGGCCTACGGCGAGTTCGCCGACGGAGCATCCGCCGCCACCTTGCTGGAAGCACATGCCAACATCGCCGTGCTCCGCACGTTGTCGAAAGCGCACGCGCTGGCCGCCGCGCGCATCGGGGTGGTAGTCGGCGATGCGGACCTGATCGCCGTGCTGCAGCGGTGCCAGGCGCCGTATCCGGTGCCGACGCCCTGCGCCGACCTGGCACTGGAGGGATTGTCCGACACGGCGATCGCGCAGACGCAGGAGCGGGTGGCCATGGTGCGTCGCGAGCGCGAGCGGCTGTTGTATGCCTTGGGTCGGGTGCCCGGGGTGCGTCGCGTCTATCCTTCCCAGGGCAATTATCTGCTGGCGCGCTTCGACAACGCCGACGGCGCCTTCCACGCCCTGCTCGCGGCCGGCGTGGTGGTGCGTGACCAGCGCGCCGCGCCGCAACTCGGTGACGCCCTGCGCATCACCATCGGGTCCCCGGAGCAGAACGATCGCGTGCTGTCGGCGCTGAACAGGTATTCGAGCGTCCCGCATGGCACCTTGGCCCCTGCCGTTGGCGCTGTCCGGCCCGAAGCGCGTTCCACGGAAACCATGCCATGACCCCGATCCTCTTCATCGACCGCGACGGTACCCTGATCGAGGAGCCGGAAGACTTCCAGATCGATGCCTACGAGAAGGTGCGCTTCGTGGCCGGTGTCATTCCCGCGCTGCTCAAGCTGCGCGACGCCGGTTACCAGTTCGTCATCGTCAGCAACCAGGACGGCCTGGGCAGCGAGCAGTATCCGCGCGCCACTTTCGACGGGCCGCAGGCACTGATGATGCAGGTGTTCGAAAGCCAGGGCATCCGTTTCCGCGACGTCTTGATCGACGAGAGCTGGCCGCACGAGAACAAGCCCACCCGCAAGCCGGGCATCGGCCTGATGCTGCCCTACCTGCAGGACCGAAGCATCGACTGGTCGCGTTCGGCCATGGTGGGCGACAGGCCGACGGACATCGAGTTCGCCGACAACCTGCGCATCCGCGGCTTCCAGCTGAAGAACGCGCAGTTCGGCGGCGAGTGGGACTGGGCTGGCATTGCACATGAGTTGGCCGACGCGCCACGTCGTGCGGTGGTCCAGCGCAATACGAAGGAGACCAGGATCCGCGTGGAAGTGGATCTCGACCGCATCGCGGACCCCGTCGCGAAGACCGGTCTTCCGTTCTTCGACCACATGCTGGAGCAGATCGGCAAGCACGGCGGCTTCGCGCTGGACGTGCGCGCGGACGGCGACCTGCACATCGACGAACACCACACGGTGGAAGACACCGGCCTGGCATTGGGGCAGGCCCTGAAGGAGGCGCTGGGCGACAAGCGCGGAATCGGTCGCTACGGCTTCACGCTGCCGATGGACGAGACGCTGGCCAGCGCGGCGCTGGATTTCAGTGGCCGCCCGTACTTCGTCTTCAACGGCGAGTTCCGGCGCGAGCGCGTCGGTGATCTGCCGACCGAACTGGTGCCGCATTTCTTCCGCTCGCTCTGCGATGCCTCCGGGTTGAACCTCAACCTCAGCGTGCAGGGCGACAACGACCACCACAAGGTGGAAGCATCGTTCAAGGCGCTGGCGCGTGCCTTGCGGCAGGCCGTCAAGCGCGAGGGCGCGGAACTGCCGTCCACCAAGGGTGCGCTCTGATGCGCGTCGCCATGATCGATGCCGGCGGCGCTAACCTGGGCTCGGTGCGGTATGCGCTCAACCGCCTGGGCGTGGAGCCCGAGCTGACCACCGATGCGGACGCGATCCGCGCGGCGGACCGGGTGATCCTGCCCGGCGTCAGCACCGCGGCACAGGTGATGGGTGGCCTGCGCGAATGGGCGCTGGTCGAGGTGCTGCGCACCTTGGAGAAGCCCTTGCTGGGTGTCTGCGTGGGCATGCAGCTGCTGTTCGAACATTCCGAAGAGGACGACACGCCCTGCCTGGGCCTCGTGCCGGGCCGCGTGGCCAAACTGCCCGTCACGCCCGGCATCCGCGTGCCCCACATGGGGTGGAACACTCTCGTGCGCCAACGCGAAAGCGTGTTGACCCGCGACGTCGACGATGGACGCCATGCCTACTTCGTCCACAGCTATGCCGCGCCGGTCACGGTCGATTGCGTGGCCTCCAGCGAGCATGGCGTGCCCTTCGCCGCGATCGTGCAGCGTGGCAACGTGGGCGGCGCTCAGTTCCATCCCGAGCGCTCGGCCGACGTCGGCGCGCGCCTGCTGGAGAATTTCCTGAAATACGGTGTGCAATGAACGGATTCACCATTTATCCCGCCATCGATGTGCGCGAAGGCCGCGTGGTCCGTCTGGCACAGGGCGATTACGCCCGCGAGACGCGCTACGAAGGCACGCCGCTCGATGTCGCCGTGCGTTATGCCTCACAAGGTGCGGAATGGCTGCACCTTGTGGACCTGGACGCGGCGCGTGCAGGCGGCTACACCCTCGCACCGCTGCTGGGTGAGCTTGCGCAACACACGTCATTGAAGGTGCAGACCGGCGGAGGCGTCCGCCAGCGCGAGGACGTCGCGCGCATCCTGGATGCCGGCGCGCAGCGCGTCGTGGTCGGCTCGCTGGCCGTGCGCCAGCCTGGGACGGTGCTGGCTTGGCTGCGGGAATTCGGCAGCGAGCGCATCACGGTCGCGCTGGACACGCGCCGCGACGACGATGGCGCTTGGCGCCTGCCGGTACATGGCTGGACGGAGACCGCATCGGAAACCCTGGACGAACTAGCATCGCGCTACGCCGAGGGCGGGCTGCGCCACCTGCTGTGCACCGACATCGCCCGCGATGGCATGCTGACCGGGCCGAACCTGGACCTGTACGCGCACCTGCGGCAGGCCGTGCCATCGTTGCAGGTGCAGGCCTCCGGTGGCGTCAGCGCGGTCGTCGATGTCAGTGGCGCGCGTGCCGCCGGCTGCGCCGGCATCGTGCTCGGGCGGGCCTTGCTGGAGGGCAGGTTCGAACTCCCCGAGGCGCTGGCATGTTGAGCCGCCGCATCATTCCCTGCCTGGACGTGCGCGAAGGCCGCGTGGTCAAGGGCGTGAAGTTCCGCGACCACGTGGACATGGGGGACATCGCCGAACTGGCGCTGCGCTACCGCGACGAAGGGGCCGATGAACTGGTGTTCTACGACATCAGCGCCAGTCCCGAAGGACGTTCGGTGGACTATGCCTGGATCGAGCGTGTCTCGCGCCTGCTGGACATTCCGTTCTGCGTGGCCGGCGGCATCCGTGATATCGAGACGGCGCGTCGCGTGCTGCACAGCGGTGCCGACAAGGTGTCGGTGAACACGCCCGCGCTGGAGCGGCCCGGCCTGATCGGCGAACTTGCCGAGGCGTTCGGCGTGCAATGCGTGGTCGTCGGCGTGGACTCCATCCTGGAGGCGGACGGCGAGTGGCGCGTGCGCCGCTACACCGGCGACCCGACCAAGACACGGGGCGCCGGTCTGCGTACGCTGGACTGGGTGGTGCAGGCGCAACAGCTGGGCGCGGGCGAGATCGTGCTGAACTGCATGGACCAGGACGGCGTGCGACGCGGCTACGACATCGCGCAGCTGCAGGCCGTGCGTGCGCTTTGCACGGTGCCGCTGGTCGCCTCCGGCGGGGCTGGCGCGATGGAGCATTTTGCCGAGGTGTTCCGGCAGGCCGACGTGGATGGCGCGCTGGCGGCCAGCGTGTTCCACAGCGGGCATGTCGGGATCCCGGCATTGAAGACCATGTTGGCAGGGCAGGGCATCGAGGTGCGGCGTGGCGAATGAAACCGAGAGGGCGGCCTTCGATGCGTCGCGGCTGGACTGGAGCAAGGGCGATGGCCTGCTGCCCGTCATCGTGCAGGACGCCGACATTCTGCGCGTGCTGATGCTGGGCTACATGAACCGCGAGGCATTGCAGGCAACACTGGCGGGGGGCCGCGTGACCTTCTACAGCCGCAGCAAGCAGCGCCTCTGGACCAAGGGCGAAAGCTCCGGCCACGTGCTGGAACTCGTGTCGCTCACGTCGGACTGCGACGACGACACCCTGCTGGTGCTGGCGCGTCCCCACGGGCCAACCTGCCACCTGCAGCGGGCCAGTTGTTTTCCCCGGGCGCCCGCCGCGTTTCTTTCGGAACTGGACGTGCTGGTGGCGGAGCGCGAGCGCGCGCGTCCGCCAGGCAGCTACACCACCCGACTGTTCGAGGAGGGCGTACGTCGTATCGCCCAGAAGGTGGGCGAGGAAGGTGTCGAGACCGCGCTGGCGGCTGTAGCCCAGGACGAAAACGCGCTGTTGGGCGAGAGCGCCGACCTCCTGTACCACCTGATCGTCCTGCTGCGGGCACGTGGCCTGTCGCTGGCGGATGCCGTGGACGTGCTGCGCCAACGCCACGCGGCTGCGTAAGGCACGCAGGGCACGCCTGCTGCTCCGAACTCGGTGTGGCCCGCCTGATGTGGGAGCGACGCAAGTCGCGAGCTTTTTCCGCAGGCATCACGACATCGCCCGCGCCGATGACCGTCGCGACTTGCGTCGCTCCCACAACGGCAATGCTGCTGCGCCATAATCCTCCGGTCTTTCCGGCTGGAGTCGCCATGCGCGCTTCGTTGATCGCTCTCCTCCTAGCGTTGCCGGCGGTTCCCGCCCTTGCGCTGCCGCCGCCCTGCAGCGGGGGCCAGGTGTATGTGGATCGCAACGGCAACGCGACCCGCGATGGGGGCGAACCGGGCCTGCCGGGCATCAAGGTGTCCAACGGTATCGACATCGCGGTCAGCGACGCGCAGGGCGAGTACAACCTTCCGTATGCGGACGGTCGCACCCTCTTCATCATCAAGCCGGCGGGTTATGACCTGGTCGTGCGTCCGGATGGCTTGCCGGCGCGCTGGCGCAATCTGCAGTACCACGCGGGCCCTGTGCTGAAGTACGGCGGCATACCGCAGCGCCAGCCCGATTGCACGCACTTCGGTCTGCGGCCGCAAGCAGCGGCGAAGCACGATGAGCTCGATGTGTTGCTCTTCGCCGACAGCCAGACGTCCTCCGCGCAGGACGTTGACTACTATTGGCGCGACATCGTGCAGCCACTCGTCGGGAAACACGGTGCCGCCCTGGGTCTGACCCTGGGCGATGTGACCAATGACGACCTGTCGCTGTATCCGCAGATCCTGCGTACGACGATGAGCCTGCAGGTGCCGTGGCTGTTCATTCCCGGCAACCACGATCTGGACTTCGATGCTGCCGGGGATGAGGACTCGCTGCGCACGTTCCGCCATCACCTGGGACCGGACACGTTCGCGTGGGAAGAGGAAGCGGTGACGTTCATCGGGCTGGACGACGTGATCTACCAGCCCGGCAAGACGCCCGCGTACTTCGGTGGCTTGCGCGAGGACCAGTTCGCATTCCTGCAGGCCTACCTGCCGACCGTACGCAAGGACCGGTTGCTGGTGATCGGCGTGCACATCCCGTTCTTCGAAGCAGGGCCGCGCGGATTCCGTGCGGCCGACCGCGAGCGCCTGTTCGCGCTGCTGGAAGGATTTCCACACGTGCTGCTGCTCAGCGGGCACACCCATACGCAACGGCAATGGCACCACGACGCCACCACCGGCTGGCATGGCATCCGGCCCCTGCACGAATACAACGTCGGCGCCGCCTGCGGCGCCTACTGGTCGGGGGTGAAGGACGCCCAGGGCATTCCCGACACGATGATGGCCGACGGCACGCCGAACGGGTACGCCCGCCTGCGCGTGCTGGCGGGCGGCGACTACGCGCTGTCATGGCACGCGGCACGCGCGGAGGATGACACCGGCATCGGCCTGCACGCCCCCAGGGTGCTGAGGAAAGGCGCGTATCCGGCATGGGGCGTCTACGCCAACGTCTACATGGGCGAAGCGCGGACCAGGGTCGAGTACCGCGTCGATGGTGGCGAATGGAAGCCGATGAAGCGGGTCGAGCAGCCCGACCCCAGGCTGCTGGTCGAGAACATGCGCGACGACCTGGCCGACCGCCTGCGCGGTTACGACCGCTCGCCCGAAGCCGAGCCCTCGCCGCACCTGTGGCGGGGCGCATTGCCGACCGACCTGGCCGACGGGGAGCATACCGTCGACGTGCGCGCCTTCGATGCCTGGCTGGGCGAGCGCACCGCGTCTACCCGATACCGCCTGCAGTCGCCCTGAGGCGGCATCCGCCTTCCCCCGGCGTGTGTTCCCGCTACGTGGCCGGGGCACGGCTGGCGGGCGGCCTGTCCGGGTCGAGGTGCTTTCGGCGTTGGCTTGGGTAATACAGGGGGAAAACCAATGTTCAAGTGCTTTGCCGAGGGCCTGCCCGCAGGCCAGTTCGACCGTGCGCCGTTCACTTTCAAGCACCAGTTGCTCGGCCATCCTGCACTGAGCATCGAAGGACTCTCCGAATCCCTTCCGCAGCTGCCCGCCGACCGCATCGCATATTCCAAGGGCCTGTCGGACCTGACGGTCAATTTCGACCGGGCGCACATCGAACATGGCAACGGCCTGAGCCTGCGCGAGACGATAGAGACGATCCGCACCTCGAACTCCTACATCGCGGTGCGCGACCCGGAAGACCATCCGGCCTTCCGCGGGCTCTACGAGGACCTGCGCAGCGAAGTCACCGCGTTGCTGCGCGGAAGCGGCAAGTCGCGCGCGATCTACGAACCGCGCATGTGGCTGTTCATCGCATCGCCCAACGCGGTCACGCCGTTCCACTTCGACCGCTATTCCAACGTGCTGATGCAGATCCGGGGCAGCAAGCAGGTGGCGGTGTTCCCCAACTTCCGCCATGACATCGTCGCCCAGGACGTCTGCGAGGCCTACATGGATCGCGAAAGCTCCGTGTCGCTCTGGCGCGACGAACTGGACCAGCATGCGGTCAAGTTCGACTTCATGCCGGGCGATGCGCTGCACATCCCCTACGTCAGTGGCCATTACGTCAAGAACGGGTCCGAGGATGTCTCCATCTCGCTGTCCTTCTTCTTCCAGACGGATGAAACGCGCCGCTGGACCAGTGCGATGCGGTTCAACCACCGCTGGCGCAAGTGGGGCGGCGCGCTGGGCCTGTCGCCTGACCCCGTCGGCACGTCACCGCTGCTGGACCGTGCGAAGGCGCAGATCCTGCCGATGGCGAATGGCCTGGGTCGCGTGCTGGGGCAGGCACGCCGGCTTGCGCGCGGCTGAGCATCGCCGTGCGGGGCTGGGTATCATCAGCGCATGCCGGCCCCTGAACTTCCCGTCCTGCATTTCGAGACCCCACAGGCATGGGAGCAGTGGCTTGCGGCGTCGACGGCCGCTGCCGGCGTCTGGCTGAAGATCGCCAAGAAGGATGCCGGCATCGCCTCGGTGACGTATGCCGAAGCGCTGGACGTGGCGCTGTGCCATGGCTGGATCGATGGGCAGAAGAAGGGCCTGGATGCGCAGTTCTTCCTGCAGCGCTTCACGCCGCGCCGCCCTCGCAGCCTGTGGTCCAAGATCAATGTCGCCAAGGTCGAAGCGCTGGCGGCTGCCGGGCGCCTGCGACCGGCAGGCTTGCGCGAGGTCGAGGCGGCGAAGGCCGATGGGCGTTGGGCGGCAGCGTACAGTGGGGCCGCCTCGATGGAGGTGCCGGAAGAACTGGCAAAAGCGCTGGCGAAAAACCGCAAGGCGCGCAGCTTCTTCGAAGCCCTCGACAAGACCAACCGTTACGCCGTGTGCTGGCGCGTGCAGACCGCGCGCAAGCCGGAGACACGCGCGGCACGGATCGAAACGCTGGTGGCCATGCTGGCGCGTGGCGAGAAGATCCACACGACGTAAGGTGGTGATCCGGGCTGGCTGGCGAATTGCGGGCTGGCGCGGAACGCGTGGCTTGCTGGCGCTGAGGCCGGCGGGCTGCGTGGCGCGTAGTCTAGGGATTCGTTTCCCGCCATGCCGAAACGCGAATCGCTTTCATCGGGCGCGCGGCGTGCGCACGCTGAGCCATGCGCCGGCCAGCAGCAAGGCAATGGCGACGGCCTGGATCCAGTGCGCCTGCGCGCGGCCCGATGCCACCAGCAACAGGGTGGACAGCAGAGGCGCCAGGTAGGACAGGCTGCCGAGCAGCGCGATGTCGCCGCGCTTGGTGCCGTGATCCCACAGCCAGAACGCGGCACCCACCGGCCCGGTGCCCATGATCAGCAACACCACCCACTGCGACGCGGTGGGCGCCACGGTTGTTTCGAACAATCCATGCGCCACGCCGCCGAGCACGGCCACGCCCGCGCAGGCGACGGTGATCGCCGCGCTGGGTACATCAGCGAAGCGCCGGTTGAGCACCGAGTACAGCGCCCAGATCAACGCGGCACCCAGCGCCGCCAGATAGCCCGGCATGAATTCCGGCCGGATGTCGATGCTTTCGCCGCGGGTGACCAGCAACGCGGCCGCTACCAGACCCAGGACGGTGCCCAGCCACTGGCCGCCACGCACCTCCACGCCCGCGAGCAGGCCGGCGAAGACCACGATCAACAACGGCCAGAGATAGTTGATCAGGTTGGCTTCCACCGCCGGCGCGCGCTTGAGCGCGATGAAGTAGAGCGCGTGGTAGCCGAACAGCGCGGCGGTGGTCAATGCGAACGCGGGCCAGGGTTGCCGCAATGCCTGCCAGCCGGGGCGTCCCTGCAGTGCCGTGCGGACCAGCCCCAGGAGCGCCGCCACGCCGAAGCCGATAGCCAGTACCTGGAACGGCGGCAAGCCCTCGGTTGCCGTCGTCAGGACGGCGAGCGAGGACCACAGCAGGATGGCCACCAGCCCGATCCAGGTGGCCGTGCGTTGCGCCGTCACGGCGGATCAGGTGTCGAGCGTGACGTCGGCGAACGTCGCCACGCGTGCATGGCCGTGGGCGGCATCGCCGGTGCGCGGCACCGGATAGTCCTGCAGCCGGTCCACCAGGCGCGTGGACATGCCGGCGTCGCGCGCGGCATCGAGTTCCTCCACCACGTCCGACAGGAACAGGATCTGCTCAGGCGCGATGCCGATCTGCCCGGCGATGCGGCGGTAGCTGTCCGCATCGCGCTTGCCACCGACTTCGGTGTCGAACCAGCCGGCGAACAGCGGGGCGAGGTCGCCGGCGTCGCTGTGGCCGAAGAACAGCTTCTGCGCCGGCACCGAGCCGGACGAGTAGACGAACAGCGGCAGGCCGCGGCCATGCCACTCGCGCAGGGCCGGCGCCGCGTCGGGATAGATGTGGGCGGTGAAGTCCGCTTCGCGGTAGCCCGCCTCCCAGATCATCCCCTGCAGCGCCTTCAGCGCGGTGTGCTTGCGATCCTGGTCTATCCAGCCCTGCAGGGTCTCCACGATGACATCGTCGCTGCAGATGCTGCCGTGCTCGGTGGCCACCATGTCCAGCCACCGGCGCACCTCGGGCTCCTGTCCATGCTCGCGAACGAACCCGGGCAGCGCGCGGCGCGCATACGGGAACAGCTCATCCTTGACGAACGAGATGCTGCTGGTGGTGCCTTCGATGTCGGTCAGGATGGCGGAAACGGGCATGGGCAAAAGGGGTTCGTTGGGGCCGGGCGCGAGAGGGCGCCTGCCATGTCAATTCGGCTGAGTCAGGCCGTCGTAGCGCGGAAACTGCTGCGCAAGGGTGGTACCGGTGAAGTGGCCGACCCAGCCGTCCGGCTCGGTGAAGAAGCGGATCGCAACGAAGTGCGGCTCCGGCCCCATGTCGAACCAGTGCAGGGTGCTGTCGGGCACGGCGATCAGGTCGTCCTTCACGCATTCGACTTCGTACACCTTGTCGTCCACGTGCAGCGTGAACAGGCCCGAGCCGGCGACGAAGAAGCGCACTTCGTCTTCCTTGTGGTAGTGCTCGTCCAGGAATTTCGCGCGCATCGCTTCGCGCTGCGGATTGTCCGGCGCGATGCTGACCACGTCGACGGTCTTGAAGCCGCGCTCGGCCACCAGCCGGTCGATGTCGGCACGGTAGGCGTTCATCACCTCGTCCGGTGAAGCACCGGGTTCGATCGGCTGGGTGGCGTGCCAACGCTCGAACGTCACCCCGATCTTCTTCAGTTCGGTGGCGATGAAGTCCGGATCGTAACTGGCGAATTCCGGCGTGGCGGGGTCGGTCTCGTTGAAGATGCGGAGGCGGCTCATGGCGACAGGCTCGGCGCGTGGGGATGGTAGGGTAGCAGGCACGCCGTCACGCGCCCGTTGCCGGGCCGGAACGATGTGGTCCGCCCCGCGGATGTCAGCGGCGGCAGCCGAGCTTGCGCAGCTCGAGTTCGCAGTGGAACAGGAACTCGAAAGCTTCCAGATGGCGGCGCGCCTCGGCCATGTCCCGGCCCCAGGCGTACAGGCCATGGCCGTCGATCAGATAGCCCCACAGCGGCTGCCTGTCCAGCAGCGCGTCCACCTGCGCGGCCAGCGTGGGCATGTCCTGGGTGTTGGCGAACACGGGCACGTCGATGGCCATCTCGTGCGTGCTGTTGCCGTGGAACGCCTTCAGCAGCTCGTAGCCTTCCAGCCGGAGGTGGCCAGCGCCGGCGAACAGTCGCGAAGCGATGGTCTGCACGGGCGAATGCGTGTGCAGCACGCAGCCGATGTCCGGGTAGCGCCGGTACAGCTGGGTGTGCAGCAGGGTTTCGGCGGACGGCCGGTGGTCGCTGCCGACGGCCTTGCCGTCGAAATCCACCACCATGATGTCGCCTTCGACCAGCCGGCCCTTGTCGCGGCCGGAAACGGTGATGGCGGCATGCACGTCGTCCAGCCGGTGCGAGAAGTTGCTGCTGGTGGCGGGCGTCCAGCCCAGCTGCGAAAGCTCGCGGATGTTGCTGATCAGCAGGCCGGCGAGGTACTGGAGGCGTTCGGAATCGTAGGGCAGTGCGCTCATCGGCGCAGTTTAACAAGACGCGGTTTCACGCGCCTCGACGTCGCGAGAAACCACGGTAGGCCGCCAGCGCCAGCAGGGCGATAATCAGCCCGCCCACCAAGGTGGCGACCGGCGTCGAGTAAACCAGCAGGCCGCAGGCCACCAGCGCGCCCATGCCGATGATCCGGTCGAGCGAGGTGGCCGGCCGGCCCGGCGCGCCCAGCAGCAGGCTGAGGCCGGCGGTGGCGTAGGCCATGACCACCAGCACCACCACCATCTGGATCAGCGTCTCGAACTGCCCGGATACGGTGGGCGACAGCGTCAGCATGGCCAGTGCCGTCATCGACAGGGCGACCAGGAACAATCCCCAGCCGGCCGACCCGTTCTGCCGAAGGCGGCCGAAGATCGCGGGCAGATAGCCACGATGGGCTGCACGTGCGCCGGATTCACCGGTGACCAGCATCCAGCCACCCAGCGTGCCCGTGGCCTTGAGCGCCGCCGCGGCCGCGATGATCGGGATCGCCCAGGCACCGAACATCTGCCCCGCCACCAGGGCGAAGGGTGCGCTGGACGCGGCCAGCTGGTCCACCGGCACGATGCCCATCATCAGCACCGAGGACACCAGATAGACCACGCCCGCGATCAGGATGCCGCCCAGCGTGGCGATGGGCACGTTGCGCGCGGGGTTGCGCACCACGCCGGCGACCATCGCGCCGGTTTCCAGCCCCACGAAGGCCCAGAAGATCGGCGCCAGCGAACTGAATACCACCGAGGCGTCGGACTGCCCGGAGACATTCCATGCCGCGCGATACAGGTCGCTGTCGAAACTGCCCCATCCCCAGATCAGGATCACCGCCACCGGCAGCAGGCCCAGTACCACGCACAGCGACTGGAAGCGGGCGATCTGCCGCGGGCCCATCAGGTTCAGCGCGAACATCAGCCAGATGAGGACCAGCTGCCCGCCGAGGCGCGTCCACTGGCCGTCGCCGACGGGAAGCAGGATCACCAGATAGCCGAACGCCGCCACCGCGATGGCGTTGTTGCCTATCCACGACGAGATCCAGTACATCGTGGTCGCCAGGAATCCCATGTCACGGCCGAGCGACGGGCGCACGTAGTCGTCCGGCGACTCCAGGTTGGGGTAGTCGCGTGCCAGGCGTGCGAATGCACTGCCCAGGACCACCGCCAGCACGGTGCCCAGCAGCCAGCTGAGCGCGGTGATGCCGCCGGATTTGGCCAGCGTGGCGGGCAGCAGGAAGAACCCCGAGCCGATCATGTTGTTGGCCACCACGAAGGTAGCCAGGACGGGGCCGATCTGGCGGACATTGACGGTCGTCATCGGGAACTGCCTGGAAGTCGTCGGAGTGCGGGAAGGCAAAGAAAAACGGCTGGCCGAGGGGCCAGCCGTTGCAGATGGTGCGTCAGACCCGACGCAGTTTGCTGTGCCGGTAACCGTAGGCGAAGTAGATCATCATGCCCACGATGGTCCAGCCCACCATCAGGTGCCAGTGCTCCTGGAAGGGCTGCCAGAACAGATACAGACACGCGGCGGCGCCCAGCGGTGCGATCAGCCAGTAGAGCGGCACGCGGAACGGGCGCGGCAGGTCAGGGCGGGTGCGACGCAGCACCACGATGCCCACGCAGACCGTGGCGAACGCCAGCAGCGTGCCCATCGACACCAGCTCACCGAGCAGGCCGATCGGCAGGAAGCCGGCCAGCAGTGCGGCCAGCGCGCCGACGATGATCGTGCCCACGTACGGTGTCTGGAACTTCGGGTGGACCTTCGCCAGGAAGCGCGGCAGCAGGCCGTCCTTGGACATCGAATAGAAGATGCGCGGCTGCGCCATCAGCATGACCAGGATCACCGAGGTCAGGCCGGCGATGGCGCCGATTTCCACTGCGTACTTCAGCCAGTTCAGGCTGGCGTACTGCTCGAGTGCGGTCGCCACCGGCTTGGGCGTGGACAGCTGCGGATAGGGCAGCAGGCCGGTCAGCACGGCGGACACGATGATGTAGATGACGGTACAGATGGCCAGCGAGCCGAGAATGCCGATGGGCATGTCGCGCTGCGGGTTCTTTGCTTCGCCCGCGGCGGTGGAGACCGCGTCGAAGCCTATGTAGGAGAAGAACACCACGGCCGCGGCGCGCATCACGCCGTCCATGCCGAACTTGCCGGGGCCCTGGTTCTCAGGGATGAACGGCACCCAGTTGTCCGGGTTCACGTACTTGGCCGCGAACGCCACGAACAGCACGATCACGGTCACCTTGATCGCCACGACGATCGAGTTGACGAACGCGGACTGGGTGATGCCCACGTAGCACAGGCCGCTGACCGCGCCGATGATCGCCACGGCCGGCAGGTTGATCAGGCCGCCCGTGTAGACCAGGGCGCCATCCACCACGTTCAGGGGAGCGGCCGCCAGCGATACCGGCAGGCCCATGCCGAAGTTGGTCAGGAAGCTGTTGAGGTAGCCGGACCAGCCCACGGCCACGGTGGCCGCGGCGAACATGTACTCCAGCACCAGGTTCCAGCCGATGAACCAGGCCACGAACTCGCCCAGGGTCGCGTAGGAATAGGAATAGGCGCTGCCGGACACCGGCAGCATCGCGGCGAACTCGGCGTAGCAGAGCCCCGCCAGCGCGCAGGCCACGCCGGCCAGGATGTAGCTCAGGATCACCGCCGGCCCGGCATGCTCGGCCGCCGCGTGGCCGCTGAGCACGAAGATGCCGGCGCCGATCACCGCGCCGACGCCCAGCAGTACCAGTTGTCTTGCCGTCAAAGTCCGTTTGAGGGTGGCTTCGCCGTCCAGGCTGCCCTCGAAGGGCTCACCGGCATCGATGTGTCCGGCCGGCGCAACCGGCTTGACCCTGAACAGAGCTTTGAGCATTCGCTGCATCCCCTTGGAAGACTGGCTGCTGGCAGGAAAGCCCTGCCGAATGGTGGAAACTGTCATGGGGATGGCCCCCACGGAAGGCCGTACCTTGCCAAAGCGCGCCAAGGAGCACAAGCGCGTATGCAGCATGGCGCGGGATAATGGCGGGCCTTTTCGCACGCGCCAGGAACGCCCGCCCATGCCAGCCATCGCCACCGTCCTGCAGGAACAACTGGCCAGCTATCGCCAGCGCTGGCCCGGGGAAGCCGACGTGGTGGACCAGTTCGCGGCCCTGCTGGACGACCCGGCCGACCCGTTCATGCGGGAGCGGCTGGCGGGCCACCTGACCGGCGGCGCCTGGCTGGTCAGTGCCGACGGCAAGCGCACGCTGCTGACCCACCATCGCAAGCTGGGCCGCTGGCTGCAGCTCGGCGGGCATGCCGATGGCGACACCGACATGGCGCGCGTGGCATTGAAGGAAGCGGAAGAAGAGTCCGGCCTGGCCGACCTGCGGGTGGATGCGGAGGCGATCTTCGACCTCGACCGCCACTGGATACCCGAACGCAAGGATGTCCCCGGCCACTGGCATTACGACGTGCGTTACGTCGTGCACGCGACCGGCAGCGAGGCCTACGTGGTCAGCGAGGAATCCCTGGACCTGGCCTGGCGCGAGATCGCACCGATCGCGGCGGAAGACGACGAATCGCTCAGTCGCATGGCACGCAAGTGGCTGGCGCTGAACGCCGGTGCGTAGGGTGGGCCATGGCCCACCTTCTCCTGCGGATCAGTAAAGCACGCGCACCCGCAGCGTGCCCGGGATCGCCGCCATCGCTTCACGCAGGCTGGCGGTCTGCTCCTCGTCGGCGGTGACATCGATGACCACGTAGCCGACCTTGGCGTCGGTGCGCAGGAACTGGCCATCGATGTTGATGCCCAGGTCACGGAAGATGTCGTTGATCTGCGACAGCACGCCGGGCACGTTGCGGTGGATGTGCAGGATGCGGCGGCTGCCTTCGTGGCCGGGCAGGGTGACTTCGGGGAAGTTCACCGCCGACAGCGTGCTGCCGTTGTCGCTGTAGCGCACCAGCTTGGCCGCCACTTCCACGCCGATGTTGTCCTGCGCTTCCAGCGTGCTGCCGCCGACGTGCGGGGTGAGGATGACGTTGTCCAGGCCGCGCAGGCGCGACTCGAAGGCATCGGCATTGCCCTTGGGCTCGACCGGGAACACGTCCACGGCCGCGCCGCCGACCTGGCCCGACGCCAGTGCATCAGCCAGCGCATCGATGTCCACCACCGTGCCGCGCGACGCATTGATCAGGTGCGCGCCGCGCTTCATCCGGGCGATCTGGGCCGCGCCGAACATGTCTTTGGTGGCCGCCGTCTCCGGCACGTGCAGGGTCACCACGTCGCTCAGTTCCAGCAGCTCGTCCAGGCTGCTGGCGGAGCGGGCATTGCCCAGCGACAGCTTGGTTTCGATGTCGTGGAAGACCACGTGCATGCCGATGGCCTCCGCCAGCACGCCGACCTGCGTGCCGATGTGGCCATAACCGATGATGCCCAGTGTCTTGCCGCGCGCCTCGTGGCTGCCGGCGGCCGACTTCGACCAGCCGCCGCGATGGCACTCGGCACTCTTCTGCGGCACGCCGCGCATCAGCATGATGGCCTCGGCGATCACCAGCTCCGCCACGCTGCGCGTGTTGGAGTAGGGGGCGTTGAACACCGGCACGCCGGCCAGTTCCGCCGCGTCCAGGTCCACCTGGTTGGTGCCGATGCAGAAGCAGCCCACCGCGATCAGCCGCCGCGCGTGCGACAGGACGTCGTTGGTCAGGTGCGTGCGCGAGCGGATGCCGACGATGTGCGCGTCGGCGATGCGGCGCTTCAGTTCCTCTTCGGGCAATGACTTTTCGTGGAACTCGATCTGCGAATAGCCGGCGGCCCGGAAAGTCTCCACGGCGGTCTGGCTGACCCCCTCCAGCAACAGCACGCGGATGTCCTGCTTCGGGTACGAGGTCTTCTTGATCGACATTGCGGAGAAGGGCGCAGTGGAAGTGGGGGCGGCCACTATGCCAGATGGCGCGTGCCGATGCTGCGGCGCGGAATGGAAAGCTGGGTTGCTGTGGGTCCGCTCCGTTGCGCCTGAAACCATCGACCACGCGCAGGCGCAATCCGTCCCGCTGTGCCGGCATGGCTTCTGGACGCCGCGCAGCATCGCTGGCACGCTGGGCGCCCCCCGCCATCCGCCCGTCCCATGACCGATCCGCGCCTGGATGCCCTGCTGCACGCCGTGCCCGCGCTGCGCCTGAAGACCGATCCCGCCGATCTGGAGCACTACGGTCGCGACTGGACCCGGCGCTGGGTGCCCGCGCCCCTGGCCATCGCGTTGCCGGCCAGCGTCGATGAGGTGCAGGCGCTGGTGCGATGGGCCAACCAGCACCAGGTGGCCCTCGTGCCCTCCGGCGGCCGCACCGGCCTTTCCGGAGGTGCGGTGGCCGCGAACGGCGAACTGGTGGTGAGCCTGGAACGGATGAACCAGGCGCTCGACTTCAGTGTTGTCGACCGCACGCTCACCGTGCAGGCCGGCATGCCGCTGGAAGCGGTCCACAACGCGGCCCGCGAGCACGGCCTGGTCTATCCGGTCGATTTCGCCGCGCGCGGGTCGTGTTCCATCGGTGGCAACATCGCGACCAACGCCGGCGGCATCCGCGTGATCCGGTACGGCAACACGCGCGAATGGATCGCCGGGCTGAAAGTGGTGACGGGCACCGGCGAGCTGCTGGAGCTCAATCGTGGCCTGATCAAGAACTCCAGCGGCTACGACCTGCGCCACCTGCTGATCGCCTCGGAAGGCACGCTGGGGATCGTGGTCGAAGCCACCGTCCGCCTGACCGATCCGCCGCCGCCGACCAATGTCATGTTGCTGGCCTTGCCGTCGTTCGATGTGCTGATGCAGGTCTTCGCGGCATTCCGCGAGCGGCTGCAGCTGGAGGCGTTCGAATTCTTCACCGACCGGGCGCTGCAGCATGTGCTGGCCCACGGCGCGCAGAAGCCGTTCGACGAGGTGCACCCGTACTACGTGGTCACCGAATTCGCGATCGGCGACGAGGCGAAGGAGGCTGCCGCCATGGCGGCATTCGAAGCGTGCATGGAGCAGGGTTGGGTCAGCGACGGCGTCATCAGCCAGTCCGATGCCCAGGCCGCGCAACTGTGGCGCCTGCGCGAAGGCATCACCGAGGCACTGGCGCGCTACAAGCCCTACAAGAATGACGTGTCGGTGCGCATTTCCGCCATGCCGGCGTTCCTGGCGGAGACGCAGGCGCTGCTGGGGGAAGCGTATCCACATTTCGACGTGGTCTGGTTCGGGCACATCGGCGACGGCAACCTGCACATCAACGTGTTGAAGCCCGACGACGTGGGTGACGCCGACTTCGTCACCCAGTGCGAGCAGGTGACCAAGCTGCTGGCCGCGTCGCTGCAGCGCCACCGCGGCAGCATCTCCGCCGAGCACGGCATCGGCCTGGTCAAGAAGGGCTATCTGGAAAGCACCCGCAGTGCCGAGGAGATCGCCGTGATGCGTGGCATCAAGCAGGTGCTGGACCCCAACGGGCTGATGAATCCCGGCAAGCTGTTCGATGCCTGAGGAGTGACGCAGGTTCATCCTGCGGCCTGCGTTTGCAGGTAGTCTTTGCGCACCGCGCCGGCCACCGGCGTCCACGCCCCCGATGGAAACAATCATGCCCCGTCTGATCCTTGCCGGCGTCCTGCTGGCGCTCTCCGTTCCGGCGCTTGCCGGCAGTTTCGCCGGCAGTTCGGCCGGTGCGTCGTCCGCGGGTTCGTCTGCGTCATCCGGCAGTTCCTCCGGCGACGACAAGATCGTGCTGCAGGCCCGCGAAGACGCGGCCAGCTTTGTCGCCAGCAACGGCCGCATCCGCGGCGCCCAGCTGGAAGCCGCGCTGCGCCACCTGCGCGAGACCGACGAAGCCGCGCGCCGTGCCACCGACATGCAGTTGGCCCAGGCCATCCTGGCGCGCTGATGTTCCTGCGTCGGCCCTGGAGCCGGCGCGTGCGTGTGGCCCTGGCATGCGTGCTGCTGGGCCATGCGATACCAGCATGTGCTCTCAGCGTCGATGCCGGTGGGCTGGATGACCGGCAGTTCGCCGCTACGCGCGCGCTGGTCGACGATGTTTTGCCACGCTTGCCGCGCGGGTGGCGCGACGGTCTGCCGCCCGATCTGGTGCTGCACTGGACCGATCTCCCGCATGACGTGCAGGGTCGCCGCGTCGGGCGGCAGATACTGCTCGATCGTGCCTTGCTGGCCGAATGGCAGGCGGTCGGTCCCTCGGCGGCGGCTGATCCACGTGTCCTTGCAGTCCGCAAGGCGCTGGTCCACGAACTCGCCCACGCCTACGACCGTGCGCATGGCAACGTGCTGTCGGGCGATGCGCGCCTGCGTGACCTGGCCGGCTGGCAGCGCAGCGTGTTCCGCGTGGCGGGCCGGCGAAGCCGCAACGATTTCAGCACCCGCAGTCCCGACCGCTACGAACTGGTGCGTCCGTCGGAATTCGTCGCGGTGAACCTGGAGCATTACGTGCTCGACGCCGACTACGCGTGCCGGCGCCCGGCGTTGCACCGCCATTTCGCCACGCATTTCCGCGAACCGGTCGCCGCCGCATGCGCGCCCGGCCTGCCGTTCCTGGAAGCCGACGCCGCGCGTGGCGATGCGTCGCTGCTGGCGCTGGATCAGGCGCGCGTCTACCAGGTGGACTACCTGCTGGCCGAAGGCAACACCCAGGCGATGAGCCGCTGGGGCCACAGCATGCTGAGGCTGGTGGTCTGCGCGCCGGGACGCTCCCCTGGCCCTGACTGCCGCTTGGATCTCGCCCACCATCGCGTGCTGTCGTTCCGCGCGTTCGTCGGCGACGTGCAGATCTCCGGCTGGCGCGGATTGACCGGTTCATACCCGTCGAGATTGTTCCTGCTGCCGCTGGACCAGGTGATCGAGGAGTACACGAAGGTCGAGCTGCGCGGCCTGCAGTCCATTCCTTTGCAGCTGCAGCGGGACGAGATCGCTTCGCTGCTAGAGCGTGCCGCGCAACTCCACTGGAGCTACGACGGGCGCTACTATTTCATCAGCAACAACTGCGCCGTGGAGACCTGGAAGCTGCTGCACGATGGCGTGCCGCGGCTGGCGGGCACATCGTTGGCAAGCATCACGCCCACGGGACTGTTGCGGAACCTGGAACAGGCAGGTATCGCGGATCGCAGCTCCCTGCTGGATGCAGACGAAGCCCGTCGCCTCGGGTACTACTTCGAGCCGATGAGCGCGCGGTACGACGCCTTGTTCGAGGTCGCGCGCGACGCGCTGGCGTTGCCGCAGCGCGACGCGCAGGCCTGGCTGGCACTGCCACCCGGAACCCGCGCGACCTGGTTGCCGCATGCCGACCTGAAGGCCAGCGCGGCCTTGCTGGTGCTGGAAAACGCCGCCCTGCGCCGGCAGCAGCTGCTGTTGCGCGACGAACTGAAGCGGCGCTACCTGGGCCGCGACGTGCCCGAGGAGGCGGCGAACGCCGTGCAGGCGTTGAGGGCGTGGCTGGGTGATACCAGCTTCGTCAGCCGGCCCGCGGAACTTGCACCGGAAGGCTACGGGTTGCCGCAGTCAGGGGAACGCGAGCGTATTGCCGCGGACGCGCAGGCGAGGGTAGTGCGGCTGCGCCAGGACGATGCTGCCCTGCGCGCGAGCCTGGAGCGCTGGCTTCCGCGGGACCAGCGAGATGCCCTGCGCGGCATCCAGGCCAATGTCGATGCCATCGGAGCACGCCTGCGGGCGTTGGCCGCCGCAGGCGCGTCCTAGCGGGATCAGTCCGCGCGACCGCCGAATTCGCCGGTGGTCGTGTTGACCAGGATGCGTTCGCCGTTGGTGATGTACTCCGGCACCATGATCTCGATGCCGGTGCTGAGCTTGGCCGGCTTCGGGCGCTTGGTGGCGGTGCCGCCCTTCAGTTCCGGCGGCGTCTCCACCACTTCCAGCGTCACGTGCTGCGGCAGCTGCAGGGCCACCGGCATTTCGTCGATCACCTGTACGTAGCAGCCGGTCAGGCCCTCGGTGATGTAGCCGGCGTCGTCGCCGATGACGTTGGCGTCCAGCGTGTAGGGCGTGTAGTCCTCGTCGTCGAGGAAGACGAACGCATCGCCGTCCATGTACGAGAACGTCGCCTGCCGGCGCAGCAGTTCGACTTCCGGCAGGTTGTCGTCGGCATCGAAGCTGGCGTCCAGCTTGTTGCCGCCCGGCACGCTGTACATGATGAAGCGGAAACGCACGTTGCCGCCGCGGCCCTGCGGCGAGCTGCGCTCGATGTCGCGGATCTGGTACACGTTGCCGTTGTGTTCGACGACGTTGCCTTTCTTGATGTCGAAAGCTTTCATGGTGATGGTGGCTGAGTGGTGATCGGGTGGGGTGGCGTGAGCATCCGGGAACGCGATTCTTGCGAATCACCGCTCACGAGTGACGAATCACGGCGTTACTTGGGAGCGAGCCGGACTGCGCCGTCGAGGCGGATGGTTTCGCCGTTGAGGTAGGTATTGCCGAGGATGTAGGCCACCAGGTCCGCGAACTCCTCCGGCTTGCCCAGGCGGGACGGAAACGGGATGGAGGCGCTGAGCGACTGCTGCACGGTTTCGGGCATGCCGTCGACCATCGGCGTCCAGAAGATGCCCGGCGCCACGGTCATCACGCGGATGCCGAAGCGGGCCAGTTCGCGCGCCATCGGCAGTGTCATGCCGACCACGCCCCCCTTCGAGGCCGAATACGCGGCCTGGCCGATCTGCCCTTCGTAGGCGGCCACGCTGGCGGTGTTGACGATCACGCCGCGCTCGCCGGCGCCGTTGGGCGCGTTGTGCTGCATGAGGTCGGCGGCGGCCTTGGCCACGTTGAAGCTGCCCACCAGGTTGACCAGCACCGTGGTCTGGAAGGTGGCCAGCGGCATCGGTGCTTCCTTGCCCAGCACGCGACCCGCGCCGAGGATGCCCGCGCAGTTGATGGCCGCGTTGAGGCCGCCCATGGACGCCTGCGCCGCCGCCATGTTGGCGGCCACGCCGGCTTCGTCGGTCACGTCGGTGCGGAAATAACGGGCATGGCCTTCGCCAAGTGCCACGACGGCCGCCGCACCCTTGTCGTCGTTGACGTCGAACAGGGCGACCTTGCCGCCATGGGCCACGAGGTGCTGGGCCACGGCCAGGCCAAGGCCGGAAACGCCGCCGGTGATGACGGCGCGGGTATCGGAAAGCTGCATGCGGTGAACCTGCGGCGGGAAAGCCGGCATTTTACGCGATGGCAGGGGGCAGGACGCCATGGCTTCCCTTGTAGGAGCGACGTGAGTCGCGACATGAACCGAGGCGGGGAGCGCCGCTTGGTAGGACGTGGGCCCGACGGTCCGACGTCTGTCGCCCTTCGAAAGATGATGACGGGTCGGTTTCCGGTCGCGACTCACGTCGCTCCTAGACGGGGGCAACGACTCAGGCGTGCAGCACGCGCTCCATCGGCGTGTCGGCCAGCCGGCGCGCGAACTCATCGGGCGACAGGCCCGGCGCGAACAGGAAGCCCTGGCCCACCGGCACGCCCAGCTGCAGCAGGAACTGCCGCTGCGCTTCCGACTCCACGCCCTCGGCGACCAGCCCCAGGCCCAAGCTGCGCGCGATGGCGGAGACCGCCTGACAGACCGCGACGTCGGACCGGTTGTTGGGCACGCCCTCGGTGAACAGCGGACTGAGCTTCAAGCCGTGGATGGGCAGGCGGCGCAGGTAGTTGAGCGCGCTGTAGCCTTCGCCGAAATCGTCGATGGTCAGCAGCACGCCCAGCTGGCGCAGGTCGGCGAACGTGCGAAGGGTGGCGGGCGCATCCTCGATCAGCACGCGCTCGGTGAACTCGAGCTCCAGGGCGCTGCCGGGCAGGTCGAACTCGCCCAGGATCGTACGGACCATGTCGGCCAGGTCGTCCCCCGCGAACTGGCGGTAGGACACGTTGACCGCCACGCGGACGATGCCCAGCCCCATGTCGCGCCACGCCGCCACCTGCCGGCAGGCCTCGCGCAGCACCCAGCTGCCGATGCGCACGATGTCGCCGGTGGTTTCCGCGTGGCTGATGAAGAGATCCGGACGCAGTTCGCCCAGCTGGTGGTTCTGCCAGCGGATCAGCGCTTCGGCAGCGATCACGCGGCCGTTGCGAAGGTCCACCTGGGGCTGGTAGACCAGCCGGAATTCGTCGTTGTCCACCGCGCGGCGCAGCTGGGTCTCGATCTGCAGGCGGTCCTGCTGGCGCTGCGCCAGTTCCTGGCTGAAGGTCTGCCAGCCGTTGCGCGCGCGATGCTTGCTGTCGTACATCGCGATGTCGGCGTTCTGGATGAGCTGCTGCGGGCGCTGCCCGTCGCGCGGCGCCACGGCCAGGCCGATGCTGGCGGTGATGGCGAACTCGTCCTTGCCGAACCGGAACGAATCAGCGAAGGCCCCCAGCACCGCATGCGCAAGGTCCTCCGGCCGGCGCGGATCATCCCCGGCGTCGCAGATCACCAGGAACTCGTCACCGCCGAAGCGCGCGATCATGCCCTCGGTGCCCACCGCGCCACGGATGCGGTCCGACGCCTGCACCAGCAGTTCGTCCCCGGCGTTGTGGCCCAGCACGTCGTTGACCATCTTGAAGCGGTCCAGGTCGATGTAGAGCACGGCGACGCGTTCGCGCTCGGGGTCGCCCAGGCGCGCGCCCAGCTCGGTCAGCACCGCATCGCGGTTCATCAGGCCCGTCAGCGGGTCGGTACGCGCCTGGATGCGCAGGGTTTCCTCGGCCTGCTTGTCCTGCGAGATGTCCTGCATGGTGCCAGTGATGCGCGAGGCGCCGGGGTCGCCCGGTTCGGCATCGCCGATCACGCGGATCCAGAACCCATGGCCGTCGGCCTGGCTGCCCTGCAGTTCCAGGTCGAACCCGGTACCGCCGGCGGTGACCAGCTGCAGGGCCGTGCGCAGGCGGCGGCGGTCAGGTTCGCGCAGGCAGAGCAGCACGGCCTCCAGCGTTTCCAGCGGGCGCGCGGCGCCGAGGATGCGCTGTGCCTCGTCGGTCAGGTACATGCGGTCGCGCACGATGTCCCATTCCCAGCCGCCGATGTGCGCCAGCGATTGCGCACGGTCGAACAGCGCGCTGTCGCGCTTGAGTTCGGTGACGTCGCTGAAGAGGGTGGTCACCTGCGAAGGCACGCTGGCGCCGGGCGCGAACTGCGGCACCGAGGTGGCGGTCAGCCAGATCAGCTGCTTCTTTTCGCGGTGGTACATGCCCAGCAGCACGCTTTCCACCATGTGGCCGCTGTCCAGCGCCCGCTGCGCCGGCAGTTCATGGCGGGCCATCTCGCGTCCGTCCTCGTCGACGATATGCCAGCGGTCCAGCGCGAGTTCCTGGTCCACGCGCTGGTCCTCGCGGATGCCGAAGATGCGCATGGCCGCGCCGTTGCAGTACTGGATGCCCAGCTCGCGGTCGTGCACCACGATGCCCTTGTCCAGCGTCTCCATCAGTTCGCGGTAGCGCAGTTCGGCCTCGCGGCGACTGCTGATGTCGCGTGCGACCGCGACGATGCTCTTGCGTCCGTCGAAGGTGATGTTGGCGGAGTGCACTTCCACCGGGAACCGCGTGCCATCGCCACGCATGTTGGTGACCTCGATGACGTAGGTCTCGCCGCGGTTCAATGTTTCCCAGACCGGCACCAGATGATCGCGCGGCAGGTCGGGGTTGAGGACGTTGATGTTGTTGCCGACGATCTCGTCGCGCGGCCGGCGATACGCCTGCATGCCGGCCTTGTTGAGATCCAGCACCGTGCCGTCCTCGGCGATGATGCTGACCGGGTCGGGCACGGCGTCGAACAGGTTGCGGTAGCGCTCGCCTTCGGTGGTGGCCTCGTGCTGCTTGGCCAGCAGCGCATCGCGCGCCTGCAGCAGCAGGGTGCGTTGCGCCGACGGCGTGGACGGGTCCTGCGCGCTCCGTTCGAGCGCGGCCAGCAGCGTCGCCAGATCGGGGGCGTCGGCCGCGTCGCGACCGTTTGCCATGCCGTCATCAGGCGCGCCGCGCGTGTTCATGTCGTCGCCATCGCCTTGCCGACGCGGCTGCCGGTCTCCCGGCCGAGCCGCGCGGCGAGCCAGCGTCCGGTCTCGGCAAGGGCAGGCAGGTCCACGCCGGTCCGCATGCCCAGGCCGTGCAGCAGGTACACCACGTCTTCGCTGGCGACGTTGCCGCTGGCGCCCTTGGCATAGGGACAGCCGCCCGCGCCGGAGACCGCCGAATCGACCACCCGCACGCCCACCTCCAGGCAGGCCAGCAGGTTGGCCAGCGCCTGGCCGTAGGTGTCGTGGAAGTGGACCGCCAGGGTGGGCAGCGGGACTTCGCCAGCGACTGCCTGCAGCATGGCGGCGGCCTTGCGCGGCGTGCCCACGCCGATGGTGTCGCCCAGCGAGATCTCGTAACAGCCCATCGCGTGCAGGGTCTTCGCCACGCGCACCACATCGGCCACCGGCACGTCGCCCTGGTAGGGGCAGCCCAGCACGGTGGAGACGTAGCCGCGCACCTTGACGCCCTCGACGGCGGCGCGCTCCAGCACCGGGCGGAAGCGTTCGATGGATTCGTCGATGCCGGCGTTGATGTTCTTGCGGTTGAAGGCTTCCGAGGCCGCCGTGAAGACCGCCACTTCCTGCGCGCCCACCGCGCGTGCGCGCTCGTACCCTTTCTCGTTGGGCACCAGGACCGGATACGCGATGCCCGGCCGACGGTCGATCGCCGCGAACACGTCCGCGGCGTCGGCCAGCTGCGGTACCCACGCCGGGCTGACGAAACTGGTGGCTTCGATGCTCAGCAGTCCGGTGTCGGAGAGACGATTGATCAGCGCGACCTTGTCGGCGGTACCGACGTGGGTCTTCTCGTTCTGCAGGCCGTCGCGGGGGCCCACCTCGACGATGCGGACGAAATCGCCATCGGCCGCCGACAGGAGCGCGTTCATCGCAGTTCCCCGGCGGTCGCGCGCCGCATGCGCAGGGTCTTGTCCTTGCCGCCGAACTCGTCGAACAGGTCCGGATTGGCCGCCAGCAGCGCCTGCAGCTTCTTCGGGCCGCCTTCGAACAGGTAGGTGCTGGTGTCCGTCTCGCGCGCCTTCAGCGTACCCTGCTCGATGCGCTGCATGACCTGCACCACATCGAGCACGGCGATTTCCAGCTCGTCGCCGCGGATGCGGTACTTGATCAGGGTGACGGCGCTTGCGGGCATGCCCTTGGATTCGGTGGGTGGCGTCTGCGCGCTGGCGGCGAACAGGCCATCCAGTTCCTTGAAACCGAGCGCCAGGTACCGCTGGTCGTCGAGCGTGAAACCGAGCGCATCGAATTCCGGTTGCGCGGTCTTGGCACTGTCCCGCAGGCGCACGTGGCACTGCGCATCCACGTCCGCATGGTCATCCTTGCCCAGCGGCACCTTGTCCTGCGGGCTGTCCGGCAGGGGTATCCAGCGTCCGACCAGGTCGGCGTCGCAGGTCAATGGCGCCGGGGGCTGGGCGAACATCACGCAGCCGGTCAACGATCCTATCGCCAGCAGCAGGAAGGCGGCGCGGGGCAGGGCCGTCATGGCGGACCTCACTCCAGCGTGACCAGGATGGCATCGGCTTCGACGAAGTCGCCGGCGCTGGCGCGCACATCGGCCACCACGCCATCGCGCGGTGCCCTGACGGCCAGTTCCATCTTCATCGCTTCCATCACCAGCAGCTCCTGTCCCGTGGTCACCCCATCGCCCGGACGCGCCTTCACCAGCACCACGCGTCCTGGCATGGGTGCGATGATGCGGCCGTCGCCACTCCCTTCACTGCCGTGGGTGCGCCGGTATACCGGCACGTTCTCCACCGTCAGCCGGCGTTCCCCGTCATGCAGCACCACGCGCGAACCATGATGCTGGACGCGGAACTGCCGCGCCTGTTCATTGACACGCAAACTGAGCACGTCGCCGGTCAGCCTGGCGCCGCGCACGTCATGGCGCGTGCCGTCGAGTTCGAGCGTGTAATGCCCGGCACTGCCCTGGGCCTGCACCGCCACGGTGTCGCCGCGGTGCTGGAATGCCAGCGGGCGTTGTCCGGCGTGGCCCAGTCGCCAGCCGTCGGCGATCGCCCAGGGCGAGGTGGGGTCGGGGGACATGGTTGCCTGTTGCCGGGCGTCCGTTTCCTGCTGGAGCAGCGCCGCCGCGGCCGCGGCCACCAGCAGCGATGCGTCGGCCTGGTCCGATGGCATGAACTCGTCCAGATGACGGTCCAGGTAGCCGGTGTCGATGGTGCCGTCGACGATGGCGGGGTGCCGGGCGAGCTGCTCCAGGAAACCGATGTTCGACTTGGGACCGGCGATGTCGCAAGCCGCCAGCGCGTCCCGCAAGCGCGCCAGCGCACGCGGCCGATCCTCGTCCCACACGATCAGCTTGGCGATCATCGGATCGTAGAAGATGGTCACGGTGTCACCTTCCACCACGCCGGAGTCGATGCGCACGTGCGGGGAGGGTGAGGGCAGCGCCAGCCTGTCGAGCCTGCCGGAACCGGGCAGGAAGCCGGCCTCGGGATCCTCCGCGTACAGCCGCACTTCGATGGCGTGGCCGTGCTGCGGTACGGCCGCCTGCGCGAGCGGCAACGGTTCACCCGCCGCCACGCGCAGCTGCCACTCCACCAGGTCCAGCCCGGTGGTCAGTTCGGTGACCGGATGTTCCACCTGCAGGCGCGTGTTGATCTCCATGAAATAGAACTGCCCGGCCGGGTCGACGATGAACTCCACCGTGCCCGCATTGGCATAGTCGATCGCCTGCGCCGCCTTCACCGCGGCGTCGCCCATGGCCGCGCGCAGCACGGGTGTCAGGAACGGCGACGGCGATTCTTCCAGCACCTTCTGGTAGCGGCGCTGCGCCGAGCATTCCCGCTCGTTGAGATGCAGCGTGTTGCCCTGCGTGTCCGCGAACACCTGGATCTCGATGTGCCGCGGCGACTGCACGTAACGTTCCAGCAGCACGCGGTCGCGGCCGAAGGCATTGGCGGCTTCGCGCTGGCAGCTTTCCAGTTGCCCGATGAATTCCTCCAGCCGGTGCACGATGCGCATGCCCTTGCCGCCGCCACCGTGCGCGGCCTTGATCATCAGCGGGAAGCCGATGCGCGCCGCTTCGCGGGACAGCGTGTTGGGCGACTGGTCGTCGCCGGTATAGCCCGGCACCACCGGTACGCCGGCGGCGGCCATGAGGTCCTTGGCGCCGGCCTTGCTGCCCATCTTGCGCATCGAGGTTCCGCTGGGGCCGATGAAGGCGAGCCCGGCCGCAGCGACGGCATCGGCGAAGTCGGCGTTCTCGGACAGGAATCCGTAGCCGGGATGGATGGCCTGCGCGCCGCTCTGTTTCGCCACCGCCAGGATGGCATCGCCGCGCAGGTAGCTTTCCTGCGGTCGCGGACCGCCAATCGGGTAGGCCTCATCGGCCTGGCGCACATGCTGGGCGTCGGCATCGGCCTCGGAATACACCGCCACCGTGCGGATGCCCAGGCGACGGCAGGTGCGGATGACGCGGCAGGCGATTTCGCCGCGGTTGGCAATCAGGATCTTGGAGAACATCAGGGCTGGGCATCCGCGGGAAGGTGGCAGACGGCTTCGACGTTGTTGCCGTCGGGATCGATGACGAAGGCGCCGTAGTAGTCGGGGTGGTAGTGCGGCCGCAGGCCGGGCGCACCGTTGTCCTGCGCGCCGGCGGCGAGGGCGGCTGCATGGAAGGCATCCACCTGGGCGCGCGTCTGCGCGGTGAAGGCGATGTGCATCCCGCGCCCGGGCGTGCCGCTGCCTTTGCCCACCCAGAAGTGGGGGCGGCTGGGCGGGCCGAAACCACACCCCTCATAACCGCCGGTCATCTCGCGGGTCACTTGCATCACCACGCCATAGCCCAGCGGCGCCAGCACGTGCGAATAGAACGCCCGGCTGCGGGCGTAGTCGCTGACATCGAATCCCAGGTGGTCGATCACGTCGCTACTCCTTGGTGGTCCAGGCGGGCGGCCGCTTGTCGAGGAAGGCGGACAGGCCTTCCTGGCCTTCGGCGGAAACGCGTAGCCCCGCGATCAGTGCCGCATTGTCGGCCTCCATCGCCGCGCGGTCCGTCTGCGCGGCAACGCGGGAAACGAGTTGCTTGGCGGTCGCGGCGGCGACCGGACCGGCCTTCAGCAGCAGCGCGAGCTGGCGCTCCACGGCCTCGTCCAGCTGGTCTGCCGGCACCACCTGGTGCAGCAGTCCGATCTGCAGGGCGGTGGACGCATCGAAGATCTCCGCCGTGGCGAACCAGCGCCGTGCCTGCCGGGCACCGATGGCGGCGATGACGTACGGCGAGATCACTGCCGGCAACAGTCCCAGCCTGCTTTCGGTCAGGCCGAACTTCGCTTCCGGCACGCCGATGGCGATGTCGCAGCACGCCACCAGGCCGACGCCGCCGCCGAACGCCGCGCCATGCACGCGCGCCACCGTCGGCTTGGGCAATTCATCCAGCGTCCGCATCAGGCGGGCGAGGGCGAGGGCGTCGTCGCGATTCTCCGCCTCGCTGGCGCGGGCCATGCCGCGCATCCAGTTCAGGTCAGCCCCGGCGGAAAACGAAGCGCCACTTCCCTCCAGCACCACGACGCGCACGCCGGGATCGGCCCCGATAGCCTCCAGCGCCGCGGTCAGCGCGGCGATCAGGCCGGCGTCGAAGGCATTGTGGAGTGCCGGGCGATCCAGGCGGATGCGTGCCACGGAGCCCGTGCGGGCCAGCACGAGGGGGTGTTCCTGCGGTGATTCCGCCATTCCGGCCATTCCTTGCAAAGTCGCTGAATGATAGCGGCACAGTGCGTTGCGGCCGTCGTGCACTGCGGCGATGCTACAATGAGAATAGTTCGCATTTGAGAGCCGTCCGTGATCCTGACCGAATTGCCCTGGCGCACGCCTGCCATCGTGGAATCCGTGGAGGACCACGGTCCGCAGGACAACATCGCGCGCCGGCTTCGCGAGCTGGGCTTCGTCAATGGCGAGGAAGTGGAAGTGGTCGCCAAGGGCCCGGTGGGCGCCGAGCCCCTGCTGGTGCAGGTAGGTTTCACCCGCTTCGCGCTCCGGCGTGCCGAAGCTGCGCGCGTGCGTTTGCGGACCGACGGAGCGGCTGCATGAGTGCCGAGGCATCCCCGTTGCGCCTGGCCCTGGTGGGCAACCCCAATTGTGGCAAGACGGCGCTGTTCAACCAGCTGACCGGCAGCCGGCAGAAGGTCGCCAACTACGCCGGCGTGACGGTCGAGCGCAAGGAAGGCCGGCTGCACTCGGCCGCGTCGGGCCGCCACTATGCCTTGCTGGACCTGCCGGGCGCCTACAGCCTGCATGCCGCCAGCCTGGACGAGGCCGTCACGCGCGACGTCTGCCGCGGCTTCTATCCGGGCGAGCCCGCGCCCGACGTGCTGGTGTGCGTGGTCGATGCGACCAACCTGCGCCTGCACCTGCGTTTCGCGCTGGAAGTACGCGAGCTGGGCAAGCCGATGATCCTGGCGGTCAACATGATGGACGCGGCCCTGCGCCGTGGCATCGCCATCGACCTGGCTGCGCTGGAAAAGGAACTCGGCGTGCCGGTGGTGGAGACCGTGGCGGTCAAGCACAACGGCGCGCGCGGACTGGTCGAACAGATCGACCGCATGGCCACGCAGCCACACGCACCCAGGGTGTTGCTGGGCAATACCGCGGCACCAGGCGCGGACCCGGCGCAGGCGCTGCACGCCGAAACGCGTCGCCTGCTGTCGCTGGCAGTGACCATGCCCACCCGCACGGCGAAGATCGACGACGCACTGGACCGTTGGCTGCTGCATCCGGTCGTCGGCCTGCTGGCATTGGCCGTGGTGATGTTCCTGATCTTCCAGGCGGTGTATGCCTGGGCCACGCCGCTGATGGACCTGATCGAAGCAGGCACCGGCGCGCTGGGCGCATGGGCGGGCGGCCTGTTGCCGGAAGGGCCGCTCAACAGCCTGCTGGTGGACGGCATCATCGCCGGCCTTGGCGGCGTGGTGGTGTTCCTGCCGCAGATCCTCATCCTGTTTGCCTTCATCCTGGCGCTGGAAGAGAGCGGTTATCTGCCGCGCGCTGCGTTCCTGCTGGATCGCCTGATGGCTTCGGCGGGGCTGTCGGGTCGCTCCTTCATCCCGCTGCTGTCCAGTTTCGCCTGCGCCATCCCCGGCATCATGGCGACGCGCAGCATCCAGGATCCACGCGATCGTCTGGCGACGATCCTGGTGGCGCCGCTGATGACCTGTTCGGCGCGCCTGCCGGTGTATGCCTTGCTGATCGGTGCGTTCATTCCGCAGAAGACCGTGTGGGGCGTCTTCAACCAGCAGGGACTGGTGCTGTTCGGCCTGTATGCCGCCGGTATCGTCAGTGCGCTGATCGTGTCTTGGGTGATGAAGAAATGGCGGCGCGACAAGAGCGAGCACGCGCTGCTGCTGGAACTCCCTTCCTACCGCATTCCGCATCCCCGCGACCTGCTGATCGGGTTGTGGGAGCGCGCGATGATCTTCCTGAAGCGCGTCGGCGGCATCATCCTGGCGCTGACCATCCTGCTGTGGTTCCTGCTCAATTTCCCCGCAGCACCCGTCGATGCGGTGGGGCCTGCCATCGACTACAGCTTCGCCGGTCGCATCGGCCACGCCATGGCGGTCTTCTTCTCGCCGCTGGGGTTCAACTGGCAGATCTGCATCGCGCTGATCCCCGGCCTGGCCGCGCGCGAAGTGGCGGTGTCTTCGCTGGCGACGATCTACGCGCTGTCCGCAGCCGACGACGATGCCGCCATCCAGGCGCTGACGCCGGTCATCAGCGACGGCTGGTCGCTGGCCACCGCGCTGTCATTGCTCGTCTGGTTCATCTACGCGCCGATGTGCCTTTCCACGCTGGCCACGATCAAGCGCGAGACCAACTCGTGGAAGCAGATGGGCTTCGCGACGTTCTACCTGTTCGCGCTGGCGTACCTGGCCTCGCTGGTGACTTACCAGATAGCCAGCGCCCTGGGTGCCGGCTGAGCCATGGACGCTTCGCTCACCCTGCAATACGCCGTCATCGCGATCCTGGTGCTGGCCAGCGTGTGGGTGGTGCTGAAGAAGCAGTTTCCCGGACCGCTGCGCAAGGCGCGGATCGCGCTCGCACTGCCGCTTCTGCGCGAAGGTAGGGCGAACTGGCAGCACGTACTGGGTCGGTTGATCGCACCCGCTGGCAGCCTGGTGAACGGCCGGCTCGCCGGCAAGGACTGTGGCAGCTGCGATGGGTGTGGTTGAGAGGGCGGTTCAGCCGTAACGGATCGCCAACCCCGCGATGCCGAGTCCCACGAACACAGTGAACGAGGCGATCGTCGTCCAGCGGTTGCCGGCGGCGTCCGCAATGCTGATCCGGTGGCGCCTGGCGTAGGCCCAGTCGCAGACGGTCATGCCGATGGCGGCGCCCGCCAGCGCGAGCAACCAGGGCGAGGGCAGGTCGGGCATGGGCAATGCGCGCACAAGCCAGCTGGTGCCGATCGCGAAACGCAGGGCATCGAAGAACTGGCGGAAATGGAGCAGCGCCGCGGGAAGCACGAGCGCGAACGCCAGTGCCGGCAGTTGCGGCAACCCCCACGCCACCAGCAACCCGGCCACGGCCAGCCAGGCCGGCATCAATGCGATCCACGGCGAATGCATGGTTGCGGGTCGTTCGCGCAGCGCCCACAGGGCACGCATTGCGTGCCAGATGCACAGCATGCCCGCCACTGCGGCGAAGGTCAGACCCATCATGCGCTGCTGGCGTTCGGGCGTGAGCTCGCTCACCGCACAAAGGCCGGCGATGCCCAGCGTCGCTAGCGTAGCCGTGAGCAGGACGGTCGCCCAGCGCCAAGGGCCGGCATAGAAAGGGTCGGCGATGCGTTCGAAGAAGGCCTGTTGTCGGCCATCGAGGCCCGGCACGTCGTCGCCGAAGTCCGCCTTCAACCGCCGAGACAGGCGCGCCGCGCGGAATGCGAAGCCGGGCACGCAGGCGAGGACGAGCGCGAGCGGCCATCCAAAGGCGCGTTTCAGCTGCCGGATGGTCAGCGGTCGATCCTCGTCGAAGGCGTCGGTGTTCTCAGTGGACACCGCCTGCAACACTTGCTGTCGTCGTTCCAGCCATTCCGGTGCGGTGAACCCGAAGAACTCTGCCAGCACGGCCAGGATCCCAGGTCGCACCTGCAGCTCCTCGTAGGCGATGCTCTCGAAGATCGCCTGGCCGACGCGGTGTTTCACGTCCAGGCCGTACAAGGCGGGATGGTGCTCAAGGTAATGGCGGAACGCCGAAGGCAGATCGCCCTCGGCATGGGCGATCAACTCCATGCGCAACGATGCCTCGTCGAGGCGTGGCATGGCAGGCTCGCGCGCGAGCATGTCGGAATGTCCTGCGTGCAGCGCTGAGGGTGCCGCCTCCGGCGCAGGTACATCCCGTGAGGCATGGGGGATGTGCGCGTCCGCGTCGGCCACCTCAAGCACCTGTTCGCGTTGCAGCGCCAGCGCTTCCTGATAGGCCTCGTGCAAGCACTGGAACGCCGCCGGATCCTCGTCCGGCCGCGTGGTCTTCAGCAGGCGGGCGTATGCGCGCTTGATGGCGCGTTCGTCCGCGCCCGGCGGCAGGCCAAGGAGGGAAAAGGCCTCGTTCATGGTCCGCCACCGGAACAGCGTGCCACTGACACCATCGCGAACAGGACTATCCAGATAGCCGCGCCGAACGACCAGCCCAAGCCTCCCGAGGACGAGGAAGAGGGCGCTTCCGAGTAGGGTTTCCGGATCGCTTCGGCATCCTCAAGCGTCATTTGTGCGTATCGTTCCAGTGCAATGACGTAAGGTTCGAGATGGGCGCGCGCGGGACCCGTCGTATCCAGTTCCAGGAAGTGCAGGATCGCCGCCACGTGACGCGGCGGCAATGCGGGCACCCGCAGCAGTGCGTCGACAATCCCGTACGCAAAGGTTTCGCGTGCGCCGATTGAATAGAACGCCGGGTGGGCTTGGAGCCATCCGAGGACCTCGCGACCGCTGGCCGTTCGTGACACGTCAAGCAACGCAGCGACGAAAGTTTCGATGTCGAACTTGGGAGTAGCGACAGGCGCCGGCTCCGCAGGATGCAAGGCCAACGCATCGAAGCTAAAGCCCTTCGTTGCGTCGCGTCCGCCGCCATCCAGTTGGAGGAGGCAGAGTCGGTAGGCATCGTTGATGCGCTGGAAGCCCTCGGGGTCATCGTCTGGCCTGTGAAGCTTAAGCAGGCGGGCGTAGGCGCGCTTGATGGTGTGTTCGTCGGCATCGTCATTGATGCCCAACGCATCAAAAGGCCATGTACTCACGCCTGCGACTCGATGTGCTCGAGCAGCTGAGCGAAATGCGCGCGGTGTTCGCGGATCTGCATGGAATCCTGGCCATCGAGGACCGTACGAAAGCGCACCAGCGCGTCCTGCAGGTCTCGACGCGCCCAGAGCAATTCCTCATACAGGCGCTCGGCACGAGCGATGACCAGAAGGTTTTCCTGCTGGTCGCGCGGATGCACCTTCAGTTCGGCCAGCGCGGCCAAGCGCTGGCGGATCTCGTCCTCGGTCAGCACGCCGGGATTCTGCTGCAGCACTACTTCATGGGTCTGGCCCGTGGCCACGATGGTGGCTTCCACCTGCAGCAGCCCGTTGACGTCGTAGGTGAAGCGGATGTCCACGGGGTTCTCGTGCGCGGCGCGTGCGGGGACCTTCACCGAGATGGTGCCCAGCTTGACGTTGTTCTCCACGCGCGGGCTCTCGCCCTGGTAGATGTTGAACTCCACCTGCGTCTGCTGGTCGCGCATCGGCTGGTAGCGTTCAACACGGCTGACCGGCACGGTCGCGTTGCGGTGGATGATCGGGGAGAACAAGCCCGTGGTGACTTGGCCGTGTCCATTGTCCTGCGCGGTGTCCACACCGAGCGAGTGGGGACAGACGTCGGTGAGGATGATCTCTTCCAGCGATTCGTCGCGTGCCTTCATGCCCGCCGCGACCGCAGCGCCCAGTGCGATTGCCTCGTCCGGGTTGATGTGCCGCAATGGCAGCCGCCCGAACATGCGTGAGACCAGCCGTGCGGTCAGCGGCATCCGCGATGCGCCACCGACCAGGACGATGTCGTCCAGCTGGTCTGGCGCCAGGCGGGCGTCTCGCATGGCGCGCTCAAGCGGCGCGCGCATGCGCTGCACCAGCGGCTCGCATAAGCGCGAGAATCCCGCTTCGTCGATCTGCCAACGCCGCGACTCGCCGCCCAGCAGAAACTCGACGTCTACGGGGCCGCCAGACGCGTTCGACATTTCGCGTTTGGCCGACTCCAGTCGGCGCCTCAGTTGGGCGTCTTCGCTGGCTGTCAGGCTTTTCGCTTCCACTTTAAGCTCGCGCAAGCACGCGTCGTGCAGTGCGGACAGGAAATCCTCTCCTCCGAGGAAGTTGTCTCCGGCGCTGGCATGGACTTCCATCACGCCATCGAACATCTCCAGGATCGAGACATCGAAGGTACCGCCACCGAGATCGAATACCAGGAAGCGTCCGCCGCCGTCGCGCTGCTGTAACCCATAGGCCATGGCAGCGGCGGTCGGTTCGTTGATGAGGCGTTCGACCTTGATGCCGGCCAGCTCGCCGGCGATGCGGGTGGCCTTGCGCTGTGCGTCGCCGAAATACGCGGGCACGCTGATCACGGCCTCGGTGACCGGCCTGCCGAAATGGCTTTCCGCATCGGCGATCAGCGTACGCAGGACGAGTGCCGACAATTCTTCCGGGCGCAGCGCATGCCTCCCGAGGCGGGTGACGCGGTTGGTGCCCATCCAGCGCTTGAAGCTGGCGACGGTGCGCTGCGGGTGGGTGATCAGGCGGTCCACGGCGGCGCGACCGACGATGAGCGTCTCGTCCCCATCCACGCTGACCACTGACGGGGTCAGCCATTCACCCAGCGCGTTCGGGATGAGCGTCGGGCCGTCGGGCCCGTGGTAGCCGATCAACGAATGCGTGGTCCCCAGATCGATGCCGACGATCATCCAGCCCCCCTGCTGGCATCCTTGTCGGCCAAAGTGTAGCCGGCCGGCTAGGCTGCGGGGAGGGGCTCAGTGCCGCGTCTTGCGCCCCTTGCCCGTGGCAGGCGTCATTTCCACGGTCAGTGCGAAGCTCCGTTGCTCGTTGGCGTGCATGGCGCCCACGCTGACGACCTGGCGGGTGATTTCCTCGCCACGATCATTGCGGACGGACAGCACCACGCAGTACTCCCACGGCTCGCCTTCCGCCGGATGGCGGATCGCGCCCTCCACCTTCAGCGGCGTCATCGTCTGCGCGGCGGCAGAACCCGCGCCCGGCTCGAAACGCAGGTGGTGGCGGCAGCCGGGGCAGACTGCCGCACTCTCCAGGATGGTCGCCTTGCAGTGCGGGCAGGTGCGGGTGGCACCTGCACTGCCGGGGCGCGGCTGGCTCATGCGCCCGTTGCGGGCTCCGCGCCGTTGTTCTTGCCGCCGCCCTTGGCAGCCGGTTCATCCCAGCCGAAGTCGGCCTGGCCGCGCATGCGCGAACCCGCCGCGACGGTCAGCGCGCCCGCCTTGACGTCGCCGATCAGCACGCCGGACGACAGCAGTTCCACCCGCGACGCGGATTCGATGTTGCCCTCCAGCTCGCCCGCGATGATGACCTTCTTCGCGCGCACGCCGCCGTTGAGCTTGGCGCCCGTCTCGATGGTCAGGTCGCCCTGCACGTTGACGTCGCCCTTGAACTTGCCGGCGATGCGGATATGCCCGCTGCCCTCGATCTTGCCCTCGATGGTCAGGTCCGCGGCGATCAGCGACTCCTTGGCCGTATCGGGCGCGGTACGCTCGGCGGCGCGCGTACCGGGGGGCGCACTGACGGTAGGCGAAAAATCCGCAGCCGCCGGCGTCTCCCGTACGGTCACGGGGGCGGATTCCGGCGGCGGCGTAACGGCCTCCTTCTTGGCGGGGCCTTGGTCTTTCCAGATGGACATGTTGCGACGACTCCGGGTGGGTAGCGCCTGACTATCGCCTGTCCCCGGCCGGCAAGGGTGTGACCGCCGCAGCCAAATGGCGGCACGCTGTCGCTGCCTGACCTGCGGTTCACCTGCCAGCCACGCTTGTGCACGCCATCATCACGTCGCTGAAGCGGACTAACGCGCGCGGGTCACATGCGGAATACGCCGTACTTCGCAGGCTCGATGGGGGCATTGAGCGAGGCCGAGATGCCCAGGCCCAGCACGCGGCGGGTGTCCGCCGGATCGATGATGCCGTCATCCCACAGGCGCGCGGTGGCGTACCACGGGCTGCCCTGGGATTCGTACTGGTCGCGGATGGGACGCTTGAAGGCGTCCTCTTCCTCCGGCGTCCAGACCTTGCCGGCGGCCTCGATGCCGTCGCGCTTGACGGTGGCCAGCACGCTGGCGGCCTGTTCGCCGCCCATCACGCTGATGCGGGCGTTGGGCCACATCCACAGGAAGCGGGCACCGTAGGCACGGCCGCACATGGCGTAGTTGCCCGCGCCGAAACTGCCGCCGATCACCACCGTGAACTTGGGCACCGACGAGCACGCCACCGCCGTGACCATCTTGGCGCCGTCCTTGGCGATGCCGGCGTTCTCGTACTTCCGGCCGACCATGAAGCCGGTGATGTTCTGCAGGAACACCAGCGGAATGCCGCGCTGGTTGCACAGCTCGATGAAGTGGGCGCCCTTGAGCGCGCTTTCGGCGAACAGGATGCCGTTGTTGGCGATGATGCCGACCGGGTAACCGTGCAGGTGGGCGAAGCCGGTCACCAGCGTCTTGCCGTAGCGGGCCTTGAACTCGTCCAGTTCGCTGCCGTCGGTGATGCGTGCGATGACTTCGCGGATGTCGAACGGCCTGCGGGTGTCCCTCGGCACGATGCCGTAGAGCTCTTCGCCCGGATACAGCGGATCACGCGGTTCGCGGACCGCCACGGGCAGCACCTTGCGGCGGTTGAGGTTGCCCACCAGCCGGCGCGCGATCTGCAGCGCATCGCGGTCGTCCTCGGCGAAGTGGTCGGCTACACCGGACACGCTGGTGTGCACGTCGGCACCCCCCAGGGCCTCGGCATCGACGATCTCGCCGGTGGCCGCCTTCACCAGCGGCGGGCCGCCCAGGAAGATGGTGCCCTGTTCGCGCACGATGATGCTTTCGTCGCACATCGCCGGCACGTACGCGCCGCCCGCGGTGCAGCTGCCCATCACCACGGCGATCTGCGGAAGGTTCTCGGCCGACAGGCGCGCCTGGTTGTAGAAGATGCGGCCGAAGTGTTCCTTGTCCGGGAACACCTCGTCCTGCAGCGGCAGGAAGGCGCCGCCCGAGTCGACCAGATAGACGCAGGGCAGGCGGTTCTCGCGCGCGATCTCCTGCGCACGCAGGTGCTTCTTCACCGTCATCGGGAAGTAGGTGCCGCCCTTGACCGTGGCGTCGTTGGCCACCACGACGATTTCGTGGCCCATCACGCGGCCGATGCCGCAGACCATGCCCGCGGCCGGCGCCGCGCCTTCGTACATGTCCTCGGCCGCGAGCGGTGCGATCTCGAGGAACGGCGAACCGGGGTCGAGCAGGGCGGTGATGCGGTCGCGCGCCAGCAGCTTGCCGCGCTCGGTGTGCTTGTTGCGCGCCTTCTCGCCACCGCCGTCGGCCGCGCGGGCCAAGCGGCGATCCAGTTCCTGGACCAGCACGCGATGGTAGGCGACGTTGGCGGTGAACTCCGGCGAGCGAGGGTCGAGTTGCGAAGTGATGGCGGACATGCGGCACACGCGGCAGGAAAGGCGGCATCAGACCACAAAGGCGCCGGGCCGCCAAACTTTCCGCAGCGGAAACAACAAGGCCCGCTTGCGCGGGCCTTGCCGGTACAACGGGGTGAAGCTGATTACTTCTTGGCTTCTTCGGCCTTGGCGTCGGCCTTCTCGGCAACTTCGCCAGCCTTGTCGGCGGTCGCCTGGGCGGCATCGGCCACGGCGCCGGCGGTGGCGGCGGTGGCGTCCGAAGCAGCGGCTTCGGTGGCGGCAGCGGCGTCGGAAGCGGCAGCGGTGGCAGCGGCAGCGGCGTCGGCCGTAGCGGCAACAGCGGCATCGCCAGCAGCGGCAGCGGCATCGCCAGCAGCGGAGGCAGCGTCACCGGCAGCGGCGGCAGCCTGGTCGGCCGAAGCAGCGGCGTCAGCAGCGGCGGCGTCGGTGTTTTCGCTCTTGGTGCAGGCGCTCAGGGCCAGGACGGCGGCGGCCAGCAGGACGGTGGTCTTGATCTTCATGGTGGATCCCCAATTCGGTAGTGTGTGTGGAAGATGGTGCCAGGGTGGGCGAGCCCGAACGTCCGCAACTCTGGAGCGCACTGGGGCCGAACCCGGGATACAGAAAAAGCCGCCAATGAACCGGCGGCTTTCTCAGTTTAACGCTAAATCAGGTTGTCACCAGCAGATTACTGCTTGGTGGCTTCCTTGGCAGCGTCGGTCGCGGCTTCGGCGGTGTCGGCAGCCTGGGCAGCGGTGTCGGCAGCAGCGTCAGCAGCTTCCGTCGTGGTGGCGGCAGCAGCGTCGGTCGCGGCGGTGGCAGCAGCGTCAGCAGCGGCGGTGGCGGCGTCGGCCGAAGCCTGGGCGGCGTCAGCGGTGGCTTCGCCAGCGGCGGTGGCGGCGTCGGCAGCAGCCTGGGCTTCGGTCGCGGTGGCAGCGGCGTCAGCAGCAGCGTCGGCGGCCTGTTCCTGGTTCGAGCACGCAGCCAGGGCGAAACCCAGAGCCAGCGCGATCAGAGCCTTGTTCATGGTCATCTTTGAATTTCCTCGTCGTTTAGTTAGGCAACGCGCAATTGCGCGCCTGCAACATGATGACAAGCCCATTACGGCTGTCAAGCGGTTGGCCGGTTATCTTTGTCAATCCGTTGTTAAACCTTATGGGGCGGGGCAAAGCCGGCCGCTTGCCACCCCGGAACTGCGCAAGAAAAAACGTTTTCCGTCTTCCCCGCCGACTGTCTTCAGACCAGTTCGAGCGCGATGGCGGTGGCCTCGCCACCCCCGATGCAGAGGGTGGCGATGCCGCGCTTGCCGCCGCGTGTGCGCAGGGCATTGATCAGCGTGACCACCAGACGGGCACCCGAAGCGCCGATCGGATGGCCCAGCGCGCAGGCACCGCCATTGACGTTGACCTTGGCGTGCGGGATGCCGAGTTCCTTGATCGGCGCCATGGCGACGACGGCGAAAGCCTCGTTGACTTCGAACAGGTCCACCTGGTCCACCGTCCAGCCGACCTGCTTGAGCAGCTTGTCGATGGCACTGACCGGGGCCGTGGTGAACCATTCCGGCTGCTGGGAATAGGTGGCGTGGCCGACGATCCTGGCCAGCGGCTGGATGCCGCGGCGGACGGCTTCGTCGGCGCTCAGCAGCACCGTGGCGGCGGCGCCGTCGGAGATGCTGGACGAACTGGCGGCCGTCACCGTGCCGTCCTTCTTGAAGGCGGCCTTCAGCGTGGGGATCTTGGCGATGTCGGACTTGCCCGGCTGCTCATCGGTGGCGACTTCGACCTCGCCCTTGCGGGTGGCGACCTTGACCGGGACGATTTCGTCGTTGAACGCACCCGACGCCTGCGCCGCCTGGGCGCGGGTCACCGACTCGATCGCGTAGGCGTCCTGCTCCTCGCGGGTGAAGCCGAACTTGGCCACCGTGGCTTCGGCGAACACGCCCATCGCCTGTCCGTCGTAAGGGTTGGTCAGGCCATCCCACGCCATGTGGTCCACTGCCTGGAAGTTGCCGTAGCGGTTGCCGGTGCGCGAGTTGGGGATCAGGTGCGGGGCGTTGCTCATCGACTCCATGCCCCCGGCGATGACCACCGTGGCCGACCCGGCCTTGATCAGGTCGTGGCCCAGCATGATCGCCTTCATGCCCGAGCCGCACACCTTGTTGATGGTGGTGGCACCGGCGGCATCGGGGATGCCGGCCGCGCGCGACGCCTGGCGCGCGGGCGCCTGGCCCAGGTTGGCCGGCAGCACGCAGCCCATGATGACCTCGGACACGTCGGCGGCCGGAACGCCCGACTGCTCCAGCGCCGCGGCGATGGCGGCCGCGCCCAGCGTCGGCGTGGGGACGCCATTGAACTGGCCCAGGAACGAGCCGATGGCGGTGCGCTTGGCGGCGGCGATGACGATGTCGGACATGGGTAACCTCACGTAATACAGGGATATCGGGATTATCCGGCCTGTCCCGGGGTGCGGCAATCGGACGTTGGGACAGGTCGGGGAACGGTGCGTGCCAGTGTTGCGGGGGTCAGCCCCGCCCTTCGAACAGCTCGCGGCCGATCAGCATGCGGCGGATCTCGTTGGTGCCGGCACCGATGGCGTACAGCTTGGCGTCGCGCAGCAGGCGGCCTGCGGGATACTCGTTGATGTAGCCGTTGCCGCCCAGCGACTGGATCGCTTCCAGCGCCACCTGCACCGCCGCTTCCGATGCATGCAGCAGGCAGCCGGCCGCCGCCGCGCGGGACGCATGCCCGGCGTCGAAATCACGCGCCACCTGGTAAGCGAACGCGCGGCTGGACTGCAGCGCGGTGTACATGTCGGACAGCTTGCCCTGCATCAGGCCGAACGTGCCGATGGCGGCGTCGAACTGCTTGCGTTCCCGCACGTAGGGCAGGGTGATGTCCAGGGCCGCCTGCATCAGCCCGATCGGGCCGCCGCTCAGCACCAGGCGCTCGGTGTTCAGGCCGCTCATCAGCACGCGCACGCCCTGGTGCACGTCGCCCAGCACGTTTTCCTGCGGAATCTCGCAGTTCTCGAACACCAGTTCGCAGGTGTTGCTGCCGCGCATGCCCAGCTTGTCCAGCTTCTGTGCGGTGGAGAAGCCCTTCATGCCCTTTTCGACGATGAAGGCGGTCATGCACTTGCTGCCCGCGTCCTTGCCGGCGGTGCGCATGTAGACCAGCAGCACGTCGGCTTCCGGCCCGTTGGTGATCCACATCTTGTTGCCGTTGGCGACCCAGACGCCATCGCGCAGCTCGGCGCGGCAGCTCATCGAGCCCACCACGTCCGAGCCGGCGCCCGGTTCGCTCATCGCCAGCGCGCCTTTCCATTCGCCGCTGCACAGCTTCGGCAGGTACTTGGCGCGTTGCGCGGCGTTGCCGTTGAGGTACAGGTTGGAGACGCAGAGGTTGGAATGTGCGCCGTAGCTCAGGCCCACCGAGCCCGACGCACGCGAGATCTCCTCCATCGCGACCAGGTGGGCCAGGTAGCCCAGGCCGCTGCCGCCGAACTCGGGGTCCACGGTGATGCCCAGCAGGCCCATCTCGCCCAGCTTGGGCCACAGGTCCTGCGGGAACGCATTGTCGTGGTCGATCTGCGCCGCACGTGGTGCGATTTCGGCGTCGGCGAAACGCTGCACGGCCTCGCGCAGCGCGTCGATGTCCTCTCCCAGCGGAAATCCGCCGATTGAACCAGGTCGCATTCGGTCCTCCCTCCTATTGCGGCCAAACGAAATTTTTTCGGTGCGTCAGTGCTCGCCGCGCAGATGCCCCATGAAGCGTGGCGCGGTGCGGCCCAGCGGCAGCTTCAGCTTGCCGATGGACGTCATGCGGGCCTCGGCGATCCGGTCCGCGGCGTACTGCGGCGCGATGCCTTCCTTCTCGGACAGGTCGAAGATCTTGCCGACGGTGTGGTAGATGGTCCGCATCATGCGCATGGCGCGTTCGCGGTTGTAGCCGTCGATCTCCAGCGACACGTTCATCACGCCACCGGCGTTGACCGCGTAGTCCGGCGCATACAGGATGCCGCGCTTGGCCGCTTCCACGCCGGTCACGTGCGACATCTGGTTGTTGGCGGTGCCGCAGATCACCTTCGCCTTCAGGCGGGGCAGGGTCTGTTCGTTGATGGCGTATTCCAGCGCGCAGGGGCTGAACACATCCACCGGCAGGTCGTAGATCTCGTCGGGCTTGACCGCCTCGGCGCCGTATTCCTCCACCGCGTGTTCGACCAGTGCCGGGTTGAGGTCGGTGACGAACAGCTTGGCGCCGCGTTCCTTCAACAGCTTCACGTACTCCATGCCGATGTGGCCCAGGCCCTGCACGGCGAAGCTGTACTTGCCGATCTCCTCGTTGCCGAACTTGCGGTTCAGCGTGGCCATCAGGCCCTGCAGCGCGCCGTAGGCGGTGAACGGCGCCGGGTCGCCCGAACCGCCGTGCACCTGGTGCACGCCGACCACGTATTCGGTCTCGCGGTACACGTTCTCCATGTCGTTGACGTCGGTGCCGACGTCCTCGGCGGTGATGTAGCGGCCGCCCAGCGAGTCCACGTAACGGCCGAACGAGCGGAACAGCACCTCGGTCTTGTCCTTGCTGCTGTCGCCGATGATCACCGCCTTGCCGCCGCCGACATTCAGGCCAGCCAGCGCGTTCTTGTAGGTCATGGTGCGGCTCAGCCGCAGCGCATCGGTCAGTGCCAGCGCGCTGTCCGCGTAGGGACGCAGGCGTACGCCGCCCAGTGCCGGGCCCAGCACGGTACTGTGGATCGCGATGATGGCCTTCAGCCCCGCATCGGGGTTGTGGCAGAAGACGACCTGTTCGTGGCCGGAGGTTTCAAGGGTTTCGAAAATCATGGGTGAGCTCCGGTGCGCGGGTGGGGACCGGCGCGGGCTGGCCTGTGGCTTGGCTTACGGGTTGTCAGAAAAGAAAAAAGCGACGTTTCCGGAACACGGCCGTGGTCGTCGCAGGGCGCCAGTTTAATCCAATCGACCGCAGCGGGCCGATTTGCCCACGCGCCGGCCTGCCGACGAGAGGTCGCAGACCCCGCTTGTCACAATCGAACGACCGTGCTATTTCTGTCGCCATGGTACCCCAGGCCGCCACCAGCAAAGGCAATGCCACCCGCGAGATGATCGTCGAGCGGGCGTATGCCATTGCCTGCCGGCATGGGCTGGAAGGCCTCTCCATCGGAGAATTGGCTACCGCCGCCGGCATGTCCAAGAGTGGTGTGTTCGCCCATTTCGGCTCGCGCGAAGACCTGCAGCTCACCGTGCTGGAGTGGACGGCGCAGCGCTTCACCCAGGCCGTCATCGTGCCCGCCCTGCGCCAGCCGCGTGGCCTGGCCCGGCTGCGCGCCATCATGGAAGGCTGGTTCCACTGGGTGGAAGCCAATCCGGATGGCTGCGTCATCCAGGCGGCGGCCAACGAGTACGACGCCCGTCCGGGCCTGATGCGCGACCGCGTGATCGACTGGCTGCAGCAGTGGCGCCAGCAACTGGCCAAGGCCATCGGCATGTGCGTGGAGACGCGTGAACTGCCGCGCGGCACCGACGTGACCCTGCTGGCGTTCGAACTGTTCGCCATCACCGAAGGCCTGCACAACGCCCGCCTGTACGACCCCGTGCAGGCCCATTCGCTCGCGCTCCGCGCGCTGGACCGCCTCCTGGCGTCCTACGGCGCCACCCCCGAGCTCCGTTCCCCCACCGCCTGACCCTGCAGGAGTGCCCCATGGCCGCCGTCGTCACGCCACTGAATAGCACGACCGTTCGCAAAAACATGAAACTTGCCCTGCTGCGGACCCGTTTCCGCCTGGGCAGCTGGCTGTCGCCGGCCGGCACGTTGCATCGCGCGTTCCATCTGTTCGGTACGCCGCTGTCGGCCGCGCGCGAGAAAGCCCGTCTCAGCGATACCGGCGGCGCCCACGTGCACACGCTGCCGTTCGGTCGCGAACAACTGACCGTCTACACCTGGGGCGATCCCGACACCCAGCCACGGATACTGCTGGCACACGGCTGGTCCAGCTTCGGCCTGCGTTTCCTGCCGTGGGTGGAACCCCTGCGGCGCGCGGGCTACGCCGTCATCGCGTTCGACCAGCCCGCGCATGGCCGCAGCAGCGGCTATCGCGCCACGCTGCCGATGTTCGCCGAAGGCGTGCAGTGCGTCGCCGCGCATTACGGGCCGCTGGCGGCGGTGGTGGGGCACTCGCTGGGCGGTGCGGCCGTGGCGGTAGCGCTCAGCCGGGGCATGCAGGCCGAACGCGTGCTGCTGCTGGCGCCGGCGGCAGACCCGTTCGCGGCCGCGCAGCGGTTCGGCGGCTTCATCGGACTGGCGCAGCACCTCACGCGGCGCATCTTCGAGGACTACGAAGCGATGACCGCGCAGTCGGTGGCGGATTTCCAGGCGCAGGCCACCTCGCCGCACATCGCGCGTCCCGCGTTGGTGGTGCACGACATCGAGGATGCCGAAGTGCCCTGGGCGGAAGGCGAACGCTATGCGCGCTACTGGCCGCAGGCCACGCTGCTCAGTACCACCGGACTGGGCCACCACCGCATCGCCAACGCTCCCGAAGTGATGCAGGCGGCGTTGCGCTTCTTCGCGGGCGAACACGTCGGCCAGCGCGTGGTATCCACCGCCGCGTTGCCGTTCGGCGTCTGCTGAAACTCAGAAATCCCGGTACCGGCGCTGGCGCAGCCACAGGGTGGCCAGCCATTTCTCGCCGCGGACCACCGGCAGCCCGGCATGCAGGCTGTCCGGGTCCGGTCGCCCGTCCGCGTGCAGGTTGTCGAACACCACCACGCGGCCCGCCACCGCCGCCACCTTCAACGAGGCGTGCGGGAATTCGGTCTCGCCGCCTTCCGGCACGGTGTTGAGGTAGGCGCAGATCGTGCGCACGCGATTGCCCGCCTGCGGGTGATCGCGTTCCAGCGAGCCCGGTGGCACGTAGTCGCGATGCGGCCGGTATTCCTCGCCGGGCAGGTAGCGCAGCACGGTCAGTTGTTCGGCATCCACCAGCCGGCTGCCGGCGGCAGCGGCCATGCGTGCCTGCACCAGGCGCAGCGCCAGGTCCTGCACCACCGGGTCGAAGGTGGCATCGCTGCTGGTGCGCAGTTCCACTTCCATCGGCAGGCCGGTGCGCGGGTCCACCGCACGCGAGCGCTTCAACCGCTGCGTGCTGCTGGCGATCAGCAGGCGGCATTCGTCCGCCGACAGCAGGTGGTCGATGATGGCCACGCGCGGTGCGTCGCTGAGCGTCTTCAGCGCGGGCGGCGAGAACAGCTCCTGCAGCACCAGCGCACGCGGCGTGGAGGTGGTGCCGGCAGGAATGGGCACGGAAATGCGCGGCAGTCGCGCCACGCCGTGCGCATCCAGCTGTTTCCACAGCGCCTCGGCCGCGGCCATGTCGGCGTCGGTGCCTTCGCCCGCGGCCAGCCGTTCGGCCAGCAGCTGCGCGGCCACCGCGCTGCCCGCCTGCGCGGCGCGGTCCAGCAGCGCCAGGCACAGCTGCTGGTCGTCGGCATGCGGCTTGCGGCCGAAATGCACCGCGGCCGCCAGCAGCGCCGGCGGATATCCCGCATTCACCGCCGCCAGCAGTCGCGCGTCCACCTGGCCGTCGAATGGCACCGCGTGGTCGCCGCAGCCCAGCAGCGCCAGGTGGTAGCCCGCCACCGCGCTGCCACCATGCTCCGCCGTATGCAGCCAGTGCAGTGCCGCAGGAATGTCCGTCGCCGTGCCCACGCCATGCAGCAGCATGCGCGCCAGTTCCAGCTGCGCGTGCCCGTGGCCGGCTTGCGCCGCACGCAGGTGCAGAGGAAACGCCTCTTCGTGCCGCTGCGCGCCGACCAGCGCAACCGCTTGCCGGAACAGGCGATCGGCCTCGCCCGACGCATCGGATGCGGGCGCCTGGGACGGGGTGGAAGAGGGTTCCGGCATGCCGCGCATCGTAACCGACCGCTACCGCATGGGCGCCGCTCACGCCGGGAACGGTACAATCGCGGTCTTTTCCACATGCACGTGAGGGCGCGCATGAGCATCCCGGCTTCCAATGTCCCCGCAGCCCAGGCAGACGCCACGCCGCTGCGCTTCGTCACCGCCGCCAGCCTGTTCGACGGCCACGACGCGGCCATCAACATCATGCGTCGGCTGATCCAGGGCGAGGGCGCGGAAGTGGTCCACCTGGGCCACAACCGCAGCGTGGAGGACGTGGTGCGCGCCGCCCTGCAGGAAGACGCCGACGGCATCGCGCTGTCCAGCTACCAGGGCGGCCACGTCGAATACTTCAAGTACATGGTCGACATGCTGAAGGAGCGCGGCGCCGGCCACGTGCGCGTGTTCGGTGGCGGCGGCGGCACCATCACGCCGGAAGAGATCGCCGAACTGCAGGCCTACGGCGTGGAGCGCATCTACCACCCCAACGACGGCATGAAGATGGGCCTGGTGGAGATGATCCAGGACGTGGTCAAGCGCGCCGAGGATGCGCGCGACCCGGTCAACGGCCAGCGCGAATGGAACACGTCGGTCGCGCCCGCGCTCACCGACGAGGCCGGCATCGGCCGCATGCTCAGCACCATCGAGGACGGCGTGCTGTCCGAGTCCGAGCTGGAGAAGCTGCGCGCACAGTGGGCCAAGGGCCCGCATGCGCCGTTCCCCGCCCGCGCCACGCCTGTCATCGGCATCACCGGCACCGGCGGCGCCGGCAAGTCGTCGGTCACGGATGAACTGATGAACCGCTTCCTCGCCAGCTTCCCGCAGATGCACATCGCGGTGATCTCGGTCGACCCCACCCGCCGCCGCACCGGTGGCGCGCTGCTGGGCGACCGCATCCGCATGAACGCGCTGCGCAGCGAACGCATCTACATGCGCTCCATGGCCACCCGTCGCCAGCACGTGGCCACGAATGCCGTCTTGAAGGACTGCATCGCGTTCCTGAAGTCGCTCGGCTTCGACCTGGTCATCGTCGAGACCGCCGGCATCGGCCAGAGCGATTCGGAGATCGTCGACCTGGTCGACTTCCCGATGTACGTGATGACCAGCGATTACGGCGCGGCCAGCCAGCTGGAAAAGATCGACATGATCGACTTCGCCGAGCTCATCGTGCTGAACAAGTACGACAAGCGCGGCGCCGAGGACGCCCTGCGCGATGTGCGCAAGCAGTGGAAGCGCAACCGCGTGGCGTTCCAGACCCCGGACGCCGACGTGCCGGTGTACCCCACCATCGCCAGCCAGTTCAACGACCCTGGCGTCAGCTGGATGTTCGCCAACCTGTGCCGCCTGCTGCGCGACAAGCTGCAGCTGCCGGCGGAGAAGTGGACGCCGGACCTCGACACCACGCTGAAGGAGCCGCGCGCCACCGTGCTGATCCCCGGCGCGCGCGTGCGCTACCTGGCCGAGATCGCCGAGCAGGGCCGCGGCATCAACCGCCGCATCGAGACCGAAGCCGAAACCGCCAGCCGCGCGCAGCACTACTGGAACGCGCTGAAGGACCTGGAAGATCCGGCGCTGCCGAAGGCGTTGGAGCTGTATCCGGCCGATGCGGTCGTGGGAGCGACGTCAGTCGCGACTCACGTCGCTGCCACGGAAGCGCCCCTCGTCGACCGCTCGCTGCTGACGTTGCGCCAGCGCTACAACGATGCCATCCAGTCGCTGTCGTCCGAGGCGCTAAAGCTGCTGCGCGAGTGGCCGTCGCGGCTCAAGGCCGTCACCGACCCGGTCAACGAATACGAGGTGCGCGGCAAGACCATCCGCATCGACAACTACACCACCTCGCTCAGCCACCAGCAGATCCCGAAGATCGCCCCGCCGCGCTACCGCAGCTGGGGCGAGCAGTTGACCTTCCTGCAGAAGGAAAACCTGCCCGGCAGCTATCCGTACACCGGCGGCGTGTATCCGTACCGCCGCACCGGCGAGGATCCCATCCGCATGTTCGCCGGCGAGGGCACGCCGGAGCGCACCAACCGCCGCTTCCATTACCTGAGCGTCGGCCAGCCCGCCGCGCGCCTGTCCACCGCCTTCGACAGCGTCACGCTGTACGGCGAAGACCCCGCGCCGCGCCCGGACATCTACGGCAAGATCGGCAACTCCGGCGTCAACATCCCCACGCTGGACGACATGAAGAAGCTGTACTCCGGCTTCGACCTGTGCGCGCCCACCACCTCGGTGTCGATGACCATCAACGGCCCGGCGCCGATCATCCTGGCGATGTTCATGAACACTGCCATCGACCAGCAGGTGGAGAAGTATCTGAAGGCCGACGACGCGCGCTGGGCCGAGGCGCAGCAGAACATCGAGGCCTTCTTCGAAGGGCGCGTGCGTCCGCAGTACCACGGCGAGCTGCCGCCGACCAACAACGGGCTTGGCCTGGGCCTGCTGGGCATCACCGGCGACCAGCTGGTGGACGAAGACACCTACGCCCGCATCAAAGCGCAGACGCTGGCCACCGTGCGCGGCACCGTGCAGGCCGACATCCTGAAGGAAGACCAGGCGCAGAACACCTGCATCTTCAGCACCGAGTTCGCCCTGCGCATGATGGGCGACATCCAGCAGTACTTCGTCGACAACGCGGTGCGCAATTTCTACTCGGTGAGCATCAGCGGGTACCACATCGCCGAGGCCGGGGCGAACCCGATCAGCCAGCTCGCCTTCACGCTGAGCAACGGCTTCACCATCGTGGAGTACTACCTGGCGCGCGGCATGAAGATCGACGACTTCGCGCCCAACCTGTCGTTCTTCTTCAGCAACGGCATGGACCCGGAGTACACCGTCATCGGCCGCGTCGCCCGCCGCATCTGGGCCCGCGCCATGCGCGAGCGCTACGGCGCCAACGAGCGCAGCCAGATGATGAAGTACCACATCCAGACCTCCGGCCGGTCGCTGCACGCGCAGGAGATCCAGTTCAACGACATCCGCACCACGCTGCAGGCGTTGTACGCGCTGTTCGACAACTGCAACAGCCTGCACACGAACGCCTATGACGAGGCGATCACCACGCCGACGGAAGAGAGCGTGCGCCGCGCGGTGGCCATCCAGATGATCATCAACAAGGAGCTGGGGCTGAACTTCAACGAGAACCCGTGGCAGGGCAGCTTCGTCGTCGACGAGCTGACGGACATCGTGGAAGAAGCGGTCTACAAGGAGTTCGAGGCCATCAGCGAGCGCGGCGGCGTGCTCGGCGCCATGGACACCATGTACCAGCGCGGCAAGATCCAGGAAGAGTCGCTGTACTACGAGCACAAGAAGCACGACGGCAGCCTGCCGCTGGTGGGCGTGAACACCTTCCTGCCGCGCGAGCACGGCGGCGAGATCGCCACCGAGATCGAGCTGATCCGTTCGACGGAAGAAGAGAAGGCCCAGCAGATCGCCAACGTCCGCGCCTGGCAGGCCAGCCGCAACGCGCTGGCACCCGAAGGCGAGACCGACCACAGCCACGCCACCGCGCTGGAAGAACACGCCGCACCGGAAGTGCACGACGGCCACGGCCTGGCCTACCTGCAGCGCGCCGCGCGCGAACGCCGCAACGTATTCGTCGCCCTGGTCGAAGCCGTCAAGACGCACAGCCTCGGCCAGATCAGCCACGCGCTGTATGACGTGGGTGGCGAGTACCGGCGGAACATGTAGTCCGCCGCTGTCGTGGAAAAGGAAAACCCGCCGGAAGGCGGGTTTTTTGTTCCCTCCTCCCGCATCGGGGAGAAGGGAAAGAAAGGGCCTGCCTGCCAGTCGCGCGGACCTGAAGGGGGTTCCCTCTCCCTGCGCAGCGGGGAGAGGGTGCCGAAGGCGGGTGAGGGGCGAACGGAGGGGGTGTGTTTCGGTGCCTGATGACGCACCGCGCCCGGCCCTCATCCGCCCTCCGGGCACCTTCTCCCCGCTTCGCAGGGAGAAGGGAAAAGCGGTGGCGTCCGCCTCAGCGGTACGCCCCTGGCCCGCGCCACACCAGTTCGCCGCGGCGGTAGACGCGTACCACGGTGACCACGTCGCGGGCGTCGCCGATGATGGCGATGGCGGGGTCTTCGGGTTGCACCAGGCGGCAGCCGCCGGAGCCGCGGCGGGCGACGATCTCCAGCGGGCAGACCATGTATTCGCGGCGGCCGGGCAGGGGGAAGAACACTTCGGTCATGCCGCGGTCCTGCCATTCCTGCACGCGCATTTCGTTGCGCAGGTCGTAATAGATCTGGTGGCCGTCCACGTCCATGCTGGGGGTGGCGGCGTCGGCCTGGCCCTGGCCCTGGCTGCGGCCGCTGCCGACGGTGGGGCCGGTGTTTTCGGGGGCGGTCTCGCGGGACAGCATGCCGGGCGGTTGGCCCCAGCGGGCGGAGCGGCGCCAGGCGGGTTGGCTGGCGGGTGGCCGGGTCTGTGGCAGGGGGAGGGCTTGTTCGGGGGAGGTGGGCGTGGGCTGGGCTTCGTCGGGGGCCACGGGGTTCTCGGCCTCGGTCACGCGGGTGGCGTCGACGGGCGAGGTGACGGGGGTGGTCACGAGGGGTTTGAGCGGGCGGGGGCGTTCGTTGGGGGCTTTGACGCCGGTGGGGGGCACGGGGGTGCGCTGGTCGTCCTGGTCGGTCTCGCCGATGAAGTCCACTTTGACCCGGGCGCCGCCGGTGCTGCCGCCTTCGGGGTCGGACAGGGTGATCCTGGAGGAATACAGCAGCGCCACCACGAACAGTACGTGCACCAGCAGGCTCGCCAGGGCGGCGATCCGGCGGTCCCTCTGTCTGATATAGACGTCTTCCCTGTCCAACGGGCCAGGCAACGCCGCGCGCGGGCGGCTGGGCGCATGGCTCATGCTGGGGTTGGGGCGGGGGTGGGAAGGGACTTCATGGGGCGCAACTAAAGATGTTGTGGAGTCCGTGTCGGTAAGGTCGCCGAACAAGCAGCAATTCTAAGGCTTGAAGATGTATGTAAGTTACCAAGAAGCCTGCAATATGGTGGCAGACTGGCGTATCTTGAGTCGCGTTCTAAGGGCGCAGTGATCTTGAGACGCGCTTGCGAAAACGCATGTTGGCAAGTGCACCAAGATGGGTGCCACACTTTTGCGGCGGGCTCCGCATGAGTAGTCTTTGTACCGATGCCCGCATGACTATGTTCGGAGGTTTTATGGATGATGTTGAGGCGCTGTCGACAATCGTTGGAATACTTCGCGGCTTAGATGAGGATGGTCAGAAAAGGGTGCTAGCTTCCGTCCACGCCTTCATTGGAGTGCCGTCGCTATCCGATGTTCAGGGCCCTCGTTCTGTTATCCCCATTTCAGATTCGACGAATGGACCATACTCCCAAGATCGGACAATTTCGCCGAAGGAGTTCATGAGGACAAAAGGAGCCGCGACAGACGTCGAGCGAATCGCGTGCTTAGCGTATTACCTAACGCATTATAGGGATACGCCACACTTTAAGACAGTTGATATAAGCGCCCTAAATACCGAAGCTGCTATGCCCAAATTTTCGAATACTTCTGTTGCGGTGGATAATGCTCGTGCAAAAGGCTTTCTTGTTTCGGCGAACAAGGGGAACAAGCAATTGAGCGCGAATGCTGAGAAGTACGTTGAGTTGCTCCCCGATCGGGATGCGGCGCGTGCATCAATGGCTGCAGTTCGCACGCGTCCACGCGTCGCTAAGAAAGCAAGGACAAAACGCTAAGGCAAAGGGGGGGGTCGTGGCTAATCAGCCGGCACATATAACGCTTTTCAATCACAAGGGTGGTGTTGGAAAGACAACTCTGACGGTCAATCTTGCTTTTTCGTTGGCTCGTTTGGGAAAAAAGGTTTTGTTGGTTGATGCTGATCCGCAGTGCAATTTGACTTCGTACTTAGTGGATGCAGATGTCGTCGACAAATTCTTGGATGAATCTGACACCAGGCACGGAAGGACAGTTTGGTCGGCGGTGAAGCCATTGCTGGATGGAGCAGGTGCTGCGCGAGCAGTCGGTGCTTATGAGCGTGCTGATGGCGTCTATCTGCTTCCTGGAGACATTAAGTTATCTGAGTTTGAAGTCCATCTCCAGCAATCTTGGATTGATTGCCTCCAGCGGAAAACGCGTGGATTCAATGAGATGGCGGCGATTTCATCTGTGGCCTTAGCGGAGGCCAAGAAGATTGATGCGGATGTCATTATTTACGACGTTGGGCCTAACATTGGTCCTCTAAATAGGTGTGTCATTCTTGGTTGCGACGCTTTTATAGTTCCAGCTGCTTGTGACCATTTTTCCGCAAGAGCACTGAAAACTTTGGGCCAAACAGTAGTTAACTGGGTTAAGGATTGGAGTCTTATTTCGCAGTTGGCGCCATCGGATGTTCCGCTGTTGCCTGGGCGGCCACAGTATGTTGGCTACATTTTGCAGCGCTTCAGAATGTATGGCGGCGTGTTGACTCATGGGCATCAGGTCTATGCTAGAGAACTAGAAAAGTCTAGTTTCAGTAATATCGTTAGTGTCCTGCGTGATTATGACCCGAGCTTGGTTTTCGGTGCTAGCGGCAGTTTTAATATTGGTCAGATTAAGGATTTCTCAAGCGTTGCTGCATTGGCGCAGTCGCAGGGTAGGGCAATTTTTGATGTGAATGGCGGTGGCCACAATAAAGATGAGGCTTGGGTTGCTTTTCATCGATTGGCGAGCAAGATTCTTAGCCGAATTGCGAGGGATGCGTAATGGCGGCCAAAGATTTCACTGCGAAAGAAATTTCAGATATTGATAAAATTGTTAAATCTTACATTGGTCGGCAAAGCTTCATAGGCTCAATGCTGGACCAGCTTCATAGTTGCGTAACCTCATCTAGCGGCTTGATGAGATACGTGCACTCTTTGCGCTGGAGATTGAAGGATCCAGAGCATCTTAGAGATAAGTTGAAAAGAAAATTGAAGAAATCGAAGGAGTCAGGTGTTCCGTTTGATCTGACGGTCGAGAACTTTCCTGAAAAAATAAATGACCTCGCTGGGTTCAGGATTCTTCATCTCCATACTTCTCAGATTGTCGATATTGATAGGGAGTTAAGCAATCTTTTTGAGGAGTTCAAGTACGAAGTCGTGGAGCGAGCGACTGCTCGTACATGGGATGATGAGTATAGGAAGTACTATCAATCCGCGGGCATAGAGACGGTCGAAAGTCCGAAGATGTATACTAGTGTTCATTATGTGGTCTCCCCCAGCCTTAAGACGAAACTTACTTGCGAAATTCAGGTCAGGACCTTGGCTGAGGAGCTTTGGGGTGAAGTCGATCATTCCATGAACTATCCCGAAGAGAGTAGTATCGAAACCTGTCGTGATCAGATTAAGGTTTTGGCTAGGGTGACCTCTAGCTGTAGTCGGCTCGTTGACTCAATCTACAGTGCGTCTAAGGTGCAAGAGATTGTCGCTCCTAGTTCTAAGGTCAAGAAAGTACCAAAGTCGAAAAAGGAAATTGCCGCTACGAAGTAACCTTTAAGACGTCATTGATCGCGCTTTACGCCTGTGGGCAATATCCGGGTCGCGGCATCGAGTGGGATGGAACGATTAGGGTGGGCCTCTGGCCCACCTGTTCGTGGCTTGCGCGGGCGTGAATTGTTCGACGCATGTTTGTGGTCTGCGACGACGGTGATCCGGTGGGGTCCGGCATGCTGCCGGCATGTCGAATAGCTGCCGTGTACGGGCGCTAGGCGGTACCTACTTCTATACCGTTAACCTGTTCGAGCGTCGCCGCCGCTCGCTGGTCGAGCACGTTGATCTGCTTTGCCGTGAATTCCGGCTGGGGAGGGCGGCGTAGCCGCTCAACCTGAAACGCGGGCTTGAGTCCGCCTTTCCTGATCGGCGATCTGCTACCACGCCCCTCTCTTCGCACGCTAAGGTCCTTGCGACACCCTCAAAGGGTCTCTCTTCTCTCATTGAGGTCCAACCGAGACCGAAAAAGAGTCTCCGTTCTCTCATTTAGGTCCAACCCAGACCGAAAAAGAGTCTCCGTTCTCTCATTTAGATCCAACCGAGACCAAAAAAGGGGCTCCGTTCTCTCATTGAGGTCCAACCGAGACCGAAAAAGGGTCTCCGTTCTCTCATTTAGGTCCAACCGAGAGCAAAAAAGGGTCTCCGTTCTCTCATTTAGGTCCAACCGAGACCAAAAAAGAGTCTCGCTTCTCTCATTTAGGTCCTCGCGACACCCAAAAAGAGTCTCGCGACACCCAAAAACATCCACGAGAGAGCGAAAAACACCCAACGTTCCACCAGAAAGCCTCAAACCCCCATGCGGGGCAGGGTGTTCATCCACCTATTGCGTACCCGCCAGGCGGGCTTGGGCCCGCCCTACGACAACGGCGCGATGGCGCCTTCCCGCAACTCCGCCAGCAAGCCGCGCGGCGTGCTCCCCCCGATCGCCTGGAACTCCGCGATCAGATGCGCCTGGTCGTAATACCCCGCATCCGCCGCGATCGCCGACCAGTTGACCTCGCCGCCGGCCTGCGCCGCCCGCACCGCGTGGCCGAACCGCTTCAACCGCGAATACGTCTTCGGGCCGAGGCCCAACGCCTCCTGCAGCACACGCCGCAGATGGCGTTCGCTGACGCCCAACGCACGCGCCACCGCGCCCACGCTGGAATCCTGCAACCTCTCCAACGCCGCGGGCAGGAACGCCGGCATCGCGCCGACCCCGCCCGTGCGCGCCACCCGTTCCGACACCGCCCGCGCCAGCCACACGCCGGCCGCAGGCGCATCCGCCGCCGTCGCCAACTGCTCGCGCAAGCGCTGCACCCGTGCGTGCCCCCACAGATCCTCCAGCGGCACCGGCGCCCCTTTAAGTTCCACGGCCGAAACACCCAACGCCGCCGGGTACATGCCCGGCTGCAACCGTGCCAGCACCGCCCGCTGCCCACCGCGGATGAACTTGCGGTGCACCTGCGTGCGCGGGCCCATCGCATGCAGATCGACACCGCCCGGAAACGACGGCCCGAAGCGCGCCACCAGTTGCGCCTCCACCTGCGGCATCGCCACCCGCTGCAGGTCATCCGTGAAATGACGCGCCGTCATCGCCACGATCGGGCGCAACGCGCCCACGGCGGGCATCACGGCATCAGGGGTTGGGGCGGCGGCAGGGCGCATGCCGGCATTGTGGTCGCCGCGTCCGCCACGCCGCAACCTGCACGGCGATGGCCGTTTTTTCCAATGCGAGCGGCCGCGCGCGGCCTATCGTGGCCCGCATGAACATACTCGTGACCGGCGCGACCGGAAAAGTAGGCAGCAGACTCGCCCAGCGGCTGGTGCAGCACGGACACACCGTGCATGCCCTGGTGCGCGACCCCGGCCGTGCGACCGACCTGTCGGCCCACGGCATCCACCTGATCACCGGCGACCTGATGCAGCCGGACTCCCTGCCTGCAGCCGTCAGTGGCGTGGAGGCGGTGGTGCATTGCGCCGCCTTCTTCCGCGGCGCCACGCCGGAAGAAGCCCATGCGGTGAACAACCAGGGCACGCAGCACCTGGCGCAGGCGGCACGCGCGGCAGGGGTGGGGCGCTTCGTCTTCACCAGCACCGGCCTGGTCTACGGCCCCAACGGCGGCGTACCCGCGCACGAAGACGACGCCTGCGCGCCGATCGACGCGTACCCGCAGAGCAAGCTCGCGGCCGAACGCCTGCTGCTGGCCATCGACGGCCTGGACGTGCGCATCCTGCGCCTGCCGTTCGTCTACGGCGATGGCGACCCGCACATCGAGGACGTGGTGCCGTTCATGCGCGCCTTCCCGCCGGCGCAACGCATGTCGATTGGCCACCACGCGGACGTGGCGCAGGCCGTGATCCGCCTGCTGGAAGCACCGTCGCCCGCGCACCGCCTCTACAACGTGGCGGACGACGAAGCGCCGGACCTGGCGACCCTGTTCGCCTCCGTCGGACAGCCACCGCCCGACGGCACCGATCCCGAACGCGCGAAAGCGTTCGCCGCCGTCATGGACGTCCGCCGCCTGCGCGAAGACCTCGGCTTCCACCCGCTGTACCCGCGGCTGGCGGACGCGGTGAGGGCGGGGATGGCATAAACATCGATCAGCCGAAGGGATGATGCGATACCGGGGTGATGCCGCCATGTAGCCCGGGTAAGCGCAGCGCACCCGGGGATCGGGAGTGGTGAGGCCAGTCCAGTGCGCGTCCGAGCTTCGCGTGCACGGATGGTAAAGCGCCTCTCATCCGCCTTCGGCACCTTCTCCCCGTGTCACGGGGAGAAGGGAAGGGCAGGCAGCCGCGCTTCTGTCCTTCTCCCGTTGCACGGGGAGAAGGGAGCGAATCACACCTGTGTTCCCTCAGGCGCCGGACATCCGCGCCTTGTTCCGCAGCGACAGGCAGTAGGCCACCGTCACCGCGATGCCCAGCAGCACCGCCAGCGAGCCGCCGATGACGGCGACATCCTTCGGTGCCGCGATCCAGAAGCCCGCATAGACCAGGCCGCTGAGCGCCATCGACCAGCCGGCGACCCGCGTGGCCTGCCGCGCCCGCGCACTGGGCACGAAGCGCTTGGGCATCTGGTTGCCGAACCACGCCACCATCAACCCGATGGCGCCCATCACGATGCGGTCGACCATCTCGCTGTCGATGTAGCCCTGCGAACGGGCGAAGGTCGCGCACAGCGCCAGCACCACGATGCCGATGCCCCACGCCAGACTGGAAAGCACTTCTCTGTTCATCGCGCAGCCCCTTTCTTTGGCTTCGGCACGGCACTGCCCGCACCGAAGGAGTGGACGAAGCCAAGCAGTGCGTCTTCCAGCACCGACAGCTTCAAGTGGTAGATCACGGACTTGCCGACCTTTTCCGCATGCACCAGGTCGGCTTCTTTCAGCACCGCGAAATGCGCCGACATCGTCGGCTTGGACACATCGAACTGGTCGCTCAATTCGCCCGCACTCATCGGCCCCTTGCGCAGCAACTGCAGCACCTGGCGGCGGGTGGGATCGGAAAGGGCGCGGAAGACCTGGCTCATGGTGTGATAGTTAGCTAAACGTCGAAATGTTTCAACTGCCACTCGTCGGGATGGCTGCCGGGTAGCGTGCTCTCGAAGACGGTGGCGTCATCCGGCGCGGGCGTTGATGGATATCGGCACCCCTCACGCGAACGCGCAGGCGGGCATCGCCGGCGCATACGTGGCACCATCGCGCCTCCTCTGTTCTGTGAGAAGACGCATGCTGCGTGCGCTGATCCTGTCGTCGTGCCTGTTCGCTGGTACCGCCATCGCCGCCAACCCCGTGTTCGACGTGCATGTCCACCTGCGTGACGGCGAAACTTCCCTGCGGGAATACCGCGAGACCGTCCGCGAAGCCGGCCTGGAACTGTCCGGCATGGGCGTGATGTGGTTCGGTGGCCCGCACCAGGCCAGGCAGGGCGACCTGGCGAAGATCCGCGCCGGCAATGACCGCGTCATCGCCCTGGCCGCCGCCCACGCCGACGTGCTGCCCATCGCCACCGTGCACCCCTACGACGGCGACGCCGCCCTGGCCGAACTGGCCCGCGTGGCCGCGGCGGGCGTGAAAGTCATGAAGATCCATGCACACACGCAAGGCTTCGACGTCGCCGATCCGCGCGTGGAAACGCTGGTGCGCCGCGCAGGTGAACTGGGCGTGGCCGTGCTGATGGACAACGCCAACATCCTGCCGGGCGACAGCGAGAAACTGTTCAACCTGGTCGTGCGCGTGCCGAAGACGAACATCATCCTGGCCCACATCGGCGGCCTGAACTTCCGCTTCTGGAACATCCTCGCGCTGGCCCGCACCGCCGACGGTTTCGGTTTCGAAAACCTCTACTTCGACATCTCCGCGACCGTCCTGGTCGTGGCCGATTCGCCCGTCGAGGAGGAGTTCCTCTGGACGCTGCGCAACGTCGGCCTGGACCACGTGCTGCTGGGCTCGGACTACCCGCAGATCGGGCTGGGCGAAACCGTGAAGGCCCTGGACCGGCTGGACCTGACCGACGAAGAGAAAGCGAAAATCCGCAGCGGCAATGCGCAGAAGCTGTTCGGGCGGTGATGCGCAGGCAGGCCTCGGCCCGCCGCCTCGTCCTGCGATGGCGGGCTGGAGCCCGCCCTACGTTGTGCCGGCGTCGTCGCGCACCCGTTCCACGCGCTGGCGGTACGCCTGCACGTTGTCGCCAGTGATGCGGGTGCGCTGGGTGCCGGTCACGGTGTCGACCTGGCGGTCCGAGCCGGTCACCGGCTTGGCCTGGATGTCCGTCTCGCGCTCGAACGCGTGCGACTTGTCGGTGTTGCGGTAATACCGGTAGATGGCCCAGTACAGCGCCGCGGCCCCGGTGGGCCCCAGCGCCAGCAGCCACATGCCACTGTCGTCGCTCATGACCCTGCCCAGATGATCCAGAGGGCGATGCCCTCCAGGAAGGTGCCCACGGTCAGCGCGGCCAGCAGCAGCTTCCACTGCTGCACCGGCACGCTGCCCATCGTTTCGCCGGTGCGGCCGTTGACGGCGATGTAGTGCAGCATGCCGCCGTTGCTGCCCGGCTGGTGGTACGAATACAGCCACACCGGCAGGTACATCGACACCCAGCGCGTGCCGTGCACGTCCAGGCGTTCCTGTTCCCAGCGCACGCCGCGGTCGTAACGGCGCACCGAGCCCTCGACCTGCGCGCGGGCGATGGACAGCAGCTGGTCTTCCAGCCGCGGGTGCAGCTGCTCCACGTCGGTGTCGCGCTTCTCCGAGCTGAAGCCCGCCAGGTACGAGGCGTTCCACTTCACCGCGTTCTTGGTGTCGAACGGCAGGATGGTGTTGATGATGTTCTGCGTGTTGACCTTGCTGTCCAGGTTGCCGCGCTCGGAGGAAGACTCCAGGGGCAGGTCGTCCACGGTGAAGTCGACCTGCCGCTCCACCTGGTACACGTCGGCGTCGTAGTAGGTCTTCTTGTTCTTGTCGGTGCCGCGCGTGTAGGTGCGCGTCAGGATCTCGCCCTTGCCGGCGACCTGCGCGCTCGCGTTGCCGTCGACGATCATGTAGGGCAGGTACACGCCGACGACGTTTTCCGGGGTGAACTGCTCCTTGAACGCCTTCAGCGCGAACAGCCGCCGCTTGCCCACGAACTGGCGGATGCGCGCGATGGCATCGTCCTTCCTGATGTGGAAGGGCAGCACCGCGTCGGGGACCGCGCCGTTGGCGATCTGTTCGTTCACGCCGAACACGTGGCGGCACCAGTGGCAGCGCGCCGTCATCGCGTTCTCGGTGTTCACCGTGACTTCCGCGCCACAGCCGGTGCACTTGAACGTCATCACGCTGGCCGCGTCGGCGGCGATGTCGCGCGCACCCGAGGCGATGACGGTGCCGCGCAGGTCCGCGTGGCCTTCGCCGAAGCCGAAGGCTTCCTCGACCCGCACGCCGACCCACTCGTGGCGGCAGTACAGGCAGACCAGCACGTCACTGCCCAGCTTGTGGCGGATGTCGGTGGCGCCGCACTTGGGGCAGTGGTTCTGCCCGTCCTTCAGCTCGGCCGAGGCGGTGTCGATGGCGACCGGATCGGGCGCCTCCAGTTCCTCGCGGATGGCGTCGGGCAGGGTGGCGGGGTCGACCGGGAAACTCCCGGGCAACGGCGGCACGTCCTGCGGCGATCCAGGGCCGGCAGGCGGTGTCGGCGGCAACGGCGGGGGCGCCGGACGGTGGGGGATGGACATGGGGCGCGCGCGGTTCCGGTTACAGGCCCAATGCCTTTGCTTTCAGCGCGTCGTAGTCGGCCTGGGTGATCAGGCCCAGGTCGAGCATCTGCTTGGCTTTCTGCAGCTTGGCGACCGGATCTTCCGCGGCCGGTGCCGCCGGGGCCACCGGCTGTTGCAGCGCGCCGACACCGCCGACCATGCCGGAGGCCATGCCCACGCCGACCAGGCCCGCCGCACCGCCGGTCTCGCCGGCGGACTGGATGCCCTGCGCCACGCTGGCCTGCAGGTTGGAATTGCCGCGCGCGCCGGACAGCGCATCGGCGCGCTGCACCGTCTTCAGCAGTTCGCGCGTGTTGGCGTCGTACTCGATGGAGACGATGGCGGTCTTGACGATGGCCAGGCCGCGGCTGGAACTCCACTGGTAGCCCTGCTCGACGGCCGCCGACAGGCTCTGCGCGAAGCCCAGCGAATCCTGCTGCAGCTTGGTGATGCGGTTGCCCTTGGAGGGATCGTTCGTGTACAGGCTGAAGGCCGGTGCCAGCGAGCCGACCACTTCGTTGAACAGCTGGCTGGCCGCGGCGTTGTCCAGGTCGGTGAAGTCGAACACCTTGCCCGGCTGCAGGTACGACGCCGGTACGAAGTTCTTCACGAACAGGATGGGGTCGACGATCTTCAGCGTGTACGAACCGCGCGTGATGGCGCCGACCTGGGTATTGAGGAAGCCGTCGTCCCAGTAGATCTCGGACTGGGTGCCGAAGCGGTTGTCCGGCAGTTCCTTCAGCGAGACGAAGAACGCCGCCTGCTGCGAGCCCGGCTGGCCGCCGAACTTGAAGCGTTCCCAGCTCTGGGTGATGAAGGTCGACACGATGCCGTCGCCGGCGAAGATCGACTTCGAGTTGATGTCGTCCGAACGCCATTCGTAGCCACCCGGCTCGGCGACGAACGCGGTGATCGCGCCGTCCTGCATCAGCAGCAGGCCGTAGCCTTCGGGCACGACGATCTTCGAGCCGTTGGTGATGATGTTGGTCGAACCGCTGGTGTTGGAGCCGCGCCCGGCGTTGGTGCCCTGCGGCACCGCGGCGAACAGCGCCGCCGTCGCCGGCAGGCCCTGCGGCACCGTGTAGAAATCCTTCCACTGGTCGCCCAGCACGCCACCGACCGCACCCACCACCGCCTGTACAAGACCCATGACATCGCTCCGTGATTCGTGGGCGGGTAGGGGTACCCGCCAACCGTGACCGAGTATACAGAGCGACACGCAGGCTTCATGGCGCAGAGGTCATGGGCGCGGGGCGCCGGACGGCGGTCGGGGTTTATGGCTACCATCGCCACGTGTCCACCGACCACATCGCTTCTTTCGCCGACGACGACCTGCCGCTGGTGCGGCGCGGGTTCCCGTGGCCGATACGCGTGGGCTGCGTGCTCGCCGGCGCCTTCGCCGTGGTCATGCCGCTGTGGGAGCTGGGCCGCGGCCTGTGGCCGCTGAACATCGCCTCGCCGGTCTTCGCGATCATCGTCGGCGGTGCGGGCTATGTCGGCGTGCAGTTCATCCGCGCCGGACTGTCGGGGTGGGGCGACGAGTGGACGTATCCGCCGCATACCGTGCTGGTCCAGCGCCGCGCCTGGGGGCGGTTGACGACGACGCGCCTCACGCGCACGAACGTGGCGGCCATCGAGGTGCGCCGGAGCGAGGACAGCGACCAGGACGATGCGCCGTGGCAGGTGGTCATCGTGCCCCGGCCGATGTTCTCCGGGCTGGCCGCGGCCGCCGGTGCCGGCGGCGTGTTCGACGCCGGCTGCTACGGTTCGCGCGACTACGCAGAGCGCGTACGACGCGCCCTGCATGGCCATCTGGGTCTTTGAGCGAAGCGTGCCTCAGCCGCGGATCGCGGCCTCGATCTTCGCGATGTCGATCTTGCGCATTTCCATCATCGCGGCGAAGGCGCGCTTGGCGACCGCCTTGTCTGCGCTGGTGAAGGCCTCGGTGAGGACGCGCGGCGTGATCTGCCAGTTGAGGCCCCACTTGTCCTTGCACCAGCCGCAGGCGCTCTCCTGGCCACCGTTGCCGACGATGGCATTCCACAGGCGGTCGGTTTCTTCCTGGTCGTCGGTGGCGATCTGGAACGAGAACGCCTCGCTGTGCTTGAAAGTGTCGCCGCCGTTCAGCCCGATGCACGGGATGCCGTACATGGTGAACTCGACCGTCAGCACGTCGCCTTCCTTGCCCGAGGGATAGTCGCCCGGTGCGCGGTGCACGGCTTTCACTTCGCTGTCGGGGAAGGTGCTGGCGTAGAAGTTCGCGGCTTCTTCGGCGTCGTGGTTGTACCAGAGGCAGATGGTGTTCTTCGGGGTCATGCTGGTCTCCTGGGAGCAGAGGGTGGGGCGGTGGGCCGAGGATTCCGGCCTTGTGGAAAGAGCGGGGTGAACGTGGGGGACGCGGCGCGTCTCAACCGTCCGCGAACGACCCGGTGCGCACGTCGCCATCGCGCACGTAGCGGGAGACGAGCACGCCGGCCTGCGTCGTACGCGAAGCCATCAGCCGGAAGGCCGACGCCTGCGTGCCATCGTCGAACAGCCGCTTGCCGCGGCCCAGCAGCACCGGGTAGACCAGCAGCCGCAGTTCGTCGACCAGGTCCGTGGCCAGCAGCTGGTGCAGCAGGTCGCTGCTGCCCTGCGTGACCAGGTCCGGACCGTCGTCGCGCTTGAGTCGGCGCAATGCCGCGACCACGTCGGCGCCCAGCGCGTGGCTGTGCGCCCAGTCCAGCGTGTCCGCATGATGCGTGGCGACGTGCTTGGTGGCCGCATTGAAGGCGTCGGCGATGTGGCCGTGCGGCGCATCGCTGGGCACGTGTGGCCAGTAGCCGGCGAAGATGTCGTAGGTGCGCCGGCCCAGCACCAGCGCGAACGGATCGGCGAACAGGCCGTCCATCGCCTCGTCATCGTCGGCGTACGGCCAAACCCAGCCGCCGTGCGCGAAGCCGCCACTGCGGTCTTCGTCAGGTCCGCCGGGGGCCTGGATGATGCCGTCGAGACTGACCATGGCGGCCGCGATGAGCTTTCTCATGCCGGGGTTCCGTGCGGATCGTCAGGTCCGCCTTTCTTCCACGACGAACGGGCGCCGGGGAAATCGACACCCAACATCGCATTCCGCCCGTGATGGCGCTGTTCCGGGCTGGCGGAAAGATATCCGCCGCGCCGCGGGTTACCGCAGCACGCCGGTCAGCCGCGGCTTCCAGCAGGTCCGGGCGATCTTCTCGAAGCCCGCGGCGGTGGGGTGGATCTCGTTCTCCCACTGGCTCTCGGACGTCAGCGTGCCGCGTGAATCCACCAGCACCAGGTTGGCGCGCTGCGACACGAAGGCCCGCAGCTCACGGGTGAACTGGTCGATCAGCCAGCGGGTCAGCACGCGCTGCCCGGCCTTGTCGGTCAGGCCGGCGGCGTCCAGGTAGGGCTTGACCCAAGGTTCCATCTTCAGCGGGCCCAGCCGGTAGCCCACGCCCGACGGGTAGATGTAGTCGTAGGTGTGCACGTAGACCAGGCAGGTGGGCTGGTACAGGTCGCGGAACTGCACGACCTGCTTGATGTCGTCGATGGCGTAGCGCAGCGCCAGGCCGAAGGTTTCCAGCCGGATGTGGTCGAACACCACGCCCGGGATCTCGCCCCACGGGAAGTCGCCCGGCGACTGCGGCTGGTTGGCGGTCTTGATGAATTCGGAAAGCTCGCTGCCGACGATGTCGTTGCCGCCGGTGGACAGCAGGATGGCGTCGAAGCGGTACGTGCCGATCGCACGCTGGATGCGCGGCAGGGCGCGCTTCCACATGGCGCTGTCGCGGCCGGCGACGCCTTCGCGCAGGAACAGGGTGTTCCTGAACATCCGGGCCAGCTGCTTGTTCAGATCGGTGGGGTGCGGCGGATACTGGAACCACGAGTCGCCGAAACACAAAGCACGCGCGGCGTCCTTGTGTTTCAGGACCGCCTTGTGGAAGTCGGGCAGCGCGAGGTTGTTCCTGCCGATGGCCATGCTGTGCTCCTTTCGGGAAGTCGGCGATGTGCGTCCTGGTCACTGGCTCAACGCATCGGCACCGGCGTGGCGGACAGATCCGCGTGCAGGTAAACACGGATAGCGACGGGCGGTGGCGCTAGTGCGCCATCAGCAGGCAATCGATGCCGTCCAGCGCCAAGTGGATGAGCAGTCCGATGCCGAACCAGCGCGTCTTCTTCGGCATCGCCAGCGCGCCGTACACCACGATCGCGGGCCATGTGTGCAAGGGGTGGAAGCCGATGCTGCAGCGGCCCGGTGCGTAGACGGGATCGGCGAGCAGGTGGTCCAGGTCGATCACCCACGCCGCCAGCATCCACAGCGCGGCGCGCTTCCAGTGCGTCGGCCAGAACAGCCGCGCCACCGCCAGCGGCACGATGAAGTGCAGCAGCAGGTGGAACAGCGGGCGGAATTCGAGATCGGGCATGCTCAGCGCCGTGACGCCAGCCAGCGGTCCAGCTGGTTGGCGAAGGCCTGGCGGTCGCGGGCACTGAACTGCGCCGGGCCGCCGGTCTGCACGCCGGCGCCACGCAGCTCGTCCATGAAGTTCCGCATCGACAGGCGTTCGTTGATGGTGTCGGGGGTGTAGCGCTCGCCGCGGGGATCGACGGCCTGCGCGCCGTTGGCCAGCACGCGGGCGACCAGCGGGATGTCCTGCGTCACCACCAGGTCGCCGGGGCGGGCACGTTCGGCGATGGCATTGTCGGCGACGTCGTAGCCGCCCTGGACCTGCAGGGCCCGGATGAAGCGCGAGGGCGGCGTGCGCAGCCACTGGTTGGCGACCAGGGTCACCTGCACCTGCGCCCGTTCCGCCGCCCGGAACAGGATGTCCTTCACCGGCCCCGGGCAGGCATCGGCGTCCACCCAGACCTGGGAGGGCGCGGGGGCCGGGTCGTTCATTCCGGCTCGGCGGGGGCCGGCGGTGCCTCGGCGGCCTTGGCCGCTTCCCGCTCGGCGCGCTTCTGCGCGTCCTTCTCGTCTTTCTTCTTCTTCTTGGCCAGCTCGCGCTGGCGCTTTTCGAACGAATAGTTGGGCTTGGCCATGGGCATCTACGGTGTGGAGTACGGCCAGTGTACGGAATCGGCCGGTTGCGCGTCCGTCCCGGCGCCGGGAGCACGGCCGGGCGGCGCTTCCGGACGCGATGCCCCGGCCGGAGCGGCCGTCTCCGCGCGACGGGACTGCCGGGCCCACCGCCCGGGCCTTGGGGGCGTCGGTCCACGGAGCGGGCCGACATGTCCGGCATGACGGCGAGGAAGCAGCTCCGCCGCTTACTCCATGCCACGGCCGACTGGAGCACCGCCACGCCGTGTCCGCCAGCCTCAGCGGGTGCGCTTCCGGTAGGTGATTTCCATCATCTTGGTTTCCTTGCCGTCGGGGCCGGGGCCGTACATCTCGAACACCTCGGTGGCCTTGTCGGTCCAGCGGCTGGTCATGCGTGCGGTCTGCGGCTTCTTCGTTACCGGGTCGTGGTAGGTGCCGGTGTAGGCGCAGGTCAGGTTGGCGTCGCAGGTGCCTTCGCTGACCATCAGGCCAGTGCTCATGCTGTCGTTCCACGTGGCCCAGTACTTGCCGGTGACATTGTCGAAACCGTGCAGGCCCTGGCCGGTGTACGGCGCGCCCATCATCTGCGAGCTGACGTCTTCGACCAACACGCGGCCACCGAGGATCATCTTGCGGGTGGCCGTGCCGGTATCGGTGGTGGGCGGCGTATCCGGCGCGTGCCAGGCCTTGACGGTCAGGTCGTAGGTACCGCCCATGGCCGCCAGCCTGCCGTGCTCGGCGCCGGGCGTGCCGGCCTTCTGGTAGGCCTCCATCATGGCCTGCATCTCGGGCGTCATCGGTGGCGCCTTGGATTCCTGCGCCAGCGCGGGGCCGGCGAGCAGCAGGGCGAGGGTGGTCAGGCGGAGCGCGTGCGTGCGGATCATGGCGGGACTCCTTGCGTGCGGGAAACGACAGTGCGCCGTTTTTGCACCTACTGCGCTCAGGCCGCGTGAAGAAGTGGCTCCCTTCAGCGCCGTGACGCCAGCACGCCATCCAGGGCCAGCTGGGCCTTGAAGCCGGCCTTCTCCAGTCGCCGGGCCACTTCGCGCGGCACGTCCCGGCCGCTGGTCAGCTTGTTCGGGCTGCCGGTGTAGTGGAACAGCCGCCCGCCCTTGCGCAGCACGCGCGCCAGCTGGTCGTAGAACGCCTGCGAATAGAGTTCGCCGGCGATGCCGAAGCGCGGCGGATCGTGCAGCATCGCGTCCACGGACGCGTCAGGCAGCGTGGTGATCGCCTGCGAGACGTCGGCGTGGGCCAGCTGCAGGCGACCGCCGCTGTCGGGTGCGTCGGGGTCCGGCGACCACGGATTGAGCGTGCGCAGCCAGAGTACGTCGGCGTTCTTCTCGAACGACAGGATGCGGGCCGCACCCGCCTGCAGGCAGCAGGCGGCGAAGTAACCCAGTCCGCCACAGGTATCCAGCACCACCTTCCCGCGCGGTTCCACCAATGCCACCTTGCGGCGGGCATCATCCAGGGGTGATTCGCGCGAGGTCGGCAGCATCTTGATGCCGTCGATCTCGAAGGTGGGCACGCCCCATTCGCTGGGTACCAGCTTGATCAGCGAGCGGGCGTAGCGGGAGATCGGCGAGAATGCATCCTCGTCCCAGTAGTACAGCGTGCGGTCCTTCAGCTTGTCCGGATACGGATAGCGTTCGTCCTTCCACACCCAGCCGTCGGCGTGGAGCCGCGCCTTGCCCTGCGACACGCCCAGGTCCAGCGAGCCCTGCCACGCCTCGTCGCCGCGATCGCGTGCCGCCAGCAGCGCCTCGGCGGCATCACGGACAAGCAGGGGACCGGTGTAGTGGGGCATGGCGGGAAACATCCGTGGGCGTCAGTCGGCAGGCGGGCACGAGGTGCCCGCCATAGTCTGAGGCCTGATTTCCGCTTGGCAACCCGCGCTGGCCGGGTGCGAAGAAGAAGCGCTCAGCGCGTCGAGCGCTTGGCGTCGAAGGCGGTCGGGGCACTGACGCTGCTTTCCGCCACGGCGGCGGGACGGATGCGCCCCGGCAGCAGCATCGGCACCTGGCGCTGGTAGGCGCGGTAGGTGTCGCCGTGCAGCGCGATGAGGTCGCGTTCCTCCAGGCACTTCACCGCCACCACGATGTAGGCCGTCGTGACCGCGGCGAACAGCAGGTGGCCCAGGCTCATCGTCGGCGCGGCCCAGAATGCGATCAGGAAACCGAGCATCAGCGGGTGGCGCACGATGCGGTAGAGCGCACGTACCACGAAAGGCGTCTCCGGCGCCGGGCCACGACCGCGGGCGTGGTGCCAGACCTGGCGCAGGCCGAACAGGTCGAAGTGGCTGATCAGGAACGTGCTGGACAGCACCAGCAGCCAGCCCGTCGCCGACAGCGCATGGACCGCCACGCGCGCCACGTCGCCCTGTACTTCCCACACCGTCAGCGGCAGGGGCCGCCACTGCCAGAACAGCAGGGCCAGCGCCAGGCTGGACGCCAGCACGTAGGTGCTGCGTTCGATGTGCGCCGGCACGAAGCGCGTCCACCAGCGCTTGAACGCCGGACGCGCCATCACGCTGTGCTGCAGCGCGAACAGCGTCATCAGCAGCAGGTCGATGCCCAGTGCCACGGGCAGCGTGGCCGGCACGCCATTGTCGATGTGCTTGGGAACGCCGGCGCCGGTGACGAACGCGATGGCGTACAGGAAGGTGGCCAGAAACACCGCGTAACACGCGGTGCCATACAACAGGGCAAGCAGACGGGACATCGTGGATCTCCTGGAAGGGGCAAGCCGCCCTCGGGGTGTCCGTTTTCCTGTCGTTTGGCCGCGGCGCGCGGCGGGGGAACCTGCGCGGTGCATGGAGCCGTTGGGGTAGGAAAGGGCCGCGAGTGGCGTGCAGGCAGTCTGCGCATCGTCCGTGCACGCGACCATGGGAACCTTGTCCCGGTTCCTGCAAGCCAGGCGGCGCCATGCGGGACAAATGTCCCGGTTTCCCGCGCGGATCAGCCCGCCTGGCCGGGCGGATGTCCGTAGGCCTTGACGATGGCTTCCGCACGGCTGCGCACGCCCAGCTTCCGGTACAGGTTGGAGATGTGGTTGCGCACGGTCTTCTCGGCGATGCCCAGGTGCCAGCCGATCTGCGAGTTGCTGTGGCCTTCGCATAGCAGTGCCAGGGTGGTGCGTTCGCGCGCGGTCAATGTCGCCGCCAGCGGGCCGGCCGTGCCGCCGGCGAGTGCGTGGCCGGTGAACTCCAGCACGGCCTGCTGGAACTGCTGCCACGCCGGCTCGTGTTCGAGCAGCACGTGGTTGCAGGAGTCCAGTTGCACGAACGTCGCACCGGGGATGTGGCTGGCCAGCAGCTTGCCCTGCGACAGCGGCGCGATCTGGTCGTGCGTGCCGTGCAGCACCAGGGTAGGCACGCGCACCTGTGCCAGTTCGTCGCGCACGTCGATGTCGCCGCGCGCGGCCAGCAGTTCGCAGGCGTTCTGCGGCGAGGTGGTGCGGCGGCACAGCTCGTTGAACCAGTCGATCTGCGTCTGCGTGCCCTGCGGCGCGAAGCGGGAACTGAACAACTGGCGGAACGCGGGATTGTCGCTGCCCCATCCCAGCCCGATCACGTCCATCACCGCCTTGAACAGCGCACGCCGTTCCGGGTTGTCGCTCTTGTGGCCGCCGATGGCATAGCCGCCGTAGAGGATCAGGTGCGACACACGCTCGGGATGCCGGACCGCGTAGCGGATCGCCGTGGCCGCCCCCTGGCTGATGCCGAGCAGCGCGAACGGGCGGTCGATGCCGGCGGCGTCCACCACGCTTTCCAGGTCGTCCACCCATTCCGCGGCGCCAAGGCGGCCTGCCTCCCAGTCGGACATGCCGCAGCCGCGTTCGTCGTGGCGGATGTAGCGGAAGTTTTCGCCGAAGAAGCGGATCCAGTGTGCCCACACCGGGCTTTCGAGGTCGTACTGCAGGTGGGTCAGCCACGTGGCCGCCTTGACCAGCGGCGGCCCACGCCCGATCTCGGCCCAGGCCAGCCGCACGTCGTCGCGGGTCACCACGTAGCGCACCTGCTGCTTCATCGCGTGTTTGTTTTCCCTGCGCGCGTCATGGGAGCCTCCGATCGTCATCCAGAGGCAAACGGCATCAGCGGATCGACCCGGCCGTGGCGGTTTTCGGTTGCACGCAGGCCCGCATCGGGGATGGGCGCGAATGAAAGGCCGCGCATGCCCGATGTTAAAGTGCGCGGCATTTCCCGGCGACACGGCAAGGCGGTGCAGGTCATGACGAATCCCTCTTTCTACCCCATCGGCATCCCCGGCCAGCCTTGGGGTGCGGCCGAGAAAGCGGAATGGCGCGCGCGCCAGCGCGTGCAGCGCAGCCATGCGGCCGACGTGGTGGCGGCGATCGACGGGTTGCGCGACCGCTTCGACGTGGTGCAGTACGGCCAGCTGGATTACGGTTCCGGCGAAACCTACCCGCTGCATGCGGTGCGCAGCCGGGGCTGGAACGACGCGCTGCCCGTCCTGCTGGTCACCGGCGGCGTGCACGGCTACGAGACCAGTGGCGTGCATGGTGCCCTGCAGTTCCTCGACCGGCATGCGGCCGATTACGCAGGCCGCGCGAACCTGCTGGTGGTGCCGTGCATCAGTCCATGGGGCTACGAGCGCATCCACCGCTGGAATGCCGAGGCGCTGGACCCCAACCGGTCGTTCCGCGCGGACAGCCCCGCACAGGAATCCGCGGCGCTGATCGCGCTGGTCGCGCCGGTCCGCGAGCGCGTGCTGATGCACATCGACCTGCACGAGACGACCGACAGCGACGAGACCGAGTTCCGGCCCGCGCTGGCGGCGCGCGATGGCAAGCCGTTCGAGCCGGGCGAAATCCCCGACGGGTTCTACCTGGTGGACGACAGCGTGAACCCGCAGCCGGAGTTCCAGCAGGCGGTGATCGCCGCGGTGGCGCAGGTCACCCATATCGCGCCCGCCGACGACAACGGCGAGATCATCGGTTCGCCGGTGGTGGCCGAAGGCGTCATCCAGTACCCGGTGAAGGCGCTCGGCCTTTGCACCGGCGTCACCGACGCGCGCTACACCACCATCACCGAGGTTTACCCCGACAGCCCGAAAGCGACGCCGCAGCAGTGCAACGATGCGCAGGTGGCGGCGGTTCGCGCCGCGATCGACTTCGCGCTGGCGAATGCATGATTCCCCTGTCGTGGGCGTGGTCGTTCATGGGGATGGCGCGCGCGCTGCAGCATTGCGCGAGAGACGCCGCCCGGCGTGTGCTCCGGCAGCCATCGTGCCGGAGTAGACGACTGCCCGGACGTGCGTGGGCGTTGCGTTAACCCGCGCGGGTGTACGCTGCAGGCGTAACAGGACAGGAGCGCGGCCATGGCAACCGGTTGGGCGGGTGACGGGGCGGTACAGGAACAGATCGACGCGACCGTGAAGGACGGCATCGAGCGCGCGCGTCGCCAGTTGCACACGGGTCCCAGCCTGACCCATTGCGAAGAATGCGGGAAACCGATCCCGCTGGCCCGACAGAAGGCGGTGCCCGGCGTACGGCTCTGCGTGAACTGCCAGGAAGCCGCCGACCGGGACGGGCAGGGCGCCGGCCTGTACAACCGCCGCGGCAGCAAGGACAGCCAGTTGCGTTGACGCACCACGGCCCGGATCGCGCCGAGCGATTGAAGTACGACAGAATCAGCGGTCAACGATCAGGGTGCGCGGTGCACCTCGGTGCCACCGCGCTACTGACCAGGGAAGTCGGCCCCGACGAGACAACCCCGGCTCACCGGGGTTGTCAGGCTGCATCCCTTACGGGAGATTCACGCGAATCCGCGATCAGTGCGGACGCTGGCGGTCCAGCGTGAACGCATCGGCGACCGCATGCTTCGCGCGCTCCCAGCCCAGCCTGGATGTACCCTTGAACCGCTCCCAGCCGGCTTCCAGGTCGCCGGAAAGGTCTTCATCCCAGTCGCGGTCGGCGTAATGCTGACGCGCGTAGGTGCCATAGCGGTAGGCGGGGCGGTAGTCGTCGAAGGTTTCGCCATCCTGCGCGTAGGCCGAGTCCTTGAAGCGCGCGCCGAAGAACTCGTCGGTACCGCTGTACGTGCTGTAGGTGCGGTCTGCACGCTCCCATGAATCACGCACGGCCGGCCGCGCGTTTTCCCAGTCCAGGCCGGAATCGCCACGACGGTCATCCCAGTCCTTCTGCAGGCGCTGTTCGGTCTGGTCCCAGGAGAGGTCGGGATTCTGTTCGCGCGCTTCCACGCCGGTGCGGTAGGCGCCTGCATAGTCGCGGTCGAAATCGCGATCGGCTTCGTAGTAGGGCCGTGAGGCCGCATTCTCGCGCCAGTATTCGACTTCAGCCGTGGGGTCGAGGCGCTCGGCGACGCCCTTGCCTGCGGCCGCGCCTGCGATCGCGCCTGCCGCTGCACCCACCAGCGTGCCGATAGGACCGAACATGGTGCCTGCGACGGCACCCGCCGCGACCGCACCGGCCACGCCGCCTACGCCGACGCCGACAGGATGGGAGCCGGGCGCGCCGGTGATGGGATCGGGGTTGGAATCGCGACCAAGGGTTTCTCGAGTCATTTCAAAGCTCCTGTGGAACGGGGGATTGCGATGCGCATGCATGCACGGGATTCGCCATCGCTTCTTCGCCAACTTCGTCGACCGTCCGCATGGCGGACGGCAGGAGTGCAAGGCGCAGGAAGATGGCTGTGGCGCACGCTTGCATGGCGTGCGTGACGATGACGTGCATCATCGACTTCATGTGGATGACACATGCTCCACACGTTCTCCGCACGGCAACGGCAGTGGCTTCGCGCGCTTTTCACGTTGCGGAATCAACACGTAACCGTGTGCCGGTGCGTGATGCTGAATACGTGCGTTACCACGTCATCGTCACGCGTTCGTCTCGAATGCGGAGGTACAACGGGAGCCCCAACCCCAGATAGGTGCGGAGCTGTCATGGCACGTTCAAGCAATCTCAACAAGGATCAGGTTCACGAGCTGCTGCTGCAGGCGCTCGAGACCGAGCGCGGCGGTATCCAGGTCTACACGGCGGCCATCAAGGCGGCGCAGAACGACGACCTGAAGAAGGAATGGAAGGAATACCTGGACGAAACCACGACACACGAGCAGGTGCTGACGCGGGTGTTCGAACAGCTCGAGATGGATACCGAAGAACAGAGCCCGGGCCGCAAGGTCGTGGCGCATCAGGGCCAATCGCTGGTCATGGCCATCGAGATGGCGATGAAGACCGCCACGCCCGAGGCGGCGCAGCTGGTCGCCGCGGAATGCGTCGTGCTGGCCGAAACCAAGGACCACCAGAACTGGGAGCTGATCGGCAAGGTGGTCGAAGCCGGTGGCCCGCTGGCCAAAGTCCTGCAGCCTGCGTACGAGGCCGTCGAACAGGACGAGGATCACCACCTGTACCACACGATGGGCTGGTGCCGCGAACTGTGGATCCAGTCGCTCGGCATGCCCGCCGTGCTGCCGCCGCCGGAAGAGGTCAAGCAGGTGGAAACCGCGATCGGCGCCGCACGCGCCGAGAAGAGCCGTGACGACATGCTGAAGTCCAGCAAGCACTAGGCCGCAGTACATGGGGCAGCGCCGCCTACGCGCGTGCTGCCCCATGATCTCAGGCGTGCGGCTACCCAGCACGTGCGTCTTTGCAGCAGGAATGCCGAGGGTGGCAAGGGGACAGACATGACGGGGCAGGATTTGGGGAGACTTCCGGAGGGCTTCCGTTGGGAAGAGACGGGGTTCGGACTGCGGCTGTGGGTCGCGGATTGCGAGGTCCTCGAGATCGCCCCGCGGCGCAGCGGCTGGATGATCACCATCCATCTGCAGGACCCGCGCGGTGCGCATTCCGAAGTGGCAGTGCCCAATCTGTATCGGGGCGCGAGCTGGGCCTGCCGCTGGGTCCACTCGCGGACGCACCGCCTGCGCGAGCTGGCCACGGCCGGCGAGGCACTGCCGGTTGGCCAGTGAGCTGATGCGTCCTCCCGTATAAGGCGTTAACCCGAGCCGCCGAAGGATCGCGTCGGCTTGTCTTGTGGCGAGCAGGTCTGTTGCGAGCACGCGCTTGTGGCCTCCCGTCCGGCGCGCCCCGACGGTGCGGATGCGCCGTGCACCCTCGACACGTCATGATCCCGGGCACTCCCACGCGCGTGGTCCGTGGGGCACGCTCCGTGGGCGGCCGCCACTCCCACGACGGGACACCAGGCGCCGCGCGTCTGCTCCCGCTTGCGTCCTTGCGACGCAAGCGCAATGCTGCGGAACGCGGTGCCGGGGGATCGGGCCGCCCTCGGTACGTGCTGCGATCGTCGTTTCCGTAGAAGCCGGTGGGGCCGCCAAGGCCCCCCCGTGCCGTTGGAGGGGATATGACCACGATGGCGTTGTCCGATCTTGAGACCCTGGCCGTGGGTCTGTTCGCGCTGGTGGTGGCCGGCGCCATCAGCCGGGGGGTGCCGCTGCTTGCACGTCTCAACGTGCCGGTCCCTGTGGTCGGTGGGGTGCTGGTGGCGATCCTGTCGGCGCTGCTGTACCGGTTCGCTGGCCTTTCGGTGCAGTTCGCCGGTCAGCTGACCACGTTCTTCCTGCTGGTGTTCTTCACCACCGTGGGCTTGTCCGCCAAGCTCTCCGCGCTGAAGGCCGGTGGGCGGCCGCTGGTGATCCTGTGCGTGGTCACGGTGATCCTGCTGGTCGTGCAGAACGTCACCGGCATCCTGGTGGCCACCGCTTCGGGTGCGCATCCCTTTTATGGCGTGCTGGTCGGCAGCGTGTCCTTCGTCGGCGGCCCCGGTACCGCCGCTGCCTGGGCGAAGGAGGCGCAGGCCATGGGCCTGGCGCATGCACCGGAAGTGGCGGTGGGCGCCGCCACCCTGGCGGTCGTGGTGGGCGCGCTGGTGTCAGGCCCGGTCACCGGTTGGCTCATCCGTCGCCACCAGCTGCGGGGTCCTGGGGGTGCGACACCGGCCAGCTGGGTCGCGCCTGACGTGGCGCCTCCACCGCCGGCACCGCCCATCGCCACGATCCTGGGGGTGCTGTTGCTGATCGTGGTTGCCGTGCTGGCAGGCGATGCCGCCAACCAGTGGGCGCGGACCCACGGGCTGGTGCTGCCCGGATTCCTGACCGCCATGCTGGCCGGCGCGGTGATCACCAACGTCGCCGATCTTGTGGGCGCCAGGATCGATTTCACTCCCATCGAGCGCGGCGGCGAAATCGCCCTGCAGGCGTTCCTGGTGACCTACCTGATGAGTCTCCAACTGTGGACGCTGGGCGCGGCGATCGGCCCACTGATGATCAATGTCGTCATCCAGGTGGTGGTGACGGTGCTGGTCGGCGTGCTGCTGCTCTACCGCTGGCTGGGGCGTGACTACGACGCCGCGGTGACCGTCGGCGGCTTCCTCGGTTTCGGGCTCAGTTCGATGCCGGTGGCCATGGCGACCATGGACAGTGTTGCGCTGCGGTACGGGCCATCGCCGAAGGCGTTCCTGCTGATCGCGCTGGCCGGCTCGTTCTTCGTCGACCTGGCGAATGCCTTCATCGTGAAGGGGTTCATGTCGCTGCCCTGGTTGCAGTGACGCGTGGCATGCAGCGGCCGCGATGAGGCGCGTTCCGCAGGACGACCGGCGCAGGCCGCCCAGTAGAAATACTTAGGCATCGGGGCGGCGCGGTTGCGGCATGCTATGGCGGGTCTGCCGGTCCCTTCGCGCAACCGGGCCGCAATGAAACGCATGTTGGTCGCCGGAACGATCCGGCAGCCCTCGATGCCACGCTGGCAGTGACGTGGTTGCGCTCGCATCCACGCTGGCAGCGGATCCACTACCGACGGCGGCCGTAACGGCCAGGAGCACGACATGTCACTGACCATCAATCTGGATTTGACCGACCAGGACCTCGCGCACTTCAAGAAGGCGAGGGAAGCGGCCTTGAACATCAGCCAGCACATGAGCCTGCAGGAGATCACGCAGGCGGCATCGGACCTGTTGCTGAAGGCGCAGCAGAGCGACTCGCCGCAGTTCGTCAAGGATCGCCTGCTGCTGCTGGATTCCTTCATCGCCATGGCGCGTGACGAGGGCTGGGCGCTGCAGGACGAGGACATCGTGCACCTGCGTGTCGCGCTGGCGTATTTCGCCACGGCGGCCGATGCCATACCGGACCACATTCCCGTGCTGGGCTTCCTTGATGACGCCATCATGATCGAGCTGTGCGCGCGCGACCTGTGCCATGAGGTGGATGCCTACAACGACTTCTGCGAATTCCGCGAACGCGAGGCCAGGCGCCACGGCCTGGCCCCGGAAAACGTGGGGCGCGCCGACTGGCTGGCGGGCCGTCGCGAGGAACTGCAGGAGCGCATGCGCCGGCGCCGGTCCCGGCTGGGCAGCGGTGGGCTGGGCGTGGGCTACGGCTCCAGCAGTGGCTATGGCGGCGCCCGGGTCGGCTATGCCGACGGCGCTTGGAGGCCCGGCGTGTTCACCACCCGCTGAGTCCCGCGCGGCGGGTCAGCAGGGGTGCGTCCTGAACAGGATGACGAGCTGGATGACCCGCAGCGTCACGAAGAAGTACGCGATGCTGAGCGCGACCTGCAGCAGGATGTGCTGCCGGAACTTCGCCAGCCGCCGCAGGCCGTCGGCGAAGTTGGCCAGTATCAGCAGGAGGCCCACGCCGGCCACGACGTAGCCGGCCAGGCGTGGATCCACCAGGCCGAACAGGCCCAGGTTTCCCTCGCGCGTCGAGGCTTCCAGCCCCGCGGCGACGAAGATCGTCGCGACGACGGCGTTGCGGGCGTGTTCGAAGACTTCCTTCAGCCCGCCGCGGTTGAACAGCGACCGCAGCGGGGAGGCACGTGGCGTCTGCATGGTGCCCTCCGGAGAGGTGGGTTTGCGCAGGATGCGGCGATCAGGCCTGGCGTGGACCATCGCCGAGCTTGCGGTACAGCCGGACGACAAGCTCTTCGGCCACCAGCATCGCAAGGATCACGACGATGAGCGTGATGATGCCGTGGAACCTGCCGTCGAAGCGCACCTTGTCGCCGAAGGCCAGCGTCAGCGCCTCGAGGATGACGAACTTGGACCCGAACAGCACCAGCCACGCGAAGAAGAAGCGCAGGAAGGTCATGAACCCGCCCGGGCGCTTCTTGAAGAAATCCGCGACGCGGTGCTCGACGGCCAGTGTCAGTTTCAGCAATACCTGCAACAGGATGGCGGCCAGCAGCGAGATGGTGAACGAATCGATGGTGACCTTGTCCGAATACTCGACGAACAGGTTCAGCACCACCAGGTCGATCAGGATCGCGGTGAAGTAGCGCATGAACAGGCGCTGCTTGTTGGAGGGTGTGGTTGCCGTGACCGGCATCAGTGCTTCGCTGCTCATTGCCTTGTTCCCTCGCTGGTGATGGATGGGTGTGGGGTCGTCATGCTGCAGTCCGCATCGCCGTCGGCGTCACGGCGCAAAGCCTGAAGCCTCGATGGCCTCGTCTTCATAGTCCACGAAGCGCTGGCTGTCCAGACGGTCCAGCCGCAGCCGCTGGGTGGCCGCGGAGAAGGCCAGGGTGGCCAGCACGCGCTGCGGGTCCCGGGCCCAGGGCGGCAGGTAGACCGCGGGGGCGATGAGGCCCGTCTGCCGGAATGGCGCCAGGGTGATGACGTCGGCCGTGGTCACGCGGCCGGCAAAGAGCATCGACAGCAGCTCGCTGCGCCCCTCCTGCATCAGCTTGCGGATGAAGACATGCACCAGCATCAGGCCCTCCAGGTAGGCGCCGTCCTTGGTGAAGCAGACGCCCCCACGCGGGTCGCCGCCACGGAACAGGCGCGCGGCGCTGGCGCAGCTCTCGGTCTCGCTCTGGCCGGCGTCCAGGAATCCGCGGAACACCTCGATGAAGTCCGCACCCTCCAGCGCCCGCTTCAGCATGACCACGCGCAGGGCAACGCGACGGAGCCGCGCGATGTCGATGGCGCCGGTGATGATTTCCGAGAACGTCGCCAGCCCCTCCTGCGTGCGCGTCGTGCGTGGGGAGCCCAGGCCCAGGGTGCACAGGTGCGGCTGGCTCTTGCCGTTGAGCGCGGTCAGGGTATGGATGAAGGCTTCATGCTGGGCGAGTTGTTCCAGGTCGCGTTCGGAAAACATGGCGCTGGCGCGCAGCTTGATGCGCGTGCTGCACGCGGTGGCCTTGGATGGCAGCGAGGGGTCCAGCACCACCGCGACCTTGTGGTGGGTGAAGACGGGATCGATGCGCTCGCGCAGGCGCTGCGCGAAGGTCTCCGCGGGAATGTCGGCCGGCACGGGTGGCAACCGTCGCGCGTCGATCAGGTCGTCGGTGATGGCGAGCATCTCCTCGGCACTCTGTGCGTTGGTGATGTCCTGGCTGCGATAGCGCTGGTCCGGCCGGCCGTAGAGGAAACTGGAGCAGCGCGTGAATTCCGATGTGCCGATGTTCTCCAGCATGCAGGCGGCCACCCAGTAACTCCACGCCGTCTTGTACAGCCAGTGCCCGACAGGATGTCCACGATCGATACGCCGCATCAGGTCGCGCAGGGTCGCGATTTCGCCGGTGAGCGACGGCGCGGCGATCACGGGTTCGGGCAGACGGGGGGTGCCGGCGCGCCAGCCTTCCAGGAATCTGGACTCGAGTTCCGCAGGCCAGTTGATGGTGGACAACACGCGGATGCGGCGACTGACGGCCAGCAGGGCGTTGTCCCATTCGGCGAACCTCTCCAGTTCACGCGCGGTAGGCGGCGGGAAGGGATCGATGGCGGTCATGGTGGACTTTCCTCGCCTGCGGTGTGCGTGGGGGATGTCGTAGCTGCGTCGCGGTCGCGTGCCGGCCCCTATGGCAAGCCGGGATCGTCTGGCGGCCCAGGTGACGCGGGATCCAGCGCGGCGTTGAGCTTCACCACGTCGAATACCGCCGCGGTCATCACTGCGGTGGAAACCCCGAACATCAGAATGCCGTTAGCCGCTTCCAGGGGCCCCAGCAGGCGCCAGCGCGCCGACATGACCACGTCGCCATAGCCGAGGGTGACGAAGTTGACCGCAGAGTGGTACAGCGCGCTGGCAAAGTCATCGAATTCTCCGATCAGCATGAACAGCACCGCCCAGATCGCCATCTGCACGAAGTTGCCCAGCAGCGTGAGCAGCATCACCGACGACAGCAGCAGGATGTCGCGCCACTGCGAGCGTTCCGCGGCATGGACCATCCTGTAGCGCGCGTAATAGCGCAGGCACCGGGCCACGAACACCGCCTGCAACACCAGGCACAGCAGGATCACGGGCAGCCCGGCGAGCAGGTTGAGCAGCATGGCGATCCTTCAGGCGTGGCCGGTCATGGGACAGGGGGTTCGGCGGGCAGGTGTGCGGGCCGATCGTCCACCCATTGCCAGAAGAGCTCGTAGGCCACGGCCAGCACCACCGGCCCCACGAACAGGCCGATGATGCCGTCCGTGATCATGCCGCCCAGTGCGCCCACCAGGATCACCGGCATCGGCACGTCGACGCCGCGCCCGAGCAGCAGCGGCTTCAGCACGTTGTCGATCAGGCCCGCGACGAAGACGTAGACGGCGAAGACCACCGTGCCCGCGCTGATGTCGCGGGTGGCGAAGACGTAGATGATCACCGGCAGCGTGACCAGCGTCGCCGGCAGCTGCAGGATGCCGAACACCAGCACCACCAGGGCGAGCAGGCCGGCACCCGGAATGTCCATGGCCACGAAGCCGATGCCGATCAGCAGCATCTGCGCGAACGCGATGCCCACCACGCCCTGCGCCACCGCGCGGATGGTGGCGGTGCACAGCTCGGTGATGTGCAGGGCCTTCTCCGGGCTGAAGATGCGCGCGCAGATGCGGATGGCGCTGTTGTGGCCGGCGGCGCCGTAGGCCATCACGATGCCGGCGATCACCAGCGCGGCGAGGAACATCAGCAGGCCGATGCCCACTTTCGCCATCTTCGACAGCAGGGTCAGGCTTACTTCCTTGACCTGTGGCGCGAAGTTGCGCGCCAGCCCGGTCAGGTCGGTGGCGGCTTGCAGCCAGAAGGCATGCAGGCGCTCGCCCACCAGCGGCCAGGTCGCCACCGCGTCCGGCGGCGGTGGAACATGCAGGCCATCGGCCTTCACCAGTTCCATGGCGCGGTGTGCGGAATCGGTCAGCGACATGCCCAGCAGATAGACCGGGACCGCAAGCACGGCGATGCCCAGCAGCACGATGAGCGTGCCTGCGCGACCGTCGCCTTTCTGCCCCAGCCGGCGCGCCAGCCTGCGATGCAGCGGGTACAGCATGACGGCCAGGATCACCGACCACAGCAACAGGTTGAGGAAGGGATGGAAGATGCGGAAGCAGAACGCGACCAGCAGGGCGATGAGCCCGGCTCGGATCAGGGCGTCCAGCACGCTCGCCGACAGGGCTTCGCGTTGCGGAGGCTTGGCCGACATGGGTACTCCCTTCGATTCGATCGCAAGAAGGAGTGACCGCGCAGTTATCCTCGGTTGCCAACTGAAAAGCAATCGACGATTCCGCCTTCCTTGGCCATTCAGCCGGACAGCCCCGTGCGCCTCGACGACATGTCGATCCGGCTAAGTAGTTTTACTTAGACCGCCTCGTGATCGGCCGAGGCATCGAGCGTCGTGAGGGCCATGCATCGGCGCGGCGATCGGAGGGAGTCGGGTCCACGCGTACCTGGCTAAAGTTGAGCCCCGTCGTGCCGCTAACGCTTCAACAACTACGGCAAGGTGCGCGCGTGGCACTGCTTCGGGCTTTCACATCCTGGTGGCGCCGGGAACGTCCTCCTACTGCCGCATCGGCGCACACGCCCAGGGCGTCGACCGCTGCCGAGACAGGTCCGGCGGTGGATGCACCCGGTGTCCTCTCCCGGAACTGGGCACAGCCGCTTGTCGATGCCGCGCTCGCCGGCCAGCCTGCGCCGCTGTCGTCCGCCGAAAGCGCCGTCATGATCGCCGCCACGGAGCAGGCGCTGGCGCGTTTCGAAAGCGAACCCGGGCGATTGCCCCGCCGGCCGCAGATGTTGCCGCAGCTGCTCAGTACGTTGAACGATGACGACGCCTCCGGGCGCGACATCACGATGATCATCGCCCGTGACCCCGCACTGGCCGCCAACCTGCTGGCGCTGGCCAACAGCGCGCTGTACCGCAGCCAGCCCACGCCGGTCGAGAGCCTGGACCGCGCGGTGGCGCAGGTGGGGACGGATGGCTTGCGCCAGCTGGTGGCGGTGGCACTGATGCAGCCGGTGATGCGGGTGGAAGGCGGTATCTTCGGTCGCCTGCCCGAGTTGCTGTGGGATCACACGCAGCATGCTGCACAGGCGGCTGCGCAGTTTGCCCGCACCATCGAGCGCGAGGATGCATTCGCCGCCCAACTGCTGGCGTTGCTGCACGGATTGGGCGCCATCGTGGTGGTGCAGGCACTGCGCGAGACCTCCGAGCGGCAGCAGCCGACTGCACCGCCGGAGGCGGCATCGGTCGCCGCACTGCTGCAGCGCGAGGCCCCGCGCATCGCCAGGCGGGTAGCGCGTGAATGGGATCTCTCCGAGCGCCTGATGTGCGCCCTCGACGACCAGGCGTTGGACGATCTCGCCGCCATGGGCGGGCTGGGTCGCGCCTTGGCCGTGGGCGCGGCGCGCGTCCGGATCCGTTGACGCCCGGTGGCTCAGCGATGTGAAGCCGTGCATTGACGCGATGCTTATGCGGCTTCGTTTACTCATGGGACACCACCCATGAGCGTTCGAGGTACGCCGATGACATTGCAGCTGCGATGCGCCTGTGCGCAGGTGAAGGGAACGGTGGTGCCGGCGCGGGCATACCTGCGTGCGACCTGTTATTGCAGCGACTGCCAGGCGTACGCCCGCTTCCTCGGGCGACCGGAGGTGCTGGATGCCCACGGCGGCACCGACATCGTGGCGATGGCGCCATCCGGGGTACGCATCACGGCGGGGCAGGAACACCTGGCGTGCCTGTCGTTGAGCCGGAAGGGACTGTTGCGGTGGTATGCCTCGTGCTGCCGGGCGCCGTTGGGCAACACGCCGCGTGACGCGTCGGTCTTCTATGTCGGCATGGTCACGTCCAGCATCGACGCTGCGCCTGAAGCGCTGGATGCTTCGTTCGGCCGACGCGATCGCGTCGCCATCAACACGGACTCGGCCACCGGGCAGGTCCCCTCGACGCCGCTGGCTTTCGTGACCGGCGGCCTTCGCATCTTCGCGAACATCCTGGGCGCCAGACTGCGCCGCGAGGAGCCCACGCTGTTCTTCACCGCCGACGGCCAGCCCATCCGTCCCGTGCAGGTGTTGGATCCGCAACAGCGCGCCGCGCTGGGGCTGGAAGCGGCTTAGCCGGCCATCGCGTGGGGTCGCACATGCGCGGCGACGTTGCGTGCCCTGTCTTCGTCCATCCCCGCCAGGAGCGTAGCGCCCGACTCAGGGGCGGGCGGGCGTGCTGGCGTCGTAGGCCTTCACCACGATCCGCCAGCCGTCCTCGAACTTCAGCAGGCTCATGTGGTCCTGTGCCTTCATGGAAGGGTAATCCAGCTCGATGACGGCGGTGGCCACGTTGCCGGTGACGTTGATGGACTTGATCCAGCGGCGACGCGCGGCTTCGTCGGCCGGCACGCGTCCGCTGGCCGCCTGCGCGATGTAATCATTGGCCGAGCGCTGCGTGTAGCGGCCGTCACGCAACCCCACCAGCATCGCGTCGGGTGCGAAGGCGCGGCGGAAATGTTGTTCCTGCCCGGTGGCGTGCCCATCCAGATAGGCCTGCAGGGGCACGGTGACGTCCTCGATGTCGCCCGCGTGGACGGGCATGGCAGAGAAGGCAAGGGCAAACAGCAGGTGGCCAGACAGGCGTTTCATCGGTCGGCTCGGGGCGGCTGGGAAGGGAGGCGCGACGGTAGGGCAAACGCGGGAGCCGGTCGACCAGGATCCGCCAAGGCGTTCCGCAGGTGCGATGAATGGAGGCAGTCGATTGTGGGTGGTGGTGGCGGTTTCCCCCATTTACCTTCGCATGCAAGGATGCCGGAGTCGGCAAAGCTGACCGCCGCACGCGAGGCACGGGATTTGCATCCGTCGATAGCGCGTGGGTGATAGAAGCAATCAACGCTGGTGTGACGCGGGTCACCTCCGGTACCATTCGCCGCATAGTCGAGCGGATGCCGGGGTCCACGGGTTGGTCCCTGTCGAGTTGGAACCGCGCAGACAGCAATGCAGTCCGGACGTTGATCCCGATCTGCTGACTCAACAGGGGAAACAGCAATGGATATTTCTGTCGGCACCTTGCGTGCCCGTCGCTTGCCGTGCCTGGATTGGCGACGCCTGTTGCAACTCGCGCCGTGGTTGCTGCTCCTCTGGGCGTCGTCGTCCGGTGTGCGCGCGGCCACGTTCACCGAGACTTTCCCCAGCTCCTTCACGCAGGGCGCAAGCGTCGTCCGCACGCTGGGGGGTGAATCCTTTACGTTCGCCATCAACGGAAATCAGGTTGATAGGGACTTGGCTTGGGATGCGGGAGAGATGGTCGTGTTCTCGGGTGCGAACTACGACCCGGATGTCGAGACGCTGACGATGGCACGTACCGATGGTGCCGATTTCACCTTCCAGAGCATTCGGGTGAACGTCAGTTCGGGGAGCGAGTCTGTGACCGTGCAGGGCTACCGTGACGGCGCGCCCGTGGGTGGCGCTCTGGTGGTGCCGCCGGGGGCGACGCAGCTGTTGAACTTCGGAACCCTGCGAGTCGACGAGGTGCGGATCGCCTCAGTCGATTTCTGGTTCGTGGGCATCGACGACGTCAGTGGGGATTCGCTGCCGCCAGACACGACGCCTCCCACGGTCTCGTCGGTGGGGGCCAGCAACAGCGATGGCACCTACAGGGTTGGCAATGGTGTCAACGTGCAGGTGACCTTCAGCGAGGTTGTCGTCGTCACCGGCACGCCGCGGCTCACGCTTGAAACCGGCGTCACCGATCGTACCGTCAGCTACGCGGGTGGCAGCGGGACGAGCGTGCTGACGTTCGTCTACACGGTCCAGTCGGGCGATGCGACGAATGATCTGGATTACGTTGACACGACGTCCCTGTCACTCAATGGGGGAACGATACGCGACGGCGCCAACAACAACGCGACGCTGACGCTGCCGTCGCCCGGCACCGCCGGCTCGCTGGGCGCCAACAAGAACTTGGTGATCGACGGCGTGGTGCCGACGGTCACGTCGGTGACTTCTTCCACGGCGAACGGTACCTACGGGGCAGGGGCGACGATCAGTCTGCAGATCAACTTCAGCGAGGCGGTGACCGTCACCGGCACACCACAGCTGACGTTGGAGACCGGCAGTACGGACCGCGCGGTCAACTACGCCAGCGGCAGCGGTACCAGCACGTTGACGTTCACCTACACCGTGCAGGCGGGCGACGCCAGCAGTGACCTGGACTACGTCGCCACCAGTTCGCTGGCCCTCAATGGCGGCACGATCCGCGACGCCGCGGCCAACAATGCGACGCTGACGCTGGCGTCGCCGGGGGCGGCCGGTTCGCTGGGTGCGAACAAGGCGCTGGCGGTGGATGGCGCGCCCCCGGTCGTCACGGGCATCGCCGTGAGTGGCTCGCCTGCCTCCACCAGCACCAGCGTGACGTTCGCGGTGGCGTTCAACGAGCTGGCCAGCAACGTGTCCACGGACGACTTCGCCCTTGGGACGACCGGATCGGCGAGCGGCACGATCAGCAGCGTGTCCGCCAGCGCGGGCACTTCGATCGACGTCACCGTGAGTGGCATCACCGGCATGGGCACGTTGAAGGTGAACCTCAACGGCGCCACCAACATCGCCGATGCCGCGGGCAACAGCGGGCCGGCGGCGTTCACTGGAGGAGCGACCCACACCGTCGCCATCCCCACCGCGCCGGACGCGCCGACCATCGGCACCGCGACGGCGGGCGATGGACAGGCCAGCGTGACCTTCACCGCACCGGCCAACAATGGCGGGTCCGCCATCACCACGTACACGGCCACCGCCAGCCCCGGCGGCGCATTCGGCACCTGTGCCGGACCGGCTGCCTGCACGGCCACGGTGACGGGCCTGGCCAATGGCACGGCGTACACCTTCACCGTGACCGCCACCAATGCCATCGGAACGAGCGTGGCGTCGGGCGCATCGAATGCCGCGACGCCCAAGGGCAGCCAGACCATCACCTTCACCAACCCCGGTGCGCAGAACTTCGGCACTGCGCCGACGTTGAGCGCCAGCGCGACCTCCGGCCTCACGCCGACGTTCAGTTCGTCCACCACCGGCGTCTGCACCATCACGTCCGGCGGCACGCTGACCTTCGTCACCGCCGGCAGCTGCACCATCGACGCCGACCAGGCGGGCGATGCCGCGTGGAACGCCGCGACCACGGTGACCCGGACGTTCACGGTCAACGCCGTGGCACCGGGCGCGCCGACCATCGGTACCGCGACGGCGGGCGACACCCAGGCCTCGGTGACGTTCACCGCACCCGCGTCCACCGGCGGTGCGGCGATCATCGCCAGCGGCTATACGGTCACCGCAAATCCGGGCGGTGCCACTGCCACAGGTTCCAGCTCGCCGATCACCCTGACTGGGCTGACCAACGGCGTGCCGTACACCTTCACCGTCACCGCAACGAACCCGGCCGGCACGGGTGCGGCATCGGCCGCGTCCAACAGCGTCACGCCGGCCTCGCCGCAGACCATCACCTTCGCCAACCCGGGCACGCAGAACTTCGGGACATCACCGAACCTGTCGATCCTGGGGGGCGGGGTGTCTTCGACGTCGGGCCTGGCCGTGACGTTCACGTCGTCCACCACGAGCGTCTGCACGATCAGTTCGGGTGGCGTACTGACGTTCATCGCCGCCGGTACCTGCACCATCAATGCCGACCAGGCGGGGGACAGCAGCTACCTGCCGGCGCCGCAGGTCAGCCGGTCGTTCACCGTCAACGCCGTGGTGCCGGGTGCACCGACGATCGGAACGGCGATCGCAGGCGATACGCAGGCGAGTGTCGCATTCACCGCTCCGCTCAACATCGGCGGATCAGCGATCACCAGCTACACGGTGACCGTCAGCCCGGCCGATGTAGCGCCGATCAATGGCGCGTCTTCGCCCATCGTCGTCACCGGCCTGACCAACGGACAGCCCTATACATTCACCGTGACCGCGGACAACGTGGCGGGTACCGGCCCTGCGTCGGCGGCGTCCAACAGCATCACGCCGGCCGCGACCCAGACGATCACGTTCAACAGTCCCGGCGCGCAGAACTTCGGTACCACGCCGACATTCACCGCGACCTCGGACTCCGGCCTGACGCCGACGTTCACCTCGTCTACCACGGGCGTGTGCACGATCACCCCTGTGGGTGCGCTGACGTTCGTCAGCGCGGGCACCTGCACGATCAATGCCGACCAGGCGGGCAATGGCAGTTACCTGGCCGCCCCGCAGGTCACGCGCTCCTTCACGGTCAATGCGGTGCTGCCGGGTGCGCCGACCATGGGTGCGGCCACGATGGCGGCGCCGGGCGAGGTGGACATCGCGTTCACCGCGCCGGCCAGCAACGGCGGCGTGGCGATCACCGGCTACACGGTCACAGCAAGTCCGGGCGGTGCGACGGCCTCGGGCACGACCACGCCGATCCGGTTCGCCGGCCTGACGCCGGGCACCAGCTACACGTTCACGGTGACGGCGACGAACAGCGTGGGAACCGGAGCGCCTTCGGCTGCGTCGAACGCGGTGACGCCGGCACCGGCGTTGGCGGCTGGCCCCGTCAGCACGACACTAGCCTACGGCGCACCCGCCACGCCGGTCACGCTGGCGATCACGGGCACCGCCACATCGGTGGCGGTGGACACCGCGCCTGTGCACGGTACCGCGACAGTCAACGACACCACGATCAGCTACCAGCCCAACCCCGGTTACGCAGGCCCGGACAGCTTCACCTACACGGCCAGCGATGCGTACCAGACCACGACGGCCGCGACGGTGACCATCACCGTGACGCCGCCGACCGTGGCGCTGGATACGGCCAACCCGGCCAACGGCACGGGTGGCAATGCGTACACGCATGCACTCGTCGCCAGCGGCGGTGCTTCGCCGTACAGCTTCCAACTGATGGGTGGCGCCTTGCCGGATGGCCTGAACCTGGGTGCCGACGGTCGCATCACCGGTACACCGACGGTGGCGGGCAGCTTCACGGTGACGGTGCAGGTGACCGACAGCAGCACGGGCATCGGCCCGTTCACCGCGCAGAGGCAGTACACGCTGCAGGTCGCCGCACCGCAGATCGCCTTCACATTGTCCGCGTTGCCGGATGCCGCGCACGCCGCGCCGTTCGCACAGACGTTCTCGGTCACCGGCGGCACCGCGCCGTACACGTACGCGATCGTGGCAGGAGCCCTGCCGCGCGGCGTGATGCTGGGTGCTGCAGGCGCGTTGTCAGGTACGCCGGAGGAAGCGGGCCGCTTCACGTTCACCGTGGAAGTGCGCGATGCCAATGGCTTTGCCGGCACGCAGGCCTACGAACTGGTTGTGGCCCAGGCCACGCAGGCGATCAGCGGCTTTGTCGCCAATCCGGCAGCGCCGGTGTTCACGCCGAACGGTACGTTCGTGCTTGCCGCGACCGGCGGTGCATCGGGCAATCCGGTGCTCTTCGCCAGCACCACGCCCCAGGTCTGCCAGGTGAGCGCTGCCACCGTCACCATGCTGGCGGCGGGGCGTTGCCGCCTGACGGCGGACCAGGCGGGCGATGCGAACCATCAGGCGGCGCCGCAGGCAAGCCTGGACGTGGACATCGCGGCTGCCGTGCCGACGCTGACGTGGCCGGAGGAACTGCGCAAGGTCTATGGCGAACCCGCCTTCGAGCTGGCCAATCCGCAGAGCCCGAGCAGCGGTGCCTTCACCTTCACCAGCAGCGATCCGGAAGTGGCCAGCATCAGTGGCCGCACGGTGACTTTGCATGCCGAAGGCGAAACGGTGATCACCGCCACGCAGGCGGCGGCGGGCAACTACGCGGCGGCCATGGTGGACATGCGTCTGGTCGTCGCGGTGCGCCCGGATCCGACCCGTGACCCGGGCGTGGTCGGCCTGCTGCAAGCGCAGGTGGACGCCAGCGTGCGCTTCGCCAACGCGCAGCAGTCGAACATCCGCGACCGCCTGCGCCAGGTGCGCAGCGGTGCCAACGGTGCCAGCAACACTGTCACGCTGGCGTATGCCGGCGGCGAGGATCGCCAGGGACTCTCGGTCCCGGTCGGGCAGGCGGCAGGCGGCACGTTGCCGGCCCTCCCGCAGGGCTGGGGTGCGTGGGCATCGGGCACGGCGACATTCGGCAAGAGTGGCCGGGCAGGCGGGTACGACTTCCAGACCGATGGCATCACGCTGGGTGTCGATCGCGCGATCGGCGACGCCGTGCTCGTCGGCGTTGCCGGCAGCCTGGCGCGCAACGACAGTGACCTGGATGGCAATGCGTCCGAACTGAAGGCCGACCAGCGTTCGCTGGCGGTCTACGGCCTGTGGCGTGCGGGCGAGCATCTGTTCGTCGATGGCATGCTGGCCACAGGCACACTGGAGTTCGACATCCGGCGCTGGAGTGACGATGTCGCGGCGCTCGGCACGGCGGCACGCGATGGCGAGCAGTGGTTCGGGTCACTGGCCTTCGGCTACGAGCACCGTGGCGAGCGCATGGCGCTGACCGGCTACGGCCGCTACGACGCCAGCCGCACCACGCTGGATGCGTACCGCGAGTACGGCCTGGACATCTACGACCTGGCCTATCGCCGCCAGGTGGTGGAGAACAGCACTGTCGCCCTGGGCGTGGAGGGCAGTTACCAGTTCGGCGGCGCGACCGGGCGTTACCGGCCCTTCTGGAACCTGGAGTACCGCCAGGCGCTGGAAGACAAGGGCGAGGCGGTGATGAACTACGTGGTGTGGCCGCATCCCACCGACTACCGGCTGGGCATGCAGAGCTACAACGACAACGCGCTGTCGCTGTCGGCCGGCCTGGACGTCAAGCTGCGCCCGGGCTGGCTGCTATCGCTGCTGTTCGGTCACGAGCAGGCCAGCAACAGCACGCAGGGCAGCAGCATCGGTCTGCGCCTGTCGTACGGCGGGCAGTCGGGCGGCGGTTTCGTACCGGATGACGGCACGATGGCCAGCGACGCCGATCGTCGTTGCGGCCGGCGTTGTACCGGACAGGGCGATGCACCGCGCTGACCCGTGCCGCGCCTCTGACTGGAACGAAGCCCGGCCTCGCGCCGGGTTTCTTTTTCTTGCCGAAGCACCACCTTCACCGGCCATGCAGGGCCCGTGGCGGTACTCCCGGACTTTGCCGTATCTGCGCCCAACCTCTGGCACGGTCGCCGGCAAGGGGGGGCGGGTAAGCTCGCGTACACGCCTGCGCGCGACGCGCATCTGTCCTGTTTCCGGAGAACGCTTTTGAAGAAGACCCTGCTGACCACCGCGACCCTGCTGGCGCTGTCCCTGGCCGGCCCGCTGGCTGCGCACGAAGATGATGGCTGTCTGGACGATGGCTGCACCCTGCGGACGCTGTTCGCCGAAGCGGGCAGCACGGGCACGCCGGCTGCCGGTTCCACCATCGCCGCCCGGCGTTTCGGCGAGTGGGGCATCGACACCGCGGGCATGGACCGCAAGGCTGCGCCGGGCACGGATTTCTTCCGCTACGTCAGCGGCACCTGGGCCGACACCACGCAGATCCCGGCCGACCGTTCCAGCTATGGCGGCTTCGCCATCCTGCGCGACCTGTCCGAAGCGCGCCTGCGCGTGCTGGTGGAAGGCTACGCGCTGGGCGATCCGTCCACGGGGGGCGACGCGGCGAAGATCGCCGCGCTGTATCAAGGCTTCATGGACGAGAAGACCGTCGAGGCACTGGGCGCGAAGCCCCTGCAGCCGGTACTGGCCGACATCCGCGCGGCGAAGGACAAGCAGGCGCTGGCACGGCTGATGGGCCAGCGTGGCAGCTTCAACGACAGCTTCTTCAACCTAAGCGTCACCGACGACCAGAAGGACCCGGACCGCTACACGCTCTACCTGAGCCAGGGCGGCCTGGGCCTGGGTGACCGCGAGATGTACCTGCGCGACAACTTCAAGCCGCAGCGCGAGCGCTACGAAGCCTATATCGCACAGATGCTGCAGCTGGCCGGCTGGGACAGGCCGCAGGAGAACGCGAAGGCGATCCTGGCACTGGAAACCCGCATCGCCGAAGCACACTGGACGCGCGCCGAAAGCCGCAATCGCGACAAGACCTACAACCCGTTGGCGATGGCTGAATTCGCGACGAAGTCTCCGGGCTTCCCGTGGGCGGACTTCTTCAAGGCCGCCGGCGTGGAGGCCGCCGGTCGCGCGGTGATCCGCCAGGACAGCGCCATTCCGAAGATCGCCGCGATCTTCGCCGATACCGATGTAGCCACGCTGCAGGCCTGGCAGGCCTTCCATGCGACTGACAACGCGGCCCCGCTGCTGTCGAAGGATTTCTCCGTCGCACAGTACGAGTTCCGCGACAAGTTCCTCTCCGGCCAGCCGCAGCAGCGCGAGCGCTGGAAGCGCGGCGTCGCGTTCTCCGAAAGTGCGATGGGCGAGGCGATCGGCCGCGACTACGTGCAGCTGTACTTCCCGCCGGACGCCAAGGCCAAGATGGATGCGCTGGTGGCCAACGTGAAGGCGGCCATGGGTGCGCGCCTGGACACGCTTGCGTGGATGAGCCCGGCCACCAAGGCGGAAGCGCATGCCAAGCTGGCCGGCTTCGGGCTGAAGATTGGCCACCCCGACACGTACCGCGACTACAGCGCGCTGGTGGTGAAGAACGGTGACCTGTTCGGCAATGCCCTGCGCTCGCAGCAGTTCGAGTGGCACTACCGCCGCAACCGCATCGGCAAGGCGGTGGACAAGGGCGAGTGGGGCATGACCCCGCAGACGGTGAACGCGTACTACAACTCGGTGAAGAACGAGATCGTGTTCCCCGCGGCCATCCTGCAGCCGCCGTTCTTCGACCCGGATGCCGACCCCGCGGTGAACTACGGCGGCATCGGTGGCGTGATCGGCCACGAGATCATCCACGGCTTCGACGACCAGGGCCGCAAGTCGGACGGCAAGGGCCTGCTGCGCGACTGGTGGACCGCCGACGACGCGGCCAAGTTCGAAGTGCAGGCCGCCAGGCTGGGTACGCAGTACGAGGCGTACGTGTTCCCGCAGCTGCCCGGCATGCACATCAACGGGCGCGTGGCGATGGGCGAGAACATCGGCGACCTGGGCGGCCTGACCATCGCGCTGGAGGCCTACCACCGCTCGCTGGGTGGCAAGCCGGCACCGGTGATCGACGGCTTCACCGGCGACCAGCGCTTCTTCATGGGCTGGGGCCAGGTATGGCGCACGCTGTGGCGCGACGACGCACTGCGCCAGCAACTGGTCAACGGCACGCATTCGCCGGGCCACATCCGCGCCTTCGCCCCGCTGCGCAACATCGACGCGTGGTACGACGCATTCGGCGTGAAGCCGGGCGACCCGCTGTACATCGCGCCGCAGGACCGCGTGCGGATCTGGTGAGGCGGTTCTGCTGAGGCAGGGTCGGCGCGACCCACTGTGGCGGCAGACACGCAGCATGGGGTGGGCAAAGGCCCGCCCCATGCTTGCATGCGGCATGCCATCGCGCGGATGATGCGGGCGTTGCAACCCCTTGATCCGCAGCATGTCCGCATCTTCCGCGCCATCCCAACAGGGCGATCTGTTCGCCGGCCCCCGACCGGGGCGGCGGCATAGCCTCTTCTTCGCGCTGATGCCTTCCGACGAAGAGCGCCGCGCGATCTCGCGCCTCGCCGACAGCCTGTATGGGGCGTATCCGCAGGCACGCCGGGTAAAGGCAACGCGCTACCACCTGACGCTGCATTTCCTGGGCGAAAGCGACGAGCCCAGGCTGGACCTGGTGCGTGCCGCCTGCGATGCCATGCAGGACTGGCAGGCCGAACCCGTGGCGATCACGCTGGACCACCTGCTCTGCCTGGGCAATCCCAAGAACCCCGCGCTGACGCTGGCCTCGCTGCACCCGACCGCGTCGGTGGTGGCGTTCTGGCGCGGCCTGCAGCAGCGGCTGCTGCGGGCGGGCTTCAAGCAACACGTGGGGCGCAGCTTCGTCCCCCACCTGACCCTGGCCTACGTACCGCCGCGCACCGCGCCGGTGGACGTGGCGCCCGTCGTCCTTCACCCGCAGGCCGTGCACCTGTTGCAGGGCATCGAGGGCGAGCCGGAATACCAGCAGCTGGGCGAGTGGGTGCTGCAGCGGTAAGCCCCAGTGGGTGGCCCACTCGAAGGTGGTCGTCTCCGGCTGTCCCTGCATACGCGGCCATGCGTATCATCGCGTCGGGGGGATGGCGGGGGGCCATCGCACGGGATCGACCAAGGAAGTGGAGCATGGGAACAGGGGCGGGCGTCCGACGCTGGGCCGGCATCTGGATGCTGGTGGGCATGCTGATGGCGGGGCACGCACGTGCCAGCATGGAGCCGGTCGAGCCCGGCGAGGTTCCTGCGCTGGCGGCCAACCAGGGACTCGTGCTGGTAGCGGTGGATACCAACGTGGATCTCTACGGCGTACGCGTGAACCGGGACGGCAAGTCCTTTGGCGCGGGCGTCATGCGCGACATCAAGGCGGGGCGGAGTTTCCGCCTGTATGTCGCGCCTGCGGGAAAGTACGAATGGCGCGAGCTGCAGCTTTTCTATGGCCTGCGTTACGCCTTGGGCGATGACGAGGATTTCCACTTCACCGTCGAGCCCGGCAGGATCACCTATCCCGGCGAACTGGTGTTCCGCCCCGTGTCCCTGTGGCGGGCGGACATAGCCACGTCAAACCGCGGACTGGCGGCGCTGGACTGGCTGCAGAAGGAACATCCGTCGCTCTACGCGACGCACCCGTTTGTCTTTGCCGGTCGCTACCCCGATCCTTTTCCTGCGTTCTACAAGCAGGCAAGCGCGCAACACCAGCGGCCGCCAGGCGACGCTGCGGGGAAGTCGCCGGCCGACCCGGGTCCGCTGCCGGTGCCGGTGAAAACGCTCTTCAGGCCGGACCGGATACTGCAGGCCAGCCTGAACCCTGCAGGGTCGCTGCTCGCTCTGCACGTGCGCAATGCAGACGATGACTGGGCCGTTGAGCTGGTGGATCTGAAATCCGGCTCGCTGACCGTGATGGCGAAGAGCGCGCTGCGGTTCGAGTCACTGGAATGGTCCGGCGATGAAACCCTCTTGATCGCGCTGGACAAGCCACGCAGCCTGAAGATGATCACCGTGATACGGATCGAGACCGATGCGGCAGGCAAGCGCAGCTACGCGCGCATCAAGCTGCCACGCGACGGCGTGGTGGTGGATTCGCTGCCGCGCGAGCGCGACCACATCCTGTTCGGCAGTGTCAGCCGGGACGGCGAGTTCATGGTCCACAAGCTGGACATCTCCAGCCAGAAGGCGGTGGACGATTTTCGGATCACCGTGCGCGGGCGCATGAACACCGGCGTGACCGGCGACGTCGGCTGGTATACTGATGGCGAGGGCAACCTGCGATTGGCGATGGTCAGGAAGGAAGACGAGTACGTCCTGTTGCACGGGCGCGACGGCACTTACACCGAGGTCATGAAGCTCTCGGACAACACGGATTTCCAGCCCGTGGGGATTTCTTACGACGCCAATCTGATCTACGGCCTGACCGACAAGGACCGCGACCAGCGCGACTTGGTGGAATACGACGTCACCCGGAAGACCATCCTGCGCACGGTGTTCAGCCGCGCGGGCGTGGACGTGGTTGCCGGGATATTCAACGCGCAACGTGTGCCGATAGGCGTGCAGTACTACCAGGGCGGACAGCTCGTGAACGAGTACTTCCAGAGTCAGGACGTCCATATGGACGGCCTGCTGAGGAAGGCATTCCCGGGACGGATGGTCAGCGTGATGGATCGCAGCCGGGACGGGCGCCAGTCCGTGCTGCGCGTGGATGCTGCCGACCAGCCACCGCAGATCTACCATCTGGACAGTACGGCCGGCAGGGTCAGCCTGGTGGACGAATCCATGCCGTGGCTGTCGGGCACGCGTTTCGCGCCTGCCCAGGTGATGCGCTTCAAAGGCTCGGATGGCCTCTCGATGGAGGCATTCCTCACGCTGCCCCCCGGCGACGGAAAACGCCCGCTGGTGGTGTTCCCTCATGGCGGCCCGATCGGCGTGGCCGACCGCCTGCATTTCGATCGCGAAGTGCAGTTCATCGCCTCGTTGGGGTATGCGGTGCTGCAGGTGAATTTCCGCGGCTCGGAAGGCTACGGCAAGGCGTTCCGCGAAGCCGGCTACCGGAATTACGGCAAGTTGATCGAGGACGACATCGATGCCGCACTGCGTGAGGCGCTGGCGAAGTACCCCTTGGATGCGCAGCGGATGTGCGTGTTGGGGGCCAGCTACGGAGGTTACTCGGCGCTGGTGGCTACGGTGCGGTGGCCGGAGCGGTTCCGTTGCGCGGTGTCCATTGCAGGTGTCAGCGACCGCATCCTGTTCTTCACGGCCAGCGACTCGGCACGCAGCGAGAAGACCCGGGCGTTGATGGAGAAAATGATGGGAAATCCCAAGCAGGACCTCGCGGAGATGCAGCAGACCTCGCCGCTGTACCAGTTCGAATCCATCAGGGTGCCGGTCATGCTGGCGCACGGTCTGGAGGATCCGCGCGTCGATTTCGAGCATACGCGGCGCATGGCGCGGATGCTGACGCTGGCGGGCCACGCGCCGGTGGAGCTGTCCTTCGAGAAGGAAGGGCACGGGATAGACGTGCCTGAAAACCAGGAAAAGCTCTGGAGTGGCGTTGCGGCGTTCCTGCGGCAGCACCTCGGCAATCCATTGCCGGGCGCCGCGTCCGTGGTTCCGGCCGGTCGGACTGAAACGCCGCGATGAACATCGCAGGTGCCGGATTGCGTCCTGCTTCGGCTCAATGGCTCTGCCGCCGCAGGATGTCCAGTTTGGCCTGGTAGAGCTGGCGGGTATCGCCTTCACTCAGTTCGCGTGCGCGGGCCAGGGACTTGCTGGCGCGGCGGGTGTCCCCCTGCAGGAAATACGCACGCGCCAGGCCGAAGTGGAAGCGATGTTCGTCCGGGTACAGGCGGATGGCCAGCCGGTAATGCTTCACCGCGCTCGCCAGGTCGCCCTTGCGTTCGTATTCGGCGCCTTCCAGGAAATGGTGGAACGGGTCGCGTGCTTCCACCGTCTGCAGTTTCTGCTCAAGTGGCGCCGCATGCGCCGTATCACCGACGCGGCGGTAGTAGGAGACCAAGTTGAACAGGGCGCCGGGGTGCAGGGGTTCCAGCTGCAGGGCGCGCTGGTAGCTGCGCTCCGCGTTTGTCGCATCGCCCATGCGCAGGTGCAGCACGCCGGCGTTGCTCCAACTGGTGGCGTAGCCGGGATCGAGCGACAGGGCGGTGGTGGCGTAGGGCAGGGCTTCGGCCAGCCGTTGCTGCGCCATCAGTTCGGCGGCCCGGTTGTTGTAGTAGTGGGCCAGCAGGCGCGCATCGTTGATGGGTTCCGGTGGCTGGCGCGCGATGACGACGTCCCACGCCACGTCGATGGTCAGGCGCCGCTGCTGGATGCGGATGCCGGCATTGACGTGGTTGGTGCGATAGATGGTGTTGGCCTCCTGCCGCCACGCCAGGGTTTCCTCGATCTGCTGGCCGTAGGCATCCAGGCCCACTTCGCGCGCCAGTGCGATGGCCAGCAGGGTGAAGGTAAGGCAGTTGGCCTGGCGCGTCTCGTAGGCCTGCGCCACCGGATACGTGGCGTCATGCTGGTACGTCATGCCCAGGCCATCGGGCTGGAACATGAAATCCACCAGCCGTTCCAGGCGGAGGCTGGCCGACGCACGCGGGTTGCCGACGTACGCGCGCAACTGCTGGCGCAGCGGTTCGGGCACCGCCATCACCTGCTCGGGCCGGGGCGGCGCATCCGTGGCTGGATCTGGCGGAAGGGGGGCGGCGCCGTTGCCGGACAGCGCCAGCGCGGCGGCCATCATGAAGGCGATCATCGCGGCACCTCCACGCCCCGTCGGGCGTCAACCTCGACGCTCCGATTCTAATCCCGTATCGCACTGCGGCAGGCCCCGCGGAGCGCGAATGGCCCCACGGCGGCCGCGGTTTTTACGCGCCAATGGCTCCAGCCGTTACGATGCCCGCATGAACGCTCCCGACCATCTGCTGGCCTGCCCGCACTGCGCGGCGATGAACCGTGCTCCGGTCGCGCGTCTGGCCGAGCAACCGAAGTGCGGCCGCTGCCATGCCCCCTTGTTCACGGGCACGCCGCTGGCGCTGGGCGAAGCGGACTTCGACCGTCATGCGCTGCGCAGCACGCTGCCGTTGCTGGTGGATTTCTGGGCGCCGTGGTGCGGGCCCTGCCTGCAGATGGCGCCGCATTTCCAGCAGGCCGCGCCGCTGCTCGAACCGGCGCTGCGGCTGGCGAAGGTGGACACGGACGCGTCGCCGGCGCTGGGCAACCGCTTCGGCATCCGCAGCATTCCCACCCTGATGCTGCTGCGCGATGGCGCCGAAGTCGCCCGACAGGCCGGCGCGATGACCCGCGAACAGGTGGTGCAGTGGGCCAGGATGCAGCTGGCCTCGGCGCGGGGCCGCTGAGAACGCGGGCTGGACGCCACGCCCGCCGGGCGGCGATCATCGCCATGGGGATACCACGCGACGGGGATGCGTGCAGATGTTGAAGCAGGTGAGGCACCGCCAGACGGATGCCCTGAGCCGGGTGGGCTGGGAACAATTCGAGACGCTGGTGGCCGACCATTACCGCCACCAGGGCTATGACGTGCAGCACGTCGGCACCGCCGGCACCGGTCGTCGGTTCGATGGCGGCATCGATCTGAAGCTGCGGCGCGGCACGGAGTTCGTCATCGTGCAGTGCAAGCACTGGAACGCGAAGCAGGTGCCGCACAACCCGGTGCACCAGCTGCTGGGCCTGCTGACCACCACGCGGGGCGCCACCGGCGCCATCCTGATCACCAGCGGGGAGTTCACGCCGCATGCGCTGCGTTCCGCGGCGCAGAATCCCGCCATCCAGTTGATCGACGGCAAGACGATCCGCCAGCTGCTGGGGCCGTTGCCGCCGGCGCTGCTGGCCGAGTTGGCCCGCGATCCCGATGCGCCGGCGTCCGTCCGGCCACCGCCGTTGCCGCCGGGTGGACCCGCAATCGCCGGGCCACCGCCGGTGCCAGCCAGTGTCGGCCGGAGGGCCACTCCCGCGTCCGCGCGAGCGCGCCAGCATCCCCGTCGGGGACGCGGCCCGGTGCCTGCGGTCGCGGCGATCTTCGTCGTGGGTGTGCTGGGCTGGGTGCTGACCCAGTGGTTACCGAGGGAGGGGCAGACCCACCGGTCTTTGTCCAGGGTGGTCACGGCGCCCGCGGCCGACGATCGGGCCGCCGGCCGGCCGCGCACGGGGCCCGTAGGGACGCGGTCGCCGGAGGGCAGGCTGGCACGCGGTCAGCCGTACGTCATGAGCGCTGGCCAGCACCCGGATCCCTCCGACCTCGTCCACCTGACCCCGACCAACGTCTGGACCCAGGCCGAACTCGAGGAATGGAAGCGCCGCAACGCCGAATCGATGGAGATCATCCGCAGGACGACGCCGGAGCTGCCGGTGGCGGAGGCGAGGTGAGCTTGCCCCGAGCCTCCATTGGCACTGGCGACGTGATGGAAACCCCTCGCGTGCGCCTGCGCCTGCTCGATGAGCGGGATGAATCGCTTTATCGCCGTATCTATACCGATCCCGTGCTGATGGCCCTGGTCGGCGAGCCCATGGATGTTGCGCAGGCGGGGAACGCCTTTCTTCGCACCTGTCGCCTCAATCGCGAAGACGCACTCCACTTTCGCAGCTGGGTCGTCAGCATGAAGCCGGAAGATGAAATCGCCGGTCTGTTGGGTATACGTCGCGCCGGTGATGTAGTGGAGATCGGCGGCATGATCCTGCCCGAATGGCAGGGCAAAGGAGTGTCCGGTCATGCCTTCCCCCTGGGAATTGCCGTGGCGTTCTCGTTTCCCGGTGTCGCGCGGATGATGATCCGTTATCGGCCCGAAAATGTTTTCGCCGAGGGATTGATGTACAAGCTTGGGTTCACGAGGGTATCGGACCGGCATCCGGAGGATGGGATGGTCCGGCTTTACCTAGAGAGGGAGTCATGGCGTTCGCACAATCCTTGACCCCCGCATACTCGACCCATCGTTACCGCCGCAAGAAGGTTTCGCAAAGATCATGAGTAGAGGAAGTCTGGCCTGCGTGGGCTTGGGCATGACGTTGGGAGCCCATCTGGGGCCGCGCGCCCGTAACTACATAGAGGAGGCCGACGTCGTGTTCGCCGCGGTGTCGGATCCGCTGGTGGAGCTGTGGGTGCAAGGCATGAACGGTGACGTCAGAAGCCTGCAGCCGTTCTATGCCGAGGGCAAGCCACGCACAGAGACTTACCGCCAGATGATCGAAGCGATGATGGTGGAAATCCGCGCGGGCAGGCGCGTGTGCGGTGCTTTTTATGGTCATCCGGGCGTATTCGCGCAGGTGCCGCACCGTGTCATTGCGCAGGCGCGTGGAGAAGGCTACCCGGCAGAAATGGAAGCCGCGGTGTCGGCGGAGGACTGCCTGTATGCCGATCTCGGTATCGACCCTGGCACCTTCGGCTGTCAGCACTACGAGGCGAGCCAGTTCATGTTCTACCAGCGCGTCATTGACCCGTCCGCCTATCTGATCCTTTGGCAGATCGGGGTTGCAGGCGATCGCAGCCTGGCGCGTACCTCCACTGGCGCGGCGTTTCGCACGTTGCTGCTTGAACTGTTGGCGCCCGATTATCCGTCCGAGCATGAGGTTATCGCCTATGAGGCGGCGACCCTACCCATTGCGGCCCCCCGCATGGAGCGCATGCCCTTGAAGGCGCTGGCCGATGCGGTACTGGTACCACAGACCACGCTGGTCATACCGCCGGCACGCGCGATGGTGCCCAATCGCAAGGTCATTGACCGGTTGGCCGAACTGGAGGCGCAGGCCTCTGCCAAGGCTTGAGGCCTCGCTAGGTGGTGGTGGTGGGTAAAAGCGGGTATCTTCGCGACAAACGCCTGTTAACTCGCCCCATCATCCCGGTCTGGGGGGCGTGTGGACTACGGGTCTGGAAGTGTCTGGCGAGTGCGTTGGGGAACCGATCGTCGGAATGTCGGTTGTAAAGAGCAAATCATCCACAAGTTAGGGGAAACTCACGTGTCGAACGTCATTGAATTGCTTGAGAAGATGGGCGCCAAGGCCTCGTTTGGCCTGTCTCCCATGGAGAACGCGCTTATCGAACTCGATGGCGCCACCCTCGATGCAGAGCATCGTCGGGCGCTGATGGGGTGCGATGTGCAGGCATTGAACCGGCTGCTGGACGGTCGCGCGAAGATGTTCTGCATGATCATCGCGCCGGATGGTGCTGAAGAACAGGAAATTCCCGCCCAGCAGGACGATGACACCGATGGGGACGGCGAACCGGACGAGAAGTAGAGGTTCCTGAGGCGGCAGGTTCATGGAAGTGGGTTAGATACGGAGAGTTTCGGCATGAAAGCACGTCTGTTTCCTTACTGCTTGCTGGTGGCTTGCCTTGGACTGGTTTCCAATGCCGGTTTGGCACAGACGTCGCTGGATTCCCTCATCGAGCAAGCGGACTCCATCCGCACCTCCGACCCCGCCAAGTTCCAGAGGCTGATAGGCGAGCTAGAACGCCGCCAGGGCCAGGCCACGCAGACCCAGCAGATGAAGTTCGGCCTGTTGAAGGCGCATGGATATCTGTTGAAGGGTGAGTCGGACCCAGCCGTGCGCGAGTTGCGCAAGGTGATGGATGGCGCCGAAGAGGACAAGCTGCGTTTCCGCGCTGGTGCAATGCTGGCCAATACCTATGCGATGACACGCAGGTTCGAGGACGGCCTGCGCGCGTTGAATGACACACTACCGCTAGTGGATGCCATCAAGGATCGCGACATCAAGCACCGAGGTCTGTTGGTGGCTGGCGTGCTGTACAACCAAGTGGGTGAGTTCAGCCTTGGTTTGAAGTACGCCGACCAGGTGCTCGAGGATGGACCGGACGGCCGCAGTCAATGCGCGGCCGGCAACCTCCGCGTGGAGGCCTTGCTCGGCCTGAAGCAAGCCCCCGACGAAGATGCGATCCTCGCTTCGATCCAACGCTGTGAGGGGGAAGGTGAGCCGATTCTTGCCGGCTTTTCGCGGACCTACATGGCGAAGAAGTGGTTTGACGAGGGCGAGGTCAAGAAAGCGACGGACCTTCTTGAGCGCCATCTCCCCGAGGTCGAGGCCACAGGCTATCCCCGCCTGGTGGGCGAGTACCACGCTATGCTGGCGAGCTTCAACATGAAGCAGGGCCGGGTTGAAACGGCCGAGGAGCACGCCAAGAAAGCGGTGGCGCAAAGTTCAGCCATATTCGGCTCCATGCCACTGGTCATAGCGTACAAGACACTCTTTGAAGTGGCCGAGTTACGCCGGGATCCGGTGGCTGCATTACAGCAGTATCGAAACTATGCCGAAGCCGACAAGGCGTATCTGAATGACGTTAAGGCGCGCGAACTCGCATATCAGATCGTGCGGCAGCAGATTCAGCAGAAAAACCAGCAGATCGATGTCCTCGACCAGCAAAACCAGGTGCTTACCCTGCAACGCAAGGTCGACCAGCAGGCGGCCCAGAACACCCGCCTGATCGTCATCCTGCTGGTCGTGCTGGTGGCGTCCATCGGCTACTGGGCGTTCAAGATCAAGCGCGTGCAGCTGTCGTTGAAGAAGATGGCCGAGACCGATGCGCTGACCGGCATCTGCAACCGCCACCACTTCACCCTGCGTGCCGAGCGCGCGCTGGCCGAATGCGCCCGCAACGGCGAACAGGCCGCGCTGATCATGTTCGACCTGGACCACTTCAAGAACATCAACGACCGCTTCGGCCACGAGACCGGCGACTGGGCCCTCACCGAAGTCGCGGAAGCCTGCAAGGGCTTCTGCCGTCGCATCGACGTGCTCGGTCGCCTGGGCGGCGAAGAGTTCGCCATCCTGATGTACGGCTGCGACCTGCGTGCCGCCGCCCGCGTCGCCGAGGATTGCCGCGTGCGCCTGGCCCAGATCGACACCAAGTCCACCGGCCACACCTTCGCCATCACCGGCAGCTTCGGCGTCACCTCCAGCGCGCTGGCCGGCTACAGCCTGGCCAAGCTGCTCTCGCACGCCGACCGCATGCTGTACCGCGCCAAGCACTTGGGCCGCAACCGCGTCTGCATCCACGAGCCCGCGCAGGACAACGCCCGCGATGTGGGCAGCAACGTGCTTGAACTGCCCCACCGTGACGGGCGCGTAGAGCACCACACGACCGCCTGATCCGTCCCGCCTGTGTCTTCCCGCGCGGGAAGTCCACTCAGCCCGGACTGGTCATCGGCTGCAGCGGCTGCCCCGCGACATGCACCGCCAGCCGGTTGCGTCCGCCGCTCTTGGCCCGGTAGAGCGCACGGTCCGCCGCTTCCAGGCAGGCCCTGAGGCCAAGCGACGGATCATCCGCGCTGGCCAGCCCCAGGCTGACCGTGCAGCGCAGGGTGGGGGCACAGTCCACGCGAATGGCTTCCACGCCCTGCAGGATGCGGCCGGCCACGATCTCGGCCGATTCCAACTCCGTCCCACGCAGCAACACCGCGAATTCGTCGCCGCCCAGCCGGCCCGCACAGTCGATGCTGCGGATGCTGTCGCGGATCACCTGCGCCGTGGCCCGCAACAGGTCGTCGCCCCCGGCATGGCCGTGGCGGTCGTTGATCGTCTTGAAGTGGTCCACGTCGATCATCATCAGCGTGGCGGCTTCGCCGCTTTGCGCGCATTGCTGCAGGATCTGGCTGGCCTGCTCCTGCCAGTGGCGGCGGCAGTCCAGCCCGGTCAGCGTGTCGCGGCGGCTGAGTTCGTCCAACTGGCGGTTCTGCCGTTTCACCTTGCGCACCAGGTGGTAACTCGCCCGGCTGACCGCGATGGAATGGATCATCAGCATCGGCAGGCAGGCCAGCATCACCGGCATGCTGGTGACCGGTTGCAGCTCGAAGCCCGTGGCTATCCCGGCGACCACCGCACCCGCCAGCATCAGCGGCAGCGACCAGTACCACAGGCGATCGATGCCCGTGCTGATCTTGTCCACCGTGGCGAGCGTCACCAGCAGCACGCTGGGCAGCAGGTTGAAGGCCATCAGCGGCACGCACATGCCGGCCAGTACCGAATCGAACAGCAGGTTGCGGATCTCGCCGCGGTAGGGCTGCGGGTGATTGAGCGCAAGCCAGTAGGCGAGCTGGGGCCACAGCACCGCAGTGAACGCCAGCCATGCCCAACTGGCCGGCGACGCCTGGTTCTCCCATAGCACCACCGTGATCGGCAGCGCGGCCAGGCCCATGCCCAGCGTGCGCAGGCGATGGATACGCCTGGGCAAACGCTGGGCGTGCCGGGTGCGCTCGGCGATGGACGCGGTTTCGTGAGAACGCATGGGCGCGAGGAGTCCCCTACTCGTTGCGGCCGGTCCCGGCTGTTACCGGGTCCCGACATACTAAGGTAAATGGATTTATGTGGGCGGGATCGGCAGGCGGGGCCATTTCTTGAGCCGGTACACGGCCGGCGCCGGGTCGGTCGGGGATAATCGGCAGCCCCCAAGGAGGCCTTCGCCGCATGACATCCAGCGACCTGCCGGTCCGCGCGACGGACATCACCGACCCGTCCATCCCGTGGCAGCGCGCCAGCGGCGCCCTGGCGATGGCCGGCGCGATGGCGTTCCTGGCCACCGCGCTGGCCCTGCAGTTCCTGCGGCGGGACCTGGATTGGCAGGACGCCACGCTCAGCCAGTACCTGCTGGGGCCGTACGGCCTCGGCCTGCGCACGCTGTACTGCGTGCTGGCCGGGGCCATCGTGCTGCTGGCGGCCGGCCTGTGCGCCAGCCTGCAGGCGAGTGCGCGCAGTGCGGCGCCAACGCTGCTGCTCTGCGGTGGCGCGCTGGCATTGAGCGGCGTGGCCATCGGGGATTCGTGGCTGCCGGCGATCGATCCGGACTTCCATCAATGGTTCCACCACGCCTGCGCGATTTCGGCGTTCCTGCTGGTGACGACGGGCAAGGTGCTGCAGGCGTGGCGCTTCCGCTTCGATGCCCACTGGCGGCGTCATTTCCCGCTGGCGATGGGATGGTCGCTGGCCTGCTATGCGCTGCTGTGGACCCATGCGTTCTGGCCGCCAGCGGGCGAGGGCTGGGTACAGAAGCTGCTGATCGCCGCCATCGTCGGCGCGATGGCGCTGGGCGGGTATTGGCTGTGGCGCGCGGCGTCGCCCGCGCGTGCGATGGATGACGCACGGCGCTAAGCTGGGCGGATTCCAGGCCAAGGGGTGGGTGCCATGATCCAGCGATTCGATGTGGGCAAGCGTCTTTCCGAGATGGCCATCCATAACGGCGTGGTCTACCTGGCCGGGCAGGTGGCGGGCAATCCTGCCGAAAGCATCTGCGGGCAGACACAGCAGGTGCTGGACGAAGTGGATGCGCTGCTGGCGCGCGCCGGCACCGACAAGACCCGCATCCTGCGTGCGGAGATCTTCCTGAAGGACCTGCACGATTTCGATGCGATGAACCGCGTGTGGGACGCGTGGGTGGTGGAGGGCCACGCGCCGCCGCGCGCCACCGTGCAGGCGCACCTGGCCAATCCGCACTGGCTGGTGGAAATCGTCGTCACCGCCGCCGTCTGAACATGGCCACGCGCAAGCCCGCGCCCTGGCAGCGCGCCAACCCGACCAAGCGCGGCACGCCGCTGAAGCTGACCCCGGCGCAGATCGAGGAAGCCCGCGCGCGGGCCGAAGCCGCCGGACGCCGGTATCCCAACCTGGTCGACAACATGTGGGTGGCCGCAAAGGCCAGGCGCGAAGCCAAGCCGCCGGCAAAGTGAATCCTCAATTCAGCACGAGTGTCGTTGCGACAGTCCGGCAGCGACCTGCTGGCATGCATGCGGTCGCGTACACGTTCGCAGGTTGCGGTCATGTCATGAAATTGCCGCGAAACGCTAACCGGACTTCAACACATCGATCTGTATCTTGCGCGCACGCTCCGCAGCCGCTGCGGCACGCATTACCGAGATGCGCGCCGCAGCCCCTGCGGGCGACCAGCCACCTCAGGCCTGGTGCGTCGCCGGATGCTCCGCGAGCCAGGCCACCGCGCCCAGCCCCGCGCGCCGGCCACTGGAAAAGCAGGCCGTCAGCAGGTAGCCGCCGGTGGGGGCCTCCCAGTCCAGCATTTCGCCCGCGGCGAATACTCCCGGCATCCCGCGCAGCATCAGGGTGTCGTCCAGCGCCTCCAGGCGGATACCGCCGGCGCTGCTGATGGCCTCGGCCATCGGTCGCGGACGCAGCAGCACCAGCGGCAGGCGCTTGGCGGTGCGTGCGAGTATTTCGGCATCGGCCAGCTGGGCCTTGTCCAGCACCTCGTACAGCAGCGCGGCCTTTACGCCCGTCAATCCGGCTTCACGACGCAGGTGCTCGCTCAGGCTGCGCGAACCGCGCGGCTTGCGCAGGACGCGCAACAGGTCATCGGTCTCGCGCCCGGGCACGAGGTCCAGGTGGAGCGTCGCTTGCCCGTCACGCGTGATGGCGTCGCGCAGCGCGGGGGAAAGCGCATACACCAGGCTGCCTTCGATACCGGTGGCGGTGATCACGCATTCGCCCTGACGATGCTGCTCCCGGCCCTGCGCATCACGCCAGTACGCCACGACCGGCTTCAGGGGCGCGCCGGCGAACCGGGTGGCGAGGTGTTCGCTCCAGTCGATGTCGAAACCGCAATTGGAGGGTTGCAGCGGAGCCACCGGAACGCCCTGTGCTTCGAGCGGTGCGACCCACGCGCCGTCCGAGCCGAGTTCCGGCCAGCTGCCTCCCCCCATGGCGAGCACAACGGCGTCGTGCTTGACCGTCAGCTCCCCCGCGGGCGTGGCGAAGCGCAGCGCGCCGTGGGCGCCCCATCCTTGCCAGCGGTGCTGCACGTGGAACCGCACGCCCTGTTCGCGCAGGCGGCGCACCCAGCCGCGCAGCAGCGGTGCGGCTTTCAGGTCGGTGGGAAACACACGGCCCGAGGTGCCGACGAACGTATCCACGCCCAGGCCTTTGGCCCAGGCGCGAAGGGCGTCGGCATCGAAGTCGCGCAGCCAGCCTGCGATCTCGGGGCTGCGTTCGCCATAGCGGCCGGCGAACACATCGAACGGGTCGGAATGGGTCAGGTTCAATCCCCCCTTGCCGGCGATCAGGAACTTGCGGCCCACCGATCCCTTGGCGTCGTACAGGTCCACCCCGACACCGGCGGCACGCGCGACCTCGGCCGCCATCAGGCCGGCGGGCCCCCCGCCAATGATGGCCAGCGAACGGGCAGGGGGAGCGGAATCAGGTGCGTCGATCATCCGGTCATTATGCCGCGTGTGCCGCGCCGCACCGGCATCGCGGACAGGGCGCAGGGCATGCGGTATCGTCGCGCGCTGGTTCCTTGCCAATGGAAAACGCATGACGCTGACTGCCCTGGCCACGCGCCGTCGTCGATCGCCGTGGTTCGCCTGGTTGCTGGTGGTGAGTGCGGGCGCGCAGGCGCAGACCGGCGCATTGCCTGCATCGCTGCAGGACATGGACGCCTATGTGGCGTCGGTGCGCGAGTCGTTCGATGTGCCCGGCATTGCCGTGGCGGTGGTGAAGGACGGCGAAGTGGTGCTGGCGCGCGGATACGGCGAGCGCGAACGGGGCAAGCCCGCGCGCGTGGATGAGCACACGCTGTTCGCCATCGCGTCGAACACCAAGGCCTTTACGTCCGCATCGCTGTCGATGCTGGCCGACGAAGGCAAGCTGACGCTCGAGGACCGGGTGATCGACCACCTGCCCTGGTTCCGCATGAGCGACCCCTATGTCACCCGCGAGATGCGGATACGTGACCTGCTGGTCCATCGCAGCGGGCTGGGACTGGGCGCGGGCGATCTGCTGTTCTGGCCCACCACGACCTACAGCAACCGCGAGGTGGCCGAACGCCTGCGCGACGTGCCGTTGAGCGGCGGCTTCCGCGAACGCTATGCCTACGACAACGTGCTATATGGCGTGGCGCAGCTGGTGATCGAACAGGCCAGCGGGCAGCGCTACGACGAGTTCCTGCGCACGCGCATCTTCCAGCCCCTGGGCATGCGCGAAACCCGCTACAACAGCGATGCATTGACGCCGCGCGACAACGTCGCCACCGGCCACGCCAAGGCCGACTTCACCACGCTGGTGCCCGCGCCGCGGATGACATGGAAGAACGTCGCAGGCGCCGGCGGCCTCTACTCCAGCGTGTCCGACATGGCGCGCTGGATGAACGCGCAGCTCGCCGGCGGCGTCTATCGCGATACGAAGGGCAACGAGCATCGGCTGTTCATGCCGGAACGACAGAAGGCCATGTGGTCGCTGGTCACGCCGATGCCCATCGCCGAACCGAAGATCGAGGCACTGAAAGCGGCCAAGCCGGCATTCCTCGGCTATGGCGAAGGCTGGACGGTGTCCGAATTCCAGGGCGAGAAGCTGGTCTGGCATACGGGCGGATGGCCGGGCATGGTCTCACGCGTCACGCTGGTGCCGGAGCACCGGCTGGGCATCGTGGTGCTGACCAACCAGGAAGTCGGCGCGGCGTTCAATGCGGTGACGCTGAAAGTGCTGGACGCCTATCTGGCGAACAGCGGGACCGACTGGCTGGCCGCCTATGCGGCGCAGGTGGCCTTGTCGAAGGACAACGCCGACGCGCACTGGCGCAAACTGCAGGCGGCACGGGATGCATCGTCGCGCCCGTCGCTGCCGCTGGAGAAATATGCAGGCACGCTGCGCGACCCCTGGTATGGCGACGTCAGCGTGACGAACGAGGAGGGCGGCCTGGTGTTGCGCTTCAGTCGCACGCCCGAGCTGGTCGGCGACCTGCAGCCGTGGCAGCACGACACGTTCGTGGTGCGCTGGCGGGAGCGCTGGCTGAATGCCGACGCCTTCATGACCTATGCCCTGAACCCGGACGGCAGCCTCCGCGAGGCGAGGATGGAAGCCATCTCGCCGCTGACCGACTTCAGCTTCGACTTCCACGACCTGCGGCTGGCGCCGGTGCCGCCACAACCGTAGCGGCGGCAGCGGAGCGGGCGAACGCAACGCGGCGCGTTTGCCATCGCGACGTGCCCGGACTGCGTTCCGCCGCGCACCTTAAATGGCGGCCCGCTCGCGGCGGTCTCGGCGCGCGACTTACTCGTGTGGCTTGACGTCCAGCAGCTCCACGTCGAACACCAGCGACGCATTCGGCGGGATCACGCCGCCCGCGCCCTTGCGGCCGTAGCCGTATTCGGACGGGATCAGCAGCGTGCGCTTGCCGCCTACCTTCATGCCCGCCACGCCGTCATCCCAGCCGCGGATCACCTGTCCGGCGCCTAGCAGGAAGGTGAACGGCTGGCCGCGATCCACCGAGCTGTCGAACTTGGCGCCACGCTTCTCCGGCGCATTCTCGTCGTACAGCCAGCCCGTGTAGTGCACGGTCACGTCGCTGCCACCGGTGGCGGTGTTGCCGGTGCCCGCCTGGCGATCGATGCGCTGCAGCTCCGCGACGCTGCCGCCCGGCGGTGGGCCGGCAGGGGTGCAGGCGGCGAGGAGGGCGATGGACAGCGCGAGCATCAACGAACGCATCGGGAATTCCTTCATACGGGGCGCGCAGCGTAGCGCATCGCCCCGCGTGGCGTGCGATGCGTCAATCCACCAGCGAGCCGCAGGTGAGGTTGGCGATCACGCCGGTCATCGCCCCCGCGCGGTCCGAGGCCGCGAACGCGGCGTAGTCGGCGACCTGCTGCAACGTGGGCAAGCGCTTGAGCAGGGTGGCGTCCTGCGCGCGACCGGCCAGCAGGGCCTCGACGGTGATGCCCATGCCGCACGCAATGCCGCCGAACACCTCACCCGTATGCGAATGCGTCACCGCGTCGGGCAGCGCATCCGGGCGCAGGCAGACCACCCGGATGCCGTCACCGCCGAGTTCGCCAGCGAGCAGGCGGGAGAACGCCTCCACCGCCGCGCTGGCCACGCCGTTGCCGAGGAATCCCGTGCCGGTCAGCCGCGCGCCGGGCGTGGACAGTGTCAGCAGTACGCCGCCGCCCTGGCGACGCATGTGCCGGGCAGCGGCCTGCGCGGTGATGAAGTTGCACGCCACGTAGGCCTGCACGGGCCGCACCACATCATCAAGCGCCAGATCCGTGAACGGCACGCCCTGCACATGGGCGATGCCGATGGCATTCATCGCGATGTCGATCCGCCCCTGGCTTTCGGCGAGGGCCGCCAGGTCGGCGTCGACAGCGGCGGCATCCATGACATCGAGCACGCAGAGACTGGCCCGTCCGCCCGCGTGGATGATCGCATCGGCCACGGCCTGCAGCCGTCCGCGCGTGCGCCCGACCAGATGGACGTGCGCGCCTTCGCCCGCGAACGTGCGTGCCACCGCGCCGCCGATGGCGCCGCCGCCGCCATGGATGACGGCAATCTTGTCCTGCAACAGCATGAAGCCTCCTGGGATGGGATGTGGCCGCAGCGGTTAGACTGTCGGCATGGCCAAGCTCTTCCTCAATCTTCGCAACGTACCGGACGACGAAGCCGATGATGTGCGCGAATTGCTGAGGCGCCATGCGATCGACTTCTACGAAACCCAGCCCAGTACGTGGGGTATTTCCGCTGGTGGCATCTGGCTGAACGATGCCGATGCACTGCCGCGTGCGAAGGCGCTGATGGCCGACTACCAGCAGCAGCGCCGTGCGCGCGCCCTGGAGGAGCGCGCCGCCGCCGCCCGCGAAGGGCGTGCCGAAACCTTTGCGGGCCTGTTCAGGGCGCGCCCGTGGTACGTGCTGGGCATGCTGGCCGCCATCGCACTGGTGCTGGGCCTGACCCTGGCGCTGCCCTACGTGCTGCTCTGACTTCTCCGCTCAGGCGGCGTGGCGGGGCAGCCGCTGTTCGTAGTCGGCCTGCAAGCGCTCATGCGCGGGCCAGAAGCTGGCCGGCTCGCGGCCTTCCAGGTGATCCAGCAGGATGCCGACATGCGCATGCCATCCGGCGGACACACTGAGCAGCATGTCGCGGCTGCGCAGGCGGCTGTGGGTGATGGTCAGCAGCACGCGTTCGCCTTCCGGCGCCAGGTCGAAGCGCACTTCGGAGTGGCCGCCATCGGCTTCGCGCCAGGTGAAGCTGAGCAGGCGAGGGGCCTCGCAGGCGATGACGTGGCCGTGCTGGTGGTGGCAGCCGTCGTCGGTGCGGTAGCGCTCCGGCGTGGGCGCGTGCTCCTTCGACAACTGATCGTGCTGGAACGTCAGCTGCACCTTGCCGCCGGGGTGCAGCTCCATGTCACCGCGCGCCAGCCAGCGGCCGCGCGCCTCCGATTCGGTCAGGTAGGTCCAGACCCGTTCGATGGGTCCCGGCAGCGAGCGTTGCAGGCGCAGCGTATCCGGTGCGATGAGGATGCCGTGGCTGTCGTTCATGCGATGACTCCTGGGTCAGTCGAACACGGCGTGCAGCGCGTCCAGCATCGTGCGCCAGCCCTGTTCGGTACGGGATGCGTAGTCGGCCCACACCAGGGGCAGACGGTGGGTCAGGTGCAGTTCGCACCCGGACGGCGTGGCGCTGAAACGCAGGATCACGCGGCTGTCGTCGCCATCGGATTCGCCGCGGACGCCCCAGGTGAATTCAAGGTGGCGGGGACGATCCACCACCAGGTATTCGCCGACGTGATCGATCATCTGGCCGTTGCGGTCGACGAGCATCGAGAAGCGCCCGCCGACGCGCGGATCCACATCCAGCCGGATGACGTTCTCGTCGCGCACCCGCGGCCCGAACATCCACTGGCCCAGCAACCGCGGCGTCAGCCACGCATCGAAGACGCGTTCCGGCGGCGCGTTGAATGTGCGGCGGACGCTGACGTCGACGGTATCCGGGGACGAGGATGTACTCATGCCGTTGTTCCCTTGCGGCGGGCAGGTTGGGTGGGGGGAGGGGCATCGGCTTCCAGCGCGGCCTCCAGGGCGTCCAGGCGCTGGTTCCAGAACTGTTCGTAGTGGCGCAGCCAGTCCTGGCCCGCCGCCAGTGCTTCCGCACGCAGGTGGCAGAGGTGCGTGCGACCCTGGATCTGCCGCGTCACCAACCCGGCGCGCTCCAGCACCTTGATGTGCTTGGACGCTGCCGCCAGCGAAATCCGGAACGGCGCGGCCAGCTCGCCGACGCTGCGTGGGCGAGCCCCCAGGCTGCGCAGCATGCGCCGGCGGGTGCCGTCGGCAAGGGCGTGGAAGACCGCATCAAGCTGGGAGGCATCATGTTCAACCATGTGGTTGAGCATTCCGCATGTGCCCGGAATTGTCAACCACATGGTTGAATGAACGGGCTGGCGGCCGACGGACGGTAAAATGCCGCATGGTCACCAACATCGCCGCCTACCACTTCACCCCGCTCGACCAACCCGAAGCGCTGGTCGCCGACCTGCGCGAGCGCGCCGGATCGCTCGCGCTGCGCGGCACCGTGCTGGTGGCGCCGGAAGGCGTGAACATGTTCCTGGCCGGGGATGCCGATGCCATCGAGGCATTCCTGGCGCCCATGCGCGAAGACTCACGCTTCGAAGGTCTGCGCGTGAAGTACAGCGAAAGCCTGGCGCAACCGTTCGCACGGCTCAAGGTGAAGCTCAAGCGCGAGATCATCAGCTTCCGCCGGGAAGGCACCACGCCCCTGCACGCGCGCGCCCCGGACGTGAAGCCTGCCACGGTCGCGCGGTGGCTGCAGCAGGGGCATGACGGCGACGGCCGGCGCGTGGTGATGCTGGACACGCGCAACGACCAGGAGGTGGCCTACGGGACGTTCGCGGGTGCGCTGACCCTGCCGATCGCCAGGTTCACCGATCTGCCGGCAGCGCTGGAACCCCACCGCGAAGCACTGAAGGACGCCACGGTGGTGAGCTTCTGCACCGGCGGCATCCGCTGCGAAAAGGCCGCGCTTTGGATGCGCGACGACGGCATGGACAACGTGCTCCAACTCGACGGCGGCATACTGGGTTACTTCGAGGAGGTCGGCGGGCAGGGCTACGAAGGCCGCTGTTTCGTGTTCGACGAACGCGTCGCGCTGGATCCGGCATTGCAGCCGCTGGTGGACGCCAAGGTGCAGGCGGCGTGAGCGACCGCCTGCCGGCACTTCGCTTCGACAACGCATTCGTGCGCGAGCTGCCCGGCGACCCGGAGCAGGGACCGCGCCGGCGCGAGGTGCGCGGCGCGCTGTGGTCGGCGGTGACGCCCACGCCGGTCGCCGCACCCGCCCTGCTTGCGCATTCGCAGGAGGTGGCGGCGTTGCTTGGCCTTGCCGAGGAAGACCTGGCCTCGCCGGCATTCGCGCAGGTGTTCGCAGGCAACGCGCTGCTGCCCGGCATGCATCCCTACGCGGCCAACTACGGTGGCCACCAGTTCGGCAACTGGGCCGGCCAGCTGGGCGACGGGCGCGCGATCACGCTGGGCGAGGCCATCAACGCCGCGGGCGAGCGCTGGGAGATCCAGCTGAAGGGCGCGGGCCCCACGCCTTACTCGCGCACCGCCGATGGTCGCGCCGTGCTGCGTTCCTCGATCCGCGAATTCCTGTGCAGCGAGGCCATGCACCACCTGGGCGTGCCGACGACGCGGGCGCTCAGCCTGGTCGCGACCGGCGAGGACGTGGTGCGGGACATGTTCTATGACGGGCATCCGAAGCCCGAGCCCGGCGCCATCGTCTGTCGCGTGGCACCGTCGTTCCTGCGCTTCGGCAATTACCAGCTGCCGGCGTCACGTGACGAGATCGACCTGCTTCGGCAGCTGGTGGATTTCACCATCCGCCGCGATTTTCCGCATCTGTCGGGGGAGGGCGAGGCGCTGTACGCCGCGTGGTTCGCCGAGGTGTGCGAACGCACGGCGGTGATGGTGGCGCACTGGATGCGCGTGGGCTTCGTGCACGGGGTGATGAATACCGACAACATGTCCGTGCTGGGCCTGACCATCGACTACGGTCCCTATGGCTGGATCGACGACTACGACCCCGACTGGACGCCCAACACCACCGATGCACAGGGGCGACGCTACCGTTTCGGTTGGCAGCCCAGAGTGGCGTGGTGGAACCTGAGTCGCCTGGCGCAGGCGCTGGCGCCGCTGTTCGAAGGCGTCGACGCCCTGCAGGAAGGCCTGCAGCGTTATGCCGACACGTACGCCCGCTGTGACCGCGAGAACATCGCGCGCAAGCTGGGGCTGGCCCGCTGCGGCGACGATGACGTGGTGCTGATGCAGGACCTGCAGGCGGTGATGCAGGCCGGTGAGATCGACATGACGCTGTTCTTCCGCGCGCTGATCGAGGCGGACGTCGACGATGCAGGCGTGGCTGCGTTCGAAGAGGCGTTCTACGACACGGCCAAGCGCGATGCGGTGCAGCCGGCGTTGCGCGCGTGGCTGACCCGGTATGCCGCGCGGCGCAGCGCTGATCCGCTGTCCGCGGACGAGCGCCGGCAGGTGATGCGCTTGGCCAACCCCCGCTATGTGCTGCGCAACTACCTGGCCCAGCAGGTGATCGACGCCGCCGAGGCAGGCGACCCTACCGGGATCGCCGAGCTGCTGGACGTGATGCGCCGGCCCTACGACGACCAGCCTGGCCGCGAACGCTTCGCGCAGCGGCGCCCCGACTGGGCGCGCCAGCGTGCGGGGTGCTCGATGCTGTCCTGCAGCTCTTGAGCGGAACAATCCTGCAGCGTTTACGAGCACGGCGCCCGCAACGGGGCGACGACGCTAAGATGCGCCTTCCCCCCTTGGAGCCCGCCGCATGATCACCGTGCACCATCTCAACAATTCGCGCTCGCAGCGCGTGCTGTGGCTGCTGGAGGAGCTGGGGCTCGACTACACGGTGGTCCGCTACCAGCGCGATGCCGCCACCCTGCTCGCGCCGCCCGAATTGCGCCGGGTGCACCCGCTGGGGAAGTCGCCGGTGGTGGTGGACGGCAAGGACACGCTGGCCGAGTCCGGGGCGATCATCGAAACGCTGGTGGAGCGCTACGACGCCGCGCGCCGGTTCGCGCCCTCGCCGGGTACGCCCGAGCACCTGCGCTACCGCTACTGGCTGCATTACGCCGAAGGCTCCGCGATGCCGCCGATGCTGTTGAGCCTGGTGTTCTCGCGCCTGAAGAAGGCGCCGATGCCGTTCTTCGCGCGCCCGGTGGCCCGCGGGATCGCCGACAAGGCGCTGTCCGGCTTCGTGTCGCCGCAGGTGAAGCTGCACCTTGACTACATGGAGGGCGAACTGTCGCGGCATGCCTGGTTTGCCGGCGACCAGTTCAGCGCGGCCGATATCCAGATGAGCTTTCCCGTCGAAGCGGCCGCCGCGCGCGCGGGCCTGGCGGCATATCCGAAACTCGCCGGCTTCCTTCAGCAGATCCATGCGCGGCCGGCGTACCAGCGTGCGCTGGAGCAGGGCGGGCCGTTCGATCTGTTGAGCTGAGCGCGTCCGCCCGCCACGGCGCGGGGTGCCGAGCGTCAATCCCATCGAAGCGAAGGAAAAACGATGTCGTACGTGCGTTGTTTGCGTGGTCTGGCTTCAGGCGTGGAGTACTCCGCCGACGTGCCGATGAACCTCGATCCTGTTGATGGCCGGCCGGTGGAAATGGTGCTGGATCTCGAGCGGCTGGCGGCCGAGCAGCCGGATGCCGCCTGGTACGATCCGCGCCGGCGCGACATGTGGCGCTTCGGCGGACTGATGGCGCTCGACATCCGCGACCCGCGCGACGCAGCGCATGTGGTCGCGCTGGGTGAAGGGGGCACGCCGCTGCTGGACTTCAATCATCATCCGTCGGCACGACAGTCGGGCATCGTCCTGCAGCTGAAGGACGAGGGCAGGGCACACGCCGGGTTCGGCGCCAATCCCACGCAGAGTTTCAAGGATCGCGGCATGGCGATGGTGGTCGCGCAGGCGAGGCGGCTGGGGTTGCGCAAGCTGGCCGTTCCCACGCAGGGCAATGCCGGTGATTCGCTGGTGCGGTACGCGCTGGCCGGCGATCTGTCGGTGGTGGTGGCGATGCCCGACGACACGCCGCTGCCGATCATGGGCAGCGTTGCCGCGGCGGCGCATCGGTTTCCCGGGCAGGTGGAACTGGTGTTGAAGGGGCCGACGATCCGCGAGTCCGGTGCGCTGTTGAAGGAGCAGTACGTTCCGCGCGGCTGGTTCTCGGTGGCGACGTTCCAGGAGCCGGGCTGGCGCATCGAGGGCAAGAAGTCGCTGGGCCTGGAACTGGCGGAGCCCGCGCCTGGCGAGCGCCGCTGGTCGTTGCCTGACGCGGTGGTGTATCCGACCGGCGGCGGCACCGGCGTGCTGGGCATGTGGAAGGCCTGGGATGAACTGCAGGCGCTGGGGGTGATCGATGCGAGGCGGCCGAAGATGTTCTGCGTGCAGAGCGCGGCAACCGCGCCGCTGGTGCGCGCATTCGACAGCGGCGCCGACGACACCACGGTGGTCGAAGCAGGGCAGACGCTTGCAACGGGGCTGAACGTGCCCGGCGGCGTCGGCCATTTCCGCGTGCTGCAGATCATCCGTGCCAGTGGAGGCGCCGCGGTGGCGGTGGCGGAAGACGACATCGCCGCGGAGTTCGCACGCTTGTGGCGTGGGAAACCGGAATGGATCGGCCCGGAAGGCGCCGCGTGCCTGGCCGCGCTGCCGCAACTGCGGGATCGCGGCCTGATCGCGCAGGGGGAACGCGTGGTCGTGGTGAATACCGGTTCTGCGGAGAAGTACCTGCCGCAGTTGCGCCACCTGATGTGAAGGCGCGGCATCGCCACGGCGGTGGGAAGGTGTATCCCGATGTGCGGGGCTGGAATCGTCTCCCGCGCGTCCCCATTGAAGATGCATGCATCCCGATGGAATTGCCGTGATCCCGTATTCCCTGCTTGACCTCGCGCCCGTCTGTGAAGGCAGCGACACCACCCAGGCCTTCGCCAACATGCGCGACCTGGCGCAGCATGCCGAGGCGTGGGGTTACCAGCGCTACTGGCTGGCCGAACACCACAACATGCCCGGCATCGCCAGTGCGGCGACCGCGGTGCTCATCGGCCACGTGGCCGGCGCGACGTCGACGATCCGCGTGGGCTCGGGCGGCATCATGCTGCCCAACCATTCGCCGCTGCAGGTGGCGGAGCAGTTCGGCACGCTGGCATCGCTGTACCCGGGACGCATCGACCTGGGGCTGGGCCGCGCGCCCGGCACCGACCAGGCGACGGCCCGTGCATTGCGCCGCTATTTCGACAGCGCCGAACAATTCCCGCAGGACGTGCAGGAACTGCTGCGCTACTTCGAACCCGTGCAGGAAGGGCAGGCCGTGCGTGCCGTCCCCGGCGCGGGACTGGCAGTGCCGGTCTGGCTGCTGGGCTCGAGCCTGTTCAGCGCGCAGCTGGCGGCGGCGCTCGGTTTGCCGTTCGCGTTCGCGTCGCACTTCGCTCCGGACGCGATGGACCAGGCGTTGCTGGTCTACCACCGCGACTTCCGCCCGTCGAAACGCCTGGCCACGCCCTACGCGATCCTGGCCCTGAACGTGGTCGCGGCGGAGAGCGATGCCGAAGCACGGCGGCTATTCACCACCCAGCAGCAGGCCTTCGTCAACCTCAGGCGTGGCAAGGCAGGCCTGGTGCCGCCCCCCATCGACGACATCGAGGGTTACTGGCAGCCGCACGAAAAAGCGGGTGTGCTGCAGGCGCTGGCGTGTTCGGTGGTGGGCGATGCCGACACGGTGCGCAAGGGCATCGGCGATTTCATCCAGCGCCACCGCCCCGACGAAATCATGCTGACCGCCAACATCTTCGACCACGGCGCACGGCTGCGTTCGTTCGAGATCGCCGCCGGTGTCATGCAGCCGTAGCGTGGGCGCCGGGCCACCGTCGCGTGCAGTCGGCAGCGGATGGCTGGCAGATGCTTCCTTCGCAGCCCCGGTTTCGCCACGGAGCAATCGGGGGGCAGAGTCGCCCTACATCGTGCCGCGCTGGATGAACGGTACGCGCTCATACAGCCTGCGCTCGCCGCCGCGCGGGTCGTCCTGCAGCCGGCTGTCGTCGTCGAACACCATGGTCTGCCGCTGCGGCAGCGTGTACGGCGACCAGTGAGGAATGCCGGCATGGTTGGGGTCGCCCCGGCGTGCCAGCGCGATCAGCGCTTCGCTCATGCGCGCGGCCATCGCGTGCGCACGTGCATCGGTGCCTGTCTTCGCCCCTTCGGCCGCCACGTTGTCGAACACCAATGGAATGTCGAGCGTGTGGAAGGCCCGTAGCCGACCGTCCTCCGCGGGTGAGCGCCAGTCCAGCTGATAGACCCACGCGGGTGAGCCCTGTTTCACACGCTCCTCGGCTTCGATGACGGCGCCGCGCCACGAACGACCCGCCGTGGTCGCGGCAAAGAAGACTTCCGTCGGCGTGTAGTCGGGGTAGAGCCGGCGGTATTCGGCGATGACGACATCGGGCGAAAGGTCCACGTATTGCTGTTCGCGGATCTTCGCCGGCAATTGTTCCCAGGTGAGCGCGAAGTGCGCGGGGTCGTTGCCGAGGAAGGCGCGGGTTTCGTCGCGCGTGTTGCCGATGATCATCGGGATGCCGGCCGACTGCGCGGGCGCATCCGGATGGAAGGGATGGCGATGCAGCGTGCGCGAGTCCAGCACGGGGCCGAAGTACAGGCCCGTGTTCTCCGCGCGCGAAAAATCGCGCACCGTGGTGGCGTCCAGCAGCGTCTGCATCGGCAGGGTGCGCAGCTGGTCAGCCTGCGTCGCCGAAAGCCCGAGTGTCTGCAGGAACAGCTCCGCCCGCTGGGTGGCGGCGCGCGGGCCGGCGGCCGTGACCTGCTGGCCGCTCATCGTCATCGCCTTGTGGAACAGGCCGGCTGCTTCCGGCATCGCCATCAGCGTGGCGATCTTGGCGCCGCCGCCGGATTGCCCGAACACGGTGATGTTGCCCGCGTCACCGCCGAACTCGTCGGCATGCTGCCGCACCCAGTGCAGCGCCTGGATCAGGTCCAGCTGGCCCACGTTGCCGGATTCGGCCAGCGCATCACCGCCCAGCTCGCCCAGGAAGAGGTAACCGAACGCATTGAGCCGGTGGTTGACCGTCACCACCACCACGTCGCCACGCCGGCACAGGTTCACGCCGTCATACAGCGGATGCGATCCGGAACCGTTGTTGTAGCCGCCGCCGTGGATGTAGAACAGCACGGGTCGCCTGCCGCCATCGCGCAGGGCAGGCGTGTACACGTTGAGGAACAGGCAGTCCTCGCTGACCGGATGACCATCCGCATCGCCGCGCTGGGGCGCCGAAGCGCCGAAGCGGGTCGCCTGCCGCAGCCCTGTCCACGGTGTTTCCTCCAGCGCACGCTGGAAACGGCGCGTCGACGTATCACTCCCGTAGGGAATGCCGCGGAAGGCATGCACGCCCCGGTCGACATATCCCGCGATGCGACCACTGCGGGTGGTGGCGACGGAGGCCGCAGGGGCGAACGCGAGGGAAGGGTGTGGCGCGAATGCCGCGACAGCGCCCACGCCCGCCGCCTGCTGCAGGAACCGGCGTCGGGAAGGGACGGGAGGACGGGGTTCTGACATGCAAAAAACTCATGGATGACACCGGTTTCCAGCAGCCTAGCAAACGCATCCGGGCAACGAACGCCGCAGTGCGTCAGACCGCCAGCCCGGCCGCGTGGCCCGAGGCCCAGGCCCACTGGAAGTTGTAGCCCCCCAGCCAGCCGGTGACATCCAGCACTTCGCCGACGAAGAACAGCCCGGGCAGCTTCTTCGACATCATCGTGCTGCTGGAAACACCGTCGGTGTCCACGCCGCCCAGCGTGACCTCGGCCGTCCGGTAACCCTCGGTGCCGCTGGCCACCAGCGGCCAGCGCGCCAGCACGTCCGCGGCTTCGCGCAGCTGCGGATCGTTGTACTGCTTCATCGGCCGGTTCGGCAGCCAGACCTCGCACAGGCGCTGGGCGAACCGGCGCGGCAGCGCTTCCGACAGCACCGTCTTGAGTTCCGCCTCCGGGCGCTGCTTCTGCTGGTCCTTCAGCCACGCCAGCGCGTCCTGCCCGGGCAGCAGGTCCAGGCGCAGGTCGTCGCCCGGTTGCCAGTAGGAGGAGATCTGCAGGATGGCGGGGCCACTGACGCCGCGATGGGTCAACAGCATGAAGTTGCGGAACGACTGGCGGCCACAGCGGGCTTCCACCGGCAGCGCGACGCCGCTGAGGTCCTGCAGGCGCTCCTGGTGCTTGCCGCTCAGTGTCAGTGGCACCAGCCCGGCGCGGGTGGGCAGCACGTCATGGCCGAACCGGCGCGCAAGTTCATAACCGAAGCCGGTCGCCCCCATGCTGGGGATCGATAGCCCGCCCGTGGCCACCACCAGCGACGGTGCGGCGAACACGCCATGCCGGGTGTGCAGGCGGAATCCGTCGTCGCCGTGCTGTACCCGCTCGACGCTGCAGTCGGTTTCGATGCGGACGCCGGCAGCGGTGCACTCGTCCACCAGCATCTTCACGATCAGCTTGGACGAGACGTCGCAGAACAGTTGTCCAAGTTCCTTCTCGTGCCAGGCGATGCGGTGCCGGTCCACCATGCCGATGAAATCCGCCGGCGTGTAGCGCGCCAGCGCGGACTTGCAGAAGTGCGGGTTGGCCGACAGGAAGTTGGCCGGCGTGGTGCCCGTATTGGTGAAGTTGCAGCGTCCGCCACCGGACATCAGGATCTTCTTGCCCAGCTTGTTGGCGTGTTCCACCACCAGTACGCGCAGGCCGCGCTGGCCAGCCGTCAGGGCGCACATCAGGCCGGCGGCACCGCCGCCGACGATCAGCACGTCATGGGTGTGCGCCACGGGTCAGGCGGCCCGCGCGAGGCCCGCCTGGCGGGTGGTGGGGATGACGCTGACATTGCGGTCATCGGTCATCCACTGCATCTCGCCGTCCTGGATCATCACGTGGAAACGCATGCCGCGCTGCATCAGCGCGGTCAGTGCCTCGACCGCATCGGGCGCGATGTCCAGCACGGTCAGGTTCTGGTGGCGGGACAGGGTGCTGGCGTTCTTTTCCCACCAGAGGTCGGCCGCACGGCCGCCGTAGTTGACCACCACCACCTCGCGTGCGCGTCCGCAGGCCTTGCGGATGCGGGACTCGTCCGGCTGCCCCAGGTCGATCCACTGCTCGATCAGGCCGGTGTAGTCCTTGCGCCACAGGTCGGGCTCTTCCTCGTTGCTCAGCCCCTTGCCGAACTCCAGGCGGTCGTCGGCATGCAGGGCGAACGCCAGCAGCCTCACCATCAGGCGTTCGTCGGTCTCGGAAGGGTGCTGCGCCAGGGTCAGGCCATGGGCGCCGTAGTAATGGCGGTCCATGTCGGTGATCTGCAGTTCGGCTTTGATGACGGTGGCTTTGAGGGCCATGGACGGGGCGGGCCAGGGGAGAATGGGGGCGTCATCATAAGGGCTGGCCGGCGCCAAGCCCGGTTTCAGGGCGTCCGGCGGCCCAGCGGGGCCCGAAAGGTCGGTCAAAGCCCTTGATCTGGCTGGATTTGGCCCCGGTCAGCGGGCATTGTGCAAAAAAATTCGCTTTTGCCTGAAAAGCCGGGTAGAGTGCCGTCACTGTGCTTGCCAGGGTCACCGTGAATCGTGAGCCTGATGCGGTAGATACATCTGCTACATCTTCCCGCTTTACCAACGCCTGCAACTCAGTCTCGGTCCGGAATAGTCCGGTGCCGCGATTTTTTCTTCAAACCTAGTTCCAGGAGTTAGTAAAGATGTCTGACCGTCAGACCGGTACCGTCAAGTGGTTCAACGATGCCAAGGGCTTCGGCTTCATCACCCCGCAGAGCGGCCCTGACCTGTTCGTGCATTTCCGCGCGATCCAGGGCAACGGCTTCAAGACCCTGAAGGAAGGCCAGAGCGTTACGTTCGTGGCTGTCCAGGGCCAGAAGGGTATGCAGGCCGACCAGGTGCAGCCGCTGTAATCCAGCGCTGAACTTCCAGTTCGCCAGAACGCCGGTGCGCAAGCGCCGGCGTTTTTTGTTGTCTCCGCGAAAGCCTCAGAGCTTGCGGACGCGGAAGCTGCGGCCCTTGATCTTGCCGGCATTGAGCCGTGACAGGGCGGCCGCGGCCTTGTCGTTCTTCACTGCGACATAGGTGCGGGTGGCGAAGACGTTGATCTTGCCGATGGCCGCGGCCGGAAGGCCGGCGTCGCCGGTCAGCGCGCCCAGCACGTCGCCGGGACGCAGCTTGTCGGTCTTGCCCGCATCGATGCGCAGGGTGGTCATGGCGGCAGGCGGCGCAGCATGTGCCCGGGGCGCGGCCGGGATGCTGCGATCCCACACCAGCGGCGCGCCGATGCGGTCTTCGATCACCGTGGCCCGCGGCAGTTCGCGTGGCGTGCACAGGCTGATGGCCAGGCCCTCGCGCCCGGCACGCCCGGTGCGTCCGATGCGGTGCACGTAGGTATCGGCGTCGCTGGGCATGTCGTAGTTGACGACCAGCGCCAGGTCCTCGATGTCCAGACCACGTGCCGCCACGTCGCTGGCGACCAGCACGTTGCAGCTGCGGTTGGTGAAACGCACCAGCACCTCGTCGCGGTCGCGCTGCTCCATGTCGCCGTGCAGGGCAAGCGCCGAGAACCCGAAGTGCTGCAGCGAGCCGGCCACTTCGTCCACGTCCTTGCGCATGTTGCAGAAGACCACGCACGAATCCACGCCGCGCTGGGCCAGCAGGCCGGCCAACGCGGTCTGCTTGCGTTCGGGATCCACGCGCACGAAACGCTGCTCGATGACCGCCTGTTCCTGCGGTGCGTCGACGTTGACCTCCAGCGGGTCGCGCAGGGTATTGCGGGCGATCTCGCGGATGGCGTCGGTGAACGTGGCGGAGAACAGCAGGCTCTGCCGCTCCCGCGGCGTCCTGCCGATGATCTCGCGGATGGGTTCCTCGAAACCCATGTCGAGCATGCGGTCGGCTTCGTCCAGCACCAGCGTGCGCACGCTGGCCAGGTGCAGGGCCTTCTTGCGCAGCAGTTCCTGGATGCGGCCCGGCGTGCCGACCACCACATGGGGGTCGTGTGCTTCCAGCGAGCGCAGCTGCGGCTCCAGCGGCATGCCACCGCACAGCGTCAGCACCTTCAGGTTCGGAATGCCGAGTGCCAGCTTGCGCAGCTGCTGGGCGACCTGGTCAGCCAGTTCGCGGGTGGGGCACAGCACCAGCGCTTGGGTGCGTCCGGTGCCCACGTCGAGGCGGTGCAGCAGGCCCAGGCCGAACGCGGCGGTCTTGCCGCTGCCGGTGGGCGCCTGCGCGATGACGTCGCGACCGGCGAGGATGGCGGGCAGGCTCTGCGCCTGGATCGGGGTCGGGCGGGTGTAGCCGAGCGCGTCGACGCCCTGCTGCAGGCCGGGGCCCAGCGGGAGGTGGGTGAAATCAAGCATGCGCCATTCTCGCAGATCGACGCCGCCCCCGCCGGCTCCACGTGTGGTCGCCCTTACTGCAGGTCGGGGAAATCTTCTTCCGGCAGCGCGATGAAGGCCCAGAAAGGCGTGTCATCCGATGCCCACGCCTGCGAAGCCTCGTCCAGGATGTCGAGCAGGGTGTCGAAATCGGCTTCGTTGCGCTCGCGCAGATCGTGCGCCTGTTCGAACAGCAGCACGTAGCCGGGCGCTGGCAGCCATTCAAGGTCGCGCAGGCTGTCGGCCAACGCATCCCAGTTGCGGCCGGAGCTGTCGGGGAAATCCAGGATCGTCGCCATGCGCAGCAGCAGGGCCGACTTGCCGTCGCACCCGGACAGGTCGATGCGCCGGGCCAGCAGGCCGGCATCGCGGCTGGCCGCGGCCAGTGCATCGAGATCTTCGTCGGTGACGAAAAAGACGCCAGCATGGCTGGCGTCGGTCAGGCCGGGGTCGAAACCGGATTCACTCATGGCGTGGGGGTTCCCGATGGGCCGGTTTCGAAGCGGCGGAAGCTTTCGTAGTGGTCGTCGGTGTAGTAGTACTCGCGCGGCGGTTGCCCGCCGGTGACGATGCGGCGGGCACCGCGATGGTCCAGCCCCGGCGTGTCCACCGTGTACTCGCGATAGTAGCCGTTGGGTTGGCGGGGCAGGTGGCCTTCGCGGTTGCCGAACACCGAACCATCCTGGCGATGCGGGAACGGGCCGCCGTGCTGGATCAGCTTCAAGGTATGGCGGGCTTCGGCCGGCAGGAAGGCCGGCAACGGATCCTGCGCCGCGGTGGCGGCATTCGCCGGTTCGGTCGGGCGGGTCTGCTCGACGGGCGGCAAGGGCAGCACTTCATTCACACGTGCTGGATCACCCGTGTCCTCCTGCGTTTCGGCGACGGGGGCGGCCGATGGCGTCGCGTCCCGTTGCGACCACCACCAGGCGCCGGCGCCGATCAGGGCAAGCACCACCAGGGCGAAGAGGGGGAGGCGTAGGCTGGACTGGCGGCGGGCGCGGGAACGTCGGCTCATGTCGGAATCATTCGCTCAGGAAGCGGCCACAGCCGCGGTAGGTCTTGTCGCCCACGGTCGGCACGGCGGTGGCGGGGTAGGTGGCATCACTCATGCCGTCACTGCAGGCCTCGCGCCGCGTGGCCAGCGTGATCGAAAGCTTGTCGCTGGTGGCGCCGGTGAAGCCTTCCGCGGTCGCCTGCATGCGTTCGACATGCAGCTTGCGTTCGCCGTAGTCGAGTTCGGCGTGCAGCGACGGCGCTTTGCCCGTGCCCACTTCGACCAGCCAGCCGGGCTCGGTGCCGATGGCACGGAAACCGATGCCACGCGCCTTGGCCGCCTCCCAGGGCGAACCGGATTCGGTCTGCGTGCACTGGACCTGCGGTTTGCCGGCCAGGGTCAGGGTGGCGTCGCGGCCCTTGTTCCACAGCTCGTTGCCGGCCTGGTCGGCATAGCGGGCACCGGAGCCGGACTGGGCCTGTGGCAAGGTCAATGCCGTGCCGTCGATGTCGATCACCACCGTGCCGACCGCGTTGTCGAAGCGGGCGCTGATGCGCTGGTCGCCGCACTGCCAGTAGGTCGGGGAAGCGGCATCGGCCGGCGTGCCGGTGCGGACCATCCGGAACTCGACCGGCTGCGGCGACCCCGGCGTGACTGGCACCCGCGTGTCGGTCACGAACCACAGCTTGCCCTGCGCATCGCGCAGTCCCGCATGCAGGCCATACTGGCCGTTCCCGCGCAGCTTGGCCGCATCGTAGGGCAGCACGAAGGCAAAGGGCGGGCCGGCGGGATCCTTGAACTCGGCCGTGGCAATGACCGCCGCAGGCGTGTCCGCCAGCTGGTTGTCGATCAACTGCACGGTAAGCGTCGCGCCAGGCGGCGGCGCCATCCGTTCCAGGTAGGTCGCGCTGCCGCGGATGGCGGTGGATGCCGCTGGCGGGACGGCAGCGGCCGATGTGTCGTCGCCAGGTGTGTCCGGCTGGCAGGCCGCCAGTGCCAGCAGGCAGCCGAGGGTCAGCAAGGGGCGGGTCATGTCCTTCTCCCGGTAGTGTCATGGCCAGCATAGCCGCGCCTGTCGTAATGGATCGTCAACACGTGCAGGGAGAAATACGGCATGACCCGCGGCGCCCGGCCAGGCGTAGAGTGCGGGCAACGACAGGCGGAGACCCCTGCATGCCCAAGACCGATCCCCGCGTCGATGACTACATTGCCCGCGCCGCACCCTTCGCGCAGCCCATCCTCGCGCGCCTGCGTGCGTGGGTGCACGAGGCCTGCCCGTCGGTGGAGGAGACCTTGAAATGGGGCATGCCGTCGTTCCAGTACGGGGGCGGCATCCTGTGCCAGATGGCGGCGTTCAAGCAGCATGCGTCGTTCGGTTTCTGGAAGCATGCCGAGGTGATGGGCACGCAGGCACGTGACGGGATGGGCAGCCTGGGCAGGCTGGCCCTGTTGCAGGACCTGCCGCCCAAGCGCGCATTGATCGCACAGGTGCGCACGGCGATGGCCTTGAATGAAGCAGGGGCGAAAACACCACGCACCGGCAAGGTCGGAACACCTCGCCCGCGGGCGGAGCTGCCCGACGATCTTGGGGCGGCATTGAAGCGCACGCCCGCGGCCTTGGCGGCATATCAGGCATTCAGCCCCAGCCAGCAGCGCGAGTACGCGGAATGGATCACCGACGCCAAGCGTGCCGAGACGCGCGCCAGGAGAATCGAGCAGGCCGTGGCGTGGATGGCGGAAGGCAAAGCCCGGCACTGGAAGTACCAGAAGCGCTGAGGCCTGCGGAGCAGAGCGGTGCGGACGGAACATGCTTGCATTGCCGGATTGAATCGCCCTGATTCAGCTTTGCGATTGGTCCGCCCGAAGATGGCGGCGTAGTATCCGGACGAAGCCGTCCCGTTCGGGATGGCGCCGCCCCTTGGATTCGCGGAAGCTCGCTGCCACCCACGACGGGAGCACCTTCGCATGAACCGTGTCCTGCAACCGCTGGCCTATACGCAGACCGCTGCCGCCTGGCCGTACCTGGCGGTGGTGACGGCGGTCGTCATGGCCAGTGCCTGGGTGGTGATGCAATCCCCTGTCGAAGGGCTCTCGCCCGGCGTGGGAAAGGCGTTGCGTGGTGGCGCGCTGTGCGCGCTGGCGACCGCGGTGGGTGCCTTGCCCGTGCTGGTGGTGCGTTCGATTCCGCAACGTCTCTCCGATGGCCTGCTCGGTTTCGGTGGCGGCGTGATGCTGGCGGCCACCGCGTTCTCGCTGGTGCTGCCCGGCCTGGAGGCGGCCGGGCGCGCCGGTTACTCCGCGTGGGGCGCGGCGGGGCTGGTCAGTGCGGGCGTGATGCTGGGAGCAGCGGGCTTGCTGGTCCTGGACCGCTCGCTGGTCGACGATCCGCTGGACGCGCAGCGCCAATTGGTTCCGACGCGCGTCGTGCTGTTCGTGCTGGCCATCCTGCTCCACAACGTGCCCGAAGGCATGGCCGTCGGCGTGGCCGCCGGGGGCGGGCTGCGCGGCGCCGAAGGCCTGGCGATGGGCATCGCGCTGCAGGATGTTCCGGAAGGCCTGGTGGTGGCGTTGATCCTGGCCGGTGCGGGCATGTCCCGCGCGAAAGCAGTCTGCATCGGCGCCCTGTCCGGGGTCGTGGAGCCGCTGGCGGCGATCCTCAGTGCGTGGGCCGTGGGGATTTCGTCGTTGCTGCTGCCGTGGGGGCTGGCGTTCGCCGCCGGCGCCATGCTGATCGCAGTGGCGCACAGCGTGATCCCCGAATCCAACCGCCATGGCCACGGTGCCACGGCCTCGCTGGGGCTGGCGATCGGCTTCTGCCTGATGATGGCGCTCGACACCGCCCTGGGTTGACCCGCGCCGTTGCCACCCGCACGCTGCCGCTTCACCCGGCGCACCGCAGGCATGGCATGAGCGAACCCCTGGTCATCATCGGCAACTACATCTCGCCCTACGTACGCAAGGTGCTGGTGTGCCTGGAGCTGAAAGGCATCGACTACCGCATCGACCCGATCGCGCCGTTCGTGGGCGACGAGGAATTCAGCCGGCTCAGCCCGCTGCGCCGCGTGCCGGTGCTGCGGGACGGCGACTTCGTGCTGAACGACTCCACGGTGATCTGCGAGTACCTGCAGGACCGCTTTCCGCTGCCATCGCTGTATCCCGCCGATCCGGTGATGCGCGCGAAGGCGCGCTGGCTGGAGGAGTACGCCGACTCGTACCTCGGCGACGTGATCATCTGGCGCATGTTCTTCCAGCAGGGCGTGCGCAGGTTCCTGTTCAACGAGGGCAGCAACGACGAGGTGGTGCGCAAGGCGCGCGAGGAGGAACTTCCGGTGGCGCTGGACTACCTTGAGTCGCTGGTGCCCGTCGAAGGCTGGCTCTTCGGCGATCTGTCCATCGCCGACATCAGCATCGCCAGCTTCTTCCGCAACGCGGCGTTCGTGCGCTATCAGATCGACGACGCGCGCTGGCCGAAGACAGCGGCATTCGTCTCGCGCGTGCTGCAGTTGGCAGCTTTCCAGAAGCTGGCCGAGTACGAGAACCGCACGATCCGCACGCCGTTGGCGCAGCAGCGCGAGGTCCTGGCGGACATGGGTGCGCCGCTGACCGAAACCAGCTGTGGCAACGCCGCACCGCGCTATGGCGTGATGCGGCTGGGGTGACGACCTTCGCTTGTCGCGCCTGCAACAGCGCTACCCGCAGATCAAGGCGCGGTGTCGAGACGCAACACCGGGTAAAGCTGGTAGCGCTCGTCCCATGACGGGTGCCGCCGATGGAAGAACTCCAGTCGGGCGCCGGGGTCGCCGGCGAACGCCTTGTCTTCCTTCAGCCGCTGCTCGAATGCGGCCTTGACCGCCGGATCACGCAGCATGTCGCGGGCGACGGCTTCGGCCACGTAGTCCTCCATGTACTCCTTGCGCTCGAAGGCATTGTTGAATTCGCCCCAGGCGAGCAGCGAATCCGGCGCCAGCGGCTCCAGCAGCGCCATCACCAGCCGCGACCGGGCCTGCGCGATGGGGACGAACAGCGACCGCACCGGCGCGCTGCGCGCTTCCTTCTTCCATTCGCCCTCCACGGTCAGGCGCTGGTGGCTTTCAACGGACGTCGTCGCGAAACTGCTCTTTCCGGCACGGAAGGCATCCGCCTGGCCCTGCCATGGCTTGCCGAGGATGCGGTAGTCGATACCGTGCACCTTGAGCCGTTCGGCCACCCACGCCGCATGGGCGGCGGGTACCAGGTAGCCGCCGCCGGGCGCGTTGATCACCAGCGCAGGCCGGATGTCGTCCTTCAACGGCACCTTCCAGACCTGCGGCGTGGTCTCGTCATAGCGCGTCATCAGTGCGCCGGACACGTCGGATTTCGTGCGTGTGTAGGCGTAGCCGCGGAAGTCCACGGTGCGTGCCGTGGGCGCGGCCGCGTACGTCAACGGTTCGGGTTGGCCGGCAATCCGTGCCGCCGACACGTCCGCCTGCCGCGTGGCGGCCAACCAGTCCTGGCCCTGCGCGGCGACCTGTTCCAGCACCGATACCACGGTGTTGCGGGTGATCCCGACCCGCACCGGGTACTCCTTCCACGAGTGCGTTTCCACCAGCATCGCGATGCGGTTGCGCAGCAGGAAATAGCCATGCGAGAAACGCGGCGGCGGCACGCCATCCTCGAAACCGGAAGTCGGGTCGTCACTGACGACGAACGACGGGTAGTAGGGCAGGGGCAGTGATCCCTGCCGTGCCAGGGCATCGATCACCGACGTGCGCAGCGCCAGCCCGGCCTTGCGCAGGCCGACATCGCCGCCGTGGACAGGTTCGACCTGGATGGAGATGTCGTGCTCGAACTGCGCGCCGTTGGTGGCATGCAGGTCCACCGTGACCAGCGGGTCCCAGCGTTGGACGAGCTGCAGCATCGCCCGCATCTCGGGTGCGTCGGCCTTCACGTAGTCGCGGTTGAGGTTGAAATTCTGTGCGGTGGTGCGCCAGCCCATTTCCTTCGGGCCGCGCTGGTTGGGTCGGTTCCAGGCGGCGAAGCGCTCGTGGCCGTCCACGTTGAACACCGGCACGAACACCCATACCAGCTTGTCTAGCGCACCGGCCGCGGCCTTGCCTTCCAGCACCTCGCGCAGCGCCAGGAAACCCGCGTCCTTGCCATCGATCTCGCCGGCATGGATGCCACCCTGCACCAGCACCACCGGCAGGCCGCGGCGCTGCGCCAGGTCCGGCGTCAGCGCACCGCTGGTGGACACCACCAGCGCCTTCATCGGGCGGCCTTCCGGCGTGGTGCCGAAGGTGGTGCAGCGCACGGCCTTGGGATACTGCCGCGCGAACGCCTCGCACAGCGCAGGCACTTCTTCGTAACGGCCGGTCTCGATGAAGCCGGAGCGTTCGGACACCGTGGTCAGCGGCGCCTGGGCATGGGCCAGCGGGGCGAAGGCAATCAGCAGGGCGCACAGCGGTCGCAGCATCGGCATGTCCTGAACAGGGGCAAGGTGCGCATGATGCCCCGGCATCGCGGTCAGGCCCAGCCCTTGGCGCGCGCGCGGCTGTGCATGAACTGGCGGTTCGACCCTGCCGGGGCGGATACGGTACCCTTCGACAACTTTGTACCGGAAGTTCGGATGAGCACGACAGCAGACGCCGCAAGCCAGGGCCGCATGCCCCGCCAGATCCCCTACATCATCGGCAACGAGGCGTGCGAACGGTTCAGTTTCTACGGGATGCGCAACATCCTGGTGCCGTTCCTGATCAGCTCGGTGCTGCTGGCCTACCTGCCGGACCAGGCATCGAGGGAGGGGGCGGCCAAGGACCTGTTCCACAGCTTCGTCATCGGTGTCTACTTCTTCCCGCTGCTCGGCGGCTGGCTGTCGGACCGCTACTTCGGCAAGTACAACACCGTCCTGTGGTTCTCGCTGATCTACTGCGCCGGCCATGCGTGCCTGGCATTGTTCGAAAGCAACGCCACCGGTTTCTATACCGGCCTGTTCCTCATCGCACTCGGCTCGGGCGGCATCAAGCCACTGGTGGTGACGTTCTGCGGTGACCAGTTCGACCAGACCAACAAGAGCAAGGCCAAGGTCGTCTTCGACGCGTTCTACTGGATCATCAACTTTGGTTCGTTCTTCGCCTCGCTGCTGATGCCGCTGGTACTGCGCAGCTGGGGCCCGGCGTGGGCGTTCGGCATCCCCGGCATCCTGATGTTCATCGCCACGGTGATCTTCTGGGCCGGGCGCAAGCAGTACGTCAATGTGCCGCCGTCGCGCGGGACCGACCCGGATTCGTTCCTCAACATCGTGCGCAGCGCATTGCTGGGCAAGGGCGTGGGCGCCGGCACGCTGGTTGCCGCCGTCGGCATGGTCGGCGCTGCACTGATGCTGGTGCTGTGGGCGCTGAAGTTCGCAGGGGTCGCCTCGTGGCCGGAAGCCTGGGGCTTCGTCATCACCGCCTGCCTGGCATTGGGTGCGGTGATCGCAGGCATCGGTTTCGGCACGTCGCTGCAGCTGGAGCGCGCACGCGGCGCGCACCCGGATGCCGCCATCGAAGGCGTACGTTCCGTGCTGCGCATCCTGATCGTCTTCGCGCTGGTCACGCCGTTCTGGTCGCTGTTCGACCAGAAGGCCTCCACCTGGGTCATCCAGGGCAAGGCGATGGTGATCCCGCACGACCTTTGGTGGTGGCCCAGCTGGCTGGTAAAGGACGCCACCCAGATGCAGGCGCTGAATCCGCTGATGGTCATGCTGCTGATCCCGTTCAACAACCTGGTGCTGTACCCGGCGCTGCGCCGCATGGGCTTCAACGTCACGGCGTTGCGCCGGATGGGCTGGGGCATCGCGATCTCGGCCCTGTCGTGGATCGTCGCCGGCATGCTTCAGTTGCAGATGGACGACGGTGAGCAGGTGTCGCTGGCATGGCAGACGCTGCCGTACCTGCTGCTGACCTTCGGCGAGGTGCTGGTATCCGCGACGGCACTGGAGTTCGCCTACAGCCAGGCGCCGATGGCGATGAAGGGCGTGATCATGGCGTTCTGGTACCTGACCAGCACGTTTGGCGGGCTGTGGGTGCTGCTGACCAATGCCAGCGTGCGCGACCCGGCGGTGATCGGCTGGATCCAGTCGCAGGGCTGGACGGAGAACGCCTTCCTGATGTTCTTCTTCGCCGGGTTCGCGTTCGTGGCGGCGCTGGCCTTCGCCCTGTATGCACGCATCTATCCGATGCAGGACAACTACCGCGTAGCCTGAGGACGCCTGATGTCGTCACCGTTCACCTACCTGCTGATCGCCGTCACCTGCGTGGTGACGTTCGTGGCGTTCCGCAAACCGTCGCTGGCCGGCCGCCTGATCCTGTGGCCGCCGGCGATCGACCGCCACCGCCAGTACGACCGGCTGGTGACCTACGGCTTCATCCATGCCGACTTCTGGCACCTGCTGTTCAACATGGTCACGCTGTTCTTCTTCGGCCAGCAGATCGAAAGCTGGATGGCCGAGCAGAAAGGCCCGTGGGTCTTCCCTTTGTTCTACTTCTCGGCGCTGGTGGTGTCGATCCTGCCGACCTACCTGAAGCACCAGAAGGACCCCAACTACCGCAGCCTGGGGGCGTCCGGTGCCGTATCCGCCGTGCTGTTCGCCTTCATCATGCTGGCGCCCTGGGCGCGGATCGGCGTGTTCTTCGTACCGATGCCGGCCATCGTGTTCGCGGTGCTCTACATCGCCTACAGCATCTGGATGGACCATCGCGGTGGCGACAACATCAACCACGGTGCGCATCTCGCCGGTGCGGCATACGGGGTGTTGTTCCTGGTGGCGATGGACACGCGCGTGATCAATCACTTCCTGACCCAGTTGGCGAATCCGTCCTTCGGTTAAGCGCGCATTGCGCTTGCGCTCACCTGGCCTGAAGGTGACGCGTGCTATCCCGATGCCACGTCCAACCCGTGGAGCAAGGCATGGCACAGGCCAAGACAAGCAGGACAGGCACGAAGGCAGCGGCGAAGAAGGCTGCAGGCAAGAAGGCGGCGGCACGTACTTCGTCCGCCAAGCGTGTGGCGAAGAAAGCACCAGCGCGCAAGACAACCGCGAAGAAGGCAGCACCTGCCGCACGCAAACCCGCCAGCAAGTCCGCCGCGCGGAAATCCCCTGGCGGCAAGTCCGCAACGAAGAAGACCGTGGCAAAGAAGGCTGCCGCGACGAAGCAGGTGGCCAAGAAGGCGGTCGCCAAGAAGCGTGTGGTCAAAAAGGTGGTGGCCAAAAAGGCGGTAGCCAGGAACGCTCCCGCAAGGAAGATCGCTTCAGAGAAAGTTGCCACGAAGGCCGTGCCCAAGCCTGTCCGTAAAACGGCCGCCCCGACACCCCGGGCCAGGAAAACATCCGGCGGGGGTACCGCCGAAAAGGCGTTGAAACAGGGCGGCGCTGCTCCCGCCCCGCGTGCGAACGCGGCGGCGAAGCCGCCACGCAAGCGCAAGGCACCGAGCCCCATCACGCCGGAACAGGCGCTGGAACAGGCCCGCATGCTGCTTGAGCAGAAGCAGGAACACGATCGCCAGCCAGCGCCGTGGCAGCAGCTCGACCACGAGGGCCAGCCCACCTCGCAGGCCCCGGGCTTCGTGTCGGCGGAGGCGGCGGTGCGCGCCAATGAGCTGCATGCGGCCGAAAGCCGCCTGAAGGCGATCCAGGGCAGTTCCGGCACGCAGGATCGTCGCAACCAGGGCAAGCGCGACCACCGCGGCGAGTAGATCCCGACACGGAACATGGAGTGATCGGTGTGAAGTGGAGTGGCCCGCGCGGCGCGGTGGCAGGCGAGGGACGGGACTCCGGCGCGGCAGTCACGTCCGAAGACGGACCCCTGCGCCGCGCCGGAGCACCCGGTGGCGACTAGCGATGAGTGAGGTGAAGCGTCAGTCCATCAGGCTGTGCACGGCGTGCACGCCATTGCTCTCGTTGCTCGAATACGTGGACATCAGTCGCTCGTACACGGCGTTGTTGAGGCGCTCGAATTCCCAGTCCTGCGTGTGACCGGTGACGGTCAGCTGGTACAGGCCTTCCAGCAGGGTGAAATCACTCGCGTTGGAGACGTCGGGCAGTTGTTCGATCAGGCTCATGGCGGAACTCCGGAGGCTGCGGTCTATGGGCGGGTAGACGCAGCATTCGTGCCAACTTTTTATTTGAGAGATCCGTCACATTGATGGACGGGGTGAGCCCCTTCACAAGGATGAATGTGACGCGCAGCGTCCAGTATTGCCGCAAGGTTTTGATGGGCAGTGGGTCACAATGGCCGTGAGCCCCCCACCACGGACCTGCCATGACCTCGGAAGCCCCCGCTTTGGACATCCATCACGACCCCGCCGCGCTGCGCTTTTCCACCACGGTGGACGGGCACGAGGCGGAACTGCTGTATTCGCTCCGCGGCCAGCAGATGGTGATCGACCATACCGGCGTGCCGCAGGCCATCGGCGGGCGGGGCGTGGCCGCCGCCCTGGTCCGCGCTGCGTTTGACCATGCACGGGGACAGGGATGGCGCGTGGTGCCCGCATGTTCGTATTCGGCCGCCTACGTGCAGCGCCACCCCGAGTACGCCGATCTGGTCGCGTAGTACCCGCTGCAGCGCTGGAGCGCTGCTGCGGCGCGGCATAGAATCTGCACCCTCACACGCGGAAGGAGCCCGAACGTGACGTTACATTCCACCCATTTCCCGCTGTTCCGGGGCCTGCTTTGCGCGGCGCTGCTGGTGTCGGCCGTGGCCGGCTGCAAGCGCGAGGAGCCGGCAAGCACCCCTGCGGCCAGTGGCGCTCCCGCCGCCGCCACCCCGACGGATGTTCCTGCCGTCGCACCGACCGCGCTGAAGGATGTCATCGAGACCACCGACCGCTACGTCATCGGCATCAGCTATCCGCCATCGGCCAACCAGTACCCCGGCCTGGCGAAGGCGCTCGGCGACTATTCCGCGGCCGCGCGCGCCGAACTGATGGAAGCGGTCGAGGCTTTCGGCAACGACAAGCCGACGGCACCGTACGAGCTTTCGCTGACGTTCGAACAGGTCGTCAACACGCCGCAGATCGTGGCCATCGCCGCGGATGGCAGCCGCTACACCGGCGGGGCACACGGCCAGCCGCTGATCGCGCGTTTCGTCTGGCTGCCCGAGCAGCAGAAGCGGCTGACCGCCGCCGCCCTGGTGCCGGGGGAGGCCGGCTGGAAGGCCATCAGCGACTACGCGCGCGAACAGCTGCACACCGCGGTGGTCCTGCGCGTGGACGAGGACGAACTTCCTCCGGCCGACCGTGCGGAGCTGCTCAAGAGTTCCGCGCGCATGATCGACGACGGCACCGAACCGGAAGCCGCCAACTTCTCCGAGTTCGTGCCGGTACTGGATGCGGCAGGCAGGATCACCGCGCTGCGCTTCGTCTTCCCGCCTTACCAGGTGGGCCCTTATGCCGACGGCACCCAGACCGTCGACGTGCCCGCCGCCGTGTTGTTGCCGCACGTCGCGCCGGAGTACGCGGGATTGTTCGCCCGCTGACGCCATGCCACACGGCCGCTTCGAACGCAGGATCGCCGGCCTGCTGGCCGAAGCGGACGTGCGGATCGGCGGCGACCGTCCCTGGGACATCCACGTCCATGATCCACGCTTCGCCGCGCGTGCGCTGGCGCAGGGTTCGCTGGGAATGGGCGAAAGCTACATGGATGGCGAGTGGGAAGCGGCCGACCTCGACGGCACGTTGTCCCGCATTCTCGAGGCCCGGCTGGACCAGCGCGTACACCGGGCAGGCGAAATCTTCGACGCCCTGCGCGCGCGCCTGCTGAACCTGCAGTCGCCGCGACGCAGCGGTGAAGTCGGCCGCCGTCACTACGACCTGGGCAACGATCTCTATCACGCCATGCTGGGCCGGCGCCTCGTCTACAGCTGCGCCTACTGGCGAGAAGCCTCCAACCTGGATGACGCACAGGAAGCCAAGCTCGACCTCGTGTGCCGCAAGCTGCAATTGCGTCCCGGCATGCGCGTGCTGGACATCGGCTGTGGCTGGGGCGAGGCCCTGAAGTTCGCGGTGGAACGCCATGGCGTGAGCGGGGTGGGCGTGACCATCTCGCAGCAGCAGGCGGACTACGCGCGCGACCTGTGCGCCGGATTGCCCATCGAGATCCGCCTGCAGGATTACCGCGAGCTGGACGAGCCTTTCGATGCCGTGTTCTCGCTGGGCATGTTCGAACATGTCGGCGTCAAGAACTACACCGCCTACTTCGACGTGGTCCGCCGCTGCCTGCCGCCGCAGGGCCTGTTCCTGCTGCACACCATCGGCACCAACCACTCCGTGCACCGCACCGATCCCTGGATCGCGCGCTACATCTTTCCCAATTCGATGTTGCCGTCGGCCGCGCAGATCGCGCGGGCCGTGGAGGGCAGGTTCGTGGTCGAGGACTGGCACAACTTCGGTGCGGACTACGACCGCACGCTGCAGGCGTGGCGCGACAACGTGGAAGCGGCGTGGCCAGCGCTGGGCGCGCGCTATGACGAGCGCTTCAGACGCATGTGGCGGTTCTACCTGGCGGGATCGATGGCCACGTTCCGCACGCGGCGCTCGCAACTCTGGCAACTGGTGCTGTCGCCGCAGGGGGTTCGGGGCGGCTACCTCGCGCCGCGCTGAGGACGCCTGGCCCGCAACGCAAAAGAGCAGGCGATGAGCCTGCTCTTTCGTCACCAACACCGCGTCAACACGTCACGCCGATGGCGCGGACGGCAGCTCGCGTGCGTTGAAGATGCGCTCGATGACTTCGGCCAGTTCGTCTTCCGAGAACGGCTTGGTCAGGTAGGCCTTGGCGCCCTGGCGCAGGCCCCACATGCGGTCGGTGTCCTGGTCCTTGGTGGTTACCAGGATGACCGGGATGTGCTTGGTGGTGGCCTCGCGGCTCAGCGTCCGGGTGGCCTGGAACCCGTTGAGGTTGGGCATCACCACATCCATCAGCACCATGTCGGGCAGCTCGCGCTTGGCGACTTCCACGCCGGCAGCGCCATCTTCCGCGGTGATGGACTCGTGCCCGAGTTTTTCGACGATACGCTGGATGCCCAGCAGCTGCGACGGTGAATCGTCGACGATCAGAATCTTTGCCATGGAGTTCCCCAAGTTGTCCCCGCCGTCGATTGTAGTGGGAGATTGCGTCAACAGAAATGGGCCCGGGCGCCCAGTTCGCGCGCCTGTCGCGCGCCCGCTGCCGTTCATCCCATTCGCACGACCGTACGCCCGAACGACTGTCCGGCCAGCATGGTCCGGAATACCTCCGGCAGCCCGTCCAGGGTGGTTTCGCGGGTGCAGATGGTGTCCAGGTGGGCCGGCTTCCAGTCGCTGGCCAGGTGTTGCCAGACGGCATCGCGGATGTCCCGGGCGGTACCGGCCGAGGCGACGCCCAGCAGCGATACGCCCCGGATGATGAAGGGCATCACCGTGGTGGGCAGGTCGTGGCTGGCGGCCAGGCCCGCGGTGGCGACGTTGCCGTAAGGCGTGGTCTGCGCCAGCAGGCTGGCCAGCATTGGGCCGCCCACGTTGTCCAGGCCGCCACCGAAATGCGCCGTCTCCATGGGGCGGGTGGTCGACAGGGCGTCCCGCCCGAGCACCCGGGTGGCCCCGATGGCGGTCAGGTAGGCGGCGTTCTCCGGCTTGCCGCTGATGGCATGCACCTCGAACCCGGCACGGCTGAAGATATCCACGGCCAGCGACCCCACGCCGCCGGTGGCACCGGTGACCGCCAACGGCCCGAGCCCGGGCGTCTGCCGGTTGTCGAGCATGCGGTACAGCGCGAGCCCGGCGGTGAAGCCGGCGGTACCCAGGATCATGCTCTCGCGCAGGGACAGGCCGGCGGGCAAGGGAATGACCCATTCGGCCTGCAGGCGCGCGTATTCGGCATAACCGCCGTCGCGCGTCTCACTCAGCCCGCAGCCGGTGACCAGCACGGCATCGCCTTCCCTGAAGCCCGGGTCGGTGGAAGCGACCACGTGGCCCGCCACGTCGATGCCGCCCACCAGCGGGAAGCGCCGGAGGATCTTGCCCTCGCCGGTACCGGCCAGCGCGTCCTTGTAGTTGACCGACGAGTACGCGGTCTTGATGACCACCTCGCCGGGATTCAGGTCGTCCAGCGAGAGCGACTCGATGCCGCTGCGGTATCCGCTGGCGTCGTTGTGGATGCGGAAGGCATTGAAGGAAGCAGGGAGGGTCATGATTTGCTCGTCATCCCGGCGAAGGCCGGGACCCAGTGGCTGTGATTCTTGCGGTCAGATCATGGAAAAGCAAAGGCGAAGTCCTGCAACTTTGGTCGGAACATTGGCATGGGGCGGCGATAGAGGGCTCATGCAAGCTCGTCTTCCAGATCACGCCAGTATGGATTCCGATCCTCGATCAATTTGATCTTCCATGCGCGCTTCCACTCCTTCAGCGCCTTTTCGCGGCTGATGGCGGATTCCATGGTGGGGTGGACTTCGCACCAGATCAACATATGCATGTGATAGCGCTGTGTAAATCCGACGACCTGGTCATTCTTCTGCTGCCATATGCGAGGCGGCAGGTCCGAAGTGACGCCTATATACAGCGTGCCGTTGCGTTTGCTCGCAAGGATGTAAACACAGGGAATCCGTTCCCGCATCGTGTGCTCCGTGGTGTGTCGCTTTCCTTTGAGCTGGATGTTGGCTCTGTTACAAGGCCTGGGCAAGCGACTAGAGTTTCCGGCCGGCGACGCGCCGCAGCCATCATCAGCGCAGCGACTTCCTTCGCTTCTCGTCCATCCACTTGTCGGCGTGCGCGGGACTGTAGGCGCGCATCCAGCCGATCATCGCGTCGATGTCGTCGCCGTGCCACAGGTCGTTGCGCTGGTCGGGGTGCAGGAAGCGTTCTTCCACCATGCGGTCGATCATCCCCATCAGCGGGGTGTAGAAACCCTCGACATCAAGAAAGGCGCAGGGCTTGTTGCCGATGCCGAGCTGGCGCCAGGTCAGCATCTCGAACATCTCGTCCAGCGTGCCAAAGCCGCCCGGCAGGGCCACGAAGCCGTCGGCCAGGTCGAACATGCGCTTCTTGCGCTCGTGCATGTTGGCGACCACTTCCAGACGGGTGACACCCTTGTGCGCGACTTCCCAGCCCACGAGTTGCTCGGGGATCACGCCGATGACTTCACCGCCAGCGGCGAGCACTGCATCGGCGACGATGCCCATCAGGCCGACGTTGCCGCCGCCGTAGACCAGTTGCAGCCCTTCCTTCGCGATGCGGTCGCCCAAGGCGATGGCGCGTTCGGTGTAGGCGGGCTTGTTGCCGGCGTTGGAGCCGCAGTAGACGCAGAGGGAACGCATGGGTCAGTCTTCCTTCAATGGCGAGGGGACGGCGGGCGCGACGTCGACGCGGCCGCAGTCCACGCTTTCGATGGTGCCGCCGCTGTAACGCAATGCGGACGTGCGGCGGACGCCCTGTGCATCGGTGGTCTGCCAGAAGTCGATCGCGAAGCTGCCTGCGGGTGGATCACCGGCCGGGCCGGCGGCACTGTGGCCACTGAGCGTGCTGTCAGGTGGGCGTTGCATGATCGCCAGCGCTTCGCGAAGGTTCATGCCCGCGCTCACCAGCGCGCATCTTGCGTGCGGATCATCGTGCCCGTCGGGTGAGGTCATGGAGGTGGCCGATGTCGTCAGGGGAATCAGGAGCAGCAGGGAGAACATGGTTTTCCGTCGGCGGTGGAACCCCTGAAGCAGAACGGCCCGGAGTACCGGGCCGTTGGTGCGGAGCATCAGGATCAGTTGGCCTTGTGGATGGCGCGCTTGTCCACCGCCATGGCCGCATCGTGGATCGCTTCGGACAGCGTGGGATGCGCGTGGCAGATGCGGGCCAGGTCGTCGGCGGAGCCGTTGAACTCCATCGTGATCACGCCTTCGTGCACCAGTTCCGACACGCCCACGCCGACCAGGTGCAGGCCCAGGATGCGGTCGGTCTCGGCATGCGCGAGTACCTTCACGAAGCCGGCAGGCTCGCCCATCGCAACCGCGCGTGCGATCGCCGCGAACGGGAAGCTGCCCGCCTTGTACGGGATGCCTTCGTCCTTGAGCTGCTTCTCGGTCTTGCCGACCCACGCGATTTCCGGCTCGGTGTAGATGACCCACGGCACGGTGTCGAGATTGACGTGGCCGGGCAGACCGGCGATCAGTTCGGCCACCGCGATGCCTTCCTCGAAGCCCTTGTGCGCCAGCATCGGGCCGCGCACGCAGTCGCCGACGGCCCATACGCCGTCCACGCCGGTGTGGCAGTGGTCGTCCACTTCGATCTGGCCGCGCTCGTTGAGCTTCACGCCGGTACCGTCGGCCAGCAGGCCCTTGCTGGCCGCCTTGCGGCCCACCGCGACCAGCAGCTTGTCGACCGTCAGGGTCTTCTCGCCTTCGGCATCGGCGTAGGTGACCACGACTTCCTTCTTCTTGCCCTTGCCGGTGACTTCGGTCTTGCTGACCTTGGCGCCCAGGCGGATGTCCAGGCCCTGCTTCTTGAATTCCTTGGCGGCCGTCTTGGCGACTTCCGCATCAGCGGCGGCCAGGAAGTCGGGTAGGGCTTCCAGGATCACGACCTCGGCGCCCAGGCGCTTCCACACGCTGCCCAGCTCCAGGCCGATGACGCCGGCGCCGATCACGGCCAGGCGCTTGGGCACTTCGGTGAAGTCCAGCGCACCGACGTTGTCGACGATGTATTCGTTGTCGAACTTGGCGAACGGCAGTTCGATGGAATCCGAACCGGCGGCGATGATGACGTTGGTGCCCTTGAGCTCCACTTCGCTGCCGTCGTGCTGCTTGACCTTGACCACGTTGCCGGGCTGCAGCTGGCCGAAGCCGTAGTACGGGGTGATCTTGTTCGCCTTGAACAGCATCGCGATGCCGCCGGTGAACTGTTTCACGATCTTGTCCTTGCGGCCGACCATCGCTTCGACGTCGATCTTCGCGTCCTTGAAGCTGATGCCGTGGTCGCCGAACAGGTGGCCCATGTTCCAGAACTGGCGCGAGGAATCCAGCAGCGCCTTGGAGGGCACGCAGCCCACGCGCAGGCAGGTGCCGCCCAGCGCGGGCTTGCCGTCCTTGCCCAGCGCGGCGTCGATGCACGCGACCTTCATGCCCAGCTGCGCGGCGCGGATGGCGGCGTGGTAGCCGGCCGGGCCGGCACCGATGACGACGACGTCGAATTGTTCAGCCATTTCAGTGTCCTTTGCCTTGTGCGTCCATGAGCGGACGGTGGCGGTGTCTCGTGGAAGGAAATGGGGCCCCGCAGGGCCCCTTTCCAGCCCCCCGTGGGGAGCCGCGCGTCGTTACATGCCCAGCAGCATGCGGTGCGGATTTTCCAGCTGGTTCTTGATGTCCACCAGGAACAGCACCGCGTCCTTGCCGTCGATGATGCGGTGGTCGTAGCTCAGCGCGATGTACATCATCGGCGCGGCGATGACCTGGCCGTTCTCGACGATGGCGCGGTCCTTGATGGCATGCATGCCCAGGATGGCACTCTGCGGCGGGTTGACGATCGGCGTGGACATCAGCGAGCCGAAGGTGCCGCCGTTGGTGATGGTGAAGGTGCCACCCTGCAGGTCTTCCAGGCCCAGCTTGCCGTCGCGCGCCTTCTTGGCGTACTCGGCGATGCCCTTCTCGATGTCGCCGAAGCCCATGCGCTCGACATTGCGCAGCACCGGCGTCACCAGGCCCTTCTCGGTAGAGACGGCGATCGAGATGTCGGCGTAGCCGTGGTAGATGATGTCGTTGCCGTCCACCGAGGCGTTGACGACCGGGTGGCGCTGCAGCGCGTTGGCGGCCGCCTTGGCGAAGAAGCTCATGAAGCCCAGCTTGATGCCGTTGGCCTTCACGAAGTCGTCCTGCAGCTCCTTGCGCATCTCCATGACCTTGGCCAGGTTGACCTCGTTGAACGAGGTGAGCATGGCGATGGAGTTCTTGGACTGCATCAGGCGCTCGGCGATGCGCGTGCGGATGCGGGTCATCGGCACGCGTTCTTCCGGACGCGCGCCGCCACTGACGCCGGCGGTCTTGCCGCTGGCGTAATTGATCAGGTCTTCCTTGGTCACCGCGCCCTTGCGGCCGGTGCCTTCGACGTTGGCCGGGTCGATGCCCTGGGTGACGGCGGTGAAGCGCGCACCCGGCGGCAGGCCGTCGGTGCCGGCGGCGGCCGGGGCCGGCTTGGTGCTGGACGGGGCCGCCGCGTCGGCCTTGGCAGCCTCGGCCTTAGGCTGCACTTCCTGCGCACCGGCGGCAGGCTGCTTCGTTTCGGCGGCGGGCGCGGCGGCGGCCACGGCGCCTTCCTCGATGATGGCCAACAACTGCTGGCTGGTCACGGTGTCGCCTTCCTTGAACTTGATTTCCTTCAGCACGCCATCGACGGGCGAGGGCACTTCCAGCACGACCTTGTCGGTCTCCAGGTCCATGAGGTTCTCGTCGCGCTTGACCGCGTCGCCCACCTTCTTGTGCCAGGCGGCGATGGTGGCATCGGAAACGGATTCGGGAAGAACCGGAACTTTGACTTCGGTGGCCATTGGCTAGGGCGTCCTGGTGTTGTTATTCGATAAAGAGAAGAAGAAAAGCTTATTCGGCGACGTTCTGGTCGCCGAGCTTGTTGACCAGTGCATCGGCGACCAGCTTCAGCTGCTCTTCCACGTGTTCGGCGAAATGGCCGGCGGCGGGAGAGGGCGAACGCGGGCGGCCGGCATAGTGCAGGCTCTGCTTGTCGGAGAGGCAGGCGTTGAGGTGGTGGCGGATCTGGTACCACGCGCCCTGGTTCTGCGGCTCTTCCTGGCACCACACCACTTCGGTGGCCTTGCCGAAGCGCTTCAGTTCGGCGGCCAGCAGTTCGCGCGGGAACGGATACAGCTGCTCGATGCGGAGGATGGCGACGTCGTCCTGGCCACGCTTTTGCGCATCTTCCAGCAGGTCGTAATAGACCTTGCCGGAGCACGCGACCACGCGCTTGACCTTCTTCGGATCCGCGGAGGCATCGGGGATCAGGTGCTGGAACTCGCCGTTGGCCAGCTCGTCCAGCGTGGACACGGCCAGCTTGTGGCGCAGCAGCGACTTCGGCGTCATCACCACCAGCGGCTTGCGGGTGGTCATGCGCATCTGCCGGCGCAGCATGTGGTACGCCTGGGCCGGCGTGGTCGGCACGCAGACCAGCATGTTCTCCAGCGCGCACAGTTGCAGGAAGCGCTCCAGGCGGGCGGAGCTGTGCTCCGGCCCCTGGCCTTCGTAACCGTGCGGCAGCAGCAGGGTCAGGCCACTGATGCGGCCCCACTTGGCTTCGCCGGCGGCGATGAACTGGTCGATCACCACCTGCGCGCCGTTGGCGAAGTCGCCGAACTGCGCTTCCCAGATGCACAGCGTGTTGGGATCGGTGGTGGAGAAGCCGTATTCGAATGCCATCACCGCTTCCTCGCTCAGCAGCGAGTCGATGACGGTGGCCTGCTCGGGCTGTTCCACCAGCTGGCGCAGCGGCAGGTAGTAGCTGTCGGTCTTCTGCTCGTGGAGGATCGCGTGACGGTGGAAGAACGTGCCGCGACCGGCGTCCTGGCCGACCAGGCGCAGGCCGTGGCCTTCTGCCAGCAGGGTGGCGTAGGCGAGGTTCTCGGCGAAGCCCCAGTCGCCCGGCAGTTCGCCGGCGGCCATCTTCACGCGGTCTTCGTAGATCTTGGCCACGCGCGGGTGCAGCGCCACGCCGGCGGGGATGGTGGTGATGATCTTCGCCAGCGAGTCCAGCGACTTGCGCTTGACCTTGGTGTCGACCGGGTCGCTGAGCTTGCCGGTGACGTACCTGGACCAGTCGATGGCCAGTTCGTCGCTCTTCTGCTTGGCCAGTTCGGTGGTGTATTCGCCGGAGTCCAGCTTGTTGCGGTAGTCGTCGGCCAGCGCCTTGCCGCCGCCGGGCGCGATCACGCCTGCGGCTTCCAGCTTGCCCGCATACAGCTCGCGGGTGGTCGGATGCTTGCGGATGGTCTGGTACATCAGCGGCTGGGTGGCCGCCGGTTCGTCGGCTTCGTTGTGGCCGTGGCGGCGGTAGCACACCAGGTCGATCACCACGTCCTTCTTGAACTGCTGGCGGAAGTCGTAGGCCAGGTTGGCGCAGAACACCACGGCTTCCGGATCGTCGCCGTTCACGTGCAGCACCGGTGCGCCGATCATCTTGGCGACGTCGGTGCAGTACAGGGTGGACCGCGCGTCGTCGCGCGCGCTGGTGGTGAAGCCGATCTGGTTGTTGATGACGATGTGCAGCGTGCCGCCGACCGCGAAACCGCGCGCCTGCGACATCTGGAACAGTTCCATCACCACGCCCTGGCCGGCGAAAGCGGCGTCGCCGTGCATGATGATCGGAAGGACCGCCTGGCGCGCGGCGTCGCCACGGCGTTCCTGGCGCGAACGCACGCTGCCGACCACGACCGGGTCGACGATTTCCAGGTGCGACGGGTTGAAGGCCAGCGCCAGGTGCACAGGACCGCCGGGGGTGGCGATGTCGGCGGAGAAGCCCATGTGGTACTTCACGTCACCGGCGTGGGCCAGCGAGTTGTCGTGCTCGAACTTGCCTTCGAATTCGTCGAACAGCTTGCGCGGGCTCTTGCCCAGCGTGTTGACCAGCACGTTGAGGCGGCCGCGGTGGGCCATGCCGACCACGATGTCCTTCACCTGGCCTTCGCCGGCGCGGCGGATCATCACGTCCAGCATCGGGATCAGCGAGTCGCCGCCCTCCAGCGAGAAACGCTTCTGGCCGACGTACTTGGTGTGCAGGTAGCGCTCGAGGCCTTCGGCGGCGGTCAGGCGCTCCAGCGTGCGGCGCTGCGCATCCGCCGACAGGCCGTACTTGCCACCGGCCGCTTCCAGCCGCTGGTACAGCCACTGGCGCTGGTCCACTTCCGAGATGTGCATGAACTCGGCGCCGATGGAGCCGGTGTAGGTGGCCTTCAGCTGGGCCAGCAGGTCGCGCAGCTTCATGCGCGACTGGCCGGCGACGTTGCCGGTGCTGAATTCGCTGTCCAGGTCCTTCTCTGACAGGTTGTGGAACCCCAGTTCCAGGTCCGGGGTGGTGACCGGTGGGGTCAGGCCCAGCGGGTCCAGGCGGGCGCCCAGGTGGCCGCGGGACCGGTAGGCGGTGATCAGCCGGCCGACGTTGCGCTCGCGCTCGTCGCCACCGGCGGACGGGGCGGCGGCGTAGCCGTTGTTGGCGGCCTGGCGTGCCGCGCCGGCGACCTGCTCGATGATGACCGAGTGGGGCACGTCACCCGCTTCGCGGCCCTTGAAGCCGTCGAAGTAGGCCTTCCATTTGGGGCCAACGCTATCGGGAGCGACCAGATACTGCTCGTACAGGTCTTCGACATAGGAGGCATTGCCTCCATTGAGCTGCGAGGATTGCGCAAACTGCTTCAGGAGATTGTCCACGATGCGAGGCGTACTGTGGGTAGTCGGGGGGTATTCCCGCCCGATGTGCTGCATTGACCCGCAGGCATCGGCGAAAACCGGGAAATTATACCCCCATGCCGGGAGCGGGGCGTAAGCGGATTGGACTAAAGACTCACGCTGGCGGGCATCGGGGCCCCGCATGCGTGATGCCATGCACACGCCGGAAGCCGCAAGCGCGTGCCCTCAGAGGCCCAGGGCGCGGTACTCGGTGACAGCGCGCGAGCGCTCCCACACATGGCCGAATTCCTCCCGCAGCTGGCGCGCGCGGCCGCCGTGTTCCAGCCCGGCCTCGCCATCGAAACGGTGGCCAAGCGGGCGGAAGTAGTAGCCGCTGTCATCGTTGACCACGTACGCGGACGGATAGCCACGGTCGACCGGGTCGCGGGTCTGGCGGAACGCGAACACGCTGGGCAACCGCTGTGCGAGCCCTATCAAGGGGGCCAGGTTGCGTTGCGGCGTGGCGGCATCCTGCACCAGCACGCGGATCTCGCCGCCGCGCTGTCGGATGGCGAGCCGGCGCAGGGCATCGAGCACGGGCGGGGCGTCGAACAGGCCCGGATCCAGGTCGCGGCTGTAGATGCAGAGCGAGCGGTGGGCCTGCGTGGCCACGGCGCTGACGATGGCGGTCGCCTCCCTGGCCTGCTCGATGGCCATCGCGGCTCCGAGCCGCCGGTGCATGTACTGGTGTTCGATCCCCGCTTCCTGGAAACGGTCGCCCTGCGGCAGGAAGCCCTGGCGCGCATAGAAGGTTTCGGCGCTGACCTGGGCATGCAGCGATACCTGCGGCCACTGGCGCTGGCGCGCCTCCGCGACGAGCGCCGCCAGGAGCGCTTCACCCACGCCGCGCCCCCGCCAGTCCGCCAGCACGGCCATGCGGCCGATCTTGTGCTCGGGGGTCAGGCGGCCGGTCCCGATGGCCCGGCCTTCGTCGTCGTAGGCCACCACGTGGTGGCAGAGCGGGTCCAGCGCGTCCCATTCCAGGTCGACGGGGACCTGCTGCTCCTGCACGAAGACGGTTTCGCGCACCCTGCGCAGGTCGTCCAGCGCCGCCTGGTAGTCCACCGGAGCGACGCGAAAGCCCGGCGTTCCGCTCATTCCCCTTCCTCCGTCTCCAGCAACAGCTGGTAGTGGCCGTGGGCCATCAACGCCATCACCGCGTCGCGACCCTCCTGGCTGAGTGCGGCGTAGACCGTGCCGTCCAGCGCGTCGAGCGCCGCCAGCGCCTGCGCGTCACGCACGGGCAGTACGTAGTCGACGCCGTTGCAGAACAGCGTGGCCAGCCGGTCGCGGCGACGCCATGCGAGGCGCGAGAACGGATGGCGTTGCAGCAGCGCACCCTGCTGCAGATCCCATTCGATCTCGATGCGCGAACGCTGCCCCGGCGCGGGCATCACCTCGCCGGCCGCGCGATAGGTGGTGATGAAGCGGCCGAACCAGTCGCCCAGCTTGTCGGGATCGTTCATGCGCAGGGCATTGAGTGCTTCCACCACGCGCTTCATCGCATCGGCATCGATCTCGTTCGGGTCCTTGGGCGGCGACAGGTCCTCGTCGTGGTAGCGCACGCCCTCATCGGCCTCGGCCACCAGCGTGTCCAGGTAGTCGCTGATCAGTTCGGCCGAAGACGGCGCACGCATGCCGACCGAGAACGTCAGGCAAGGATTCACGGCCACGCCGTGGTGGGGCACGCCGGGCGGCAGGTACAGCATGTCGCCCGGTTCCAGCACCCAGTCGTGGGTGGGGGTGAATTCGCGCAGCAGCTTGAGTTCGGCGTCGTCGCGGAAGGCGGTCGGCGGGTTGGGGCCGGCGTCGATCTGCCAGTGGCGTTCGCCCTGTGCCTGCAGCAGGAAGACGTCGTACTGGTCCACGTGCGCGCCGACCGAACCGCCGGTGGCGGCGAAGCTGACCATGATGTCGTCCAGCCGCCAGCGTGGCAGGAAGTCGAACGCCTCCAGCAGCTCGCGCACATCGGCGTCCCACTTGTCCACGTCCTGCACCAGCAGGGTCCAGTCGTGGTCGGGCATGCCGGGGAACTCGTCTTCCTGGAACGGCCCGCTGCGCAGCGTCCAGCGGTCGTTGGCGCGGTCGTGCACCACGATGCGCGACAGCGCGGCTTCCTCGCAGGCCAGGCCGGCGAGGTCTTCGGGCTGGATCGGCGACACGTAGCCGGGGAACGCCTGGCGGATCAGCAGCGGCTTCTTCTGCCAGTACTCCTTCAGGAATCTGGCCGCCGGCATGCCCAGGACATGCTTGGCGGTGGCGCGGACTTCGATCATGGCGTGGCCTTCGGGGCAGGGGGCGCGGCTTCGTCCGCAAGCCGCTTGTCCAGTCGTTCGCTGGCCTTGCGTGCGTAGGCGCGGCAGGCATCCGGATCGACCAGCGGTTCGGTGGCACCCGGTCCGATGCGCGACCACAGCCGGCTGGCAGACGGGTGCGGCGTGACCAGGATGTCGCAGCGCAGGGCCGCGACGCGGTCCAGGGTGGCGCGGAACGCGGCGAGATAACGGGGATGCGCGGCATCGTCGCTGTAGCGGTACACGTCGTCGGAAATCGCGGTCAGGCTGTCGGCATAGACCAGTTGCCGGCAGTCTTCGCCGTCGCATGAGCGCCACGTCCAGCTGGTGCCGCCGGGCGTGTGTCCCGGCGTGGCGACCGCCTGCAGGGCGAGCGGGCCGACGTTCACCACCCCAGCGTCGCCGATGGGCTTTACGTCTGCGACGGGCGTGAATCCTTCGAGACTGAGGAACTGCGGATCTTCGCGGTCGCTGGCGCCGCGCTTCAACGTGCCGACCGCGGGCGCGCGTGCATACACCGGGGCGCCGGTGACGCGCTGTGCTTCGGCCAGGCCGCCGGCGTGGTCGAAATGTTCGTGCGAGAACACGATGGCCCGCACGTCCTCGGGCTTGAAGCCGAGCGCGCGGATGTTGTCGATGATCTGCGCGCCGCCCTTGGGCGTGGCGCCGTCAATCAATACGTGACCTTCCGGCGAAGTGACCAGCAGCGCGCTGATGCCGCATGTGCCCACGTACCACGTGTTGCCGTGGATGCGCTGCGGCGTCGCCGGGTCATCCCAGCCGGCATCGGCGGCGCAGGTGATCGGCGCCTGTGCAGGCGAGGCAGTGGCGGTCGTGCAACAGGCCGCGGCCAGCAGGCCGATGAGCAGCAGGGGAGTGGGGTGGGGCACGTCTTTTCCTTCAGGTCGTGAGTTCGTCGTAACCGCGGCCGACGAACTGCAGCAGGCACCAGCCGTGGCCGAACGGATCGGCCAGGCGCACGATGCGGCCCCAGTTCGCCTCACGGATGTCGCTTTCCTGCCGCATGCCGGCGGCCAGCGCGCATTGCAGGGCGGGTTCCAGTTCGTCCACCACCACGTCCAGATGCACCGGCGTCCAGTGGCGGTCGTAGTCGCGCAGGGAGCTTGCGGCGCCGGTCGTTCCGGGTGCGGCGAGGAGCAGGTAGATGGGCGCCTGCGCACCGAGCAGTTCGACGCCGCCCTCGCCAAAGCGACGTGCGGCGGTGAGGCCGAAGGCCTGCACGTAGAGCGCCTCGGCAGCGGGCAGGTCGGGGACGTCGATGTTGATGAGCAGTTGCATCGCCATGTCCTTCCCCACCGGGTCTCAGATGTCGCGTGCCAGGCGTTCGGCCAGCCCGGTGTAGCTGCCCGGCGTCATGTCGCGAAGCCGCTGCTTGGCCTCGGCCGGCACGTCCAGCGATTCGATGAACGCACGCATCGATTCGGCGGTGATGCCCTGGCCGCGTGTCAGGGCCTTGAGCTGCTCGTAGGGGTTGGGAAGGCCGTGGCGGCGCATCACCGTCTGCACGGCTTCGGCCAGCACTTCCCACGCGGCATCCAGGTCGGCATCGAGGCGTTCCGGGTTGACGGTCAGCTTGCCCAGGCCCTTGGCCAGCGAGTCCAGCGCCACCTGCGTGTGTCCGAACGCGGTGCCCAGGGCGCGCAGCACGGTGGAATCGGTCAGGTCGCGCTGCCAGCGGCTGATCGGCAGCTTGGCGCTGAAATGCTCGAACAGCGCGTTGGCGATGCCGAAGTTGCCCTCGGCGTTCTCGAAATCGATCGGATTGACCTTGTGCGGCATCGTCGACGAACCGACTTCGCCTTCCTTCAGCTTCTGCTTGAAATAGCCG
>JAESGS010000082.1_pt1 | contig 171312 bp, 175 predicted proteins | sample 9269761 | NCBI WGS metagenome assembly JAESGS01 (sample SAMN15741799, study PRJNA653493) | algae metagenome | isolation source: Cyanosarcina radialis HA8281-LM2 and co-occurring heterotrophs from damp... | place: USA: Makauwahi cave, Hawaii | collected 2011-01-06 | reverse complement strand
GCCGCCGCCGATCGCCGAGGCGTAGGACAGCGCGATCTCGAGCGCGTTGCCCGAGGCGTTCTGGTTCACCGCGACGAGGCACGGCACGCCGCCGCCGCGCTGGTATTCCGAGCGCACGGTGTGACCGGGGCCCTTCGGCGCGATCATGAACACGTCGAGGTCCGGGCGCGGCTCGATCAGGTTGAAGTGGATGTTGAGGCCGTGCGCGAAGGCGATCGCGGCCCCCTTCTTCATGTTGTCCTTGAGGTCGTTCTTCCACAGCGCCGCCTGGAGCTCGTCGGGCGTCACGATCATCATCACGTCGGCCCACTTCGCGGCCTCGGCCGGCGTGGCGACCTTGAACTGGTAGCCTTCCGCCTTCTTCGCCGACGGCGAGCCGGGCCTCAGCGCGACCATGACGTCCTTGACGCCGCTGTCGCGCATGTTGAGGGCATGGGCATGGCCCTGGCTGCCGAAGCCGACGACGGCCACCTTCTTGCCCTTGATCAGGTTCACATCGGCATCACGGTCGTAGTAAACGCGCATCGAATCTTCTCCTCTTGAACGCGCAAGCCTGCGGGCCCCCGGGCCCTCAGGAATTCCCCTTCAGGACCCAGCCCGCGATCGCCTCGACGACCTGCGCCTCGATCCCGAAAAACCCATGTTCGGACAGCGCCTCGCAGGCGTCCGATTGCGGCGGGTTGCCGCCGCTGAACAGCATCACCTCGGTACGCGGCGCCCCGGCCAGCTTCGCCTGCAGGGCGCCGACATCCACAGCGGGCGTCACCCTACAGCCATCGTCGCGGTGATGCACGATCAAGGTCGGAATGCGGATGCGCGAAAGGCTCATATCAAAGATGTTGAGCGTGCCGCCGGGCCCCGACTGACGCCCTCCGGGGCGGGTCACGGTCGAGGTGAGGACCAGGCCGTCGGCCGCCTGCGGCCTTTCCAGCCGCCACGCCGCATTCGCGGCGGACAGCGTGCCGCGGCTGGTGCCGACCAGCCAGACCGGAAGCCCGCCGGTCCGCTTGCGGATGTCGGCGATGACGGCGGCGATATCCTGCGCGTGCTCGGCGCTGGCCCGGAAGCCCCCGAGACCGTCGCGATGGTCCGACGGTGCATCCACGACGGCGACGAACAACCCCTGGTCGCGAAACAGCGCCCGCGAGCGTACGACGAACGCGCCCTTCCGCGCCCAGCCCGGACCGGGGCGGTCGGGGATATTGGCCAGGCCCTGCGCGCCGGTGAACAGCAGCACCGCGGCGCGGGACCGGGCCGGCGCAAGCGCCAGGTAGCGCGTCGTCACGCCGGGCCGCGTCTGGAGATCGACGACCGTCTGGCCGGCCACGCCCTCCTGCGCCAGGACTGGCGCCACGAGGCCGAGGAACATCGCGCCGGCCGCGCCATATGCGGCGCAGGGCATCACAGGCCCTGGTCTCCGCGCGCGATCGCGACCACGCCGGTGCGCGAGACCTCGATCAGGCCGAGCGGCTCCATCAGCTTGATGAACGCCTCGATCTTCTCGGCCGAGCCGGTGATCTCGAACACGAAGGAGGAGTTGGTCGAGTCGACCGCCTTGGCGCGGAACACGTCCGCGATGCGCAGGGATTCGACGCGCTTCTCGCCGGTGCCGGCGACCTTGACGAGGGCGAGCTCGCGCTCGACATGCGGGCCGACCAGGGTGAGGTCGGAGACCTTGTGCACCGGCACGAGGCGGTCGAGCTGCGCCTTGATCTGCTCGATCACCATCGGCGTGCCGCGCGTGACGATGGTGATGCGCGACAGATGCTCGCGCGCATCCGTCTCGGCGACGGTCAGGCTTTCGATGTTGTAGCCGCGGCCGGAAAACAGGCCGACGACGCGCGCCAGGATGCCCGGCTCGTTGTCGACCAGCACGGCGATGGTATGGCGTTCGATGGAATTGGCGGTCACGGGATCATTCTCTTCATGCGGACAGACGAAGGGGCGGGTCTCAGACCCGCCCCTACATTGGCGGGCAGCTCTCCCGGGCTATACGAGAACCATCCCCTCTTCGGAGGTCGGCTTCGATGCCTTGTCCTCGGGGCCGAGCAGCATCTCGTTATGCGCCGCGCCGGACGGGATCATCGGGAAGCAGTTCTCCTTCTGATCGACGCAGATGTCGGCGACGACCGGCTTGTCGACCGCAAGCATCTCCTTGATCACGTCGTCGAGCTCGGACACCTTGGTCGCGCGCAGGCCGACGCAGTGGAACGCCTCGGCGAGCTTCACGAAATCCGGCAACGCCGCCGAGTAGCTTTCCGAATAGCGGCCGCCATGCAGCAGCTCCTGCCACTGGCGCACCATGCCCATGTACTCGTTGTTCAGGATGAACACCTTCACCGGCAGCCGGTACTGCGCGATGGTCGACAGCTCCTGGATGTTCATGAGCGTCGAGGCCTCGCCGGCAACGTCGATCACCAGCGCGTCGGGGTGCGCGATCTGCACGCCCATCGCCGCCGGCAGGCCGTAGCCCATCGTGCCGAGTCCGCCCGAGGTCATCCAGTGGTTGGGCTTCTCGAACTTCAGGAACTGCGCCGCCCACATCTGGTGCTGGCCGACTTCGGTCGTGACGTAGGTGTCGCGGTCCTTGGTGAACTCGTAGAGGCGCTCCAGCGCGTATTGCGGCTTGATGATCTGGTCGGACTTCTTGTAGCGCAGGCAGTTGCGCGCGCGCCATTTGTCGATCTGCTGCCACCACGCCGCCAGCGCCTTGCCGTCGGGCTTCACGTTCTTCTTCTTCCACAGCGCGATCATGTCCTCGAGGACATGCGCCACGTCGCCCACCACGGCCACGTCGACGCGCACGTTCTTGTTGATCGACGACGGATCGATGTCGATGTGGATCTTCTTCGAATGCGGCGAGAACGCGCTGAGCCTGCCGGTGACGCGGTCGTCGAAGCGGGCGCCGACCGCGACCATCACGTCGCAGTCGTGCATCGCCCAGTTCGCCTCGTACGTGCCGTGCATGCCGAGCATGCCGAGGAACATCGGGTCGGACGCCGGATACGCGCCGAGCCCCATCAGCGTCAGCGTCGTCGGGTATCCGGTCATGCGCACGAGCTGCGTCAGCAGCTCCGAGGCGCGCGGGCCGGAGTTGATGACGCCGCCGCCGCAATAGAAGAGCGGCCGCTTGGCGTTGGCGAGCAGCTCGACCGCCTCGGCGACGCGGTTGGCATCCGGCCTGACGCGCGGGTTGTAGCTCTTGTGCGTGACGTTGTCGGCGGGCGTGTAGCGTCCCTTGCCGATCAGGATGTCCTTGGGCAGGTCGATCACCACCGGGCCAGGCCGTCCGCTGCGCGCGACATGAAACGCCTCGTGCACCGTGCGCGCGAGCTGGTTCACGTCCTTGACCAGGTAATTGTGCTTGGTGCACGGCCGCGTGATGCCGGTCGTGTCGGCCTCCTGGAAGGCGTCGTTGCCGATCAGATGCGTCGGCACCTGCCCGGTGAGGCACACGATCGGCACGGAATCCATCAGCGCGTCGGTCAGGCCGGTGACGGCATTCGTGGCACCGGGTCCCGACGTGACCAGCACGACGCCGACCTTCCCGGTCGAGCGCGCATAGCCCTCGGCTGCATGCACCGCCCCGCCTTCCTGGCGGACGAGGATGTGGCGGATCGAGTTCTGCTGGAACAGCGCGTCATAAATGGGGAGGACGGCGCCGCCGGGATAGCCGAATACGACGTCGACACCCTGATCGACCAGGGCACGGAGCAGCAGCTCGGCGCCGGAGAGATCAGTGGTGTTGGTCGTCGCAGACATGACTATCCCCTTCAGTTTCAATAGCTTACGGGAGCATTGGTGACGGAAAACCCGCGCCGCCCGCACGCGGGAGGCGTACCCTAGACGGCTCGACCGGAGCGGTCAACGCTTTTCCTAATAAACGAAAAGATTTCCGCCTTAAGACTTTCCGAAAATTGCGCATCCCAGCCTTGCGCGCCGCGCAGCTGATGCCGGAACCACGTGTACTGCCGCTTTGCATACTGCCGGGTCGCCTGGAGGAACAGCGCCAGCGCGTCTTCCCGGGTCAGCTCGCCGCCCAGGTGCCGCGCCAGCTCGCGCACGCCGACGGCTTTCATCGCCGGCAGGTCCGGCGGCAGGCGACGCGCCAGCAGTGCGGCCACCTCCTCCATCGCCCCGGCCTCGATCATCGCAGCGCAGCGCGCGGCGCATGCGGCGGTCAGCACCTCGCGCGGCGGCATCAGCAGGACGGTGGCGAAGGTGGCGTCGGCCGCTGCGGTGTGCACCTGAAACGAGGCCAGCGACCGCCCGGTCGCCACGACGACTTCATAGGCGCGCTTCACGCGCTGGGTGTCGCCCGGTGCCAGCCGCGCCGCCATCTCGGGATCGCGCGTCGCCAATTCCGCATGGAAAGCGGCAGCACCGAGCGCGGCATGGCGCTCGGCCGCCTCGGCGCGGATCTCCGGCGGCACATCAGGGACCGGCGCCAACCCCTGCATCAGGGCCTTGAGGTACATGCCGGTGCCGCCGACGACGACCGGCACACGGCCGCCGTCCCGCGCGGCGTCAATTTCGGCCTGCGCCATGTCGCGCCAGCGCGCGACGGTGCAGCGATCCTCCGCCGCCAGCACGCCGTAGAGGCGGTGCGGCACCCGCGCCATGTCCTCCGGCGCGGGCTGCGCCGTCAGCACGGGCAGGTCGCGGTACACCTGCATCGAATCAGCGTTAATGACGACGCCGCCGAATTCTTCGGCAACAGCCAGCGCCGCGGCGGATTTGCCGCTGGCGGTCGGCCCGGCGATGACGACCACCGGTGCGGCATCGGCGTCCTTGCGTCCGTCGCGCGCGCTTTCCATAGTCGCCGCGCTGGAATCGGCGCCCCCGCCTGTGCTCTTGTCCTGCCGCGAATGTCCCACTTTCTCGTCCTTACCGCCGATCCCGCCGGTGTTCCGCTCGACCATAGCACCGTCGCCGCCGCCGAGGCTGCGCTGACTCAATCCGACGCCACGGTGCGCGGCAAGACCTGGCTCGCGCACCTCCTCGCCTGCGAGATCGCCTTCGACGGCAACGAGTCCGTCGTCGGCGCGGTCCGCGCCGCGCTGCCCGGTGCCAAGGTGGACGTCAACGCGGTGCCGGCCGTCGCCCGTCGCAAGAAACTGCTGCTCGCCGACATGGAATCGACGCTGATCGAGAACGAGATGCTCGACGATCTGGCCGCCATGATCGGCATCCACGACGAAGTCGCGGAGATCACGCGCCGCGCCATGAACGACGAGCTGGATTTCCGCGATGCCTTGCGCGAGCGCGTGGCATTGCTCGCGGACCTGCCCGCCGACCGCATGGAAGAGGCCGCCAAGGGCATCCGCATCATGCCGGGCGCCGCGACGCTCGTCGCGACGATGAAGGCCAACGGCGCCTACACCGCGATCGTCTCCGGCGGGTTCCTGTTCTTCACGCGCATGGTCCGTCAGCGCCTCGGCTTCGACTATGACGAGGGCAACGACCTGGAGATCGCGGCCGGCGCGCTGACCGGCGAGGTGCGCGAGCCGATCCTGAACCGCGACGGCAAGCTCGACGCGCTTCGCCGCATCGCGCGCGAGCGCGCGATCGCTGCGGATGCGACGCTTGCCGTGGGCGACGGTGCCAACGACCTGCCGATGCTGCAGGCGGCGAGCATGGGCGTCGCCTTCCGTGCCAAGCCGGCCGTCGCCGCCGCGGCGCGGCTGCGGATCGACCACGGTGACCTGACGGCGCTGCTCTATCTGCAGGGCTACCGCCGCGACGAGTTCGCCGCGTAGCGAAAGCTGGCAGCCGCGGCCGGCACCTGGCACGTCCTGCAGCCGCAAGCCGGCCGACCCGGCTTGCCGAGGAGCGCATCAATCGTCGCCTCGGCGACGATACGGTGCGCCGGGGAACCCCAATGCGTATCGTTCGGCATGTAGACGTCCTTCACGCCGCAGCGGATCGCATCGCGCAGCCGCTCGACCAGGGCGATCTGGTTGAGGCCTGGTCGCTCGTAGAACTCGGGCAGCGGGGAGAGGTCGCGCAGCATGGGATCGGTGAGATGGTCGGCGTAGGCCGTCGCCTTGTCCGGCGCAGCGATGAACAGAAAGTGCGTTTGGCCGTTGGCCTGCACCTGGTTCTGCGCGGCGATCAGCGTGCAATACGCGGCGTCGAGCGCCTCCGGCGTCGTGAAGCGCGCCTTCCGCAGCTCGTCGTCGTAGATCAGCAGCTTGTCGCTCGCGCGGCTCGAGAACAGATCCAAGCGCGCGAGGCCGAGACGGATGACCCGCGTCGTATCGATGTTGAAGAGGTGCCGCCGCACGGCTTTCCACAGAAAGTTCGCGGCCTGGTCGAAATCGACCTCGGGGCGCGTATCCCTCTGCCACGGAACCGGCGCGACCTTGATGGGCCGGAAATGCGGCACATGCGGCAGCTCCCGCCCTTCGACCGTACAGGTGCGATCGATGCGGCCCATGCGCATGTCCACCTCGAGGACGAAGTCGCGCACCAGGTAGCGCTCGACCGTTTCGAGAATGAGCAGCCGTGGCGGCGTCTTGACGAAGACAGGATGGCGAAGCAGATCCGCAAGGGTCATGTCGAAGCGGCTGACGGCGACGACCGACAGGCCGGTACGCTGCGCGACGAAGTTCGTCCAGTAGGCGCCCGGATCGGTCTGGCCCGTCGGGTTGGTGGAGAATGAGTCGCCCAGGACGACGACATCGAACGGACGGTCGTACCGCGTCGCCGCGAAGGGCGGGGAGAACCGCTCCTGCGGCTGGTTCCAGCCATACTGGTCCTCCGCATAGCCGCCTGGCCGCGTGAGGTCGCCGCGCAGCGGCTCCTGCCACAAGGCCAGGGTCAGCATGACCAGCACCGGCGGAATGACGACGGCCGCGAATATCCGATTGTAGCGTCGTGGATCCGCGTGCCCGGCCCAGCGACTGGCGATGGCGGCGCACAGGGCGGCTACCCGCTCAAGCAGAGGAAGACGTCGACGCGCGACGAAAGAAGAAGGTTCGCTCGGCATGATTACCCCTCGATGCCGTCAGAACTGGAAGTACAGGAACTCGCTGATGTTCGAGAGCTGCGTCAGTACGAAGACAAAGGCGAGACCGACCACCACCGCCCAGCTGGAGGTCGGCGCCCATCGCAGCGGCAGCGTCAGACGCGGCTCGACCGCGCGCCTCACCGCCGCAGTTTGCTGTTCATAGCCGAGCAACTGGTGGGAGTTCGGCGCGAACAGCGCCACCGCGCACAGGGCGACGATACCGAGCGCCTCCGACGCCCCGAAGAAATTGTTCACCGGCCCGAACGTCACCCCCAGATCGCGCAGCAGAGGAGACAGCGCGCCCTCGAAGCCGCTCGAAAGATGGACCCCGTTCAAGCCCACCATGCCGCGCAGCACCAGCTCCGCGCCTTCGAATGTATGGGCCCGGAAGACGACCCAGCCGATCACGACCGCCAGCAGCGTTACGGCCCGACCCACCCACGCGCCCCATGGCGAAGGCGCGGCGGCGGCCGGATACCCGATGGCGGCACGGAGCATCAGCCAAACGTGGTTGATCGACAGAAGTACGCCGTGGAACAGGCCCCAGGCGACGAACGTCCAGCCCGCGCCGTGCCACAGCCCGGCGAGCAGCATTGTGACGAGAATATTGACGAGCCGCCGTCCTGGCCCGTGCCGGCTGCCGCCGAGCGATTCGTACAGATAGTGGCGCAGGAAGTACGAGAGCGTGATGTGCCAGCGGCGCCAGAAGTCGATGATGTTCACCGCCTTGTAGGGCGAGTTGAAGTTGATCGGCAGGCGGATGTTGAACATCAGGCCCAGGCCGATCGCCATGTCCGAATAGCCGGAGAAGTCGAAGTAGAGTTGCAGCGTGTAGGCGAGCGCGCCGCCCCAGGCCTCGATCAGGGTCGGCGCGATGCCCTCTTCCGCGGCGCTGAAGACCGGCGTGGCGTAGAGCGCCATCCAGTCGGCGATGACGACCTTCTTCGAAAGGCCGACGACGAAGTAGGTAATACCCAGTGCAAAGTTGCGATGATCGAAACGGGTCAGGGAAGGTGCCGCGAATTGCGGCAGGATCTCGCGATACAGGATGATCGGGCCGGCGATGAGATGCGGGAAGAACGACACGCAGGCGCTGTAGTCGAGAAAGCTGCGCAGCCGTATTTCTCCGCGCGCCGTATCGACGAGATAGGCGATCTGCTGGAAGGTATAGAACGAGATGCCGAGCGGCAGCACGATCGACGTCAGCGTGATGTCAGCTCCGGTGGCCGCGTTCACATTGTCTACGAAGAAGTTCGCGTACTTGAAGAAGCCCAGCATCGCCAGCTCTTCGCCGACCGCAACGGCGAGGACGAGCCATCGGCGCGGATCCTGCCGTTCCGCGAGGCGTCCAAGCCATATGCCGGCGGCGAAGTTGAAGCCGATGCTGAAGAGCAGCAGGACGAGGTAGATCGGCTTCCAGTACGCGTAAAAGAACAGGGAGCAGGCCACCAGCCACAGCACGGACGCCCGCGAAATGCCCGTCCGGCCGAGGGCATAAAATCCGAGGACGGCGGCCGGCAGGAACGCGAGGATGAAGCTGTAAGAGTTGAACAGCATCCTCGTTACCGAGAAATCGGGTGGCGGTCTGTGCGAACCACGATAGGCCCGGCGATAGGCGACGGGTATGTCTCCCTCGCAGCGGATCGCCCTCAGTGGGGGTAGATGGCGTCAAAAGCGCGGACGCTCGCAACGCGCGGCGCAACTCCAGATGATTTGTCAAACGACGCTGCTACTGTAGACTTCGCAGCGCGCTGCGGATTTTTGCGCTCTGGGGGGCCAATCGCATGGAAGGTTCGCTGATCTTCGTCGCCGTGCTGGTAGCACTCGGCGTGTTCGTGCTGTGGGCCGGGGTCAAGACCGTGCCGCAGGGCTATCAATGGACGATCGAACGGTTCGGCCGCTTCCGCACGACGCTCAAGCCCGGCCTCAACCTGATCATCCCCTTCATCGATCGCATCGGCCACAAGATCAACGTCCAGGAATCGGTCCTCGACATTCCGTCGCAGACCGTGATCACCCGCGACAACGCGACCGTCACGGTCGACGGCGTCGTCTTCTTCCAGGTTTTCGTCGCCGAGCAGGCCGCCTATCAGGTCGCGGACCTGCAGCATTCGATCATCAACCTGAGCCTGACCAACATCCGCACCGCGATCGGCGCCATGGACCTCGACGAGGTGCTGTCCAAGCGCGACGAGATCAACACGAGACTGCTGGGGGTGCTCGACAACGCGACCCAGCCCTGGGGCACGAAGATCACGCGCGTGGAACTCAAGGACGTACGCCCGCCCGAGGACGTCGTCGCCTCCATGGCCAAGCAGCTCAATGCCGACCGCGAGAAGCGCGCACGCGTGCTGGAGGCCGAAGGCGTCCGACAGGCGCAGGTCCTCAAGGCCGAGGGCCAGAAGCAGGCGGAGATTCTCGCCGCGGAAGGCCGCCTGGAAGCAGCCAAGCGCGACGCCGAAGCACGCGAGCGCATGGCCGAGGCGGAGGCACGCGCCACCCGGATGGTGTCCGAGGCCGTCACCTCGGGGAACGTCCAAGCACTCAACTACTTCGTTGCGCAGAAATATGTCGAGGCGCTCAACGCGATCGGCACATCGCCCAGCTCGAAGATGGTGATGGTGCCGCTCGACGCCGCCGGCATCACCGGCACGATCGCCGGCATCGGCGAGATCGTGCGCGAGGCGATGACCGCGACGGGCGCCAAGCAGGTGCAGGGCAAGGGTCCATGGTCCTCGACATAATCTGGATCTGGGGCATCGTCGGGCTTGCTCTGCTGGGCGCGGAGCTGGCGATACCGGGCATCTACCTGCTGTGGCTCGGCCTTGCCGCGCTGATCGTCTGCGTGGTCGCCGCGGTAGCGGACATCTCGCTGCAGGCCCAGCTCCTGCTGTTCGGCGCCAGCGCGTTCGCGACCTGTGCCGCCGGCTGGTTCTTCTATCGTGGCATGGTCAAACCGGTGCCGGGAATGAACGCCGACGACGTCAACGAAGGCGCGGCGCAGATGCTGGGCAGCATCGGCGAAGTGCTGGAAGCGGGCGTCCCCGGGCAGATCCGCGTCAAGGTCCGCGATTCCGTCTGGCTGGCCACCGGGCCCGATCTTCCGGCCGGGACACGGGTGCGGGTCACCGGGCAGACCGGGACGGTGCTGAAGATCGAAGCGGCGGAGCGGTAGGGACTAACCCTTCAAAAAAGCGGTCCCGCAGCGCAGGCCCGCGGGACACGCTCTGCTGCTGATCGGCTTGACGCCGATCAGGCGTCTACTCGGTCGTCTCGCGGACCTTGTCCTTGATGCCGCCGACCGTGTTCTGAATCTTGCCTTCGGCCTTGTCGGCCTTGCCTTCGCCCTCAAGCTTGGCGTCGCCGGTCACCTTGCCGACGCCTTCCTTGACGTTGCCCTTGATCTGCTTGCCGACGCCTGCGATGCGGTCCTTGTCGACCATCGTCATGCTCCTGTGTTGTCGGACTCCGTCGACACAGGAACAGGCGCACGCGCCGGACGGTTCCAGAGCGGAACCGTCCGCGATGCCGCGGGGTCACAGCTCAGGTCGAAACGATGCGCTTGGTGACGAGGACGGCGTCCTCGAGGAACTGCAGCCCGACCTTGTCGCGCTGCTGCCAGACGACGCGGGCGTGGAAGCCGCCGAAGCGGTCGATATACAGCGTCACGATGGTCCACACCGCGACCGGCTCGGGAAAACGTATCTGGGCACCGCCGGCGGAGATGTCGAGGACCGCGCAGGGATACTCGCGCGCGCCGTAGGAAAGCCGGCCCGAATAGATGACGCGGTCGCGCGCCTGGTCGCGACGGTCAGACCAATCATCGTGCTGCGGTTTCGGGTCGTTGAGAGGCAAGCGGTACCCCGTGTTTGGGCTTATTTTCCGCCTGCACTTGTTGCGAAATCATGAACGTACCGGGCGCCGTTCAACGCTTTGTTGCGGACGTCCGGAAACGGTTCGTTAACCGAAACGGTCAGCTTGCGCGGGCGAGGAACTTCCCGTTGACCCAGTTCGCGTTCTGGACGAACTGCAGGGCGAGCGTCTCGCCGCGCTGCCAGACGACCCGGCAGTGGAAGGCGCCGACGCTGTCGATGACGAGGGTGACGGTCGCCCAGGTGGCGATCGAGTGCGGCAGGCGAACCTGCGCGCCGCCCTGGGAGATGCTGGTGATGCTGCAGACGTACTCGGAAGTGCCGAAGAACAATCGGGCGGTCGACGTCCGCTGCTCAGTGCGTCGGAATGCGCGTGCGGTGTCGGTGTAGGCTTCGGCGGCGATCACGCTGTTGTTCCTTCCCCGTGGTCCTTCATAGAGTGCCGCGCAGTGCTTACAGAAGCGTGAACGCGCGGCGATCAAGACGAGCTTTTCTCGCAGTTTCCGGCGCAGTGTTGCCGCCGCGCTTGCAGGACTTGATGCAAGTTGGGAGCGCGGCCGCCGATCGCGCGAATTTATCGAAAATTGTCGCGAATTTTGCGGCGCGGGGACCGCCGGTTGCGCCCGTGGCGCAACATGCTCTAATGCTTGGCGGCAGGGGGTTGTCTCATGGCGGCAGCGCGAAGGCTCGTTATCGGCATCAGTGGCGCATCGGGCGTCGTCTACGGCGTGCGCATGCTGGAGGCGCTGCGCGGCAGCGGCATTGAGACGCATCTGGTCATGACCCGGTCGGCGGAGATGACCCTGGCGTACGAGACGAAGCTGAAGGTCGCCGACGTCCACAAGCTCGCCGACCAGGTCCATCCGATCGCGGATGTCGGCGCGTCGATCTCGTCCGGCTCGTTCCGCACCTTGGGCATGGTGGTGGCACCCTGCTCCATCCGCTCCCTGTCCGAGATCGCCTATGGGACCACGTCGAACCTGCTGTCGCGCGCCGCGGATGTGGTGCTCAAGGAGCGCCGCCGCCTGGTGCTGATGGTGCGCGAGGCCCCCCTGCACACGGGCCACCTCCGGGCCATGACCCAGGCCTCGGAGATGGGCGCCATCATCCTGCCGCCGGTGCCGGCCTTCTATTCCCTGCCCGCCAGCGTCGACGACATCATCAACCACACGGTCGGCCGCGTCCTCGACCTGTTCGACATCGAGACCGACCTGGTGAAGCGCTGGGGCGAGGCACCGGACGGCGAGAAGCCGAAGCGCGGCCACAAGGGGCGCACGACGGCCTAATCCGATGCGCCGTTCCAGAAGCGGCGCATCGACAGGTAGGTAAAGGACGTCGTCCAGCCGATCAGCATCAGGCCGCCGAGCGTCTCGAGACCCACCATCACGCGGGTGGCACCGACCGGGTGGACGTCGCCCACGCCGAGCGACGTATAGGTTTCCATGGAGAAGTACAGATAGTCGGCCGCACCGGGGCTGGCGGCGCCGACGAACGTGCCGAGGCGCAGCAGGTCGTCGGCCATGTAGTAGCCCACGGCGAAGACGATCATCTCCGCGATATGCGCGAGCATCGCGACCGCCACGACCAGCAGCACGAAACGCCGGTCCTTGTCGCGGCTGAGCCCGAACCGGCCGGACATGAAGCGGAACGCCTCGTAATGGATGAAGACGCACAGGACGAGCAGCAGGAAGCTGAGCGCGGCAGCCTTCACGAACGCCATGGATGCCCTCGTCGGGATGGCATTGCCCCCGGATCAGGCTAGCCAGCCAGTGGGGCAAAAAAAGGGATGACGAAGGCCACGGGCCTTCCGAGAATACGGGCCGGAGCGCACGCGACGCGCCGGGGGACGCTGGGGAGCAACGCATGGCCGGAAACCGCCTTCATGACCTTGCCCTGATCATCGACGACCTCGATGCGATGGGCCGCCTGGTGCGCGTCCGGTCGGAGGTCGATTCGGTGCACGACCTCGCCGGGATCGCCGCCGAATTCGAGGGCGGCCCGCGCGCCCTGCTGTTCGAGAAGGTGAAGGGCCATACGGCGCCGGTCTTCACCGGCCTTTACTGGTCGCGCGAGCTGCTGGCCGATCTGCTCGGCAAGCCGGAGCGCGGCCTGCCGCAATACGTCTCGCAGTGCATCCGCAACTGGCAGAGCCGCCCGGTCGACCCGGTCGTCGCCAAGGACGGGCCGGTACGCGAGGTGACCGAGCAGTCGGTCGACCTGCGCAAGCTGCCCGCTCCCGTGCATGCGGAGAAAGACGGCGGCCCCTATTTCGACGCCGCCGTCGTGGTGGCGCGCGACCCCGAGAACGGCATTCGCAACGCCTCGATCCAGCGCTTCATGGTGTGGGACGAGAAGACGCTGCACGTCAACATCGACGCCGGCCGGCATCTGGAGCTGTACCTCGACAAGGCGAAGAAGAAGGGCACGACCCTGCCCTTCACCCTCAATGTGGGCGTCGGTCCCGGCCTGCACTTCGCGGCGGCGACGCCCGCCGAAGCCGCCCCCGCCGACACCGATGAGCTCGGCATCGCCTCGGAGTTCCACGGCGCGCCGCTCGAACTGGTGCCGGGCGACACCTCGGATGTCGAACTGGTGGCGCACGCCATGTATGCGCTCGAATGCGAGATGATCCCGGGCGAGCTGGGCGAGGAAGGACCGTTCGCCGAGGTCACCGGCTACTACGCGAAGCGCGAGCCGCGCCCCGTCGTCCATGTGCGCAAGATCCACCGCCGGCGCAATCCGGTGTTCCAGACCATCCTGTCGGGCAAGGAAGTGTGGAATTCGGTCGGCCTGCTCGGCGAGGCCAACGTGCTGGCGCTGGTCAGCAAGCAGGTGCCCGGCGTGAAGGACGTCTACTTCACCCATGGCGGCGGCGGCTTCTATCACGCGGTGGTCAGCATCGCGCAGAAGCGCGCCGGCTGGTCGAAGCAGGCGCTGCTGGCGACGTTCGCGGCCTTCCCGCCGCTGAAGATGGCCACGGTGGTCGACGACGATGTCGACATCCGCAACGCCTCCGACGTCGAATGGGCGATGGCGACGCGGCTCGACCCGCGCACCGGCATCATGGTCATCGACAACATCTTCGGCCACGGCCTCAACCCGAGCTTCCCGAACTATCTCGGCGCCAAGGTCGGCTTCGATTGCTGCCAGCCTGTCCCGCGCCGCTACGAGTACGAGCGCGCGCTGTACAAGAAGGTGCCGCTGGCCGGCCTCGACATCGTGGTGCCGGAGATCAGACGGGCGGCGACGCCTGCGTCAGGGAAACCCAAGGGGCGGAAGAAGGACCTGGCGGGCGGCGGCCAGGCGATGTAGATGCGCAAACGGCTTCGGATCGCATGCCTCGTGGCGCTACTCGCATTTGGCAGTAGCGCAGCACCCGCGGCCACCGTCGAAGACCTCTACCGGGGCCAGACCATCGTCACCGGCCAGACGGAGAAGAACCGCGGCCCCGGCTTCGCGGACTGCCTGACGGACGTCCTGGTCAAGGTCTCCGGCGACCCGCGCCTGATCGGCGACCCGCGCGTGGCGGCGATGGCGGCGCAGGCCGGCACGTTCGTGCGCACGTTCAACTATCGCGACCGCATGGAAGGCCTCCCCCTCCATGACGAGCAGGGCACACGCGATCGGCCCTATTACCTCACCGTCGATTTCGAACAGGCGAAGGTCGACGAGGCGCTGCGCACCCTGGGGCGCCAGCCATGGTCCGCGTCGCGGCCGCGCGTCGTCGTGTTCCTCGGCGTGCGCAACGCGGCCGCGACGTATGTGCTGTCCGACGACGGCCCGCAGGGGCCCGGCCAACGCGACTCGTTCCAGGCCGCGTCCTGGAAGATGGGCGTGCCGATGGCACTGCCATCCCAGGCGACCCTCGCCAAGGACGGCCTGACCTTCGAGTCGCTGCGCACGGCCGATCCGCAAAGCCTGGATGCGTTCGCGCGGCTGACCGGCGGCGACGTCGCCCTGGTCGGCAACATGGTGTTCAGCGACGAGGCGCATGGCTGGATCGCGGACTGGCGTCTCGGCTGGCAGGGCAGGACCTGGCGCTGGCAGGTCCGCGGCGTCAATTTCGACGAGGCCTTCCGCAACGCCATGCGCGGCACCGCGCAGATCCTGTCGGGTCACGGTGGGCCGGGCTGAGGCCGACTGAATTATCGTAAAATTCTCAGGACCGCGGCCCACCCGCCCGGGCGAGACGTCAATTTTCGATTACCGCAACCCTGGATTTGTACGTTGACCCGGCGCCGTTCCGGCCCCGACAATGATTCGGGGGACGCATATGGCACGCGAGCAGGAGTCCTTTGAGGCGGCAGCGCCCGTCGGCAAGACCTATCGCACCCCGCTTGGCCTCGACGTGCGGCTGAGCGGCGAGCGCTATCTCGCCCGGGAATGGACCGCGCACCGGCGCGAGCTCTACCTGCTGCGCCCCGACGTGGAGCGCCCCGTTTCGGTCGACCGGGTCGTGTGGCCCTCCGCCTTCCTGTTCCCCGGCGACTGGGCCAATCCGGAGCGGGCGGAGCCCGCCGCCACGCCCCGGTTCGGATTCGCCGAAGTGACGACGCGGCTATGGCGCGACCGCGGCCGCATGGACACCGCCCTGCGCGAGCATTTCGGCGACGCTACCCCCGGCCCGCTGATGCGGATCGACCTTCTCACCGACGGCTCCGACAAGGCGGGCGATGCCTGGAAGTTCCTGAACCTCGTGCCGGAGCCCCTCCTCGATGGGTCCGACCAGTGGCCGCTGGCCGGCTATGACGTCGCCGATCCCACGCTCCGCAGCGGCCTGATGAATTGCGGCTACTCGCAGCCCGAGCGCCAGGCGCTGCGCCCCCTCTGGGCGCGCCGGGTCAACAGCCATGGGTTGTTCACATCCCTCGCCGATGCCTTCGCCGTCCGCGCCGTCACCGCCGCGCGGGCCCCGGAGCATGGGCCGTTTTTCGTTTTCGCGATCGCCATTCGCGGCGGGGCTTGAAACCTTTTTGCGAGCGCCACGTTTCACAATCATTCCTTGCGTCGTCCACAATCTTGCCAAGCTTGAGGACTACGCAAGGCAACGTCTTAAATCGGGGGTTTCCATGCGTTTGCGGTTTCTTGCGTTGGTCCTGCCTGCCCTTGCGCTGGCGGCGTGCGACACGACATCGAGCGATACCGGCTCGGCGGCCGGCACCGGCAGCTCGAGCGGCCTGCCACCAGGCGGCGTCTCCTCGACCGGCGTCGGGAGCAACACCGCGCGCGGGCCGATCACCGGCGACCAGTTGGCCGAGATGCTGCGGCGCCAGGGGGTCAGCGACCGCGTCTTCTTCCAGACCGACAGTTCGAGCCTGACCCAGGAAGGCCGCAACACGGTCGACGGCTGGGCGCGCCTGATGCGCGAGAATCCGTCGCTGACCGCCGCCGTCGAGGGCCATGCCGACGAGCGCGGCACGCGCGAGTACAACCTCGCCCTCGGCGAGCGCCGCGCCACCGCGGCGCGCGCCTATCTCGTCTCGCTCGGCATCCCGCAGCAGCGCGTCACCGCCGTCAGCTACGGCAAGGAGCGCCCGGCCGTGGTCGGTTCCAATGAGTCCGCCTGGGCCCAGAACCGCCGCGCCGTCCTGGTACCGAACCAGTAAATCAGTGCGACGCAAGCCCTCTCCCCTCGCGGGAGAGGGTTTTCTGCAGCCGCAATTGCAGAATTAACCGCTGAGGACGCGGAGAAGCGCAGAGGACGCAGAGTGAGGACTGTGCGGCGCAAAGCGCCGCAATTCATCCCTCCGCGACCTCCGCGTTCGACTCTGCGATCTCCGCGTTAACTTCCCGAATCGTCCTCACTCCGCCGCGACGCCGACCGACGGCAGGCCGGCGAGCGCCATCGCCAGCTCCTTCTCGTCGTAGTCGATGTCCTTCAGCTTGCCGGCGAAGTAGTCCATGTAGGCCTGCATGTCGAAATGGCCGTGGCCGGACAGGTTGAAGAGGATGACTTCCTTCTTCCCCTCGCGCTTGCAGCGCAGCGCCTCGTCGATCGCCGATTTGACGGCATGGTTCGCCTCGGGCGCGGGCACGATGCCCTCGTGCCGCGCGAAATTGACGCCCGCCTCGAAGCACGCGGTCTGGTGATAGGCCACCGCCTCGATCAGGCCCAGATCCATGACGTGGCTGATCATCGGCGCCATGCCGTGATAGCGCAGCCCGCCGGCATGGAAGCCCGGCGGCACGAAGGTCGAGCCGAGCGTGTGCATCTTCACCAGCGGCGTCAGATGCGCGGTGTCGCCGAAATCGTAGGCGTACCTGCCCTTGGTCAGCGTCGGGCACGCCGCCGGCTCCACCGCGATGACGCGCACCTTCTTGCCGCCGCGGAGCTGCCGGCCGATGAACGGGAAGGCGATGCCGGCGAAATTGCTGCCGCCGCCGGTGCAGCCGATCACCACGTCGGGATAGTCCCCGGCCATCTCCATCTGCTTGATTGCCTCTTCGCCCAGGATGGTCTGGTGCATCAGCACGTGGTTGAGCACGGAGCCCAGCGCGTACTTCGTGTCGTCGCGCTTGGCCGCCATCTCGACCGCCTCGGAGATGGCGATGCCGAGGCTGCCGGTCGAATTGGGATTCTGCTTGAGGATCGCGCGGCCCGACTCCGTCTCGTCCGACGGGCTGGCGACGCAGCGCGCGCCATAGGTTTCCATCAGCGCCCGCCGGTACGGCTTCTGCTGATAGCTGACCTTCACCATGTAGACGTCGACTTCGATGCCGAACAGCGAGCCGGCGAAGGCGAGCGACGAGCCCCACTGCCCCGCCCCCGTCTCCGTCGTGATGCGCTTCACGCCCTCCTGCCTGTTGTAGAAGGCCTGCGGCACCGCGGTGTTGGGCTTGTGGCTGCCCGAGGGCGAGACACCCTCGTACTTGTAGTAGATGCGTGCGGGGGTATCGAGCGCCTTCTCCAGCCGCCGCGCGCGATAGAGCGGTGACGGGCGCCACTGGCGATAGATCTCCCGCACCGGCTCCGGGATGTCGATCTCGCGCTCGGTGGAGACCTCCTGCTTGATGATCTCCATGGGGAACAGCGGCGCGAGGTCGGCCGGCCCGATCGGCTGCTTGGTGCCGGGATGGAGGACGGGCGGCAGCGGCTTGGGCAGATCGGCCGCGAGGTTGTACCAGACCCGCGGCATCTCCTTCTCATCGAGCACATACTTGACGGTATCGGACATCGCCCTCTCTCCCCGATTTCTCATGGATTTGCCGGCATCTAATCAGACCGGACCGGCCGTGACAATGCGGCTCGATTGGCCCGGTACAGGCCGCCGCCCCGGCCATTCACGCGGCCGAATACAGCGAAACGGCAATTAGCCGCCGTCGACCCTGCGACTAGCTATTTCAGGACCGTATTGCGGCCTGCCCTTCTCTCTTGTCCGGGAGACTGGCCATGAGCATCCAACGACTGCCGGTTCTGAGCGCGGCAGCGCTTGCGCTTTTCGCAATGCCGAGCCTCGCCGGTCCCTGCCTGCACGAGATCGACCGGATGCAAGCCCAGGTGGACGCCAGGATCGGCACGGCGGCCGGGGCGGGGCCGTCCGCGCCGCAGAGCCGCGACGCCGGCCTGCACCATCAGCCGACACCGCAGTCGCTCGCGGCGGCCGAAGGCAAGCTCGGCGAAGGCTCGCAAATGGAGGCCGCGGTCGCGGCGCTCGCCCGCGCGCGGGAAGCGGACCGCGCCGACGACAAGAACGCTTGCGAGCGCGCCCTTGCAGAGGCGCAACGCGCGATCGGTCGCTAGGAATTGTCCGCACGCTCGAAGCTTCAACAAAGTCCGTAGTTTTGATCGCGTTCGTCTTCTAGGGCGGTTCAGGACACGAAATACAGCGTTGCGCCTATTCAACGGGCTTCACCCCCGCCGCTAGCATTGATCGCTATACGGAAGCGTCGCATCGCGCGATCGCTCCGCGCATTACCGAAAGGACCGCGCATGTTTTCCCGCAGCATCGTCGCTGGCGTGCTTGTCGCTGTCCTGCTCAGCCTGACATTGGCGAGCTGCGGCCGGCAGAGGACCGCGATCCTGAACCGTAAGTAGCGGGACCGCGCCGTGACCGCCGAAGCCGAACGCCTGACCGCAGCCAGGGAGCATGATGCGCCGTGGCGGAAATGGGGCCCGTATTTGTCCGAGCGGCAATGGGGCACGGTGCGCGAGGACTACAGCGACTCGGGCAATGCCTGGGACTATTTCTCTCATGACCAGGCGCGGTCCCGCGCCTATCGCTGGGGCGAGGACGGCATCGCCGGACTCTCCGACGACCGGCAGCTCCTCTGCTTCGCGCTTGCCCTGTGGAACGGCCAGGACCCGATCCTGAAGGAACGCCTGTTCGGCCTCACCAACAGCGAGGGCAACCACGGCGAGGACGTGAAGGAATACTACTTCTACCTCGACTGCACGCCGACCCACTCGTACATGAAGTACCTGTACAAATACCCGCAGCGTGCGTTTCCCTACGTCGATCTCGTCCAAACCAGCCGCGGCCGCAGCCGCGAGGAGTTCGAATACGAGCTGCTCGACACCGGCGCCTTCGCGGACGACCGCTACTTCGACGTCTTCGTCGAATACGCCAAGGGCGACCCGGAAGACATTCTCATCCGCATCACGGCCCATAACCGCGGGCCCGAAGCGGCCGAACTCCACCTGCTGCCGACCCTGTGGTTCCGGAACACGTGGTCGTCCGATCCCGGCGGCGCGCGGCCGGTGCTGCGCGAAGCGCTGGCCGCAGGCGACTGGCGCATCGTCGCGGCGAGCCATCCGGCCCTCGGCTCCCGCCTGCTGGCATGCGAGGAAGGAGCGGAGCTTCTTTTCACGGACAACGAGACCAACAACGAGCGCCTGTTCAAGACCGCGAACAAGTCGCCCTACGTCAAGGACGCCTTCCACGACTACCTGATCCGCGGCAGGCTCGAAGCCATCAATCCTGCCCTTGCCGGCAGCAAGGCCGCGGCGCATCACGCGCTGCTGATCGAGGCCGGCCAGAGCCGCACTGTCTGTCTGCGCCTGTCGGACCAGCCATTCGACCGCGCCGCGCCACCGTTCGGGGACGGGTTCGCTGCGACGTTCGCGGCGCGCGAACGCGAGGCCGATGAGTTCTACCGGTCGATCACGCCGGCGGGCACGGATGCGGACCGCGCCAATGTGATGCGCCAGGCGCTCGCCGGCATGCTGTGGACGAAGCAGTACTACGAGTTCGACGCCGACCGCTGGCTGTCCGAGCACGGCGCGGGCCGGGCGGAGCGGATGCCGCGCGCCGTCCGCAACCGCGAATGGTTCCACATGGTCAACCACCATGTGATCTCGATGCCCGACAAGTGGGAGTACCCGTGGTATGCGGCCTGGGACCTCGCCTTCCACGCGATCGCGCTGTCGGCCGTCGACATCGACTTCGCCAAGCAGCAGATCGAGCTGATGCTGCAGGAGGTCTACCTGCATCCGAACGGCCAGGTGCCGGCCTACGAGTGGAATTTCGGCGACGTCAATCCGCCGGTGCTCGCCTGGGCGGCGATCTTCCTCTACCGCAGCGAACAGGCGCTGGGCCGCGAAGGCGACACGGAGTTCCTCAAGCGCACGTTCAACAAGCTGATGCTGAACTTCACCTGGTGGGTGAACCGCAAGGACCGGTCCGGGCGCAACGTGTTCGAGGGCGGCTTCCTCGGCCTCGACAACATCGGCATCTTCGACCGCAGCGCACCGCTGCCGACCGGCGGCTACCTGGAACAGGCCGACGGCACCGCCTGGATGGCCCTGTTCTGCCAGAACATGGCGGAGATCAGCCTCGAGCTTGCCGCGCGTGACTCCTCCTACCAGGACCTTAGCCTGAAATTCGCCGAGCACTTCCTGTGGATCGCCAACGGCATCAACCGGGTCGGCGACGAGGGCATGTGGGACGAGGAGGACGGCTTCTACTACGACGTCCTGCGCTGGCCGGACGGCCGCGCCACGCGCCTGAAAGTACGCTCGATGGTCGGCCTGCTGCCGCTCTGTGCGACGACGGTCATCGAATCCTGGCAGCGAGAGCGTATTCCGGAGATCACGGCGCGTTTCCAGGAGCGGCTGCGGCGCATGCCCGACCTGTTGAACACCGTGCATCCGGTCGGCCCGCAGGCGCGTGGCTACGCGGACCGCAGCCTCGCCGGCCTCGTGACGCCGGACCGGCTGCGGCGCATCCTCACGCGGATGCTCGACGAGAACGAGTTCCTGAGCCCTTACGGCATCCGCGCGCTGTCGCGCTACCATGCCGCCCATCCCTACACGTTCCAGGTCGGCGGTCAGGAGTTCCGCGTCGACTACCTGCCCGCCGAGTCGAACAACGCGATGTTCGGCGGCAATTCGAACTGGCGCGGGCCGGTGTGGTTCCCGGTCAACATCCTGATCATCCGCGCGCTGATCCAGCTCTACCTGTACTACGGCGACAACTTCCGCATCGAATGCCCGACCGGCTCCGGCCGCATGATGAACCTGTTCGAGGTGAGCCGCGATATCGCCGACCGCCTGACCGGCATCTTCCTGCGCGACGAGCGCGGCCGCCGGCCCGTCTACGGCGGAACGGCGAAGTTCCAGAACGATCCGCACTGGCGCAACCACATCCTCTTCTACGAATACTTCCACGGCGACAACGGCGCGGGCCTCGGCGCCAGCCACCAGACCGGCTGGACCGGCTTGGTTGGACGGCTGATCCAGCTCTACGGCACGCTGGACATGAAGACGTTCCTCGAAACCGGCCGACGCGCGGCACCGAAGGAGCGCGCCGCGCGCGAGACGGAGCCCGCGTGACGTGGCGACCGCGCGCACCCGCGCCCTGCGGCGCCGGCGCCGGCGGATCATACGGGCTTGCGCTTCGGTCGCGCTGGGTGCGCTGGGTGTCGGCGTCTTCGCCGCATCCTGGCTGAACGGCGCGTCGTGGCTCCCCATGACCGCCCGCGCCCCCGTGCCGTCGGCACCGGCCGCGGCGCCCGCACCGCCCGGCATGGTCTGGATTCCCGCCGGCACATTCGTCATGGGCAGTTCTGACGCGCGCGATCCGGCAAACGAGCACCCCGCGCGCACGGTGCACGTCGACGGCTTCTGGATGGACGAGCACCATGTCACCAACGCCGCCTTCCGCGCCTTCGTTGCCGCGACGGGCTACATCACGACGGCCGAGCGGCCGCGGGACCCGGAGGCCTTGAAGACGCAGTCGCCGCCGGTCACGGTTCCACCCGGCGACAGCGCGCTCGCCCCCGGCTCGCTCGTGTTCACGCCGACCAAGCGGCGTGTGTCGATGGCCGACGAGACGCAATGGTGGCGCTGGACGGCCGGCGCCGACTGGTGGCACCCCGCGGGTCCCGGCAGCTCGCTGGCCGGCAAGGACGATCACCCGGTCGTGCACGTCTCCTTCGACGACGCGGTCGCCTATGCGCGATGGATCGGCAAGCGGCTGCCGACCGAGGCCGAATGGGAGTATGCCGCACGCGGCGGGCTCCACCGGCAGCGCTATGCCTGGGGCAACGAGTTCATGCCCGGCGGGCGGCACATGGCGAACACCTGGCAGGGCTGGTTTCCCGCGCTCGATTCCGCAGACGACGGCTTTGTCGGCACGGCGCCGGTCCGGTCGTTCCCGCCCAACGGCTACGGCCTCTACGACATGGCGGGCAATGCCTGGCAGTGGAGCAGCGACCGTTTCGAGGCGTCCGGCGACCGCATCGTGGTCAAGGGCGGCTCGTTTCTGTGCAGCCCGGTCTTCTGCGCCGGCTATCGCCCCAGCGCGCGGCAGCCATCCGATCCGCGATCGAGCGCTTCGCATCTCGGCTTCCGGCTGGTGAAGTCGCCGGACGGCGCCGGCCAGGGAATGCGGGCCGCCACGATTTTCGGCCGCCGAGAGGCACCATGAACGGGAAACGTTCGTCCCTGCTCGCCATCCTGATGCGAGGCGTGTTGTTCCTCGTGCCGATCGTGCTGATCATCGTTCTGGTGCGCGAGGCGATCAGGCTCGTCGTGAACGCGACGAAGCCTGTCGTCCAGCTCGTGCCGACCGAGGACGTGCTGGGCATTGCCGTGGTGGAAATCGCTGCGATCGTCCTGCTCGTGCTCGTCTGCTTCGTCGCCGGCCTGTTCGCGGGGACGCGGCTCGGCGCGATGCTCGGCGCCCGGCTCGAACGGCTGATCCTCCGACGCATTCCCGGCTTCACGCTGATCAAGAGCATGAGTCAGGGCCTTGTCGGGGAGCGCGACACCAGCGAGGTCAAGGTGGCGCTTGCCTGGATCGAGGAGTCATGGGTGCTCGCCTTCGTGATGGAGCGTCATGCCAACGGGCTCAACACCGTGTTCATACCCAGCGCCCCGACGCCGGCGGCGGGTTCCGTCTATTATCTTCCCGACGACCGCCTCAAGCTGCTCGACGTGCCGGTGCAGGCGGCCATGGGCTGCATCACGCGGCTCGGCATCGGCTCGCGCGAGCTGCTCGCCAAGGCATTGGCGGACACACGCGCCGTCAAGCCCTAGCAAGCAGGCCGCGCAGATGTGCCCCGCGCTTCTCTAGCCATAATTGCGATCGCCTCGCTTGTGCTCCTGTCGGCCGCGCACGAAGCGCGCGCGCAGGACATGGAGCCGCGCGCCTATTCGCCTGCCCCGATCGGCACAAACTTTCTGCTGGGGGGCGTCGCACGTTCGACCGGCAGCGTATCGACGGACCCATCGCTCCCCATCGCGAACGTCAGGGCTTCCGTCGACACCGGCCTGGTCGCCTATTCGCGGACTTTTGCCGTGGCCGGGCAAACGGCGAGTGCCGCTGTCCTGCTGCCGTATGTCTGGGGGCGTTTCACCGGCGACGTCCAGGAGCAGGCACGGGAGGTCTCGCGATCGGGCCTGGGCGACATCAGGCTGCGATTCGCCACCAACCTGCTTGGCGATCCGGCACTCACGCCCGAGGAATTCACGAAACGCGCGCCGGACACCACGCTCGGCACAAGCCTCACCGTCATCGCGCCAACCGGACAGTACGATTCCGCGCGTCTCGTCAACATCGGCACCAACCGATGGGCCTTCAAGCCCGAGGTCGGTATCTCCCAGCCGCTCGGAGACTGGTTTGCCGACGCTGCCGTGGGCGCCTGGCTCTATACCGACAACACCGATTTCTTCGGTGGCAACGTCCGCAGCCAGGACCCGCTTTGGAGTTTCCAGGCCCATGGCGGCTACAATTTCGCGCCTGGTCTGTGGCTGGCGGCGGATGTCACCTATTACACTGGCGGCAAGACCAGCCTGAACGGCGTCGGCAAGGACGACGCCCTGGCCAGCTCGCGCTATGGCCTCACGTTTTCTGTCCCGCTCGCGGAAGGGGTTTCGGTGAAGCTGGCCTGGTCCACCGGGCTGATCACGCGCGGCGGCGGCAATTTCGACACTATCGGTCTGACCTTTCAATACCGGTGGTTCGACCAATGACCAGCAAAGGCATCGACCCCGGCAATTCGCCTTTTATCCAGCCACTTTACAAGCGGGACCGTACAGGCTAAATGAACCGCACCATGCGTCCCGCGACCAAGCGCACGACCACGACGAAAAAAACCCTCACCGGGGTCGTGGAGGCACGCGCGCGCTGATCGAAGACGCATAGAAGCCACCAAGCCCCGCCGGATCCGGACGGGGCTTTTTCGTTTCAGGCGCCCGTCTCTCCGGCCCAAACCACGGAGAGAACAATGCAATCGAGTGTTCAAGACCTTGCCTCAAGCCGATCGCCGGCCGTCGCCGTCGTCGGCGCCACCGGCGCCGTCGGCGCCGAGTTCCTCGGCTGCCTGGAGCGGCGCCGCTTTCCGCTCTCCAGCCTCCGGCTGCTCGCCTCGTCCCGCTCGGCCGGCAAGCGGCTGACCTTCCGGGGCCGGGAGATCGAGATCGAAGCGCTGACCGAACGCAGCTTCGACGGCATCGACATCGCGCTCTTTTCCGCCGGCGCCGGCATCTCGCGCCAATACGCGCCGATCGCCGTCCGCGCCGGCGCCACGGTGGTCGACAACTCCTCCGCCTTCCGCATGGACGCCGACGTTCCGCTGGTCATCCCCGAGGTCAATGCCGGCGAGGTTGCGCGCCATCACGGCATCATCGCGAATCCCAACTGCGTCGTGATCGTCGCGATGACGCCGCTCTGGGCGCTGCACCGGGTCAACCCGATCCGCCGCATCGTCCTAGCGAGCTATCAGGCGGCCTCTGGCGGCGGTGCGGCGATGATGGAGGAGCTGCGCCAGTCCACGAAGGCCTATCTCGCCGATCGGCCCTTCGCGCCCAGGGTCCTGAAGCACGACTACGCCTTCAACCTGTTCAGCCATAACACCAAGGTCGACCTCGGGACGGGCTACAACGAGGAGGAGACCAAGGTCGTCCATGAGACGCGCAAGATCTTCGGAGCGCCCGAGCTGCGCATCTCGCCCACCTGCATCCGCGTGCCCGTGCTGCGCGCCCATGCCGCCGCGCTGACCGTCGAGTGCGAAAATCCGATCGCGCCGGAGGACGTGCGGGCGATCATGGGCAAGGCACCGGGCGTGCGCGTCGTCGACGATCGCATCGGGAATCACTTCCCGATGCCGAATGAGGCCTCCGGCCAGGACGACATCCTGGTCGGCCGCATCCGCCGCGACATCGGCGACCCCAGCGGGCGGACGGTGGCCCTCTTTGTCGCCGGCGACCAGCTTCTGAAGGGCGCGGCGCTCAACGCCGTGCAGATCGCCGAGCTCCTGCCGGCCGTGCAGGCCGCCGCGGAGCGGGCCGTCGCCTGAGATCGCCGCAAAAGAAAAGGGCGGGTCTCGCGACCCGCCCTTGCCTTTGCGCGGTGTGAACCCGCGTCAGTTCTTGTCGACGGACAGCCCGACGAAGCGCTGCTCGCCCTGGCGATCGACCATCACCAGCACGCCACGGCGGCCCTGCGACTTGGCTTCCTTGACCTTGTTGGCGACCTGCTGCGGGCTGGTCACCTGCTCCTGGTTGATCTCGACGATCACCTCGCCGGGGCGCAGGCCGCGCTCGGCGGCGGGCGAGCCGTCGTCGACCTTGGTGATCACCACGCCCTTGGTCTTCTCGGCGATCTCGAACTGGCTGCGCAGCTCCGGCGTGATCGGCGCCAGCGCCATGCCGAGCGTCTCCACGGCGCTCGCTCCGGGACCCGGCGTGCTCTGACGGTTGTTGCGCGGCGCGGCCGCGACCTGCTCGCCCTCCTCCAGCTCGCCGACCTTGACCTGGAGCTGGACCTCCTTGCCCTTGCGCCACACGGTGATCGGCACGGTCTTGTCGACCGGCGTCTCGGCGACGATACGCGGCAGGCGGCGCATCTCCGTCACGTCCTTGCCGTCGAACTTGGTGACGACATCGCCCGACTGGATCTTGGCCTTGTCGGCCGGCCCGTTCTCCGTCACGCGCGCGACGAGGGCGCCCTTCGGCTTGTCGAGGCCGAGGCTCTCGGCGATCTCGTCGGTCACGGTCTGGATGTTGACGCCGAGCCAGCCGCGCCGCGCCTTGCCGTACTGGCGAAGCTGGTCGATGACCGGCTTGGCCAGCGCCGACGGAATCGCGAAGCCGATGCCGACGCTGCCGCCCGACGGCGAGTAGATGGCCGTGTTGATGCCGACGACGTCGCCGGCGAGGTTGAACATCGGGCCGCCCGAATTGCCGCGGTTGATCGAAGCGTCGGTCTGGATGAAGTCGTCATACGGACCGGCGTTGATGTCGCGCTGGCGCGCCGAGATGATGCCGGTGGTGACCGAGCCGCCGAGGCCGAACGGATTGCCGATGGCGATCACCCAGTCGCCGACCCGCGCCACGTCGGAGTTGCCGAACTTCACGAATGGCAGCGGCTTGCTCGATTCGACCTTCAGCACGGCGAGGTCGGTCTTCGAATCCTTGCCGATGACCTTCGCCGCCAGCACCTGGTTGTCATGGAGCGTGACCTTGACCTCGTCCGCCTCGGCGATGACGTGGTTGTTGGTGACGATGAAGCCGCTCGGATCGACGATGAAGCCCGAGCCCAGCGACTGCGCGCGCCGCGGCGTCGGTGCGTCGGGGCGCTGCTGGCGATCGAAGAAGTCGCGGAAGAACTCCTCGAACGGCGAGCCGGGCGGGAACTGCGGTACCTCGGGACCACGGCGGCGCTGGTCGCCGGGCGCGCCCGGCTGGCTGCGCTCCGTCTTCACCGTCTGCGTGGTCGAGATGTTCACGACCGCAGGCAGCAGCCGCTCCGCCAGATCGGCGAAGCTCGGCATCGGCGGCGCCGGCATATTGGTGCCGACCGGCCGCTGTTGCTGGGCGAGCGCGGTACCGGCCGCCGTCAGCACGACGACGGATGCGACAAGCCCGCTTCGAACCAGACCGTGGGCCTTCATCCAACGGTCGGCAATACGTGCGATCACTTGCGATCTCCTCGGTCTTTCAATGCATTATGCCCAATATCCGGGCGGGCCATGCCGCTTGAATGCTAGTCCTGCACGACGAATTCGTCCACATTTGGGCAAATCCCCATGTGCGCAGGCGCGCGGCGCTTTCAAGCGCAACGCGTCGTCGGCTGCAATGTTTCCGTCCGCCCGCCGGTCCCGCGGCTAGCGGGCCGGAGCGGGCGGCCGTGCGGCCGGCGTCCCTGACGACGACGGCGGCAAACCCTGCATGTCGCGGAAGAACCGGAAGAAGTCGGCTTCCGGCGTCATCACCAGCGTGGTTCCGTCGGTCATCGACGTGCGGTAGGCCTGCAGCGAGCGGTAGAAGGAATAGAACTGCGGGTCCTGGTTGAACGCCTCGGCGAAGATGCGCGTCGCATCGCCGTCGCCCTGGCCGCGCAGCACCTGCGCCTGTCGCTGCGCCTCCGCGATCAGCACGGTGCGGTCACGCTCGGCTTCGGCGCGAATGCGCTGCGAGGCTTCCGCGCCCTGCGCGCGCTCCTGCCGCGCCTCGCGTTCGCGCTCGGTCTGCATGCGCGCATAGATCGCCGGGCTGTTGTCGGGGTGCAGGTCGGCGCGCATGATGCGCACGTCGTCCACCTCGACGCCGAACGGCTTTGCTTCCCGCACGACGACGTCGCTCATCTGACGCATCAGCTCGCCGCGGCGGTTCGACAGCACGGCGGAGAACGGCACCTGGCCGAGCACGTTGCGCAGCGAGGCGTTGACGATGGCGCTGAGGCGCGCGCGCATGTTCTGCTCGGTACCGACGGTCTGGTAGAACAGCAGCGGATCGACGATGCGGTAACGCGCGAAGGCGTCGACCACCATGCGCCGCTGGTCGAGCATGATCACTTCCTGAGCGTCCGCATCGAAGTCGAGCAGGCGCTTGTCGAAATAGATCACGTTCTCCATGAACGGCCGCTTCAGGTGCAGGCCCGATTCCTTGATTACGCGGCGCGGCTCGCCGAACTGCAGGACGATCGCCTGCTGCGCCTGGTGCACCGTGAAGAACATATTGAAGGCGACCAGGACGATGACGCCGGCGACGATCGCCAGCGCGGTCAGGACGGTACGGATGGACATCAGCGTGCTCCCTGGGTCTGCTGCCCCGCGGCCGGCGGCTGGGCCGGCGCGGGCGGTCGCGCGCCACGCTGCAGTTCGTTGAGCGGCAGGAACGGCACCACGCCCTGGCCGCCGGCCAGCGCCTGGTCGATGACGATCTTGTTCACGCCGCGCAGAATCTGCTCCATCGTCTCGAGGTAGAGCCGCTGCTTGGTGACGTCTTCGGCCTGCCGGTAGGCCGTGTAGACCGACACGAAGCGGGCTGCCTCACCTTGGGCCTGCGCGATCACCTGCTGACGGTAGGCTTCCGCCTCCTGGATCAGGCGCTGCGCTTCACCGCGTGCGCGCGGCACGATGTCGTTGCGGTAGGCCTCCGCCTCGTTGCGCGCACGCTCGCGATCGGCCTGGGCGCGCTGCACGTCGCGGAACGCGTCGATGACCTGCTGCGGCGGCTCGACGCCGCGGAGCTGGAGCTGCGTCACCAGGACGCCCGCGCCGTAGTCGTCGAGAATCGCCTGCAGGAGCCGCTGCGCGTTCTGCTCGATCTGCGGACGCCCCTCGGCGAGCGCGAACTGCGCCTGCATGTTGCCGACCACCTCGCGCATCGCGCTCTCGGCGGCCGCCTTCACCGTCGGCTCCGGCGAGGCAATGTTGAACAGGAACTGGCCGGCATCCTTGATCTGCCAGAACACGGTGTACTGGATGTCGAGGATGTTCTCGTCGCCGGTGAGCATCAGGCCTTCTTCGGGCACCGAGCGGCTGCGACCGCCGCGCGTGTCGACGGCGCCGCGGAAGCCGACGTCAAGGCTGTTGACCCGCGTGACCTTCGGCTTGATGACGTTGCCGAAGGGCGGCGGCGCCCAGAGATGCAGCCCGGGCCCGGTCGTGTTGACCCATTTGCCGAACAGCAGTTCGACGCCCTGCTCGTCCGGCTGGACGCGGTAGACGCCGCCGATCAGGGCCCATGCCACCAGGAACAGTAGCCCAAGGATGATGAGGCCCTTGCCGGAGCCGAAGCCGCCCGGCATCACGCGCCGCATGCGCTCCTGACTGCGCTTCAGGATCTCCTCGATGTTCGGCGGCTGCGGACCGCCGCCACCGCCGGACGGACGCCCCCACGGATTGGGCCCGCGGCCACCGCCGCCACTGCCACCACCGCCCCACGGACCTCCGCCACCGCCTCCCTGGCTCGACCACGGCATTTGCTCTGAAACCTCCTGTTCGGACAGCTGCTTGCGGTCCGTCGACCGACTTTCAAATTCGCGGGCCCGGCCTTATATCACTGCTGCTGCGGGGCGCGATAGCGGTTGCCCGCATCCTCTGTGATATTGGCCTAAAGCCAAGCAATTCAAGGACAACGCCCGTGCCCTCCGCCGCCCCGACCGAAGCCCAGGTGCTGGATACGCTGCGCCGGGTGCTGGATCCCGACCGCCGCCAGGACATCGTCACCCTCAATATGGTGAGCGGGCTGGTCGTGCGCGACGGCCATATCGGCTTTTCGATCGAGGTCGATCCCAAGCGCGGCCCGCATCTCGAACCGCTACGCAAGGCAGCCGAGAAGGCGGTCGAGGCGATGCCCGGCGTGCTGTCGGTCACCGCCGTGCTGACGGCGCAGAAATCCGCAGGCCCGGCGCCGGCACAGCCGCAGCGGGCGCCCGGGACCGGCCCCGCGGGCGGCCCCAACAGCCCTGGCGGCAAGCAGCTCGTGCCCGGCGTGAAGAACATCGTCGCCGTGGCCTCCGGCAAGGGCGGCGTCGGCAAGTCGACGACGGCGACGAACCTCGCCCTTGCCCTCGCAGCCAAGGGCCTCAAGATCGGCATCCTCGATGCCGACATTTACGGGCCCTCACAGCCGCGCATGATGGGAATCTCCGGCCGGCCGCATTCGCCCGACGGCAAGACGCTCACGCCAATGGAGAATTACGGCGTCAAGGTCATGTCGATGGGCTTTCTGGTACCTGAGGATACGCCTATGATCTGGCGTGGGCCGATGGTGATGGGCGCGCTCGAGCAGATGCTGCGCGACGTGGCGTGGGGCGAGCTCGACGTGCTCGTCGTCGACATGCCGCCGGGAACCGGTGATGCGCAGCTCACCATCTCGCAGCGCGTGCCGCTGGCCGGCGCCGTCATCGTCTCGACGCCGCAGGACATCGCCCTGCTCGACGCGCGCAAGGGCCTCAACATGTTCCGCAAGGTCGACGTGCCGGTGCTCGGCATCATCGAGAACATGAGCTACCACGTCTGCCGCAACTGCGGGCACCGCGAGGACATCTTCAGCCACGGCGGCGCACGCAAGGAGGCCGAGAAGCTCGGCATGGAGTTCCTCGGCGAGCTGCCGCTCGACATCGTCATCCGCGAGACCTCCGACGGCGGCCGCCCGATCACCGTCAGCGAGCCCGGCAATGAGCACGCACAGGCCTACCGCCGCATCGCCGACCGCATGTGGGAGAAGCTCTCCGGCGCCCAATCGCGCCAGGCGCCGAAAATCGTGATCCAGTAGATCGTCTACAGTCTCGCTCGCCGCCGCCTCAGCAAGAGTCCCGATATTCCGCGGCAGCAGGACCCGGATAGTGCCTTAAGGGCACATCCGGAGGTCCGTCATGGCGCATCGATGGCTTGCTTGGTTGGCGGTTGTGGTTCTGCTGGCGGCGCCGGCGACGGCCTGGGCGCAGGCGGCGGTCAGCGCGCAGGAGATGGAGCAGCGCTTCGCCCTGTTCGACACCGATCGCGACGGCAAGATCAGCCAGAACGAATTCGAGATCAACAAGGTCACGGCGCTGTTCGAGCACCGGGGACGGACGGCCTCGGGCACGATCGACCGCCAGATCCAGATCACGCGCGCCGAATCGCGGATGAACCAGGCCAGCTTCCAGGCCTTCGACATGAACGGCGACGGCATGCTGTCGGCCGCCGAGATCGTCGGCGCGCCGCAGCTTCAGTTCGAGGCGATCGACAAGAACGGCGACGGTTTCATCGACCGCCAGGAATTCGAGGCGCTGGTCAACGCGCTGTTCAACTGATTCACTTCTCCCGCTTGCGGGAGAGGGTTCAGGCAGGCGTCTGGCAAGCCGCCGCCGCGCTTCCTACATATCGTTGCACCCGCCGGGCGCATCGGCGCGATCCCCGTGCCTGCCGACCGGCGGCAGGAAGCAACGACCATGCCCCTCGACTTCGTCTATCTCGATTCCGAAACAGGCATCGGCGCTGACCACCGGCCGGTGCCCGATGCAGCACCCGCGCGCGACGACGAAATCCTCGACGCCTACTCGCAGGCGGTCAGCTCCGTCGCCGTCGACCTGTCGCCGTCCGCGGTCGCGATCCGCGTGCGCGGACGCAACGGCCAGGGCGGCGCCGGCTCCGGCGTTGTCATCGCGCCGGACGGGTACGTCGTCACCAACAGCCATGTCGTCCACGGCGCCGAGTCGATCGAGGCGACCGTGGCCGGGCGCGATGGCGTTTCGGCGACGCTGATCGGCACCGATCCGGACAACGATCTCGCCCTGGTCCGCCTCAACGGCAACGGCCTGACCGCCGCGACGCTCGGCGATTCCGACAGGCTGCGCGTCGGCCAGCTTGTCGTGGCGATCGGCAATCCGCTCGGCCTGGACGCGACGGTCACCGCGGGTGTCGTCAGCGCCCTGCGGCGCACCTTGCGCAGCCTGTCCGGCTCGCTGATCGAGGACGTGATCCAGACCGATGCGGCGCTGAACCCCGGCAATAGCGGCGGCGCGCTGGTCGATTCGCGCGGCCGCGTCGTCGGCATCAACACCGCCGTGGTCGCCGGCGCGCAAGGCCTGTGCTTCGCGGTGCCGATCAACACGGCGAAATGGGTGGTGCCGCTGCTGCTGCGCCACGGCCGTGTCGTGCGCGGCCGCATCGGCCTGTCCGGCGCCACCGCGACGCTTGGGCGCCGCGTCGTCGTGCATCATCAACTACCGGGCGACACGGCGGTGCGCGTGGTCGAGGTCATCGCGGGCGGCCCCGCCGCCGCGGCCGGGCTGATGTCGGGCGACCGCATCGTGACGCTCGACGGCCAGCCGATGCGCTCGGTCGACGACCTGCGCCGGGCGCTGGCGCGTGACGCGGTCGGACGCACGCTGGAGGTCGCCTTTCTGCGCGGCGTAGAACTCCACCGCACTTCGGTCAAACCGGTACCCGACCGAGGCGCCTAGAACCGCGCTCCTAGCGCGCCGAGAGAACGGCGGCTGCGCGCCGCGCCTGCAGGGGCTCGACGCGCGCGGCATGGATTTCCTCGGCCAGGGCGCGGACGACGCCGAGCGCAACACACAAGGCGCGGCTGTGGGCGCCGGCCAGCGCCGGCAGCTCCAGCGCCGCGGCGTCGGCGATGTGATCGAGTGCGCAGGCGGGGTCCATCAACGCCGGATCGGCGCCGGCGACGATGGCGTGCGCGGCGTCCTCGATTGTGGATGCTTCCGAGCGGACGTCCAGTGCGGCGACGCAGCGCTTCGTCACCGCCTTGAGCGACCTGCGCGCCGCCTTGTCAAAGGCGTGGAGGGCGCGCCGGTCCTCGGCGAGTGCGCGCGCCACGAACGACGCGGCCGGGGCACGCGACAGGATACGAATCGTCTTGATCGCCTTACGAAGCTTCATCAGCCGCGTCTTTGCCGCATCTGTGGAATTTTCGCCAGACCAATTCAACGCCGATTGGTGTCGAATGTTTCATTCCCCAGGACCTCGTCCCGACAGCAGCAATCGGCGGGTGGTGGCAGCTCATCGGCGAAGCGATCCTCCGGCCGCGGACTTCACCCCTCGGCGACATGATGCTTCGCCCCTCAAGGCGAAACGGGCACTCGGGACCGCTGGCCGATGCGATCATGGGACCTTGACCACGCCGGTATTTTCGCGTTGATTCTCCGGCGGAGCAGTACGCCCGCGCGGTCCCCGGACCCGCGGGCGTTTGCATTTCCACCCCCAACCCAAGCCGGAGATACCGATGGCCGAAACGCCAGCGTGCGCGCCCGTGCGCGCCAACATCGCCGATGTGATCGCTCCCATCATCGTCGGCGCAGAAACGTTGCGGAACGCCGCACCTGCGCGGCGCGACATGCTGCTCGGCACCGTGCTGCCGCGCGCCTCCCTCACCCTGCTCTACGGCGCACGCGGTGTCGGCAAGACCTTCCTCGCGCTCTCCATGGCGCTCGCGGTGGCGGGTGGCGGCACCGCGCTGCGCTGGCGCGCCGAGCGGCCTGCCCGCGTGCTCTATGTCGACGGCGAGATGCCGCGCGCGGCCCTGATCGAGCGACTGGGCGCGCTCGCGGCCGGCGCCGGCATCCTGCCGCACGCCGACAATCTGCGCCTGCTCGCCTCCGAGGGCGATGCCGAAACCCGGATCGATCTCGGCACGGCGGATGGTCGCGCGCGGATCGAGGCGGCCGCGCAGGACGTCGATCTGCTCGTGCTCGACAGTCTGTCCGTGCTGCTGCGAAGCCAAAACGCGGATTCGGGACGGACCTGGCTCGCCGTCGAGAGCTGGCTGCTCGCGCTCCGTCGGCGGGGCATTGCGGTTCTCGTCGTGCGCAACGGCAAGATGAGCCGCGACGGCTCGGACCTGTCGCGCCACGCCGATGTCGTCGACACCGCCATCGCGCTGCGCCGCCCGGAGGACTATGAGCCTTTCGAGGGTGCGCGCTTCGAGCTCCGTTTCACCAAGGGCCGGGGCCTGCTCGGGACGGAGGCGCAACCTTTCGAGGCGTGGCTTGGTTGCAAGGACGCGACCCTGCGCTGGTTCGTCAGCAGCCAGGACGACGCGCTGACGATCCGCGCGGCGGGGCTGTTCTTCGAAGGCTATTCGGTGCGCGAGGTCGCCCGCCGGCTGCGGATCTCCAAGTCGCGGGCCCACGAGCTCGGGCGGGCGGCAGCCTCACGGATGGACCGCGACGCTGCCGGACCGGACACTTCCCGGACAGAATCCGGACAGTACGGATTCGAATAATATATATCTAAATCATGTAGTTATACGACAAATCGTGCCTGTCCGCCGGGCGGAGCGCCGCCGCATGAAGCGGTGCTCGGCGCGCCGCGCCCGCTACCTGAACATCATCCTTGGCAGCCACGTCGCGATCTCCGGCACGGCCATCACCAGCAGCAGCATGCCGATGCCGAACAGCACGTAGGGCATCACCGCCCTGAACACCTGCCCCATCGTGATATGCGGCGGGGCGACCCCCTTCATCGTGAACAGCAGCAGGCCGAAGGGCGGCGTCAGCAGGCCGAGCTGCATGCAGATCAGGAACATCACGCCAAACCACAGCGGATCGATGTTGAGGATCTGCACCAGCGGCATGAAGAACGGCAGGGTGATCAGCATCATGCTGACCTGGTCGACGAAACAGCCGAGGAAGATCAGGATCAGCATCATGCCGCCCACCACCGTCATCGGCGACAGCCCCTGCCCCGCGACAAGGCTGACGAGGCCGTTGGCGCCGCCGGAGAAGCTGAGGATCTGTGCGAAGGTGGTGGCGCCGACGATGATGAACAGGATGGTGCCGGAGATCGCCGCCGTACCCATCAGCGCTGCCATCAGGCCGCGCCAGCTCAGCGCGCGATAGCATGCGGCCATCACCAATGTCGCGACGGCGCCGACGGCGGCCACCTCGGTCGGCGTCGCCCAGCCGGCCGCCATGGCGCCAACCACCACGGCGAAGATGGCGAAGAGCGGCAGGACATAGACGATCAGCGGCCGCCAGCGCGCCCATCCGGTAACGGGCTTGAAGTCGTCGTCCCTGGGCGCCAGGCCCGGCCGCAGCAGCGCCGACAGCACGATATAGGCGACGAAGACGATGCTCAGCAGCAGCCCGGGCACGATGCCGGCGATCAGAAGCTGCGAGATGGAAATGCCGGCGAGACTGCCGAGCAGCACGGTCAGCGCCGAGGGCGGGATCAGCATGTCGACGCCGCCGATCGCCATGATCGGCCCCATGGCCAGGCGGGGCTCGTAGCCGCGCCGCAGCATCTCCGGCAGCATCAGGCTGCCGAGCAGCGCCGTGGTCGCGATGGTGGATCCGGAGATGGCCGAGAAGATCGTGCCGGCGACGACCGCCACCACGGCGAGGCGGCCCGGCACGCGGCGGATCAATAGCTCGATCGCCTCGATCGCCTTCATGGCGACGCCGGTATGGAACAGGATCTCGCCCATCAGGACGAAGAACGGGATCGGCGTCAGCGAGAAATTGTTGACCGAGGCGACGGCGTTGCGGGCAAGCTGCATCAGCCCGGCGTCGCCGCCGAGGAATACGATCGCGCCGACGATGTTGACCGCGATGAAGGCGAAAGCGACCGGCACGCCGATCGCCATCAGCGCGCTGAGCACGCCGAACAGCAGCACGAGGGCGAGCTGCCAGCTCATGACGCCGCCCCGGTCGCGCGCCGCACCATCCGGCGCACGAACTCGACGGCCAGCAGCGCGCCGGCGAAGGGCAGCGGCGCGAACAGCCACCATTCCGGGAAGACCAGCGTCTTGATGATGAGGGCGCCGATGCCGCGCGAATCGGCGATGATCTTGAGGCCGTACCACAGCAGGCCGAGGCTGCAGACAAGTCCGACCAGGTCGGCCGCCTGGTCGAGCCAGCGCGCCGCGTGCGGCGGCAGCGACGTCACCAGGATCTCGACCCGGACATGCTGGTTGCGATACAGCAGCCACGGCGCCATCAGGAAGGTCGCGACCGGCATCGCGTACTCGGAGATCTCGACGATCCACGGCAAGGTGCCGAGCCCCACATTGCGCAGGGTTACGTCGAACGTCACCAGCAGCGCCACGATGCCCAGCAGCAGCGCCGAGACGACGCCGCAGGCCTGGATCAGCGCGCGGTAGAGGCGGTCGAGAGAGTTCATGCGGAGTGCCAAGCGCGCTATCGCGCGCCCCCTCACCCCAACCCTCTCCCGGTTGGGGAGAGGGAGTCGGAGCAACGCGCCGGTCCCCTCGCCCCAACGGGGAGAGGGAGGGGCCCATGGCCGACAGGCCATGGGAGGGTGAGGGGGTGCGCGAAGCGCACCAAGGAACGCTTCAACAAGCTTGTGCCCGACTCACTTGCTCAGCAGTTCCCTCAGCTTCGGGCCGTGCTCGGGGCTCTTGGAGGTGATGCCCTGCCAGCCGACGTCGTAGGCCTTCTTGACGTAGTCGGCGCCCGCAGCACCCTCGAACTTGATGACCTGGATGCCGGCGGCCTGCTGCTTGCGGATCTCCTCCTCGTTGAGCTTGAGGTAATCGCCCATCAGGCTCTCGACCCACACCGCCTGCTGGTTGAGGAAGGCCCGCTGTTTGTCGTCGAGCCGCTTCCAGGTGTTGAGATTGACGAGGATGCTGACCTCGGCGCTGTAGAAGCCGGGATCGACGCGGAATTTCGTCTTCTCCTGCCAGCCGAGATCGAAGATGCCGGAGATCGGCCAGCCATAGCCGTCGACCACGCCGCGCTCCAACGCCGTGTACACCTCGCCCGGTGCCGTCTGCACCACCGTGGCGCCCAGCGCCTGGAAGAAGTCGCGATAGACCGGCGTGATGCGCAGCTTGAGGCCGGTCAGGTCGGCCTTGTCGATCTTCTTGGTCAGGTACAGGTGGAACGGGCTGTTGTCGACGGCGCGGGCAAGGTACTGGACGTTCATCTTCTCGTTCCAGACCTTGTTGATGTAGTCGTACGCGCCGTTCTTGCGCTGGTCCTGAATCGAAATCGTGCTGAGCTTCAGCGCGTCCGATTCGGGCATGATGTTGGTGTAGAACGCGCCCGTGACGTTGGCGATGTCGACCACGCCGTTGCGCACCGCGTTGCCGACCTCGAAGGGTGGCATCGCCTTGGGCCCGCCGATGTAGTTGATCTGCACGATGCCCTTGCCTTCGTCGTTCACCTTCTTGACGAAGCGCTCGAAGTGCAGCGAGTTGACCGTGTTCTCCGCGAACGAGGTCACGCCGCGCAGCGTCACCTCCGCCGCCTGCCCTGCCGCCGGCATGAAGGCCAGCGCGGCGCCCAGCGCCACCGACTTCACGAACCGTATCGAGCCTGCCATCTGCGTTCTCCCCTGTTCATGTCGTTGATTTGTTGTTCATCTGCCCGCGGCCAGTCGCGCCGGCGGCCCGGTTTCCCGCGGCGCGCGGGCGATCTCCGCGAGCGTCCGGTCGAGCGTCTCGCCGCCCGGATCGGCCAGTGCCGCCTCGCGCGCGCCCCGGATGGCCGCGGCATCGGCGGACGGGCGGTCGACGAGGGCGGCGAAGATGCGATTGAAATTGTGCAGGCCGCGGCGATGCGTGTCGCCGTAGCCCTTCAGCAGCCGCGCGCAGCCGGCGATCTCGAGCGCCGCCGCCGTGTCGCGCCCGCCATGCCGCACGATCGCCTCGAGCCAGCGCTCGATCTGCGCCTGCTCATCGGCGAAACGGAAGGTGCGGCGGCGCCAAGGCTTGAGCCGCGCCATCGTCTTCAGCAGGACGAAGCCCGTGATCGTCGTGGTCTTGACGTGCAGGCCGACATTGAAGCGGTCGACCAGCTTATATCTCTGCGCGAAACCGAGCGCGCGCCGGCCGAGCGCGGCCGGCAGGACGGCGCAAAGCTCCTCGACACCCGGCTTGAGATACTCGACGACGGCGATCGGCTCCGCCTGTTTGGCGCCTGTTTCCTCGCGCACGCGCGCGAAGCGCTCGGGGCGAGTCTTGAGGTCGGCGACGCGGATCACGTCCTCGTAGCTCATCCACAGCGCCAGATGCCGCGCCGTCTCGTTGGTGAGCCTGTAGTCGCTGCCGGCGCCGTGCCGGTCGATGGCCACGACCGGCGCCAGCCGCTCGAGATAGGTGCGCGCATACGCGGAGTCCTGGTAGTCGGTCAGGCGCCGCACGCCCTCCTCGACGATCGCATGCGTCGCCGGCGGAAAGGTCTGCCGCACGATCTCGATAGGCTCGGTCGGGCGCGGCGCATCGGCGCGCGCCGGTGTCGCGGCAAGTTCGCCGCGGGCGCAGGCGAACCCGGCGGCAAAGCCGCGCAGCGAGGCATCGACGCCCTTGCCGGAACGGCGGATCGCCGCCTCGCAGGCATCGCGCCCGAACGGCAGCGCGCCAACGCTGGCGATCGCGCCGAACAGCACCGCGTTGATGACGCTGCCGGTCTGCTGCGCCAGTCGCGCGAAGTCGAACAGCACGGCCCATTTGGCCAGATCCTCGGCGGCGCGTGTGACCGCCGTGCTGTCGAAGCGGCCGTCGCCCATCGCTACCTTCTCGCTGACCGCATAGATGCGGTGCGTGGACGCGATCAGCTTCGTGCGTTCGGGGCTGACATAGCCGTTCTGCATCGCGCGGCCCGCCTCGATCAGTTCCGAGGCGACCATCACGTCGATGTTGCCGGGATTCGGTGTCAGGGCCAGCACGGGACGGCGGCCGTCGAGCGTGTCGGCGCGCGCCGGAAACATCTCGATGTAATAGGTCGTCGCCCCCGTGCGCTGCGCCACGCCGGGGATCGACGTGCTCTGCACCGGAAAGCCCTCGGCGGTCGCCGCGTCGACGATCCAGTCGGCGAGCACGCCGCCGCCCTCGCCGCCCAGCGCTGCGATCAGGATGGTGACCGGACGCTCCGGCAATCCGGTCATGCCGCTGCGGCCTCGCGCGGTCTGCTGAGACGGGCGATCACGCGCTGGCGTACATGGGCCAGCAGCCGGTCGAACCAGCCGGGGTTCTGGACGATGTCGGCCTTGTAGAAGGACGGGCACAGCACGGCCGCATGCGCCACCTCGCCGCACACGCCGCAGCCGACGCAGCCGTTGTTGACGTGCGCGACGGGGTCGACCTTGAGTGGATCGGCGCTTGGCTTCACCGTCAGCGACGGGCAGCCGGACAGCCGGATGCAGGAATGATCGCCGGTGCAGACGTCCTCGTCGACGCCGAAGCGCGTGCGCACCACGCGCTCGCCGGCCGCGAGCGCCTTGGCATTGAGCGGCCTGATGCGGCGCTGGCGCTCGAGCTGGCATTCGCCGTCGGCGACGATGACCTTGAGGCCGGGCTCCTTGGTCGTCATCGCCTCGCGCAGGGTGCGCACCATCGTGCCGATACTGTAGGTGCGGATCGTCCGCAGCCACTTGACGCCGACGCCCTTCAGCGCGGTTTCGATGCCCATGTCGACGCGCTCGTTATGCGCGTTGCGGCCCGAGGACGGGATGTTCTGCGTCCCCGTGGCCGACGTGTAGCCGTTCTTCATGATGACGAGGATGCTGTCGTTCTTGTTGAAGACGGCGCTGGAGATGCCGGTCGACAGTCCGTTATGCCAGAAGCCGCCATCGCCCATGATGCTGACGATGCGCTTGTTGAACGCCGGCGCGATGCCGGTCGAGCTGGCAAGGCCGAGCCCGTAGCCGAGCACGGTGTTGCCGATGTTGAACGGCGGCAGGGTCGAGAAGGTGTGGCAGCCGATATCGGCGCTGACATGCAGGTCGCCGACCTCCTTCTCGATGATCTTCATGGCGCTGAACACCGGCCGCTCCGGGCAGCCGACGCAGAAGCCGGGCGGACGCGTCGGCACCGGCGCGCCGAGCCGTTCGGCGGCGCGCTTCTTGGGCGCCGTGAGCTGCGCGAACGCAGCCGTCACGCCCGCGAGATCGAGGCCGCGCGGCACCGCGCCCTCGATGAACTTCGCGACGCCGGTCAGCACCACCTCGCCGGTGTACTCGCCGGCCATCGGCAGCACTGACTTGCCGACCACGGTCGTGTTGAGATCGGCCTTGCGCAGGATCGCGTGGATCGCCTCCTCGATGTAGTTGGGCTGGCCTTCCTCGACGACCAGCACCGCGCGCTTGCCGGCGCAGAAGGCGCTCACCTCGTCCGGGATCATCGGATAGGTGACGTTCATGACGTAGAGCGGCACCTGCGTCTCGCCGAACGCGTCGGCCAGGCCGAGCTGCTGCAGCGCGCGCACGACGGTGTTGTACATCCCGCCCTGCAGGATGATGCCGATGTCGTCATGGCGGCCGGCGAAGGTCTCGTTGAGCTTGTGCTCGCGGATGAACTTCACCGCGGCCGGCCAGCGCACCTCGACCTTGTGCTTCTCCTGCGCATAGGTCGACGGCGGCAGGCAGATGCGCCCGTAGTCGTAGCTCGGGTTCTCGATCACGTGGTTGCGCGAGAACTCCGGCGCCCTGTTGTCCTTGGTGCGAAAGCTGCCGTGCACGTGGCAGGCGCGGATGCGCAGCTCCAGCATCACCGGCGTATTGCTCGCCTCGGAGAGCTGGAATCCCTTCTCGACCATGTCGGTGATGGTCGGCAGGTTGGGGCGCGGGTCGAGCAGCCACATCTGCGACTTCATCGCGAAAGCGTGCGAGCGCTCCTGGATGATGCTCGCCCCTTCGCCGTAATCCTCGCCGATGATGATGAGCGCACCGCCGCGCACACCCGCCGAGGCGACGTTCGACAGCGCATCGGAGGCAACATTGGTGCCCACCGTCGACTTCCAGGTGACGGCACCGCGCAAGGGATAGTTGATCGAGGCGCCCAGCATGGCCGCAGCGCCGGCCTCATTGGCCGCAGGCTGGAAGTGAACGCCGAGCTCGTCGAGGATGTCGCGCGCGTCGGCCAGCACGTCGATCAGGTGGGAGACGGGCGCGCCCTGGTAACCGCCGATGTAGCTGACGCCCGATTGCAGCAGGGCCTTGGTGACGGCGAGGATGCCTTCGCCGTGAAACGTGCCGCCGGCGCCGAGCCGCAGCGCCTCGACCTCCTTCTTGAACGAGCGTTCCATCCGGCCTCCCGCGGAGCTGGTCGCGGCAACGGCCGATATCTTAGGCCTAAACGAATAGGCCGCAACGGCTCAATCTCAGCCGGGCTTGCGGGCGGTCTGGGTGATCAGGACGCCGGCCAGCACGATGGCGCCGCCGATCATGACGAAGGGATCCAGCGGCTCGGCGTAGAGCCAGGCGGCCATGACGGCGATCAGGGGCAGGCGCAGATAGTCGAAGGGGATCACGCGGGCGACCGGCGCCAGCCGGAACGCCGCGGTCAGGCATTGATGGGCCGTGAGGCCGGCGGCGGCCATCGTCACGATCAGCGGCACGTCGGCCATGAGGACGGGACGCCAGTCGAGCAGCGCCAGGGCAAGAGCGACGGGCGTCTGGGTCAGGCACATCCAGAACGGGATCGCGATCGAGGCGTCCGTCCGGGTCAATACGCGGGTGGCAAGATGCGCTGCGGCATAGAACATCGCCGCCACGATCACGATCAGGATCTCGGGCGAGGCGCTCTCCGGCGACGGGCGGACGACGACGAGCGTGCCCACGAGGCCCAGCACGAGGCCGATCTTCTGCGCGCGGGTCGTGTGCTCGCCGAGCACGAGGGCCGCCAGCAGCACGGCCCAGAGCGGAGTCGTGAACTCGACCGCGAACACCGTCGCCAGGGGCAGGACGGTCAGGGCGTAGATCCACGCGAGCTGGCCGACGACGTGGGCCAAGTTGCGGCCGAACTGCAGCTTCAGATTCCCGGTGCGCAGACGCCGCAGGCCCGCGACGCCGCCGAAGGCCGCCGCCGCCACGATCAGCGGCAGGCCCACGCCCGCGCGCATGAAGAGGAGCTGGTAGACGGATAGCGTGTCGGCGAGCTCGCGGATGCACAGCGCCATGACGGAGAAGGAGACGACGGCACCCATCACCCACGCGACGCCGCGCCACTGCGCGGCCGCGGTCAGCTCTGACGTGGTCTCCCCCGGCGGGTTCATTGAAGCGGTGCTTAGCGCACCCGGTCGAGAGTCACAAAGCTCATTGGCGGGGGGCCGCCATGCCGTATGCGCTCGGCTTCGCGCCACTGTCCCGGGTCCAGCGGCGGCAGGAACGTATCGCCCTCGACCTCGATGTCGAGCTCGGTCAGGTAGATCCGGTCGGCGACGGGCAGGACCAGTTCGAAGATCTGGGCGCCGCCGATCACCATCGCCTCCGACCCCAGCATCGACTCCTCGGCCAGCCGCAGCGCCTCGTCGATGCCGTAGGCGTTGACGACGCCACCGGCATGGAAAGCACGGTCGCGCGTGATCACGATGTTGAGCCGGTTGGGAAGCGGCTTGCCGATCGACTCATAGGTCTTGCGGCCCATGATCACCGCCTTGCCAGTGGTCAGCCGCTTGAAGTGTTTGAGGTCCTCCGGCGCATGCCATGGCAGCGCGTTATCGCGCCCGATGACCCGGTTGCGCGACATCGCGACGACAAGAGCGATCTTCATTTGCATCAGGTTCCTGCGGGATCAGCGGACCAGCTTGATCGGCACCGAGACCTGCGAGCTGCCTCGCAGGCCCGTCCAGGCGGTGTCCGCCGTCAGCACAGGTACGCCGAGGTCGTTGCCGAGAGCAAGGCAGGCGCGATCGCCCAGTCCCAGGCCGAGCCGCTTCGTCGCCGGCCGCAAGATCGCCGTCAGCTTCGCCTGGCGCGCATCGAACGGGACGATCGCGAGGTCGAGCGACTGAATCTCGTTCAAGGCCTCGTCGACATCCCCGCCGCGCTCGGCGATCTTCGCCAGAGCTTCGGACAGGTTGACGGCGCTGATCGCAGCGCCGTCGAGCAGATCGATGGCCTCGCTCGTCGGCTCGCTGAAAATGAACGCGAGGAGCGCCGAGGCGTCAATGACCGAGGCGTATTCACTCACGCGTCGAGTCCCGGCGCCGGTCCTTGATCAGCTCCTCGACAATGCCCTTGCCGCGCACGCGGCGCTGCAGATTGCCGCGAACCTTGTCGAGCGCGGCGCGGACATTGCGGATCCTCAGGGTGCCCGCGCTGTCGAGCTCGAGCAGGACGGTGCTGTTGGGTCTGATGCCCGCCGCTTCGCGGATCTCCGCCGGAATGACGAGGCGCCCCTGCTCATTGATCCTGGCCCGCACCGCCATGGAACTCTCCGGACATGACACAGCCGATATTTATGACACGAATGGATTATTGTGTCAATTTTTGAGCCTGGCGCCGGGTTCCACCGGAGAGCGCCCGGCGTGGCTCGTTTGATCGCCGGCGGGCGCTGGACTAGAATGGCGGCACACTCCGTCGCTGCATTGCCTGTTCGATGCGCCCTCAATACCATCAACAATGAGAGGGGAAGGAGGCGCCATGAAGCTCTATATGCACCCGGTCTCGACGACGAGCCGTCCGGTCCACCACTTCATTGCGGACAACGGCATCGACGTCGAACTCAAGATCGTCGACATCCTGAAGGGCGAGCACTACGGCGAGGCCTATACCAGCCTCAATCCGAACCGGCTGATTCCGATGCTGGAGGACGACGACTTTCGGCTGACCGAAAGCGCCGCGATCCTGCGCTACCTCGCCGAAAAGATCGACTCGCCGACATATCCCAAGGCACTGCGCCGGCGCGCCAAGGTCAACGAGGTGATGGACTGGTTCAACTCCAACTTCTACCGCGACTGGGGCTATGGGCTGATCTATCCGCAACTTTTCCCGCATCTCAGGCGCGACGACGCCGCGGTGCAGGCGGCGACGATTGCCTGGGGCAAGGAGAAGGCGAAGGTCTGGCTGCAGGTCCTCAACGACCACTGGCTCGGCTCAGGACGGCCGTATCTCTGCGGCAGCGACATGACCATCGCGGACTATTTCGGCACGGCCCTCACCACGGCCGGCGAGCTGATCCATTGCGACTTCAAGCCCTACCCCAACGTCGCGGGCTGGCTCGACAACATGAAGCGCACACCGAACTACGCGAAGGTGTACGAAACGTTCAACGGCTTCGTCGCCTCGACCAAGGGCCAGGCCTACCTGACGATCTGAGCGGCGCGGAAGCCCCGCCTAAACCGCGACCGGCGCGGCGATGTGCGGATGCGGATCGTAGCCGACGAGCTGGAAGTCGTCGTAGCGGAAGCCGAAGATGTCCTTTGCCGCCGGATTGATCTCCATCCGCGGCAGGGCGCGGGGCTGCCGCGTGAGCTGGGTCAGCGCCTGCTCGACATGGTTCAGATAGAGATGCACGTCGCCGAAGGTGTGGATGAACTCTCCGGGCTTCAGGTTCGTCACCTGCGCCACCATCAGCGTCAGCAGCGCATAGGACGCGATGTTGAACGGCACGCCGAGGAACACGTCGGCCGAGCGCTGGTAGAGCTGGCACGACAGCCTGCCCTCGGCGACATAGAACTGGAACAGGCAGTGGCACGGCGGCAGCTTCATCTTGCCGATGTCGGCCACGTTCCAGGCGCTGACGATCAGGCGGCGGCTGTCGGGATTACGGCGGATCTGCGCGATCAGGTCGGAAATCTGGTCGATGCTGCCGCCGTCGGGTGTCGGCCACGAGCGCCACTGATGGCCGTAGACCGGGCCGAGATTGCCATCGGCGTCGGCCCACTCGTTCCAGATCCGTACGCCGTTCTCCTGCAGATAGCGCACGTTGGTGTCGCCGGCGAGGAACCACAGCAGTTCGTGGATGATCGACTTGACGTGCAGCTTCTTGGTCGTGAGAAGCGGGAAGCCCTCTTCCAAGTCGAAACGCATCTGGTGACCGAACACGCTCTTGGTGCCGGTCCCGGTGCGGTCGCGCTTGACCGCGCCCTTGTCGAGAATGAGCTGCAAGAGCTCGTGATACTGCTTCATGGTCCCGTCGACTCGTTCGGAGGGCGATTCTAACGCGCCGGCGCGCCGCCCCGCCACAAGGTTACCGTGAGCTTAACCATGTCGCGAGTCGGGGCTCTTCCCCGATCCCGGGTGAATGCCTATATTTGCAAGGTCGGGCAACCGACTATGGCGATAAACGTCGTGCGTAATAGCCGATGCGGACCCGGGGGCAGTGCCCGGCGCCTCCACCAATTCGGCGGTCCTCTCCGGAGGCCGCCTTTATGGGGGCGAACCAGGATCGACGCGCGAGTAAAGGTGCGATTTTCGCTCGGCATGGTTCCGCCGTTATCGGGCCAATCTAGAGATGCCAACGACAACGTTGCTCTCGCTTCCAAGGCTGCTTAATAACCCCTAACAGGGTTTGTAGCAGAGTAGGTTAGCGCGGTTCGGGGGGCACCGGGCAACAGAAGCCCCCCACTGAATCAGGGGTGACCCTCTCGGGGGGAGGAGCAGGTTTTGGCCGCCGATCTTCTGCAGTTCGACAGGTTAATGGAGGAGGCGCTGCTCCAGGGGGTGGTCCGCAAGGCGCTCAGCTTCTTCGCCGAGCGCGGCATCATCGGCCAGCACCATTTCTACATCACCTTCCGCACGACCGACCCGGCGGTCCAGATGCCCGACCATCTGCGGGCCCGCTACACGCCGGAGATGACCATCGTCCTCCAGCACCAGTTCTGGGGGCTGGAGATCGACGACCACGGCTTTGCCGTGACGCTCAGCTTCGAAGGCAAGCACGAGCGGCTCAAGGTGCCATGGTCGACGGTCGTCGCCTTCGTCGACCCGTCGGTGCAGTTCGGCCTGCAGTTCACCCGCGGCGAAGCGGCGAAGGCTGCCGAGCCGCCGGCCAAGCCCGAGCCGAAGAAGACGGAACCGGCCCAGGCGCTGCCGAAGCCGCCCGCGCCGCCGTCCGATGGCGAGGGCCGCGTGGTCGCGCTCGACCAGTTCCGCAAGAAGTAGTTCCCTTTTCCACGACGACCATCAGGAGGCCGGGACCCGCCGGCGCCAGCGCATGCCTGAATTCTCTTATCGCGATCTGATCGAGCTGGGCGAGGACACGACCGCCTACCGCAAGCTGACCGGCGATCATGTCGCCAGCGCCAGTTTCAACGGCACCCCGATGCTGCAGGTGGCGCCGGATGCGCTGACGACGCTGGCCAGCCAGGCCTTCAGCGACATTTCGCACCTGCTGCGCCCCGGCCACCTCAAGCAAATGCGCGCAATCCTCGACGACCCGGAAGCGTCGGCCAACGACCGCTTCGTCGCCTACGAGCTGCTCAAGAACGCCAACATCTCCGCCGGCGGCGTGCTGCCGATGTGCCAGGACACCGGCACGGCGATCATCATGGGCAAGAAGGGCCAGCAGGTCTGGACCGGCGCCGACGATTCCGAGGCGCTCGCGCGCGGCGTCTACAAGAGCTTCAACGAGCGCAACCTGCGCTACAGCCAGCTCGCACCGCTCAAGATGTTCGAGGAGGTCAACACCGGCGACAATCTGCCGGCGCAGATCGAGCTCTATGCGACCGACGGCGACGAGTACGACTTCCTGTTCGTCGCCAAGGGCGGCGGCTCGGCCAACAAGACCTTCCTGTTCCAGGAGACGCCGGCGCGGCTGACGCCGGACGGGATGCTCAAATTCCTCGACGAGAAGATCAAGACGCTCGGAACGGCGGCGTGCCCGCCCTACCACCTTGCCATCGTCATCGGCGGACCTTCGGCCGAGTTCACGCTGAAGACCGTGAAGCTCGCGTCCTGCCGCTATCTCGACAGCCTGCCGCCGCAGGGCAACAAGTACGGCCAGGCCTTCCGCGATCGCGAGATGGAAGAGAAGGTGCACAAGCTGACGCAGGCCAACGGCATCGGCGCGCAGTTCGGCGGCAAGTATTTCTGCCACGACGTGCGCGTCATCCGCCTGCCGCGCCACGGCGCCAGCCTGCCCGTCGCGATCGGCGTGTCGTGCTCGGCCGACCGCCAGGCGAAGGGAAAGGTCACCAGGGACGGCGTGTTCCTCGAGCAGCTCGAGACCGATCCGGCGAAGTACATGCCGGATATCGATGCCGACAAGTTCGGCGGCGAGGTCGTGAAGATCGACCTGCGGCAGCCGATGAGCGAGATCCGCAAGACGCTCTCGCGCTTCCCGATCACGACGCGCGTCATGCTCACCGGGCCGCTGATCGTCGCGCGCGACCTGGCGCATGCCAAGCTGAAGGCGAAGCTCGACGCGGGCGAGAAGCTGCCCGACTATTTCCGCGACCATTGCATCTATTACGCGGGCCCGGCCAAGCGGCCGGAAGGCTACGCCTCCGGCGCGTTCGGTCCGACCACCGCCGGCCGCATGGATTCCTTCGTCGACCAGTTCCAGGCGGCGGGCGGCAGCCACGTGATGGTGGCGAAGGGCAACCGCTCCAAGGCCGTGACCGACGCCTGCAAGAAGCACGGCGGCTTCTATCTGTGCTCGGTCGGCGGCGAAGGCGCCGTGCTCGCGCAGAACTGCATCAAGAAGGTCGAGACCATCGCCTATCCGGAGCTCGGCATGGAGGCGATCTGGAAGATCGAGGTCGTCGACTTCCCCGCTTTCATCGTCGTGGACGACAAGGGCAACGACTTCTTCGCGAAGCTGCAGCACTGATTGCGCGAGCGAGCGCAGTTGGGGTTCTATGTAGGGGCGGGTTCTAACCCGCCCCTACGTCGTTAAGGGGGAAGCGATGACCAGCGACCTCACGACCTTCATCGCCGGCATGCCGAAGGCGGAGCTGCATCTGCACATCGAGGGCAGCCTGGAGCCGGAGCTGGCCTTCCGGCTCGCGCAGAAGAACGGCGTACGCCTTCCCTACCCGTCGGTCGAGGCGCTGCGCGCGGCCTATGCCTTCACCAATCTCCAGAGCTTCCTCGACATCTACTACCAGGGCATGTCCGTGCTGCTGCACGAGCAGGATTTCTACGACCTGACCTGGGCCTATCTGGAAAAAGCGCATCGCCAGAACGTGGTGCATGCCGAGATCTTCTTCGACCCGCAGGGGCACACGCCGCGCGGCATCGCGATGGGCGACATCGTCGGCGGCATCGACCGCGCGCTCTCCGACGCCGAGAGGAGATTCGGCATCACGTCACGGCTGATCCTGTGCTTCCTGCGCCATCTCGACGAGGACGACGCGCTGCGCACGCTCGACGCCGCCCTGCTTTTCAAGGACCGCATCGCCGGCGTCGGCCTTGATTCCTCCGAGCTCGGCCATCCGCCGAGCAAATTCAAGCGCGTGTTCCGGCGCGCGCGCGACCTCGGCCTGCGCGCGGTGGCGCATGCCGGCGAGGAAGGTCCGCCCGACTATGTGTGGGAGGCGCTCGACGTGCTCGGCGTCGAACGCATCGACCATGGCGTGCGGTCGCTGGAGGACAAGGCGCTCGTGCGGCGGCTCGCGGCCGACCGCACGACACTCACCGTCTGCCCGCTGTCGAACGTGAAGCTGCGGGTCTTCGACGCGATCCACCAGCACCCGCTGCGCGAGATGCTCGAGGCCGGCCTCGCGGCGACGGTGAATTCCGACGATCCCGCCTATTTCGGCGGCTACGTGAACGAGAATTTCCGCGAAGCCGGCGCCGCGCTCGGGTTGAGCCGGATGCAGATCGGCGAGCTCGCGCGGAATGCCTTTGCGGGCTCGTTCCTCACCGAGGATGCGAAGTCGGATCTGCTGCGCCGGCTCGACCGGTACGCTGTCTGAAAGTCGTGACGACCGGCTCCGACTTCGTCGACAACGTGCTCGACCTGCTGGCCCGCTGGGGCGGCGTCTCGGCGCGCCGGATGTTCGGCGGCTACGGCCTCTACCGGCAGGGCACGATGTTCGCGCTGGTCGCCGACGACGTCCTCTACCTGAAGGCTGACGACCGCAACCGTCCGGCGTTCAAGGCCGCCGGCATGGGCCCGTTCACCTATGAGGGCAAGGGCAAGCCGGTCGAGATGTCCTATTACGAGGCACCGCCGGAGCTGTTCGACGACGGCGAGGCGATGGCCGACTGGGCGAAGGAGGCCCTCGCCGCGGCGCTGCGCGCGAGGAAGCCGGTAAGACCCGGAAAAACCGATACATATCGCGCCCGCCGGAACATTACGAAAAAGTAATCCCGCGGCAAGGTCGCCGAAAGCGCGTGGTCGCTATGTGAGACGGTACCGCGCGGCAGACCACGCGCGGCACCAACGCGATCAGGAGCAAAGGAATGTATCAGCAAATTTTCCACGACGCCGATGCGTCGCGTGCCGCGCGCAGCCGCGGCGTGCGAGGCAAGGTCGTCACCGCCGTTGCGGCGTTCGGGATGGGCGCCGTGCTCTTCTCCTCGCCGTTCGCCATGGCGCGGCAGACACCAGAGAACCTCGCCGACCTTGCCGAGAAGGTGACGCCGGCCGTCGTCAACATCTCGACCACGCAGAGCGTCGAGCGCGGCACGCAGCGGCTGCCGCAACAATCGCCCTTCCCGCCGGGCTCGCAGTTCGAGGAGTTCTTCAAGCGCTTCTTCGACCAGCAGAACTTCGAGCAGGGCCAGAGCCGGTCCTCGAAGGCGACGGCGCTCGGCTCCGGCTTCATCATCGACGCATCGGGTTACGTCGTCACCAACGACCACGTCGTCGGCAAGGCCGACAAGATCGACGTGACCCTCACCGACGGACGCAAGTTCGATGCGAAGCTCATCGGCCGCGATGAGAAGACCGATCTCGCCTTGCTGAAGATCGATGCGGAGAAGCCGCTGCCCTTCGTCACCTTCGGCGACTCGGACAAGGCCCGCGTCGGCGATCCGGTGATGGCGGTCGGCAATCCGTTCGGACTCGGCGGCACGGTGACAAGCGGCATCATCTCCGCGCGCCACCGCGAAATCCAGGCCGGCCCCTACGACAACTTCCTGCAGATCGACGCCGCCATCAACCGCGGCAACTCCGGCGGCCCGTCCTTCAACATGGCCGGCGAAGTGATCGGCGTGAACAGCGCCATCTATTCGCCCACCGGCGGCAGCGTCGGCATCGGCTTCGCCATTCCGTCCTCGACTGCCAAGCCGGTGATCGCGGCGCTGCGCGAGAACGGCAAGGTCGAGCGCGGCTGGCTCGGCGTGCAGATCCAGGAGGTCACGCCCGAGATCGCCTCCGGCCTCGGCCTCGATGGGGCCAAGGGCGCCCTCGTCGCCGCCATCACACCTGACAGCCCGGCGGCGAAGGCCGGTCTGAAGCAGGGCGACGTCATCCTGTCCGTCGATGGCCAGGACATCGAACGGCTTCGCGACCTGACCTTCCATGTCGCCGGTCGCAAGGCAGGAGACAAGCTGACGATGTCGGTGTGGCGCGACGGCGCGAACCGCGAGGTGCAGGCCTCGGTCGCCAGCATGCCGAAGGAGCAAGTCGCGAAGGCGGGCGAGCAGCCGTCCACGCACGAGAAGACCGGCGCGCTCGGCCTCGGCCTCGCACCGCTCAACCCCGAGACGCGCCAGCGTTTTGGTCTCGACGAGGACACAAAGGGTGTCGTCATCGCCAACGTGCGTCCCGACAGCCCGGCCGCCGAGGCTGGCCTGCGCCAGGGCGACGTTGTCGTGTCGGTCAACCAGACCGCCATCACCGCGCCGCGCCAGGTGTCCGAGCAGGTCGCCAAGGCCCGCAAGGACGGGCGGCCAACCGTCGTCGTGCTGATCGCACGCGGCGGAGCGCAGCAGTTCGTCGCCCTGCCGATCGGCAAGGCCTGATGCAAGTATGGGGGCCGGCTGCGAAGCCGGCCCCTTTTTTCCGCCCCGCGGCGTTACTATCTAGATAGGAGCATGGCCATGAGAACCAATCTGTCCTCCCTGACCGCACGGCTGCTCTTCATCGCTTCCCTTCTGATTGCGATTCCGGTGGCCGGCGCCCTTTTCGTGATGGCCCTGCTCGGAACCGCCGTGACCGGTCTGCTCGCCTCGCTGCAGGCGCGGCGCCCGCGCGACGATGACCGCGGGCCACTGGTGATCGATGGCGAGTACACCGTCGTCGAGGCGCGGACCGTGCCAATCCGGGCGCCGCACCGGCGCTGACGCGCCCTCAGACCTCCCCCGGCCTTCAGTCTATACTTGGGCCCGACATGCGCATCCTGGTCATCGAGGACGATCCCGAGGCGGCCCGCTATCTGGTCAAGGGCCTGAAGGAGAGCGGCCACATCGTCGACCATGCCGCGAACGGCAAGGACGGGCTCTTCCTCGCCATGAGCGAGACCCACGACGTGCTGGTCGTCGACCGCATGCTTCCCGAGGTCAACGGCATCGCCATCATCGAGGCGGTGCGCGCGGCCGGCAAGAAAACGCCGGTCCTCATCCTGAGCGCGCTGGGCGAGGTGGACGAGCGCGTCCGCGGCCTGCGCGCCGGCGGTGACGACTACCTCACCAAGCCGTTCGCCTTCACCGAGCTGCTCGCGCGCCTCGAGGCGCTGACGCGTCGCAACGCGCAGACCGCGCGGCAGACGCGCCTTGCCGCAGGCGATCTCGAAATGGATCTGCTCGCCCGCACGGTGACACGGGCCGGACGCACGATCGATCTGCAGCCGCGCGAATTCCGCCTGCTCGAATATCTGCTGCGGCATGCGGGACATGTCGTCACCCGCACGATGCTGCTGGAGAATGTCTGGGACTACCACTTCGATCCGCAGACCAACGTGATCGACGTGCATATCAGCCGGCTGCGGCAGAAGGTCGACAAGGGCTTCGACCATCCGCTTCTTCACACGGTGCGCGGCGCCGGATACAGCCTCCGTCCGCCGCGCCAGGGGGCGGCGCTTGCGTCGCCGGGATGACGATGTCGCGCCTGCGGCTGCTGCTGCGCACGTCGACCTTCCGGCTGGCGCTGATCTACATGGCGCTGTTCGGCGGTTCCGTGCTGATGCTGCTGTGCTTCATCTACTACACGACGGCGGGCTATGTGAGCCGCCAGACCGACGACGCGATCTTCGCCGAGATCTCCAGCCTCGCGGAGCGCTATCGCGAGCGCGGGCTGGACGGACTCGCCGGCACGATCGCGCAGCGTGCGGCGCGCAACCCGCGCGGCCACGCCGTCTATCTGCTGATCGATCCGCGCGGGCGGCGCGTCGCCGGCAACCTCGACCGCTGGCCGCAGGATATAGGCCGCGAGCCGACCTGGATCGAGTTCCGCATCCAGGATCCGGACTCGCCGCATGGCGAGAGCTATCGCGCCCGCGCGCGTCAGATCGAGCTGGCCGGCGGCTTCCGCCTGCTGGTCGGACAGGACGTGCAGGAGCAGCAGCGGCTGCGCGAGCTGACCATCGAGGCCCTTGCCTGGGGGCTCGCCCTCACCCTTGCGCTGGGTCTGCTCGGCGGCGTCCTGATGAGCCGGACGACCTTGCAGCGCATCGAGGCCATCAACCGCACCAGCCGCGGCATCGTGGGCGGCGAGATGCGCAGCCGCATCCCGACGCGCGGCACGGGCGACGAATTCGACCGGCTCGCCGAGAACCTCAACGCCATGCTCGATCAGATCGAGGCGCTGATGGCCGGCATCCGCCAGGTGTCCGACAACATCGCCCACGATCTGCGCAGCCCGCTGACGCGCCTGCGCAGCCGGCTGGAGCTCGCGCGCATGCAGGACGCATCGCCGGCCTCGCGCGCGATGCTCGAAGGCCTGGTCGAGGAGGTCGACGGGCTGCTGTCGACCTTCAACGCGCTGCTGCGCATCGCCGAGATCGAATCCGGCAACCGTCGTGCCGGCTTCACGCAGATCGAGCTGTCGGATCTGGTGAGCGACGTCGTCGAGCTCTACGAACCGGTCGCGCACGAGAAGGGACAGTCGATTGCGTGGCGGCCGATGGCGGGCTTGAGCATCGCCGGCGACCGGCATCTGCTGTCGCAGGCGGTCGCCAACCTGATCGACAACGCCATCAAGCACAGTCCGCAGGGAAGCCGGATCGAGGTGGCGATCGCGCCGGGCAAGGAGGGCCCGCTGCTGATCGTCGCCGACAACGGACCCGGAATCCCGATGGACCAGCGCGACAAGGTCGTGCAGAGGTTCTTCCGTCTGGAAGCGAGCCGCAGCACGCCGGGCAGCGGGCTCGGGCTCAGCCTCGTGGCGGCGGTCGCGAAACTGCACGGCGCACGCCTGGACCTGGTCGACAACGATCCCGGCTTGCGCGCGGTCATCGCCTTCGAGCGTGAAGCGGACAGGACACGATCCGGACAGCTCAACCAGGGAGCGACTATATAATATGAAAGCAGATTCGCGGATCGATCGGGAGAGCAGCATGGACGACGGCACAAAGACGCGGATGGAGCGCGATTCCTTCGGGCCGATCGCCGTGCCCGCCGACCGCTACTGGGGCGCGCAGACGCAGCGGAGCATCGAGCTCTTCAAGATCGGCGATGAGCGCATGCCGGAATCGCTGATCCGTGCGTTCGGCCTCCAGAAGAAGTCCGCCGCCATCGCCAACATCGCCCTCGCCGTCCTCGATTCCAGGCTTGGCGAGGCGATCATCGCCGCGGCCGACGAAGTGGCCGACGGGCGGCTGTCCGACCACTTCCCGCTCCTGGTGTGGCAGACCGGCTCCGGCACCCAGACGAACATGAATGCCAACGAGGTCATCGCCAACCGCGCCAACGAGATGCTCGGCTCGCCGCTGGGCTCGCGCACGCCGGTGCATCCGAACGACCACGTCAACCTCGGCCAGTCGTCGAACGACAGCTTTCCGACCGCGATGCACATCGCCGCGGTCACGGAGATCCATGAGCGGCTGCTGCCCGGCCTCGAGCGGCTGCACGCCGCCCTCGCGGCAAAGGCCGCCCTCTTCGCGAGCATCGTCAAGATCGGGCGCACGCATCTGCAGGACGCGGTGCCGCTCACGCTGGGCAACGAGTTCGGTGCCTATGCAACCCAGGTGCAACTGGGGATCGCGCGGGTCCAGGCGACGCTGCCGCGCCTCTATTCGGTGGCGCAGGGCGGGACGGCCGTGGGCACCGGGCTCAATGCCCATGTGGCATTCGCCGCGCGCTTCACGCAGGAGCTTTCGCGCCTCACCGGCCGGCCGTTCATGCCGGCGACCGACAAGTTCGAGGCGCTGGCCGCGCACGATGCGCTGGTCGAATGCTCGGGCGCGCTGAACACCATTGCCGCGTCGCTGATGAAGATTGCCAACGACATCCGGCTTCTCGGCTCAGGTCCCCGCTGCGGCCTGGGCGAACTGCACCTGCCCGAGAACGAACCGGGCTCGTCGATCATGCCCGGAAAGGTCAATCCGACTCAGGCCGAAGCGCTCACCATGGTTGCGTCTCAAGTGATGGGCAACCACGTTACGATCACGGTCGCCGGCGCGTCGGGCCATCTGGAGCTGAACGTGTTCAAGCCGGTCATCATCTACAATCTGCTGCAGTCGATCCGGCTGCTCGGCGACGCCGCCGCCAGCTTTGCCGAGTTCTGCGTCGCCGGCATCGAGGCGAATACCGGGCGGATTTCGCGGCTTCTGAACGAATCGCTGATGCTCGTTACGGCACTCAATCCCCATATCGGGTATGACAACGCCGCGAAGATTGCAAAATACGCCTTCACACACGACATGACGTTGAAGGAGGCAGCAATCAAGCTTGGCCTTCTAACGTCGGAACAATTCGAGCAATGGGTGCGTCCCGAGCATATGCTGGGTCCACGGGAGGCTTAAGCGTGGCCGTTCAAGGATCCATACAAAAGCGTTCAGTCATCATCGCCGGCCATCGTACGAGCGTGTCGCTCGAACCGGAGTTCTGGGCGGCGCTGAAAGACATCGCGCTTCAGCGGAACGTTTCGATCAACGAGCTGGTGACGGAGATCGACGGGCAGCGACGCGGCAATCTGTCGAGCGCGCTGCGGGTCCACGTCCTCACCTTCCTGCAGGCCCGCCTGGCAGCATCGGCGGAACCGCGCGAAGGCGCCGTCGTAGCCACCGAGCCGGAGACGGCCGGCGGCACCTGACCTACTGGTTGCCGCCGCCGGGCGACTGGCCGGGCGTCTGCGCCTGACGGTTCGTGAGATAGCGCTGGAGCTGCGAGAAATCGAGCGCTGCGCGCGGCTCGTCGATCCGGCCATCGAGCCGAAGCCGAACCGGTGGCACGCCGTGTCCCCCGACCGGCACCGCGAGCCACATGTCGAGCGTCGAGCGGGCCAGATCGGCCCCACCGCCGCCCGTCGCCTCGCCAACCGGCGTCACGAAGCGCAGTGCATCGACGGTGAACTTGCCCTCGTGTACCGTGGCGGTGCCCTCGAGCTCCGAGAACGGCGTCGAGCCGCCATGCAGCCCGGCGCCGAGCAATGTCACGATATCGGCCGGCGGATCGCCCGGATCAAGCATGTCGCGCATCAGGGCAAGGTCGATCCCGTCGATGGCGCCGTCGCGCCCCTTGAACTCGAGCGAGCCCGACAACCCCGCCCAGATATCCGAGCCGCGTCGCGCCGGCGCTGAAAATGCCGTCCGGAAATCGCCGCGGCCGCGGATCGTGCTGACGTCGACAAGCGCCGATAGCACGCGCGCCAGGTCGGCATTGCGCAGACTGGCGGCGCCGTTGATCTTGCCGCGCCCCGGCCCCTCGCTGCGCATCGTCAGGTCCAGCGCGCCATCGTAGAGCGTGCCCGTCAGGTCGGCCGAAGTCAGGAGACCGCCATCCGTGTGGAACTCCAGCACCGCGTTGCCAATCTCATGCGGCCCGACAGCAATCGCGTCTGCCTTCAGGAACGCGTCGATGCCGAGCGAGGCATCGTCATCGGCGGTGACCTGCGCGATCGCATCGGCCGGCAGGCGATCGGTCTGCAGATCAAGCCGGATGCGGGGCGAGGATTGCTGCGTCAGGCGGGCGCTGCCGAGAAAACGCATGGCGCCGTACGAAAAGTCGAGGCCGTCGATCGCCATGTTCCCGCCGGCCGGGCCCGTGACCTTGCCGGCGAAGGACAGCGGCGTCGGCAGCGCCGCGGTGAGATCGAGCAGCCGCAGCAGCCGGCTTCCGTCCTCGGCATCGAGGCGGACCTGCAAGTCCGAGACCGGCTGCCGTGCCACCGCCGTCAGCGTGCCATGCGCCTCGACGCGCGCGCCCGCGAGGTCGCGGATCTCGAGCCGCCGCAGCGCGACATCCCCGCGCTGCAATGTCGCATCGATCGCGGCGCCGCCGATCGGCTCTCCTTCGATCGTGACCGTCTCGGCCGCGAGCTGCACGTTCGCATCGAAGCGATCGAGGATCGCCAGCGACGAGCCGCTCGCCGGCGCTCCCGGCGGCGCGGGCGCCGCCGCGTAGCCGTCGATGTCGATCTGGTCAATCTTCAGGTCGACGCCGAGGCCGACGCGCGCTCCGGTGGCGATCGTGATTCCGCCCGTCGCGCGCGTGCTGTCGAAGGCCAGATTGAAGCCGGTCAGTTCGATGCGCGCGGGCGTGCCCTCGACGCGGGCCTGGGTCTCGAAGCGGCGCAGGCGTCCGGCCGGGACATCGCTGGTATCGATCCCCAGCCAGGCCAGCAGGCCGCGCATGTTGTCGGACCGCGCCGAGACCGTCCCCTCGATCTGCGCCGGATCGCCGTCGGCGTCGATGCGCGCGAACCCGGTCAGCTCCGTGCCGCCCGGTAGCAGCGCGGAGGCCTGGTTGATCACGAGATCGCCGCGACTCATCACCGCGTTGAGGCGCAACTGCCGCACGATGCCGCCATTGAGCCCGACCGCTTCGATACCAAGATCGAGCGCGACATCGAGAATCCTCTCCGAGGCGCGCTGGCGCGGCCCTGCCGCGCCCTCGACACGTGTCGTGGCGCCGCCATCCTCCGGACGCGACGCAGGGCGCTGCACGGTCGGCGCGCGGCGTTCGAGCCGCGACAGCTTGTCGACGTCGAGCCATGCCAGCGCCAGGGCCACGTCGATCGCCGGCGCCTGGCCGAGCGTCGCGTTGACCGCGCCGGTCGCGCGCACCTCGCCGACAGTGAGGACAAGGTCGTTGGCAGCGATGCCCGCCGCCGTCCACGCCAGGTCGCCCGTTGCAGAGAACGGCTGGCTCAAGGGTCCTGCGACGGCGCTGTCCGTCTGCAGGCCGGTCACGTCGAGCGCCGTGAGCAGGTCGCCGCCTTCCGTCTGCAGCTTTCCGCGCAACGCCTTGCCCGCGGCATCGTACGTGCCGCGCAGCGTCGCGCGGGCCAGATTGGGACGGATCGTGGCTGTCAGGGAAACAGGATTGGGCCGGCCCGCCGGGGAATCGCCGATCACCGCATCGAATTCGAGCGGCACGGCGCTCGCAACCGCGGTGCCGGTGATGCGGATCGAACTCGCCAAGGGTGAGGCCATGATGCTCGCCTGGATCTGCTCGATCGTGCGCGGCGCCTTCGAATTCGGATCGGTCCACACGATCCGGCCGTTCTGGATGTCGGTCCGTTCGATGCGCACCGCCTCGATCGGGCCAAGCTGCGGCACCGGCGTCGCATCGCCCGTGGCCGTTCGCGCCGCGTCGATGACGACGCGCGGCTCGATCACGCGCAGATGGGTGACCTCCACCGCCTGGCCGAACAGGGACGCCCAGCCAAGCTCCAGCTCCACGCGCCGGGCGTCGATCCGGGCCGGATAGTCCGCCTCGCCGCTGACCACCCGCACGTCGGCGGCGCGCACGCGCGGCGACGGCAACAGCACGAACGTCACCGGCCCGTCGATCGCGACCTCGCGCCCGGTGGCGAGGGACACGCGGCGCGCGATCTCGCTCCGGTACTGGTTCGCATCGATCAGCCACGGCGCCGCGATGACCGCCCCGAAGGCGGCCAGCACGAGGAAACCGATGGCGAAGGCGAGCTTTCTCACCCGCGGACTCCGCGGCGCGTCGTGGTCATTGTTCGCGATTATAAGGCAAGCGCGCGGCCATCAAAGCCGCGCGGCGCGTCAAACCCGGACGATCTTGCCGGGATTCATGATGTTGTCGGGGTCGAGCGCGCGCTTGATCGTGCGCATCACGCTCAGCGCCTCGCCATGCTCGGCGACCAGGAAGTCGACCTTGCCATAGCCCACGCCATGCTCGCCCGTGCAGGTGCCATCGAGGGCCAGGGCCCGCGCCACCAGCCGGCTGTTGAGGCGCTCGGCCTCCGCCGCGTCCTTCGGCTCGTCGGGATCGAGCACCAGGGTCAGGTGGAAATTGCCGTCGCCAACATGGCCGACGATCGGCGCCGGCAGGAACGACTCGTCGATGTCCTTCTTGGTCTCGGCGATGCATTCCGCCAGCCGCGAGATGGGCACGCAGACGTCGGTCGCCCAGACCTGCCCTTTCGGCCGCAGCGCCTTGTTGGCATAGGCGGCGTCGTGGCGCGCCTGCCACAGCTTCTTGCGGTCCTCGGGGTTCGTCGTCCAGGCGAAGTCAGCGCCGCCATGCTCGGCGGCGATCGCCTGGACCATCTCGGCCTGCTCCTGCACGCCGCGCTCGGTGCCGTGGAACTCCAGCCAGAGCGTCGGCGCCACCGGCATGTTGAGCTTCGAGTAGCGGTTGATCGCATCCATCTGCACGTCGTCGGCGATCTCGATCCGCGCGATCGGGACGCCGGCCTGGATGGTCTGGATCACCGTGTTGACCGCGCCATGGATGTCCTTGAACCAGCACGTCGCCGAGGACATCGCCTCGGGAATGCCGTAGAGGCGGATGGTGAGTTCGGTGATGACACCAAGCGTGCCCTCCGAGCCGACGAAGAGCCGCGTCAGGTCGTAGCCGGCCGAGGATTTGCGCGCGCGCTTGGCCGTGCGGATGATCCGGCCGTCGGAAAGGACGATCGTCATGGACAGCACGTTCTCGCGCATCGTGCCGTAGCGCACCGCGTTGGTTCCGGAGGCGCGCGTCGCCGCCATGCCGCCGAGCGAGGCGTCGGCGCCGGGATCGATCGGGAAGAACAGGCCAGTGTCGCGCAGATATTCGTTGAGCTGCTTGCGCGTAACGCCGGGCTGCACGCGCACGTCCAGGTCCTCGGTGTTGACCTCGAGCACCTGGTTCATCTGGCTCACGTCGATGCAGACGCCGCCGCGCAGGGCCGCGACATGACCCTCCAGCGACGTGCCGGTGCCGTAGGGAATGACCGGCACCTTGTGCCGCGCGCAGATCTTGACGATGGCGCTGACTTCCTCGGTCGAGCGCGCGAAGGCCACGGCATCGGGCGGCGCCGGCGCATGGTAGGATTCGTCGCGCCCGTGCTGCTCGCGAACCGCCTTGGCGGTGGAGAGCCGGTCGCCCAGCAGGGCCTTGATCTCCGCGATGGCGGCATCCCGGGGGCCGGCTTCGAGCGCGGTGGCGATGACGTGTGTGGCCATGGTCAGAAATGCTCCTGTAAGGCGCTAAACTAGGCCAAGCACTATGCGTTCGCAATGCGTTCGCGGCCGCCGTCACGGCGGCTTCCTGGTGGTGTCATCGCCCGGTCACGCCCCGAGCCTAACGTCGCGCGACCACCGATTCTGGGAGACTCGCAAATGACAAGAATCCCGCTTTTCGGCCGCCGCCGCTTCCTGACCGGGTCCGCCGCCCTGGGCGGCCTGGCGCTGGGCGCCCCACGCCTCGCCTGGGGACAGGCCGCCCCCGCGATCGTGACCTCGGACAGCATGCGGCCGCAGGCCGCGCATGGCGTGATGGCCGGCGATGTCGGCGCCGACGGTGCCGTCATCTGGAGCCGCGCCGACCGCCCGTCGCGGATGATCGTCGAGTACGCTTCCAGCGACAGCTTCGCGGATGCGAAGCGGCTCGTCGGCCCGCACGCGATCGAAGCGACCGACTTCACCGCGCGCGTCCTGTTGCGCGATCTGGCCCCGGGCCAGGAGGTCTTCTACCGGATCAGCTTCCTCGACCTCGGCGACCTCAAGACCGCCAGCGTCCCGGTGACCGGCCGCTTCCGCGCCGCCCCGGGTGCCGCCCGCGACATCACCTTCCAGTGGTCTGGCGATACCGCCGGCCAGGGCTGGGGCATCGACCGGGACTGGGGCGGCATGAAGATCTACGAGGTCATGCGGCAGGCGCAGCCCGACCTCTTCATCCATTGCGGCGACACAATCTATGCCGACGGGCCGCTGAAGGCGGAGGTCGCCCTCGCCGACGGCAAGGTGTGGAAGAACATCGTGACGCCGGAGAAGAGCAAGGTCGCCGAGACCCTCGACGAGTTCCGCGGCAACTACAAATACAACCTGCTGGACGACAACGTCCGCCGCTTCAATGCCGAGGTGCCGCAGATCTGGCAGTGGGACGACCACGAGGTCACCAACAACTGGTCCGCTTCCAAGGACCTGTCGGCCGACAACCGCTACACCGAGAAGCGCGTGCCCGTGCTCATCGCCCGCGCCACGCGTGCCTTCCTCGAATACGCGCCGATGCGGCCTTCGGCCGAGGAGACCGAGCGCGTCTACCGCCATATCCCGTACGGGCCGCTGCTCGACGTGTTCGTCATCGATATGCGCAGCTATCGCGGGCCGAACAGCTTCAACCGGCAGTCGACGCCCGGCGACGACACCGCTTTCCTCGGCCGCGCGCAGATCCAGTGGCTCAAGCAGGGCCTGCTGCGCTCGCGCGCCCTGTGGAAGGTGATCGCATCCGACATGCCGATCGGCCTGCAGGTCGGCGACGGCAAGGATGCCGAGGGGCGCGAGCGGTTCGAGAATCTCGCCAACGGCGACGGTCCGCCGCTCGGGCGCGAGATGGAGATCGCCAATCTGCTCAGCTTCATCAAGCATGCCGGCATCCGGAACACGGTCTGGGTGACCGCCGACACGCACTACACCGCGGCGCATCACTACGATCCGGCCAAGGCCCAGTTCACCGATTTCGAGCCGTTCTGGGAGTTCATGTCCGGGCCGCTCAACTCCGGCACGTTCGGGCCGAGCAGGACCGACAACACGTTCGGCATCGACGTGGTCTGGCAGAAGGCGCCGGAAACCGGCCAGGCCAACCTGCCGCCCTCGGCGGGCCTGCAGTTCTACGGCGAGGCCAGGATCGAGGCGCGAACTGGCGCCATGACCGTCTTCCTGAAGGACCTGACCGGCACGACGCTGTGGCAGCGCACCCTGGCGCCGGAGCGCGCCTAGCGGAGGCTGCGGCCGTCAGCCGCAGGCAACTGGACCGGGGCCCGCCATCGCGCGACAATGCGCGCGATGGCTCCGCATGGATATTCGCCCGTCGAGCAGAGGGTCGCCGTCGCCACCGGCGGCCGCGACCTGCGCCTCGACTTCTTCCGCGGCATCAGCCTGCTGTTCATCTTCATTGACCATATTCCGGACAACTCGATCTCGTACCTCACGCTCGCGAACTTCGTGTTCAACGACGCGGCGGAGATCTTCGTCTTCATCTCCGGCTACACCGCCGCGATCGTCTTCGGCGGCATGGCGCTCAAGAGCGGCGCCACCTATGCATCGCTGCAGGTGCTGCGGCGCTGCTGGACGCTGTACGTCGCGCACATCTTCCTCTTCGTGATCTTCACGGCGCAGGTCGCCTACACCGCCGAGAAGTTCGAGAACCCGATGTTCATCGACGAGATGAAGGTCGCGGGATTCCTGCAGGAGCCGCACGTCGCGACCCTGAAGGCGCTGACCCTGCAGTTCCAGCCGGAGTTCATGGGCATCCTGCCGCTCTATATCGTGCTGCTGCTGGGCTTCGCCTTCGTGCTGCCGCTGCTGCACCGCCTCGCCCTGCCGCTGCTCGCCGCCTCGGTGCTGCTCTATGTCGCCGTGCCGGTCTTCGGCTTCAACCTGCCGACCTATCCGGGCGGACGGTGGTTCCACAACCCGTTCGCGTGGCAGATCCTGTTCGTGATCGGCGCCGTTGGCGCGACCTATGCCGGGACGGGCCGGCTCGACTTCCTGTGGCGGCGCCGCGTCTTCCACGCCGCCATCGCTTTCCTGGCCGTGTCGGTCGTCATCAAGCTGGCGATGACGGTCGACCAGCGGGTCGACATCCTGCCGCCGGAGCTGGTGCAGGGTATCTGGCTGTTCCTCGACAAGACCAATCTCGGGCCGCTGCGGCTGCTGAACTTCCTCGCCCTCGTCATCGTGATCGTGAACCTGGTGCCGCGCGATTCGCGCCTGCTCCGCTCGACCTTCGCCGAGCCGGTCATCCTGTGCGGCCAGCACTCGCTCTACATCTTCTGCCTGGGCATCCTGTTGTCCTATCTCGGGCATCTCGTCCTGGTGGAGATCAGCCACACGCTCGTCGTCGAATTCCTCGTTTCGGTCGCCGGCTGCAGCATGATGATCGCGGTCGCGGCCTTCCTGCACTGGACCAAGTCGCAGGCGCGCAGCATCGAGCGGATGACCGGGAAGCCGGCCCGCCAGGGGGGAGAATGATGATCAACGCGTCCAGAGTGTGGATCGCCGCGGTTCTCGCCGCGACGATCCTGTTCCTGCCACAGGCGGAGGCGCAGCCGAAGGACAAGCTCAGCAAGAACTGCCAGGTGCCGCCGTGGGTCACGGAAACGGACATCGCGCTGCCCTACGCCGAGCAGCGCGTGAAACGCGACAGGCAGATCAGGATCGTGACGCTGGGCTCGTCCTCGACCAAGGGCTCGGGCGGCAGCGGCCCGCCGGCGGCGTGGCCGGCACAGCTCGAAACGCTGCTCGCCAAGCGGATGCCCGGCATCAAGCTGACGGTGCTCAACAAGGCCGAGATGCGGCAGTCGGTGCCGGACATGCTCGCCCGCCTCGACCGCGACGTGCTCGCGGAGAAACCCGACCTGGTGATCTGGGAGGCCGGCACGTTCGAGGCGGTGCGCGGCGGCGACGTCGACATCCTGACCCAGGGCCTGATGACCGGCATCGACCGCATCACCGCGACCAAGGCCGACGTGATCCTGATGGACATGCAGTACGCGCGCAACACGGCGCGCATCATCAACTTCCAGCCCTATGTCGAGGCGATGGAGCGCGCCGCGACGATGCGCAACCTGTTCGTCTTTCCGCGCTTCGAGATCATGCGCGACTGGGTCGAGAACGAGCAGGTCACGTTCGAGGGCATGTCGCAGGGCGATGCGGTCAAGACCGCCGACCAGGTCTATGCCTGCCTTGGCAAGTTCATGGCCGAGCTGCTCGCCAACAGCCTCAAATAGAGGCTAGCGCGCGGCGCGGGCGGTTTCGACGGCGGGGTTGCCGATCATGCGGGCGACGAGCCAGCCGAGGCAGCCGTAGCTGGAATCGGTCAGGTGCAGCCCGTCGGGGTTGATCATCGTCGTGGTCGTGAACTGGCCGCTCTGGATCCAGTGCTTCATGACCTCGTAGCGCGGGAAGATCGGCACGCGCTCCAGCGCCGCGATCGTGCGCAGGTGGTCGAGATAGCTCATCCGGTTCGTGACCGATTCGAAGCGCGGCGCGAATTGCGGCCCCATCAGCATGATCTCGATGCGGTGCTTGCGGGCCATGCGGATGCCCTCGATCACGTCCGAGGTGAACCTCTCGACATCGCCGCCGCCGAGCGCGCTGTTGGTCCCGGTCTGCCAGATGATGAGGTCGGGCTTGGGATCGATCGCGTCGCGCTTGAAGCGCTTCTTCATCGTGTCCGCGGTGTCGCCCGGAATGCCGCGGTTGATCATGGTGACCTGCACGCCGGGATACAGCGCTTCCAGGTCCGCTTCGAGCTGGGCCGGATATGTGGCCTTGGCGCTCGAGGCGCCGGTGCCGGCGGTCGAGGAGGAGCCGATGGCGACGATCCGGACGGGCTCGCCGCGCTCGAGCTTGGCGGTGACCTTCGGCAGGCTGTACTGGCTGCGCAGCAGGTCGGCGGGAACGGCGCACTGCTTCGGGATGGCCAACCGGCCATCCGCGGCCAGCGCCGGCACCCCACCCCCCAGGCCCGCGATCAGGCCCGCGACCAAAAAGGCTCGAATCCGCATGTCGGTCTTGGCGACCTGTCGTCAATTGCTACGGCAGCAGCCACCATAAGCTAGATATCCTGAACGATCCGTCAAGCGGGCGGCCCACAACGCTGCCCTGCACCGCCAAGCTGCGGCGCCCCTCCCGGCTACTCGAACGGCTCCAGCTTCTTCCACGGCTGCCGCCCCGTTTCGGGATCCTTCTGGAAGGACAGGAGGTAGGCGATCACCTCTTCCCGCTCCTCGGGCGACAGGAAGGTGGTGGTCATGGTCATCCGCTTGTCGCCCAGCGTCTCGACCAGATGCTCCTCCCCGGTGAACTGCCGCAGGTACTCGCGGTTCCGGCCGGGCGCGTTGGCGATCTCCATGAAGCTGGGCGCCGCCGCCTCCACCGTCGGCGCGCGGTCGGGCGTCACCTGGTGGCAGAACGCGCACATGCGCTCGGAGGTGATCTGGCCGCGCTCGGGCAGGCGCAGGCCCGGCACGTCGAGCGGCTGCGGCTCGTCCGCGCAGGCAGCGAGCGCCCCGGCCAGGGCGATCAGCGCGACTCGGGCTTTCATCGGAGAAACCATGGCCGCAGGATTGCCCGAGCCTCCGAGTCGTGGCAAGCGCGGGTATCCCTTACGGCTTTCATGGTTCAGGACGACAGCGAGGACAGGAAGGGCGCCCGCACCGGATGGAACGGCCGCTTGTCGTCGGCGAGCATGAGCTTGTTGAGCCGGCGGCTGGTGAGGCGGTTGCGGGCCGCATGGAAGAGCGTCTGGTAGTCGAACCGCTCCAGCCAGTCGGGCGGCGGCGCCTGCTCGATCTTCCACCACTTTCGCCGCGCGAGGAGGACCGGGACGAGGTCGTCGGTGGCAACGTCGTCGATGGAGCTGGGGGCCTGCTTCACCGCTTCAGGCGCGTTTGCCGCGTCCGGCGCGGCAGGCTGCTTCAGTGCTTCAGGGGAGTTTGCGTCGGCGCCGCCTCCGTCCCCTCTCCCCAACGGGGAGAGGGTCAGGGTGAGGGGGCGCGCGATAGCGCGCCCGGGGCTGTCGATGTCGTCGGCAGTATTCTCCCCCTCACCCTCCCACGCGCTATCGCGCGCGGGCCCCTCCCTCTCCCCGTTGGGGAGAGGTGTGTAGCGCTCCTCCTCCGCCCACGCCGCCTCGCGCGCCCGCCACCGCGCCTCGCGCCGCGCCGCCGCGCGCTCCTCCGCCAGCGCCGCCCGCCGCTCCTCTTCCAGCTCGGGCAGCTCTTCGCGGTCGCGCAGGTGGGGCGGCATCGCCTCGCCGCGCTCGACGAGGCGCCAGGCGGTGGCGGGCGACACGCCGAGGCGGCGGGCGATCTCGCGCGTCGAGAGCTTGCGCTGCGACAGCCGCCAGGCCGCCAGCGCGCGATAGTCGATGTCGTCGTGCCGCGTCCACACCGCGCCGCCGGCGCGCAGGGAAAGCTGCAGCGCGAAGCCGCGGCACTGGTCCGCCGGCAGGGCGCGCGAGGCGGCGATGCGCACCGCGAAGCGCACGCCCGCCTCGGCGGCGGGATCGGCCGGCCGCTCCAGCCGCAGCACCGTATCGGCCAGCGCCGCGATCGCGCGCGGCTCCGACGCCTCCACCAGCAGCACAGCGATCCCGCGCCGGCGCAGGGCGCGCAGCCAGTCCGCCAGCGCCCGCCACCGCGCCCCCACCCCGCGCCCGGCCTGCACCAGCGCAGCCAGCCCGTCGAGTACGACGAGATCGGCATCGACGGCGAGCCGGTCGAGCGCATCGCGTCCCGCTTCCGTGCCGAGATCGGGCAGGCCGTGGACCTGCGCATCGCCTGGTGCCAGCACGAGAGAGGGCGGCGGCGCCACCGGCGCGAGCGCGGCCAGCCGCGCGCGCAGCAGCGCTTCGCCCGAGCCGGCATCGACATAGACGACGCGCTGCTTCAGGCGCGCGCGCCAGCCGGCGAGCGCCCCGCCGCGCGCGGCGGCAAGGGCCATGCCCAGCGCCAGCCAGCTCTTGCCGACGCCGCGCGGCCCCGTGACGAGGGTGATGGCGCCGCGCGCGAGCACCGGCGCCAGCACCGCCCCGCCCGCCGGCAAGCCGCGCGCGGCGAACACATCCGCCGACCAGGCGTGCAGGGTCATCGCCGCCGGCGCGGACGCGCCGGGCGTGTGGTTCAGGTTCATGAGAGTCCTCCGGAAACGAAAGCGCCGGCGCGGGAGAGGCCCGGCCGGCGCGGTTCACGCAAACAAAAACGCCCGCCGGCGGGGGCCGTGCGGGCGTGGGTGTGGTGCCGAAAGAGAATACCAATACCAGACTGGAGTCAAGCACCTCTATCATAAATGGCAGTCACACACTTCCGCGGCGCAGACGCAGGCTGCGAGGCCGAGGCGCGCGAACCGATTGGCTTTGCCATCGACAGTGGCGCGAGAGAGATGGCGGTAGCCGCGATCAGCGCCGCAACCGAGAACGCAGCGCCGAACCCGTAGCCATCTCACTAGTATAGAGATAAAATGCTCCACAATCGCCAGTTGATCCAAGAATTCGTGGGCGGAGACCTTCCTCGTGGCAGCCTCCTTTTCCTCAATATTCAGCGCTGTGAAGCCCGGAGAACGTACTGATCAGTACGTAATTCTGGCGGCTCTCTATGATCTTGGCGCGCAGACCAACCCGGTCACAGCAAAGCGAGTTAATGATCTGCTGAAGTTGCACTTAGGGAGCAAGGCTCCTAACAACGTAAACGCCTCCCTCCGCAAATATAAGACCTATGTTGAGCCAGCCGCCCCCGGCCCCCCACTTCTTTGGCGGCTCACGCCGAAAGGCCTAAATAGACTCAGAACTTTGAGCGATTTAGCGTTGTCCGCCCCTGCATCTGAGGCCGGGTACGAGTCGGACATCGGCATTGTATGTGCGTTAGAAATGCCGGAGTTCGAAGCGGTGCGAAAGGCGTTTGGCGGCGACCAAGCATGGAAGCTAGTTGGTGATACGCGCTTCGCGCATGTTTACCGAGAGGCGGCTTTAGAAACCGCATCTGGTAAGTCGTTACGAATTGTAGGGACTGCATCGACATCGATGGGGCTGACAGCCGCTGCGATTGCGACCACACAACTGGTGCTACAGTTTAGGCCTCGACTCGTGGTTATGATCGGCATCGCAGCAGGCACTCGTTCTGGCCGCAAACAATTCGGGGATGTTCTCGTCGCCGATCCCAGCGTTGACTACAACTCCGGCAAAGTTGTGGACGCAAATGGTATCCGTGAGTTCCTTCCAGATCCGTATCCCATCGGGATCAATCCGAGGCTACGAAGTGTCCTACAAAAATTTGCTGGAAATAGAGATGTCTTCCTCAACATTCGGAAGCGATGGACAGGCGAGGTGCCGACTGGACAGAACCGCCTACATATTGGTCCCCTAGGGGCTGCCGACCAGGTCATCGACGATCCGACGCGGGTCCTAGAAATAACAAAAAACTGGAGAAAGCTAGTAGGCGTAGAGATGGAGACGTACGCGGTATATCGAGCGTGTCACGAGTCACCAGATCCAAAGCCACGAATGCTCTCGTTCAAATCTGTTTGCGACTTCGCCGCCGAGAAGACCGATTCGTGGCAGGCATATGCAGCGTTTATGGCGTCCGAGTTCGCAGCTGACTTCCTAAAGGCTGAGTGGGACGCACTCTGGCCGAAGCATGAGGTGGGGATCGATGGAAACGGATAAGAAGGCTAATGGCGTTCCTGAAATCGAGGCCATAAGCGCTGTTCACAGCGCGCTGAAAGACTTGGATGCGCCGGCTCAGGCACGCGTGTTGAGATACGTTGCCGAAATGCTGCAGCTAAACTTCAAGCTGGGCAGCCAATCGCCCAAAACTGAGGAATTCGAGACCGGAAGCGCTGAGTCGGTAAGAACGCTTCCTCCCATCGCGCCTCCGGATAGTCGTTCGGATGATGATATTGAAGGAGTCAATGCTATCGCCCTTAAGTGGATGAAGCGCAGCGACCTCGCCCCGAAGAGCCTAGGGACGCTGTTTAGCCTCGGTATTGATGAGATCGATCTCGTATCCAAGAAAGTGCCCGGAGAAAGCAAAAAGGAACGTATGCGCAGCGTCATTCTCCTCAAAGGCATTGCTGCATACTTAAGCTCAGGAGCGGCTCGATTTACCTACGAGCAATTGAAAGAAGCGTGTCTCCATTACAATGCGTATGACAGCACGAATTTCGCAACTTACCTCAAGTCATTCGCCGCAGAGGTAGGAGGCACGAAAGAAGCAGGATTTACACTCACCGCCCGCGGCCTAGCCTCGGCGACAGAGCTTGTCAAAACTATGTTAGGACGCACGGACGCAGCCGCTGCGACTTAGTACAGCCCATCTAACGATAGGATGACGACAGACCGACGAATTCATCGGGAGTTGAGTGCGGCAGTCCGAAGGCCCATAGCGGGCGCCCGTGAAATGCGCTGCATGGCGGGGCTACGCGGTTCTACCGGCTAGTCACCGGGTGAAGGGGCCGACTTAAGGGCTTCTATAGCGTCAGGCAACTGACGCAAACTACTCACGACTGTAGTTCCATACCGGCTTGCGGGTTTACGCGCGAGTTCCGCCGCATAGCCATCACAACGGAACACGTCAACATGCGGCAGATATGCCATATGCAGCATGTCACCGTAGTCGCTAGTAAGGGCATTTCGAGCACTGGCCCCAGGGGCGATGTTCCGGACGAAATATTCTATGGCAATTTCCAGCGGCGCATCCAACGACGGAAGGGTGCCTACCTCGGATCCGACTACGCGCGATTTCCAAGACCGTTCGTCAATGCCTTCTGCTCGCAACCTATCGCGCAAGTCATCAAATTTGGAGAGAAGAATTCTCTCGCGCGTACCCAGGAGCTTTGATCGTAGTCTCCGAACTAGTTTGTTGAACTCCTTCTCAGGTATTCCGAGCGCGCGCCCCCTCTCAATGAGGGCTCCAAACTCTGCTCGCAGCTTGCTGATAAGTGTCACCCAATCACTAGTTCGCAACCACTGTGTCAGCTGCCTTTTCGGATCGTGGCGGTCGTATGCCCAACCGACAAAAAAGGGCAAATCGCCAAGCGCCTCCTCAAGTGCATCGGCGACAGCTTGGTCACTGACTTCGCCTTTTGCATTGCGGAAAAAGAGATCGTCCCGGAAGACGCTTTCGGGAAATGGGTACTTCTCGCGCATCGCGGCCAAAAACACCTCACGCCCAGGCTCGAGAATGTTCACGGCTTCCTGTGTGAGGCGACCGTTTCGCATAAGTCGTCTCAACATTATCGACCGCTGCGCAAGGGGTACGCCGATTCTCGCGACCATCAGAACCAACTCTCGCCTCATGATGCTGGTGATGTCTGGACCGACCGCCGTCATTTGAGGGAACCACCGACCATTGTCGCGCCACGCGTATTCTTCCCGCTTTAGAGCCCGTCCAGTGGCGACTCGAAAGGCCTCTTCCTCGATCAACTCGTGCCAAGGCGGTAGACATCTACGGCCGCAGAACTCGGTCATAAGCTCGACGCGGCGAATCGCCATCGGCTTGGCCTCGACCGATATGTGGGCGCCCTCAAGCGGATGGAGTGCTGAGAACCGGAGTTCAATGGCTTTGGCAGCAATCTGCGAAGAGAGATAGGCTCGAATGTCTCGCGCCCACGGTTGGCGCGCGTCCGACATATGCGAATAATCACTGCTGTCGAGGTAGACCCGAATCATTGCGGACTCTCAAGGAAAGCCTCGATCTAGCCGTACTATCAATGGTTGAAATAAGCAATCGAACTATCGGAATCAGTCTAAGTGCCTTCGCGCGCGCAGGAATTTCTGATCACCAATGGGCGCGGCGAATAAAGGACAGTCGATGCAAGGAAAAGAGAAGAAACGCCATCACTACGTCCCCAAGGCTTACCTCCGCGCATTCTGCGATGAAGGGGGAAAACTCTGGGCTTTCGCGAAAGACGAGCCGCTAAGGCCTTTTAGAGTCAGTCCTGATGGCATTGCGCATGAGCGCTACTATTATTCGCAGCCGCTTCCCGAAGGCGGCCAGGATAACGACCAACTTGAGGATCTGTTCAACGTCATAGAGTCGGAATGGCCACCGATTGTTGCTCGATGGCAAGCCGGTGATCCAGTTAATGACAAGCTGGATGTCCTGTTTCAGTTCATCGCCACGATGCGCGTAAGAGTTCCTGCGGCGCGAGATGTGGCCGAAGCCTGGCTTGCGAACAGCGTGAAAGAGACGGCTCGACACCTTGAGAGCCGAGGAAAACTGCCGCCGATGCCCACTGAACTGTCCCGCGGCTGGGACGACATTGTCGTCTCGATTGACCCCCATAAATCTCTGCATGCGATGGCGTCGCTAATTCAAGGACTTTCTAAGATCTTCAATGAAATTGGACTTGAGGTGGTGCGAAACGATACCGACATTCCGCTCCTCACCAGCGACAACCCAGTTGCATATTTTGACCCAGATTCAGCTGAAACGGCGCTATTGCCTTACACGGTGCGGCCAGGAAGGCGACCTATAGAGCTTCTTATTTCTGTTACTCCCAAGCTGATGCTGAGAGGTCATTCAGGTCTGAAGCGCAGCTTTTCTGCGAGCGGCATCAGTTTTCGACGCATCGTTGATCGACAGCAGATCAAGCGCTTCAATCGTATAATTTCGAGGTTCGGCTATCGCTTCGTGTTCGCTTCAGATCGCAACAATGCCCCTGTCATACTTAAGTATGCGAGTTCTTCGCCGGTCCCCGATTTTTTGAGCATCAAGATGAGTAACGGCCAAATGGTGCTTAGCCAAATGATATTCGGCGAGCGAAGGCCAAAACCAAAATGGAACCCCCGTCTTGAAGATTGAATTATCCCTCGTCCTCAGCGCTGACGGGCGATCTGCACCGTTTTCCGCCCCTTGGCGCGGACGAGCGCTCTCGAGCGGTACAGCCTCGCGAAGCTCCCAATCCGAAAACCGCGGCTTGTCCGGACGTCCCCTAACCATGCCCTCCCCATGGCCTGCCGCGACATATTGGATGAAAGGTTGCGTAGATCGGCACTACGCTTGACCAGACGCAGGCCGCCAGGGACCGACTCTATCCACGACAGGCTTTGCCAAAGGGCACGTCCAGAATCAAATTCCCTCCAAACGCATAATTTCGTCATTGAGTTGGCTTCTCAACTCGTACTTCCCCCTCTCATCGAAATCGGCGGGCTTCATCGTGACCACAGTATCCCTGAGTGTCCTTAGATGTCCTATCACCGTCTTGGTTGTTCTTTCAGCCGGTGAAATCGTATTCGACTTCAGAGGCTTTATCTTCATCCTCTGAAGTTCTACGTACCGCTCCCATAGCTCTTCATTTATCTTTTTCTGCCGCCAAACTTCTATCTGACATTCTTCGAGCTTGGAAAGTGCCCGGCGAAGTTTGCTGTTTGTAGATGCAAGCTTGCGACTATATCGCGTGATTTGCTCTCGCAATGAGCCGCCTTTCTTATTATTCACTCGCGACGCTCCCCGCACACTTGGTCGTTTAGCCATTTAGCCCCGCATTGCTCAACGATCGTCCCACTTCCGCGACTGATGAGGGCAGTGCGCGTTCGAACCGTAGCGTACTGCCGTTGTCGTTTTTCGCATGCGTCGCGGACCATGGTGTAAAGTTCGCGTTGCGCAAAGCCCACGAACCGGTCGATCGACCCGTGATCGCCGTCGCGCCGGGAGCGGGCGCCGCCGCCAGGTCAGTGCGCCTTGAGCCGCCGCCGCCACACGCGCGCGCTGGCGGCGGCACCTGCTGCCGCCAGCAGCAACGGCAGGGTCGCCGGCTCGGGGATGGGCGTCGTGGCGTCGAAGGACAATGTCCAGCCGTACAGCGTGCCCCTCTCCACCGCCAGTGCATCGGTGACCGTCAGCATCCACTCCCCGTTGAGGTCCATGCCGTCGAAGGCCGACAAGGGCTGATCCGGCACGAAGCTGGCATTCGGGCAGCCGGAGCTAAAGCCGACCCACTGGCCGCTGTTGCACCCTTTGCCCACGGTATCGGCCGCGGCGAGGCCGGCCGCCGAGAACGTCAGCGAATAGCCCTGATTCAGATTGCTGGAGTCGTAGTAGTTCACGACACCGACGAAGACAAAGGAATCGCCCACGGGCCGGTCCATGAGCACGACCGTCGTTCCACCGTGGCTGAGCTGGTAGGTCAGATCACCGACCCAGTTATGGAACATCGCGATCCCGATCGACGTCAGGGTCGAGCCGGCCCCCAGCCCGCTGACCGTCAGCGACTGCGAGAGCGATCCGGGGTCAGGCACGAAGGTGGGGGACGCGCTGCTGCTGAAACTCATCGGGAATGCCTGGGCCTGCGCGGCCAAACAGGTCAACGCGGCGGCGGCGCATGCGCGCAAGACAGTCCGATGCACCATGCTTGTCCCCTCAGGCCGGTCAACAGTAGCGAGGCGCCATTGTGACGGCCGGCATCGATACGGCCAAGCTTGAAATCGGGTCCGCACGGCCCGAGCGGCCGCCGGCCATCACAAGTCACGAACCAGACTTGGCCAGTTCGCGGCGAGCCGAGAGCAGTCAACGGCCTTCGAAACCTGAAGAGAAAGGGTCATGATTCCTCTTCGAGGCGCCGCACTTCTCTTCCATCGACTTCATTTCGATTGAGCCTCCGACCGTCGCCTCGCGGCGCGGCTGACGGGGCTCGGGCCGGCCCGCCGCGGACGCGCCGCACCGGGATGGACGCTGTGCTCAATACGGACGGAACGGCCGATCCGCGATGCCAGCCGGCGCCGACGGGTACAGCTGGTCGCGAATCCGGAGATGGCGTGACGACAGGCCGGCCTTCCTGTGCGATTTCACACAGCCTCCGATTGCCCGCGCGCGTATCGTCCGGCCTCGGTCTTTGGTCCTCGCCGTGACGGGATGAACGGATGCGGGCGATACGGCTTTTTCCGCTGCTCCTCGCCTGCCTCGCGCCGGCGCTGCCGGCGGCGGCGCAGCAGGCGCCCCTGCCGACGATCGGCTACCTGTGGGGGTCGAGCGCGGGCGAGCAGGAAAAGCTGATGGACGATGTCCTGGCGGAGCGCGGCTACGTGGACGGCCGCACCGTCACCGTCATCCGCCGCTTCGCCGATGGCGATTTCGCGCGGCTGCCGGTTCTGGCGGCGGAGCTCGTCGAGCAGCGCGTCCAGATCATCGTCGCGCAGACGACGGCGGCGGCCCAGGCCGCGAAGGCGGTGACGGCCGATATCCCGATCGTGGTCACGAGCAGCGGCGATGCCGTCGGCAGCGGACTCGCGGCGAGTCTCGCGCGGCCGGGCGGCAACGTGACGGGCGTGTCGTTCCTCGGCACGGAGCTGGCCGTCAAGCAGCTCGAGCTGATCCGCGAGCTGGTGCCGTCGGTGCGGCGCATCGGCTTCGTCGCCAATCGCGGCATGGCCCCCGAAACAGTGTTCTTCGCGGCGATGCAAGGGCCGGCGCGCGAGCGCGGCCTGCAGATCGATTTCGTCGATGTCCAGTCGGTCGAGGATTTCGGGCAGGCCTTCGACGAACTCAAGCGGCTGCGCGCGGATGCGGCGATCGTGGCGCCCGGCGGGTTCTTCAGCGATCACCGCGGCGCGCTGCTGGCCGCGGCGAAGCGCCACGCGATCCCGGCGCTCTATTTCCGGCGCGGGTTCGTGGCGGATGGCGGGCTCGCCTCGTACGGCTCGACCCTCGCCGAGCTGTACCGGCTCGCCGCCGATCAGGTCGACCGCATCCTCAAGGGCGCCGATCCCGCGTTCCTGCCCATCCTGCAGCCGACGCGCTTTGAGCTCGTCATCAACCTGCGCACGGCGCGCGACCTCCGCCTCGAGATCCCCGCCACCCTCCTCGCCCGCGCCGACGAGGTGATCGAATGAGGCGCGGAGGAGGCGGCGGCCCTGCCGCCGCCATGACCTGTCAGAGGTTGCTGGAACGCCGGACGGCCTGAGCGCATTCTATGGTCGTGGCGGCGTGTGTACCGCCCGAATGGCTTCAAAAGCAGAAGGACGCGACATGGCAACTGCCAAGAATACGATCTGCCTGTGGTACGACAAGGACGCCGAGGCGGCCGCCCGCTTCTACGCCGAGACTTTTCCCGACAGCAAGGTGACCGGCGTCCACCGCGCGCCCAGCGACTACCCGTCCGGCAAGGCGGGCGACGTGCTGACGGTCGACTTCACGGTCGCCGGCATCCCCTGCCTCGGCCTCAACGGCGGCCCTGCGTTCAAGCACAACGAAGCCTTCTCGTTCCAGATCGCCACCGACAATCAGGAAGAGACGGACCGCTACTGGAACGCCATCGTCGGCAATGGCGGCCAGGAAAGCGCGTGCGGCTGGTGCAAGGACAAGTGGGGCGTCAACTGGCAGATCACGCCGCGCGTGCTGACCGACGCGCTGGCCGTCGGCGGCGCCGAAGCCAAGCGCGCCTTCGATGCGATGATGGACATGCGCAAGATCGACGTCGCCGCGATCGAGAAGGCCCGACGCGGCTGACGCCGAAAGTCAGCGCCTGTTCCGCCGGCGCAGCGCGGTCATGCCGAGCAGCGCCGCGCCGGACAGCGCCAGCGTCCCCGGCTCGGGCACCAGCACGGGGGGGAGCGACACCAGCTCCACCGAAACGTCGTCGAGCACCCAGTAATCGAAGAAGTGCATGAAACCGAACCGCAGGGTCGTCAGGTCGTCCACCGCGACCAGGTCGAAGGTGAACTCGCTGTAACCGAAGGGGTTCACGTTGAGAAACGAGTCCACCTCGACGCCGTCCCATTCGGCCAGGAATCTTGTCTGATTGCGTCTCTCCCGGCTGGCCAGCCAGTAGGTCAGCCGATAGGTCGCGCCGGCAACCGTCGCGAGGTCCTGCTCGATGTAGTCGAACGCGTAGGCAGCGCCTGAGTAGAAGCCGTAGGTTCCGGAATGGGGGTCCTCCTCGTCCACACCCATGAAGGTGAGCTCGCCGGATGCGATCCAGCCGGTCAGGTCGCCCGTTTCAAAGCCGCCGTTCGTGATCAGATTGGCCTTCGCCGGCGCCGACACAGACACGGCCCCGAACAGAAGCGCGGCCGCCGCGAGTACCAGCCGTAGTTTAGTCATGACAACATCCCCCTACCCCTTGTTGTCCCGCAGCGGTGCTGCGGAGCGGCGCCAAAGCTAAGCTTTAACGCCCGTGATTTCAAGGCGTTACGTATCGGGGTATGAAGCCTTGGATTAACGAATTGCGGAGGCACCGCGCGCCGGCTCCGGCGCCGCGTGCCCATGACGGCGCGACCGAGGCTGAGGTGTCTTGCGCAGCCCGCTCAGGTGTCTTGCGCACATTAGAAGAGACCAAAAAGGCGCACACTCATCGTGCCCACCTGGCGTGCAAGGACACCCCATGACCGTGGGCCATAAAGACATGGAGGCTTCCGATGAACTCCGCTTCAAGGCTGGCAGCAGCTTTGCTGCCGGGCATCGTCGCTGCTGCCGTGCTGTCGGTCCCGTCGGCGCGCGCCGATGTCGTCACCGACTGGAACGCGACCGCCAGTGCCCTCGTGGCCAGCGACGTCGGCAACAATCCCAAGCTCCGCACCCTCGCCATGGTGCATGTCGCGATGTCCGATGCGATCAACACGGTGCAGAACCGCTACACCCGCGTGGTCGCGATGCTTCCGGCCGCGCCGGACGCCTCGGCCGACGCCGCGGCCGCGACGGCCGCGCGGCAGATCCTCACGAAGATCTACCCGGATCAGAAACCCAGGATCGAGGAGACCTACGCGGCCTCGCTGAAGACGATCGCGGACGGGCCCGCCCGAACCGAAGGCATCAGGCTCGGCATGGAGGTGGCCGAGGCGGTCCAGGCCGACCGCGCCAGTGACGGCACCAGCGTCCCCGACACCTACCGGCCGCACACGACCCCCGGCGTCTACGTGCCGACGGCGCTGCCGCTGTGGGAGCAGTATGCGCGCGCGAAGCCCTGGGTGTTCAAAAGCGCCGACCAGTTCCGGCCCGGCCCGCCGCCGGCCCTGTCGAGCGCGGACTGGGCCCGCGACTACAACGAGGTGAAGATCCTCGGCGGCGCCAGGAGCACGGCGCGCACGCCCGCGCAGACCGAGGCGGTGAAGTTCTGGGAGAACGTCAATTTCGGCCCCGCCTGGCAGGCGGCGGCGCGTGAGCTCTCCCTGAAGAAGGACATGCCGCTTGCCGATTGCGCGCGCGTGTTCGCGCTACTCAACATGAGCCTGGCCAACGCCTACATCGTCAACTGGGACGCCAAGTACGCCTACAATTTCTGGCGGCCCGTCACCGCGATCCGCAACGGCGACCAGGACGGCAACGATGCCACCGAGCGCGATGCCGGCTGGACCTCGTTCAACCCGACGCCGATGCATCCCGAATACCCCTCGCAGGCGACCATCAACGCGACGATCGCCGCGGCGGTTCTGGAATCCGTATTCGGGCCCGTGAACGCCATCGCGTTCACGGTGACCGATGTGCGCGATGCGAAGCGGACGCGTCCCTTCGCCAGCCTCGCCGACATGGCCGAGGAGCAGAAGAACGTCCGCGTCTGGGGCGGCGTCCACTACCGGTTCGCGATCCGCACCGGCGAGGAGATGGGCCGGACGGTCGCGGCCTACATGATCGCCAACACGCTCACGCCGGTGCGTTGACGTCTTCGACCGCGAAGCCCGGACGCGCGGCTAGCCGCGCGTCACGGCTTCGTGGATCGCCGTGCAATGGCGCACGAGGTTTGACCGCGCGGACACAAACCGCTTCAGGGGCGTGTCGATGTCATAGAAATGGATGTTGGCGATGAACCCGTAGATCCCGGCATCGACGCTGGTCGGGTGCGCGCCATGCACATATCCATCGGCCGGAACGAGATCGGCGAGGACGCCGAGATCGGCAAGGCCGCGCGCATAGGCGGCCTCCGGCTCGTATCGGCCGATCCCCTGGAAATGGTAGCGCTGAAAATTGAAGTCGCGCGCCTTGGCCAATCCCTCCTCAGTCAGGCGCGGGTGCTCGCGCATCAGCGCCGCCCGGAACGCCGGCCAATAGCGCTCGTCCTTCCAGCGCGAATACGACATTACCCAGTAGAGATCGTCGAGCAGGCGCGTGACGAGCAGGCTCAGGCCGCGCGCGCGCGGATCCAGCGCCGCATCGATCGTCAGCCGGTACTTGGCCGTCAGGTGGGCGATGATCGTCTCGCTGTCGCCGACTGTTTCGCCGTCGTCGACGATATAGGGAAGCTGCCCGCGCGGCGCGGCCGACGCATCGAAGATGTGCTCGTGCGCGAACGGAAGCCCGGCCAGCCGCAGGAAGGCAAAGACCTTCAGCCCATAGCCGTTGTTGTCGGCCACGCCGAAAAGCGTCGGAAAGGAGTAAAGCGTGATCACCGCCGCAATCCTAGCCAAGCTGCGGGGACGCGGCAAAGGGCGCTGGAGCGCCGCGGGCTCACCGCTTCTGGTACGGGTGGAAGATGTGGTCCTTCGCCTTCACGGCGACATGGCACGCGTGCCCGCAATCGGCGGGACTGGGGTCGGCCGCGAACCGGTCGGATGCGGCGTCGAAGTTGAACAGCGCGTATCCCCATCCGCCGCTGTTTGGAAATCGTTTGCTGTCCTTTTCGATGACGAAAGCCTGCGTGAAGACGTCCGGCACATCCACGTCGAAGGGGGCCTCCGTGCTCTTCTTCGGCGTCCACTGCAGCTTCGCGATCCTGGAGCCATCCGGGAACGGCTGGCCGTTGCCCGGAACGCCTGATTTGTACGCATCGATCATGACAGGATTGGCGACGATCACCTTGAGCACTTCGTCGGTCCGCGCGGAAGACACCACCGCCCAGTCCTCGTACCCGCGGAAATCGGAGAACGCGACTCCGTCCGGCGATTTCAGCGCGTACTTGTCCTGCGCGTAGACGGCCGTGCCGCCCAGGGCGGCGAGCACTGCCACGGCGATAGCAATCATGCGAGTCATGGCCGATCCCTCCTCGAGTGTCGCGGACGAGTTCTAGTTTCCGATCGGGAGCACCAGGTCCGTCTCGCTCGTGTCCAGCACGAACACCGCGAGCAGCTTCGCCGGCTGCGTCTCGCTGGCATTGGCGCTGACGCGGTGGCGGTCGCCGGGCAGCTCGGACCAGTTCTGTCCGACCGTGTAGGTCGTCACCGGCCCGTCATTGACCTGGCTGCGGATCTCCCCCTCCAGCACGGTTGCGTAGATGAAGGCGGATTTGGGATGCCGGTGGCTGGCCGAGTAACCGCCCGGGCCGTACTCGACGAGCACGCCCCTGACGCTCTTGCCCGGAACATTCGGCAGCGCGTGATCGAAGACGATGGTCACCTTGGCGTTCTTCGACTCCACCGTATCCGCGAGGACGCCGCCGAACGGCACGGCGGCGACAAGCAGCGAACAGAGGATGCGTTTCATGGAGCCCCTCTTCTTCGGTTGGCGGACGCAGGGATCAGGCTTTTGCCGGCGCGCGCGCCTGCGCCCGAAGCCATTCGTCGAGACCGATGCGGCCGAGACGCGCTTCGCCCAGCGGCACCAGCGAGCGTTCCTCGACGCGGCCGCCGCTGTACCGCGCCTCGGGATCGGGCACGACCTGGCGCGGATCGCCGACCGCCTTCAGATAGCGGGCGATGATTTCGTTGAACGGTGCGCGGTTTGGACCCGCGATCTCGACGATGCCGTTGCGCGGTGCCGCCTGCGCCACGTCGGCCACGGCGGCGGCCACGTCGTCCGCCGCGATCGGCTGGAACAGGCCCGGCGCGATCCTGACCGTGTTTCCATCCGCGCCCATGTCGGCGATGCGGCCGATGAATTCCATGAACTGGGTCGAGCGGATGATGGTGTAGGGAATGCCCGACGCTTCGATCAGCTTCTCCTGCGCGACCTTGGCGCGGAAATAGCCGTTGTCGGGCGACCGGTCGGTGCCGACGATGGAGAGCGCGACATGATGCCGGACGCCGGCGGCCGTCTCCGCCGCGAACAGGTTGCGGCCGGAGGTCTGGAAGAATTCCAGCACCGCCTTGTCCTCGAACGAGGGCGAGTTGGCGAGGTCGATCACGACCTGCGTGCCGGCCATCGCTTCCGTGAGGCCCTCGCCCGTGATGGTGTTGATGCCGCCCTGGGGCGAGGCGGCGACGACCTCGTGGCCGGCCTTGCGCAGGATGGCGACGGTCTTCGAGCCAATCAGGCCGGTGCCGCCGATGACGACGATCTTCATGGTCTAACCCCCGTGTCGATGACCGGAGACGCTGAACCGAGATCCGCCGGATGAATTGTCGTGTTGCGGCGCAAGATGCGCCGGCCGGCCGCCGCCGGTCAACCTTGGCCGTATCTGATTTCTTCGCCCCCAGAGGCAAAAACGCGAAGCTACTTATAATTAACTACTTGCCTATTTAGGAAAATATCTATGACCAACGCATTCAAGGCCCTCTCGTCGGCACCGCGGCGACGGATCCTGAACCATCTGGCCGGCGGGCCAATGACGGTCAGCGAGATCGGGTCCAAGTTCGACATGGCCCTGCCGTCGATCTCCAAGCACCTGTCGGTGCTCAAGGAAGCCGGCCTCGTGCACGAGCAGAAGCGGGGCCAGTTCGTCATCTACAGCGTTGCGTCGGATAATCTGATCAACGCGCTCTACGGCTTCCTCAGGCCCTTCTGTCCCGACGCGCGCCGCATCGCCGGCGCGCGCAAACGCGCCGGAAAGCGCGGATGACCGCTTTGGCGCGCCGCCAGTTCGCCGGGTGCGTTGCGGCGTTCCTGTTTGCGGCGCTGGCCGCGGCCGCCCTGGCGACAGCGCTCGGTGGGTCTATCGACCTCCTGCCCTATGCATTCGCCGTCGCGATCGCCCATGCCGTGCTGCTCGGCCAGCCGGTCTTCGTAGTGTTCTACCGCAAGGGCTGGGTGAATGCCGTCACGTGCACCGGCGGCGGCGCAGCAATCGGAGCGCTCCCTTGCGGCCTCTTCGCGTGGCCATGGAACCCAGGCAGCGGCTTCAGCTCGTGGAGCCACAACACGCCCAAGATCATCGACGGCGTTCCCACCGCGGCAGGCTGGCTGGAGTACGCCGAACTCACGGGCATGTTTGCCCTGCACGGCGCGCTCGCCGGGCTCGTTTTCTGGCTGGTCCTAAAGCTCTCGGTCGCGCCGAAAGTGACGGGCGAAAGCCAAGGGCGAGCTTCCCGATGGCAACGACGGGCGCCGGCCGTGAGCCTAGTGATGGCGCTCGTGCTCATCGCGGGAGTTATCGCGGTTCCGGCCCTCACAAAAGACCGGACGTGCCACAACATGTTCCGCGATGGCCGCCAGTCGATCGTACCGCAAGTCAACATCGATCTGAGGATCGAGAAAGACGATTGGTCGCGTCTGGCGGCGGTTCTGTCGACGTTCAGTGCGGCGAACGGAATGCATTTCCGCGATTCCACTCGCATCGAACCCGCCATGCACTACCTGCACCTTAGCGCATGCAACGATCACGGCGTGAACATCCACGTTCACGACATGCGCTGGACGCATCGGAATTTCGAACCGTTGATCGCTGGCCGCGGCGTTCCCGTCGGCGTGTATGAAGTCCACGACAACTCGGGCTGGCCTCGGATCGCCGGCGCGCTGATCGCCGACCTTGAAGTGGCTTGGCCGGGAAAGGTTGCGTTCCTCGATCAGCGCGGCAATGAAATACCGGTACCGCAATACCTGCGAGATGCGAACGCGCACCCCGCACGGCCCGGCCCCGAACGATGAGCGCGCCTCCGAGGCGCGTTCCCGACGAGCCTCAACCTCGCTACGTTCTCTTCCGTGACCGGACCGGATGCACGGCGTTGCGCTTCGATACGTTAAGCGCCACGGCGGCGCGGATGAGCGCCTTCAGGGCCTTTTCATCGATCCTGTCGCCCTCGTGGAGGTCGATGGCGCGCCTCGTGTTGCGTTGAAAAGGCCCGAGGGATCCTCCAGCGAAGCGCCCCTGGCGAAGGGCATCTTCACGACCGCCTTGTAGGTCTCGCCGGTGCAGATGATGCCGGCGTGCGATCACACCGGAACGCCGCGCCACTTCCGATGACGACGATCTTCATGGTCTAACCCCCGTGTCGATGACCGGAGACGCTGAACCGAGATCCGCCAAATGAAATTGTCGCTGGCTGTGTCAGGATGCGCTGGCGGGCCGCTGGGGGGCAACCTTGGCCTTGGCAGCGGCTGGCTCATGCCTTCGTATTCGCGTGCTGCTTCTTTCGTAACGCCGCCTCTCCCGCGTCCGACGCCTCGACCCGCTTCTTCTCGGGCGCAGCACCCGCGACGTAGCTGTCGTGCCAGTTCCACCACGTGTAGGGCGGCGTCTGAGGATAGCCCTTGGGCGAGTCCTCCCATTCCTCCTGCCGGCCCAGCGGCGTGATGTCGAGATAGTTCCAGGTGCCGCCCATCTGCTCGTCGCCGCGGTTGTTGAGGAAGTAGGTGCGGAACACGCGGTCGCCGTCGCGGAAGAACACGTTCGTGCCGTGCCACTCATCCACGCCGAAGTCTGCGTCGAAGCGGTCCGTGAGGGTGAACCACGGCATCTCCCAGCCCATCCGCTGTTTCAGTCGCGCGATGTCGGCCTGAGGCGCACGCGAGACGAAGACGAGGCTGGTGTCACGGGCGTTCAGGTGCGCGACGTGGGCGACCTGGTCGGCGACCATGGAGCAGCCGCTGCAGGCGTGCTCGGGCCAGCCCTCCACCCCCGGCTCGAAGAAGGCGCGGTAGACGATCAGCTGGCGCCGGCCGTCGAACAGGTCGAGCAGGCTGGCCTTGCCCTTGGGCCCCTCGAACGCATACGCCTTCTCGACGGCCATCCACGGCATGCGCCGGCGCTCCGCGGCCAGGGCGTCACGGGCGCGTGTCTGGGCCTTTTCCTTCACGAGCAGTTCCTTGCGGGCTGCCTCCCACGCCGGCGGCGACACGACCGGTGGCGTGTGCATGGCGGGCTGTCCGCCTTTCCGTCCGTTCTCGGCCGATTTGGTCATGGCGTTTGAAACCTCCTGGCTTGACCCGGTTCCCGCGCCTCGAGGCCGAAGCGCGCCTTGGGAAAACGCGATCCGATGATCGCGAGGTCCGGATCGGGTCATCGACGGACATGTGAGCAGCGTGGCCGTTGCTACGGCAGCGGCCGAAGCCTGGCAGCCTCACGACCGCCGCAATCGACTCTGAACGCGGATGTCCGCTTTGTGCAATCGTGCGCGACCAGTCAACTTGACAGGCCTGCTGTCAAGGTGCCTGTAGTATCCGAGGCTCATGTCGATGCGGCTTCTTCTTCGCCTCGCTTGTCTCGCCTTCCCCGCGTTCGCGTCGGCGGCGGCGGACGCTCCGCTTGCGGCATCGCCGCCCGAGCCGGTTTTCGTCGAGGACTTCACCGTCGAGCCGGCTGCTCGATGGCTCGAGCGGTGGATCATCTCGCCACAGCTCTCTCTTGACCTTCGTCCCTTGCGTGTCGGCATCGTCACGGACCCGATCGGCAAGACCGTCGGCCGTGTCACGGTCGAGGAGGGCGACGCGCTCGAAGGCGCCAGCGGAGCGATGCACGCGGCGAAGGACTACGTCTGCGACAGTGCCGGCTCGCGCGCCGCCGAGATGAGGGCGCGGCCCGGCGGTGTCGCGCCGACTGAACGCGCCGAGATGCAGGTCAAGACCGATCGCGCGAGCGGCGAGGGCGAACTCGTCAAGTTCGGCGAATGGGTGTGGTACCGCTTCGCCTTCAAGATCGGCGCCGATTGGCCGCGTGATGTCCCAGTCGGCGGGCGCACGCCTTGCCGCACAGTAATCCACCAGGTCAAGCAGGATTCCTTCACCGGCGGCACTTCGTGCAGCGCGAGCCCGTTCTTCAAGATCGAGGCGCGGCCGCTCGGCGAGCGCGTGCGCTTCTTCGCACAAGTGGCGACGGGTGCGGCATGCGCGGTCCCACCCGCGGTACGACGCACGGCGATCTGCATCGTCGACGCGGCGCTTCGCGAGCGCTGGACAACGGTGCATGTCCGGCTTTTCCCCGCGCAGGATGGCAGCGGCCGAGCCGATGTCTGGCTCGACGGCGTGCATTGCGGCTCCTATCGCGGGCCGATGGGCGATGCCGTTGATGGTGCGCGGCGCAACGGCGTGCCCGTCATCAACGCTCAGCCGCGCTTCGGCATCTACCGTGACTGGCGCGCCGCGACGCAGACGATCTATTTCGACCGTATCATGGTCTGGAACTCAAACCCGGCGGGTCACGTCGAATGGGGCCTCGATGCACCGCGGGAGTAGCGGCTGTTCAGAGCGCCCCTCGACTTCTCAAGCGCCCTTTTGTTTCTTCCGCGCGCGGACGGGACGAGCGGCGCCGCGCGCGGACGTATTGAGCGCCACGGCGGCGCGGATGAGCGCCTTCAATGCCTTTTCATCGATCCTGTCGCCCTCGCGGAGGTCGATGGCGCGCCTGGTGTTGCCTTCGAGGCTGGCGTTGAAGAGGCCCGCGGGGTCTTCCAGTGCGGCGCCCCTGGCGAAGGTCATCTTCACGACCGCCTTGTAGGTCTCGCCGGTGCAGATGATGCCGGCATGCGACCACACCGGAACGCCGCGCCACTTCCACTCCTCGACCACATCAGGGTCGGCCTGTTTGATGAGCGCGCGGACACGGGCGAGCGTCTCGCCGCGCCAGTCGCCCAGCTCCCTGATCCGCGCATCGATCAGCCGCGACGGCGAGCCTCCGCCCTTTCCTTCCACGGCACCGTTCTTCGTCTTCGTCATGGCACGGACCTTGCGCTGGACGCTCACATCCGCTCGCCGGGCAACTGGCTGGCCTGCTTCACCCACGCGGCAAGCTGGGATTCGTCGAGCGCGTCGTCCTCATGGATGTCGAGATAGCGCACTTCCTTGTGCTTGGACTCGCCTGATGGCACAGGACGCAGCGATGTGCCGCGGAAGAACGCCACCTTGATGTATTTCGTGAAGCAGTGATAGCTGAGGAACCAGCCCTGCCCCGCGATGCCATAGAAGGGCGAATTCCATTTGACCGCCTTGTGCACGCCGGGGACGGTGCGCGCGATCAACGTGTCGAGGCGGCGCCCGACATCGCTTTTCCATCCCGGCATGGCCGCGATGTAGGCCTGCACGGGGGCATCGCCCTCGCCCTTCGCGATCTGCGGATTGCCGCCCGAGAGCAGGGTCGGCTTCGCGGCGCCCCGCCTGGCGGCGGGCTTCCGCGCGATCTTCGCCGCCGCCTTCTTTCCGGATACCTTCTTCCTGGCGGCCACGGAGCGCGTTTTGGTCGCAGTCTTGGTCATCAACTCATCCCTTGCCAGAACCCGGCCGTTTGTCCGGCCCGGCCGATCCCCTATCTTCCGGCATACGAGGAGCGGCCTCGGCGGAATCGTGAACCAACCCGATGAAGATCGCCAGCTTCAATATCAACAACGTCAATCGCCGGCTGCCCAACCTTCTCGACTGGCTGCGCGCGGCCGCGCCGGATGTCGTCTGCCTGCAGGAACTGAAGGCGGCGGACGCGGAGTTTCCGCACGCGGCATTGCGCAAGGCGGGCTATCGCGCGGTGTGGAGCGGGCAGCGCACCTATAACGGCGTCGCCATTCTCGCGCGGACCGGCGAGCCCGTCCTGACCCGGCGCGGGCTGCCGGGCGATGCGGACGATCGGCAGAGCCGGTACATCGAGGCCGCGGTCAACGGCGTGCTCATCGCCTCGCTCTACGCGCCGAACGGCAACCCGCAGCCCGGGCCGAAATTCGACTACAAGCTCGCCTGGCTCGACCGGCTGAGCGCGCATGCGAAGACCCTGTACCGGACGAAGGCGCCGATCGTGCTGGCCGGCGACTACAACGTCGTCCCGACCGATCACGACATCTACCCGACGCGGTCCTGGAACAAGGACGCGCTGCTGCAGCCGCAGAGCCGGGCGGCGTTGCAGCGCCTGCTGAAACAGGGCTGGGTCGACGCGGTGCGCACGCTGCATCCCGACGCGCCGATGTACTCGTTCTGGGACTACAAGCGCGACGCCTGGGCGCGCAACGCCGGCCTTCGCATCGACTTCCTGCTGCTGAACCCGGCGGCGGCAAAGCGCCTCTCGGCCGCGGGCGTGGACACGGCCGTGCGCGGCGGCGACGGTGCCAGCGATCACGCGCCTGTATGGGCGGTGCTGCGCTGACCGCGGCGCGCGACACACGCTAAAGCAGGACGTCGTACTTCGCTTCAAGCGGTTTGAGGTCGGTCTGCTCGCCGAGCATGAGGCGCATCTCGATCTCGATCCGCCGCGCGATCGAGGAGATGGGGACGTCGTTGGAGCCGCCTTCGAACGGGTTCGAAGAATTCTCGCCGACTTTCTCCAGCGAGACGAAGACCCAGCCGACGACCGCGCTGAACGGGACGTTCAGCCATACCGTCCACTGCCCGATCCCGGCGGATCGTCCCAGCTCCTGGGCGTACGGAAAGAGGGAGAACGGCACCATCGCGACGAAGATCGTCACGAGGATGATGGCCATCGAATAGTAGTTGCGCGCATAGGGATAGGTCTTGATCCGCTTCAGGGCCCCTTGCAATCGGGCAAGCTCGTCAAGCTCGCCCGTCAGCACCACCAATCCCAGTTCGCTGACCAGGGCCCTGTCGAACAGGTCCCTGACGGCGTCGTATTGCCGGCGCAGGATGAACGCCTCCTTGTCGCCGCCATGCGCCAGGACCGCCTGCAGCTCGGCATCCGACAGATACGCCTTCAGTTCGCCCTTGAGGGTGGACCGGCTTTCCGGCGACGGCATTCCGGCCATGAACCAGGCGTTCCCGGATTCAGAAGTATTCTCCCACGTCTTTCTTTCGCGCAGGAAAAAGCGCAGCGCCGTCAGCCAGGCGAAATGACGATAGAATATCTCCTTCAGGCGGGGACCGGATTGCGCCTGCTCCGGGTTGCCGACCGTGGACCTCAGTTTATTGGCGAATTCGTAGCTGTGCGTGGTGACGCGCCCGGCCAGGGCCAGCGCGTCGTCGAAGCGCGCGTAGCATTGCGAATTCTTGAAGGCGAGAATGATCGCGAGCGCCGACCCGATCGTCGTCAGGATCGGCGCCGGGACCACGAGGAACTCCCAGTGCGAGAGCTGGAGCAGCGCGGTGGCGAACAGCGACCAGGCAATCAGGTACCCGGCCTCCCATCTCGTCCAGACGAGAAAATCGATGATCCTGTAGCGTCTGCCGATATGCATGACCCAGGACCGGCCCGGCTCAACCGGCGATCACGGGGAGCGGCTTTTCGAGCGCGACGATTGGGCTCGTTTTCATCCCGCTCACCTCTTGCCGTACGTGGTGAAGACGGAATCCTTGGCCGCCGCGATGGCATGGCACGCCGCACCGCACGTGGCGTCGTTCCCCTGCAACGAGGTGTTGGGCGTGAACGTCTCGGACCTGGGATCGTAATCGAACTGGGCGTAGCCCCAGCCGCCAGTGTCCGCAAAGCGCCTGCTGTCCTTCAGCATGAAACCGACGGCGGCGAGGGTATCCGGCACGTGCACGGAGAAAGGCGCTTCCGCGCTCTTTTTCGGGGTCCAGGTGATCTTTGAAATCCTGGAACCGTCGGGAAACGGCTTGCCGTTGCCGGGAATGCCGGCCCGGTAGGCGTCGATCGTCGTAGGGTTGGCGACGATCACGATGAGCTTCTCTTCGGGCTCGTGCGGCTGACTGACAGCGACGACTGCCCAGTCCTCGTAGCCTCTGAAGTCGGCGAAGCCGAGCCCGCCCGGCACCTGCACCGTGTACTTGTCCTGCGCCGCGAGCGCTATCCCGCCCAGAACGGCGATCACGCCGGCGCCGATCACCATCAGCCCGGATGGAATTCTCCGCATGACCCTCCTCCGCTGCGATTGGCACGTCGCGTTCCATGGCGGCGCGAGCGCGGCGACTGTCTCACCGCGCGACTGGCGCGGTCCATACACAGTCCATCCGACATCGGCCGAGGATTGCCGAAGGGGTCACACGGGGAGAATTCGGTACCCGTCCTGACCGTGCCCGCAGGAACCTGCATCGCGACCCGGCGTTCTGACCGCCGGGCCTATCGCAGGGATGCAGCGCATGCACGAGGCAGAGGACAATGCGCCGGGTTGGCTGCGGGCGATCCGGTGGACGGCCGCACTGACCGGCATCGCCGGAGGCATCCTGCTCGCGATCAAGATCCCATGGAGCGGCTGGGGCTTCGCGCTCTTCGCGCTGTCATCCGCCGCCTGGATCACCGCCGGGCTGGTGATGCGCGTAAAGAGCCTTGTGACGGTCAACAGCGTCCTGCTGCTGACCAATCTCCTCGGCATCTACCGCTGGCTGATTGCCTGACGGGCCGCGCGGTCACTCCTTGCGGAAGGCCGCGCGATAGGCCTGCGTGGCCTTGGGGTAGATGTAATCGCTCAGCCGCGTGTCCATGTCCGGCGCCTGAAAGTCCCAATAGGCGTGATAGAGAACCGGGTGCGACTGGATCCACGCCGCCATGTTGCGCACGAAGGTCGGATCGTCGCCGCCGCCGTTCTGCGGGCTCTCCGGCGCGCCGCCAGCCATCCGCAGGCCGGTGCCCCACTCCGGAAAGCTGATCGGCTTGCCGCGCGCGGCGGCGAAGGAGGCCTGCCAGTCGAGGCCATAGCGGTTCGTCCGGATCGCGTTCCAGCGGCCGGCCGGATCGGTGATGAACGGGAAATGCTGGTTGTAGACGTCGAGACCGATGACATCCACGAAGTCGTCGCCGGGATAGCAGGCCTCGATATTGCAGTCCGACGGCGTGCCCCATGTCGGGCACCAGTCGAAGCGGAACGACACGCCGCTGCCGCCGGCATTCGCCGAATTGCGGATCTGCGTGACCGCCTGGCGCCACGCGCCGACGAAGGCGGCTTCGCGGCCCTGGTCGGCGCGCCACGCATACCATGTGCCGTTGAACTCGTGCCCGAGCCGGATGATGGCGTTCTGGAAGCCGCACTCCTGATATTTCGACATCACGTTCACGTAGGTGCTGTTGTATGCACCGGCCGCGGCGGCCGCGAGCGTGGCGTTCGCGCCACCCGCCGTCACGTGTGTCGGAATCAGCGGCACCGTGATCACCAGCATCGTGGTGTCGAACTTGCGCCAGCCCTGCGGGATCCAGGGCTCCAGCATCGTGGCGAAGGTTGCGCCGTTCATGAAGTCCGTCTGGAAATCCGGCCGGCGGCCGAGAAATCCCGCGAACTGGTGCATCCGGTTCCGGTTGGCGGGCGAACTGACGATCGTCCCCGTATACGCGCCGATCATCTGCATGGTTATGGTCAGCTCCCGAATAGTGGTGAAGTGGCGGGCGATCCGGACGACTCGCCGCCACTCTCGGGAAGCACGACGTTACGCGTCAGAGACGATCCAGAACCTCCGCGACCACGATGCATCGCCGCCGCAAAGGGCGGCGACTCACGACGGGCGCAGTTCGCCCGCAGCAGGACTCGTTCTAACCGCGCCGCGTCGCGCCGCGCGCGAAACAAGGCTGTGATCCACGTTATAAAGTTGTGATTGCGGAACGCGAAGAGCGCTAGGCTGACGCAACCCACGATCAGGCGGCGATCCGCTGCATCGGATCATGCCGCTCAGCTTGCTGCCTGCCCAGGTTTCCGTGGTTGCCTACTTGTGAGCGTGCTGATCCACGAACGTCGCGATCGGCTGGCCGATCTCGACGATATAGGTCGACAGCATGCGGCCGGTTTCCGGGCCGATGTCGCGCGCGTTGTGCGGGGTCGCCGGCGGGATGAGGAATCCATCACCGGGGTTGAGGATGACGTTGGCGCGTCCCTGCACCATCATCTCGACCTGCCCGGCGATGATGTAGCCGACCTCTTCTCCCGGATGAACGTGCCATCCGGACTCGACTCCCGGCGGAATCTCCGTCTCCACCTGCACCATCTCGCGACCGGGAACCGATAGCGGCGCGCGCTGGATCACGCGCCGGACAAGCTTGCCCGCCAGTTCGTCCTGCGAGCGCTCGGGCGAAGCCGCGCTTCGATCCGTCGATCCGCTCATCCCGACGCCAGCCGGGGCGGTCTGCGCCAAAGCCGCTCCGGCCGGCAGCATCATCGCCAGCGCGAGTGCGGTCATCACCGGAACGATCGGGAAACCCTTGGATCGCATGCGCATCGTGAAACTCCTTGGCCTGGTTGTCGTGTCGCGCCGTCAAGCCCGCACTCAATACCGGTCGACGTCCGCGACGGCCTGCGCGAAGGCCTGCGGCGCTTCCTGCGGCAGGTTGTGGCCGATGCCGCCCGTGATGACGCGGTGCGCGTACTTGCCCGAGAACATGCGCGCATAGGCGCTCGCGTCCGGATGCGGCGCGCCGTTCGCGTCGCCCTCGAGCGTGATCGTCGGCACGGTGATGACCGGGAACTGCGCCAGCCGGCTTTCGAGCGCGTCGTATTGCGGCTCGCCGTCGGCCAGAGAGAGCCGCCAACGGTAGTTGTGGATCACGATATCGACGTGGTCCGGGTTGTCGAAGGCCGCGGCGCTGCGATTGAACGTGGCGTCGTCGAAATTCCACTTCGGCGACGCGAGCTGCCAGATGAGCTTCGAGAAATCGCGCCGGTATTTGTCATAGCCGGCGCGACCGCGCTCCGTGGCGAAATAGTACTGGTACCACCAGTCGAGCTCGGCCTGCGGCGGCAGCGGCATCCTGTTGGCATCGCGGCTGCCGATCAGATAGCCGCTCACGGAGACCATGGCCTTGCAGCGGTCCGGCCAGAGCGCCGCGACGATGTTGGCCGTCCGCGCGCCCCAGTCGTAGCCGGCGACGATCGCCTTGCCGATCCCGAGCGCATCCATCAGCGCGATGGCGTCGACGGCAAGCGCCGCCTGCTGGCCGTTGCGGACCGTGGCGCCGGACAGAAAGCGCGTCGTGCCGTAGCCGCGCAGATACGGGACGATGACGCGATAGCCCGCCGAGGCCAGCGCCGGCGCCACGTCGACATAGCTGTAGATGTCATAGGGCCAGCCGTGCAGCAGGAGGACCGGAGGGCCGTCGGCCGGACCCGCCTCGGCGTAGCCGACGTCCAGGACACCGGCGTTGACCTGCTTCAGCGCACCGAACGACGTGTTCGTGCCGGGCGCGATCGCCTGCACCTGCGCGTGCGCGGGACCGGCGATGCCAAAGCGCGCGCCAGCGAAAGCCGCCGCGGCGGCGCCAACGAAAAGCCGGCGGCGATGGTCGATCGCTTCGGACATTCGCTGCCTCCCATCGGTCGCGTCTGCGATCAGCCGGACGACCTATCCGAACGTGAATGCATAGGCGCGGACGCCGGGCGCCATGAACTCGATCTCGAACGTCCGATCCCGGATCCCTCCCCTCTGCCGGATGAGCTGGTACAGGCGCGGCTCCGCCACGCTGCCCCACCCTTCCGCGTCGATATCGACACCATGGTCATTGCCGGGCGGGGCGCCGTCGATCCTGACGCGGAACCGCACGGGCTGGCCCCGGGATGGCGGCGCCAGCACGAGGTGAAGGTCGCGCGCGTGGAAGCGGTAGGAGATCCGCCCGTCGGCCTGGTTCAGCACCGCGAACTCCTCCGTCATCGTCCAGTTGCCGGCAAGCGCCCAGTGGTTCAGCCGCAACCGCTCGGGCGCGGTATAGTCGCGGGGCTGACCCAATGTCGCGCCATTGATGGACGAGAAGTTCTCGCCGCGGGCATAGCCGACATAGTTCTCCGGCGATCTCAGGCTGTCCCAGTCGGCGGCCGCTTCGATGCCGCGCCCATCGACGAACGCCACGCCGCTGGGAACGCCGGTGCTGCCCGCCTCCGCCAGAAGCTGCTGGATGACCCGCTCCGAGCGTTCGTATTCGCCCTCGCCGAACTGGTGATGGCGGATGCGCCCCTGCGCATCGATGAAGTACAGGGCGGGCCAGTACTGGTTCCTGAACGCGCGCCAGATCGCATGATCGCTGTCGATCGCGATCGGGTAGTCGACCTTCAAATCCGTCGCGGCGCGACGGACGTTGTCGACGTTCTTCTCGAAACTGAACTCGGGCGAGTGGACGCCGATCACCACCAGCCCCTGGTCCCTGTAGTGGTCCGCCCATGCGCGCACATAGGGAAGCGAGCGCAGCCAGTTGATGCAGGTATACGTCCAGAAATCGACGACGACGACCTTGCCGCGCAGGTCGGCCATCGTCAGCGGCTGGGCATTGAGCCATCCCGTGGCACCGTCAAGAGCCGGGGCTGTGCCCTCCACGGGCAGTTGCGTCGCCGTGGGCGCCATCTGCTTCATGCCGCGTCGGTCGTCGGCGACGGTATTTCCCGCGGTCCCGGCCGCAATGGCGAGACTCGCGGCGAGCAAGAGCGGGCTGGCTCTCATGATGAACATTGCTGCCTCGCGGCAGTGCCGCCGCTCATGACGGGACCTTCCTGCCCGCCTGCTCGCTGACCATGTAGGCGGCGTACCAGTCGGGCCAGTCCGCGTCGCGGTGGCCGAGGCCCTTTTCGTATTCGCCATGCGCCGCTTCCGCGCGGCGCAGCGCGCGGGCGAGCTCGGCCGACGAGCTGAATGACGTGTCGGCCGCCTCCACGCGTCCGGGCAATCGCTGTGTCACCTCCTGCAACAGCCAGCCGTTGCCGTCCGGATCGCTGAACGAGACGAACGAGCGGTAGCTGCGATGCGCGGGATCCGGACCACCGACCCGGATCCGCCCGAACAGGTACGGCTCGTCCGGACCGGCGTACATGCCATCGGCGCCGTGGAACACCTCGCTGGCCTTGACGCCGCGACGGAGCAGGTCGGCCCGGGCGGCCTCGATGTCGGAGACGATCAGGTACAGGCCCCGGGCTGAGCCCGGCGCCGCCGCGGTGAGGTTCTTGCCGAAGATGACCGAACACCCGGAGCCGGGCGGCGTGAACTGGATGCCGCGATATTCGTCACCGGCGAAGTCGGCATCGAGCCGCCAGCCGAGGCTTCCGTAGAATGCCTTCGCGCGATCGACGTCCGCGACGGGAATGACGACGATCTCGAGCTTCATGTCCGCCGTCCGCGCTTTCGGGGCCTCGGTGACGGTTTCCTCGCGCAGTTGGGTATCGCTCATGTGTGGTTCCTCGGGTTTTGGACCGCAGTTCACGCACGCCGATTGCGCGGATGACCGATGGCCGTCGCGCGCGGACACGTTCAGCCAAGGCTGTTCGGCGTTCTGCGATGGCGGGGCATTTTCGTCCCGGACCTCGCCGCGCCCCATCAGGGCTTTCCCCGAAAGGGCGCGCGGGCAACGCCTGAGAGAGCGGTGATTAAGCGCCCTTCTTGCTACCGGCCGCTCTTGATCTCGACGAGGCGCCTTCGGAAGTCCTCGGCCGCGTCGCGGATGGCGACCTCCTGCGCTTCGCGCGAGGAGAACGTCGCTTTCATGTTCAGGATCGGCGGATAGCATCTCTGCACGGCGGTGACGAGCGGCTCGTTGGTCTGCGCGTCGATCAGCTGGCCGGCCAGCAGCACGCCGCCGGTAAAGGTACCGGGCTGACCCATCGCGGCCCTGCCAAGATTCATCGCCAGCGCGACCGGCACCACCCGGCTCGCCGTTGCCGCGACCGGGACGTTGTTCTCCAGGCCCGCCAGCATGATCCTCAGCCGCACGACGCCCGGCCCCGGCGCACTCGCCGCAAACGGCGCAATCACCCGGCTGTACTCGCGCGACACGACGTCGGCGATCTGCTGCTGCTGCTGCGCGTCGGCGCCGCCGAAATCCGCATCGGGCCCGCGGTAGATTTCGACCGGATCGAGCAGCACATGCGTGTAGGACCGCCACTCGGGATCGAGATGCGGCGCGCGCCACACCATCGCGCTGCGCCCCGCCACGTCGCCCGGCTGCAGCGCCGCCGCGGTCGGCCCGGCCGTGGCCTCGAGGTTCTCCAGCCGCGGCGCCTGCGCGGCGCATCCACCCAGCAGCGCCAGCCCGGCGAACATCATCATCACCCGTTTCGCGATCATCGCTTGCGATTGCATGACATCTCTCCTATTGGCCCGCCGCGCACAGGCGGCGCGGCAGCGCGCGGATGGCCGCGACGCCTCACGGCACCACGGCAAAGAACAGAAAGACGGCGAAGATGACCAAGTGAACGACACCCTGAAGCACCGTCGTGCGGCCGGTGCCCAGGGTGATGACCCCGAGAAACAGCGTCAGCGCCAGCAGCGTCTGATCTTTTCCATCCAGGCCAAGCTCGAGGGGTTGGCCGATCGCGATCGACACCGCGGCGACCGCCGGGATCGTCAGGCCGATGGTCGCGAGCGCCGAGCCTAGCGCCAGGTTCAGGCTGGTCTGCAGCCGGTTGTCCGCAGCGGCCCTGAGCGCCGCCAGCCCTTCCGGCAGCAACACCAGCGCCGCGATGACGATGCCCACCACGGCTTTCGGCACGCCGAGATGGAAGATGCCAAGTTCCACCGTCGGCGTCAGGATCTTGGCGAGCCCGACAATGGCGACAAGCGAAAAAAGGAGAAGACCGGTGCTGAGAGCGGTCATTCCGGCTGAAGGCGGCGCCGCATGCACCTCTTCGCCCTGGCCTGCGATCGGCAGGAAGTAATCGCGGTGCCGCACCGTCTGAACGAAGACGAATGAACAGTAGAGCACCAGCGACACGGCGCCCGCGAAGACGAGCTGCGGCGTGCTGTATCGCGGCCCGAGCTCGGGCGCGGCGAAGTTCGGAAAAATCATCGCCAGGCTGGTGAGCGCGGCAAGCACCGCCAGTGCGGCGCTCGCGCCCTGCGCCTGAAATCCCTGTTCGCGATGATAGGCGCCGCCCCAAAGCAGGCAGATCCCGACGATCCCGTTGCACACGATCATGACCGCCGCGAAGACGGTGTCGCGCGCCAGCCCTGCCTTCTCCGCCGGTGCTGCGATCATCACCGATACGATCAGCGCGGTTTCGATGATCGTCACGGCAAGGGCAAGGATGAGGGTGCCGAACGGCTCCCCGACCCGGTGCGCGACGACTTCCGCGTGATAGACCGCCGCGAACACGGTGCCCATCAGGACGATTCCGGCCGCCGCGGTGACGGCGCCGCCACTGACGAGCAAGGAAGCGATCAATAGAACCGCCCAGGCCAATGCGGGCCAAACCCATGTCCACCAAGGCGGTCGCGCTGCAACCATGCCGATCCCCGCATTGCCAAGGGAGTAGCGTCACACGACTGCAACAAGCAAACCTTCGGAGATTTTGGCATGGCCGCTCTCGCATCCCCTCTCTTCAATAGGAGAGCCGACCGAGCCTTTCGCGCCCCTCGGATCGAGTCCCCAGGTCAAGTCGCGTCTCGCGCTCGGAGGCCCGCGCGTGCGGTCACGTCGAGATCACATACGTTAACGCGCGGCCGCCATGCGCACGCCGGTACGGCGGCGGCGCGTGATTGCGCGCGCCCGATGGCGTCATTGCGGCAACAGGATGAACACCTGTGACGCACAAGTGAAAAGAAATGCGTTTCCACATTGATCCAGTGAAACCGTTGTCACGGGTGAATATTTCTCAGTCCGTCTCTTCGGAACTTCGTTCTATCCCTTGCGTCTCGATCGTTGCGGCGTGAATGGGGGGACATCTCTCGCACATGGGGGCAGGCCTCTCGCGCCGCATTCACCACGAGCAAGGAGAGAGTTCATGGCAGACGGAACGACGTTCACGCGCGACACGACCGGTGCGGACAAGGCAACCGGGCGGCCCGCGGGAACGGAAGCGTCCAACCGCGCCGATCAGGGCGCGGCACAAGGCGGCGCCACGCCGCGTGCGGACACGACGACCGGCACGAACACCACGACAACGGACACGACGAAAGACATGGCAGGTACCGACAAGACACCGACGGGCCCGACCGCCCCGGACACGCCCGCAACCCCGCCGACCGATAGCGCCGGGCAGGGTCCGGCACCGGGCGAGATCGCGACGGATGCCGCCGTCGTCTCTGCGCTGCGCGATCAGATCGGCAGCGGGCCTGATGCGGACGGCCTCACGATCGATTTCGGCAACGCGGACGAGGCGCCACGCGTCGTCTTCGCCGCTTCAGGCGAAGACACGCCACCGGCCGACACGCCTCCCGCGGAGACGGACGTGAATGGCGGGAACACGCCCCCCGCGGACACCGGCGCGAATGCGGGCGACACCCCGCCCGCGGGCACGAGCGCCAATGCAGAGGACACCCCTCCCGTGGACACGAGCGCGAATGCGGGCAACACGTCTCCGGGCAATCCGGGCGCCGTGGCAGCAGCCAGCGCGGACTCCGCCGACGCCAAGGATCGCGGGGCTGACGCGGCCGGCCGCGACGCGCGCGAACCCGGCGCCGATGACGCGGCGGGCAAGGATGCGCGCGCGGAAGGCGATGCCGATGCGCGTGGCGACAGGGCCGACGGCGATGACTCGCGCGGCGGTGACGACGGCGATGCGCCGGGCGGCGACGGCAATGGTGATGCCGATGCCGGCAATGGCGACTCCGGCACGGGCGACCAGGCAGGGCAGCACCTCGGCTTCGTCCTCGCCGGCACCGAAGCCGATGAAGCGATCGCGGGCGGACCCGATGCCGATGTCGTGTTCGCGGGCGGCGGCGATGACGCCATCGCTGTACAGGCCGGCAAGGACTGGGTGTTCGGCGGCGCCGGCAACGACGTCGTCTCCGGCGGCGATGGGAAGGACGTGCTGGCCGGTGAGGCCGGTGACGACGCGCTGTTCGCGGGCGCCGACGCCGACCTCCTGTTCGGCGGCGCCGGCAATGACCGGCTGCACGGCAATGCCGGGCACGACCGGCTCTTCGGCGGCGACGGCAACGACGCGCTGGTCGGCGGCGCCGGGCATGACGTGATGTCGGGCGGTGACGGCCACGACGCGTTCGTGTTCGGCAGCGACAGCGGCCGCGACACGATCCTGGATTTCGAGTCGGGCGTGGACAAGATCGTCCTGTCCAAGGGCATCAACGGCTCTGACATCCAGACACCCGAAGACCTGACGGCGCTGCTCGACGCCGCGCGGCCCGCCGCCGACGCGGCGGCCGACGGCGGATCGCGCAATGGCGACAGCACCGCAGGCGGTGCCACGGACGACCGTGGCGCGGGTGCGGGTGCCGGCACCGGCACGGGCACGGACGCGCCGGATCCGGGTGCGGCCGACAGCACGCTGCAGCTCGACCTCGGCCGCGGCAACATCGTCACGTTCCTCGGCGTGTCGACGCTCTCCGTGAACGACGTCATCGTCGCGTGACGGAAAGACTCACCTGACGCGCGGACGGACCGGGTCGCTCCGGCCCGATCGCGCGAATCCGGTGAAACGGCGGGGCCCCACAGGGGGCCCCGCTTCTTTTCGAGGCTAGTAGCGCTTGAACGAGTTGTAGACGTTGCGCGTGTGGCCGATGGCGTGCTGCTCGTTGTTCCCCCAGGTCGCGTCGAGATCGGCGAGCGGCCGGGCCGCGATCACTTCCTGCTCGGTCTTGCCCTCGTCGACCAGCTTCTGGATGCGGTCGCGCGAGGTGACAAGCATGTCGCGGAAGACGACGAGGTCGGCCTTGGTTGCGAGCGGGCCGTGGCCGGGCACGATCTTCGTGTTGTCGTCGGCCACCTTGAGATAGATGTCCAGCGCGCGGATCATGCCGCGCACGTCGCCGCCATTGGCGAAGTCGATGTTCTGATAGCGCTTGAGGTTGTTGAACGTGTCGCCGGTCGACAGCACGTTGGCGTCGGCGAAATAGACCCAGGTGTCGCCGTCGGTGTGCGCGTTGGCAATGTGCGTGAGCTGCGCCTTGCGGCCGCCGATCTCCAGCGCGATGGAGCCGCCGGTATAGGTCTGCTTCGGCAGCGCCTCCGGCGGCCGCGGCGGCACCTTGGCGCCGGTGAGGCCGGAAACGGTGCCGGCCGCGAGCCGCACGCGGATGTTGTCGTGTGCCACGATGATGGCACCGTCATTGGCGAAGTTCTCGTTGCCGCCGGTGTGGTCGCCGTGGAAATGCGTGTTGACCAGGTATCTCACCTGAAGCGGCGAGATCGCCCGGACCGCCGCCCGGATCTTGTCGGAGAGCGGCGCGAACTGCCCATCCACCATGATGATGCCGTCGCTGCCGACCGCGACCGTGATATTCCCGCCCTGCCCCATCAGCATGTACGTGTTGTTGCGGAGCTCGATGGTCGTGATCTGGATGCTGGCCCAGTCGATGATCGGCGGCGCCGGCGCGGCCGGCGGCTGCTGTGCGTGCGCGCTTCCCGCGAGCATGGAAACCGCCACGGCGAGCGCGGCCAGACAGGTCCTGATCATGGCATTCGTCCCTTCCCCGTTTCCGTCGTTCCGCCGGCGATGCGCGCGGCGGCTTCGGTTTATGCGCCGCGGTCCGCGGCCGACGATTTGGACTACTTACCCTGGACGCGCGCTCTTTATTCCGCCCTCTCATCGGGGCCCAGTCGGCGCCCCCTGATCGTCAGGCAGAACAAGGCGCTAACGCCGGCGCGCGCAGCCAGCTAGCGCGCTAACGCCTGCTCCAGGCGGTCGAGGAACGGGCGCTGGCCGGCGAGGATCTTCACGCGCGCGACCGGCAGCGCGAACCACGCAGCGCGGTCGACCTCGGGAAAGCGCTGCATCCGCCCGCTGCGCGGCGGCCATTCCATCTCGAACGCGTTGCTGTGGATCGCGTCGGCATCGAGATCCCCCTCCAGCGCGAAGGCGACGACGCGCTTGCCGCCCGATTGCCGCACTTCGCCGAGCGCATGCAGCACGCCTGACGGCGCCGCGCCCAGCTCCTCGGCAAACTCGCGCCGCGCGGCGGCCTCAGCGTCGTCGCCCGGCGGATACTCGCCTTTCGGGATCGACCACGCGCCGTCATCCTTGTTGCGCCAGAACGGCCCGCCGGGATGAACGAGCAGGACATGCAGTTCGCCGTCGCGACGCTGATACATGAGGATGCCGGCGCTGCTGGCGGCCATTGGCTGGCTCCCGAAAGTCATATCGCGCGCGTCGACAACGCTGCGTCATGCGCGGGCTTGACCCGACGCATCCATGGCGCCGCGGCGCGATGCATTCCCAGGCTAGCAACATCTCGCCAACGCGACCATGGACCCGCGGATCAAGTCCGCGGGCGACGCACTTGGCGAAGTCTCTCCAATCTGGCATGTACAGGCGCAAGATCAGCCACGCTTCACCCGGGGAAACGATGACCGACATCAAGCTCAACCCCGCCGTTCCGGTCCTGCGCATCTACGACATCGCGAAGGCGAAGGAGTTCTATATCGACTTCCTGGGCTTCCGGATCGACTGGGAGCACCAGTTCGACGATAACGCGCCGCTGTACATGCAGGTGTCGCGCTCCGGCGTCACCCTGCATCTGAGCGAGCATTACGGCGACGGGACGCCCGGCACGGCCGTCTATATCCGCGGCGCCAACATCGCCGCCCTGGCGAAGGAGCTGAATGCCAAGGGCGCACGCTTCGCGCGGCCAAGCCCGACCGACACGGCCCCCAAGCTGACCGACCCGTTCGGCAACGTCCTGCGCTTCGACGACGAGGCGAACCACGGATAACTGGCCGCCACGTCGCCACGCCATGCGGGAAGCGTCATGCGCGGGCTTGACCCGCGCATCCATGGCGGGGCGGCGCGATGCGCTCCAAATCCGGAACACCGGCCGAAGGAACCATGGACCCGCGGATCAAGTCCGCGGGTGACGCTATTGGGAGAAGTCGCCCTAGTCTCGAACCGTCATGCGCGGGTCGAACTTGCGCATGTTGCAGCTCTTTATTTGGCTTGGGCGTGTCGGAAACCGTGCTCGCCGAACGTCCTTATCCTGTCTGCCCGATCCGAGCGGCTTGAGGAGGAGCGATGCGGTACCTGTGCCTGGTCTATTTCGAGCCCAAGAGCCTGGAATCCCTGTCGAAAGACGAGATTGACGCGTTGGTGCGCGACTCCCTTGCCTATGATGACACGCTCCGGCAGGGCGGCCATTTCGTCGCGGCGCACGCGCTGCAGCCGGTGCAGGACGCCGCCACGGTCCGGGTGCGCAAGGGCGAAGTGCTCACCACCGACGGCCCGTTCGCGGAGACCAAGGAAGTGCTGGGCGGGTTCATCCTGATCGAGGCGCGCGACCGCGACGAGGCGCTCCGTCTCGCCGCCAGGATCCCGATGGCGCAGCGCGGCAGCATCGAGGTACGGCCGATCCGGGTGCTGCGCGAGGCCTAGGCGGCCACGCGATGATTATTCAATCGGCGGTGGAACGCAGGGTCAGGGTTCGCGTTACAGATGCGTCCCTTGTTTAACGGTGTACTGGCCCCCGTCCGGACTTTCCGGCCGGGGGCTTTTTTTGCGCACCTTCCAGCGCTGTAGCCTTCAGGCCGCCGAGCGCGCGAGCCGGCTTGCCGGCACGCTGAGCCGGACGCGCAATCCTTCGGGCCGCCAGTCGAAGGCGGCATCGCCGCCGAGCTGGTCGCGCATCGCAAGGCCGATCACGCGCATGCCGAAACCGGCATCGCCCGCCACCCGCACGCGCGGCCCGCCGGCCTCCTCCCACCACAGCACGAGGTCGGCCTCCTCGCGCCGCCAGCGCACGCTGACCCGGCCGTCGGGCAGCGACAGGGCACCATACTTGCCGGCATTGGTCGTCAGCTCGTGCAGCGCCATGGCGAAGGACTGCGCCGTCGGCGGCGACAGGGCCACCTGCGTGCCGTCGATCAGGATGCGGCCGCTCCGGCCGAGGCGGAACGGCGCCAGCTCGTCGGCGATCAGCTTGCCGAGATCGGCACCTTCCCATTTGGTGTTGGACAGCAGCGTGTGGGCGCGCGCCAGCGCCGCGACGCGGCCCTGCGCGGCGGAGGCGAATTCCTTGACCGTCGCGGCGCGCGTCTGCCGCAGCATCACGTTGACCAGCGAGAGCATGTTCTTGGCGCGGTGGTCCACTTCCGCCGCCAGGAGGCGGATGCGCTCTTCACCCTGCTTGCGCTGATGGATGTCCTGGAAATAGACCGACAGCCCGCCGCCGCGCGACGGGTAGACGTTCACCGACAGCCAGCGGTGGACGATCGGCGAGACGGTCTCGAGCTGAACGGTCGCGCGCGCCTTCATCGCACGCTGGTAGGCGGCGTGGACCTCCGTCCCCGTCGCCTGCGGGAACACCTCCAGCAACGGCAGGCCGATCACCTCGGCGGGGGCGCGGCCCCACATCTCCAGCGCGTGGCGGTTGGCGTAGGTGAAGCGCCAATCGGCGCCAAGCGCGAAGAAGGCGTCGCTGATGCTCTCGAGGATCTCGGTGCTGTGCTCCAGCGCCTCGCGCCGTGCCTCCTCGGCGTTCTTGTGGTCCGTGATGTCGCGCAGCACGCTGAGCAGGCGCACCGGGCGGCCGTCCGCGTCGCGGACGATCTCCGCCCGCCCGGCGACGATGCGCTGCGCGCCGTCGGTGCGCGTGATGCGAACGTCCATCTCGTAGAAGCCGCCGGATTCCACCGCCGCATCGAGGCGCCGCATCATTTCGACGCGGTCGTCGGGATGCAGCCGGTCGAGGAACGGCGCCGCGTCCTCGCCCATCTCGCCGGGCTTGAAGCCGAACATCTCGTCGATGATGGGCGAGCGCACGGTCCTGTTCGTGCGCAGGTCGCGCTCCCAGAGGCCGGCGCGGGCCAGTTCGAGGGCGACCTTGAGGCGGTCGGCGCTGAATTCGGAACTCCCGGACATGGGACACGCGGCAACCAGGGGATGACGGCCCGGACTATAGCCGCCGCCGTAAGCGGTGGAACAGGACTTCGACGGTGAGTCAGCCGATGGGCGATGGCGGCCGGGTGCGGCGGCCGCCGACGCCGATCGCGGGCTGCCAGCGGAACCGCCGCGAGCGGCAGCGGCGGCAGCGGAACCTCAGGTCCTGCGGATCGGCGTCGTGCCCCAGCCAGTTCGTCAACTCGAGGATCGCGAAGATCGCGGTGTTGCCGCAGCCGAGACAGATCACCTTCAGGCTCGCGCCGTGACGGCCAAGCTCGGTCAGCGTTCGCATGTTTTTGCCACCCACGGCATGTTCCTGTTTTGTTCGGAACAGAATGCCAAGCGGCAAGGGGCGAGTGAACCGACCGGAGATAGAAAAATGTGCCGCCGCGCTCAGGCTCCCGGGGCTTGCACGGCGCGCCGCGCGAACCGGCGTATCTGGACACCACGCTCGCGGCCGCGTCCGGGGCGACCGCGAGCGTCGCCCCTCATGCCGCGCCGGCGGCCCGTTCGCGCTCGGCCTTGGCGATCGCCTCGTCCTCGAGGTCCATCTCCTCGTAGAAGATGTCGAAGACGTTGTTGGCCTTGCGCCAGACATTGTAGGCGGCCTCGAAGCGTTCGATGTCGCGGTGGAGATGCGCCGCCACCGCGGCGTTCAGCACCAGGATCGCCATGGTCGCCGCCGCGCCCGCAAGCGCGGCGACGGCGGCGGCGATCACGATCGCGACCGGCATGAACCACGGCGTAAAGAACGCGGCCGCCGCGACGATCGCCGAAGCGGCCGCCGCCCAGCCCAGGCCCCGGTAGAAGGGCCGCGCGTAGACGGTCAGCAGGAATCTCAGCTTGTGCATGGCAGCCTCCTTTCAGAACACGAACAGCAGCAGCATCGCGATCACCAGCGCGAACAGCGCGATCGCCTCGGTCAGCGCGAAGCCCAGCAGCACGTTGCCGAACACCTTCGGCGCCGCCGCGGGGTTGCGCAGCGCGCCCGCCACGAAGCTGCCGAAGATGTTGCCGATGCCGATACCGACACCGGCCAGCGCGATCGTCGCCAGCCCCGCCCCGATCAGTTTCGCCGCATTCGCTTCCATCGCCGGCCTCCTCTCTCCGTTCCCGCGCCCGCGTAAAGTGCGGCGCCTGACTCAGAGATGAGCGACGGCAAGGAAAGCGGCAATTACCGGTGAGGTAATCGCGAGGCCCCTGGTGACGCGGTCGGAGGAATTCCCGCCACTCCTGAAGCGTCGCCACGCCTGGACATTTTTGCCGCCGGGAGTCGGAACCGGACAGGCGCGGACGTCCTTCGCGTATCAACCCCCACCGTAAAGGAGGACGCGATGGCGACCATGACCGCAGACAGCAAGTCCGCCGACGAAGCCCGCATCCGCAATGTCGTCGAGGACTGGGCGAAGGCGCTGCACGGCAAGGACGTCGCCGCCATCATGGCGCACGCCGCGCCCGACATCCTGGCTTTCGACCTCGCGCCGCCGCTGCAGCGTCGGGGCGATGCCGTGCGCGAGAGCCTCGCGGCATGGTTCCCGACCTTCAAGGGCCCGATCGGCTACGAGATCCGCGACCTGCAGGTCGCAGCCAGCGGCGACGTCGCCTTCTGCCACAGCCTCAACCGCATCACCGGCGAGCGCACCGACGGCACCGGCACCGACGTCTGGATCCGCGCAACCGTCTGCCTGCGCAAGCAGAGCGGCGCGTGGAAGGTCGTCCACGAGCACACGTCGGTGCCATTCTACATGGACGGCAGCTTGAAGGCCGCGGTCGACCTGAAGCCGTAGGACGCGACCTCAGTAGATGAACGTCGCGTAGGAGATGACGTGGTCGATCTGCTGCCCGTCCGCGGAAAGCGGGCAGTGCACGCGCGACAGCCGGCGCGGACGGCCGTCGTCGGAGATGGCTGAGGTCGCCAGGCCTTCGAGGAATTGCGGCCGGCGCTCGTTCACGACGGCGCAGTAGTTGTCGTAGGCGGACGAGCCGACATTGAGGAGGACGGCCTCGCGCACGCGCCGGCCCTTCACGTTGCCGAGGCGGCTGACGATGTCGTCGCCGATGATGCGGTATTCGAAGTCGAGCGGATCGTAGAAGACCTTGAGCAGGATCAGCCCGGATGCGAGGTGCGGGATCGCGGCGATGTTGATGTCGGCCTTGGACGGAAACGCGCGACCGCCGCGCAGCGACAGCCAATAGTCGTACAGCGCCAGGACGGATGGCGAGGACACGATCTCCGGGTCGGGGCCGATGCGAACTGCGGGAGCGCTGCTCATGACGGAGGCCTGCGGAGCGAAGAGCAACCGCAGTTTTACATCCACAGGTTAACGGCTGTTGAAGCGCCGGCGTGACCCGTCGGCGAACGGCCGGCCGGTTACCGCGCCGTCACTCCGGGATGGCCTGGAGGAAGTAGAGCGTGCGCAGCACCTCGCTCGCCTCGGCGCCGGGGAACCACCAGGCGAAGATCTGCTCGATCTCGCCGCTTCGGTAGAGCCGCGCGATCTCGCGGTCGACGGCGAGCCGCAGCCGGTCGGAGCCGCGCGGCATGGCGAGCGCGTAAGGCTCGACGGTCAGGTATTGGCCGGAGACGAGGATCGGCGGCCCGGCCCGGTTCGCGGCCAGCCGCAGCAGCAGATCGCGGTCGGCGAAGTAGCCGTCCACCTGCTTGTCGAGCAGCATGGCGATGCCGGTCTCGTGCGTGTCGGCGGGCACGACGGTGTTGTCGAAGCCGCGCTCGGTGATGTAGGCGCGCAACTGCTGCTCCGTCGTCGTGCCCGTGAGCACGCCGATCACGCGCGGCCCGCCGGGCCCGATTACGCGCTGCGTGCCGTCGGCGCGCACGGCGATGCCGGCACCCGAGATGAAGGTGAGCAGCGAGAAGTCGACGCGCTCGCGCCGCCCCATCGTCACCGTGGTCGGCTCGCACAGCAGATCGACCTGGCCGGACTCGACCTTGGCAAAGCGGTCGGCGGCGGTGACGAGGACGAAGCTGGTCTTGAGGTCGGGCCGCTTCAGCGTCTCGCTCAGCGCCTCGACCACCTTCTTGCAGATATCGATCGCATAGCCGCGCGGCTCGCCGGCATCGCTTGCGGAGGAGAATGGCGGCGCGTCGGCGCGATAGCCGATGCGGACCGTGCCGCTGTCGGCGATGCGATCGAGGGAGTCCGCGGCGGATCCGGGCGCCGCGCCGAGAATGACAAGAGCCGCCCCAAGCCAGGCAATCCGCAGCCGCATTCTCATCGCCGATCCCCGTCCGCCATCCAACCTGCGCCACGAAGGAGCTTAGCGCCGGCGCAAACGGGGCGGCAATCGGTAGGCTGTTGTAGTTACCTCCCCACAACCGCTTGGTGCCCCTGCCGCCGGCGGCTGGAATCTTCACGATTTATCAATGGGTTTCGAGCGGCTCGCCCGGTTAACCACAATATTTCCTTAACAGTTGGCGGCTTACGCTCAAGCCAAGTCAACGGCAGCAGGACCGTGTTCGACCCTCCCGCCACCGCCCCGCCAGGCAATGTCTCCGCGCCGCCGATGTTCGCGCGGCGGTTTACATTGGTCGTGCTCGTGGCCGTGGTGCTGGTGCTTGCGATCGGCTGGACCACCGCGACGATGTTCATCCTCGAACACGGCGGCTTCGACGGCACGGCGGCGATCCCCGGCTGGGAGCGGCTGGCGTGGAACGTCGCTGCGTGCATGACGGTGGTGAGCCTCGTGCTGTGCCTCCTTGCCGGCATCGCGATCCGCGAGGACCGCGTCCGCGCGCAGCTCAACGCCGCCCTGCAGCACTCGGCCGAGGTGAAGCGCCGCCAGGCGCAGAACCGCATGGACTTCCTCGCCCATATGAGCCACGAGCTGCGCACGCCGCTCAACGCCATCATCGGCTTCGCCGAGATCCTGTCGACCGAGATGCTGGGGCCGATCGGCAATCCCAAATACAAGGATTGCGTCAACGACATTCACGACAGCGGCAAGCATCTGCTGCGCGTCATCAACGACGTTCTCGACGTCGCCAAGCTCGACGCCGGCAAGATGAAGCTGAACGCGTACGAATTCGATGCCTGCGCCGCAGTGCGCGACGTCAGCCGCATGCTCGCCGGCCTCGCGCGCAAGGCGCAGCTCAACCTCGTCGCCGCGACGCCGGACGATGCGATCATCCTGCACGCGGACGAGCGGCTGGTGCGGCAGATGCTGATCAACCTGATCGGTAACGCGATCAAGTTCACGCCGGCCGGCGGCGAAGTCGTGGCGCGCGTCGAGGCGCTCGGCCCGCGCGGCGTTCGCTTCAGCGTCGCAGACAACGGCGTCGGCATAGCACCGGAGGATCTGCCGCGCGTGGTGGCGCCCTACGAGCTCGCCGAGCGCAACGCGATGCGCAGCGACAACGACACCGGCCTCGGCCTGCCCCTGACCAAGGCGTTCGCGGAGCTGCACCGCGCCGTGTTCGCGATCGAGAGCACGCCGGGCATGGGAACGCGCGTCACCATCACTTTCGGGCCAGAGCGGGCGCGCACGGCACCCGCTACCGTATCCGAACCGATCTCCGCCGCGCGCCGCGCTGCAGGCTAAGGCGCCGGAACCGGCGACGGCGCCGGGTCGTTCTCGGTCGCCATGGACGCACCCGACAACCGACCCGCGAAAACCGCGCAGATCATCTCCCTCGAGGAGTTCCGCGCCCGCCGCGACCTGCGCGCCTTTCACGCCCGCGTCGGCCGACTGCGCGAACGCGTCGCCGACATGCGGAAATCGGCGGACCGCGAAGCTCCCCTCCTCGCGCTCCGGGACGACCCGCCAGGCTGAGGCCAAAGCACAAAGCCCCGCCGCATGGGCGGGGCTTCGTCGGCGCCGCCAGTACATCCGTGGTCGGCGCCGTTGTCGCACTGATTGGAAATTAAACGCGGCAAGGCTACGCCAGTTCCCAGGAGAATGCGTTCCGGCGCCCATCGTCCGATTGAATCCGGGCGCACGCCGGATCGATTTCCCGCCCGCCGACGGCCACGCCGTCGCCGGAACGTCCGGCGCTCCGGGGCCGTTAGGTTTGTGTCGGCAATTTCAGGAGCACCACCAATGTCCAAAGCCCCGCCGATTCCGCCCGCCGGCCGCACTCGCCGCGGCGGCAGCGCCGCACGCCAGGTTCGCGATAAGGCCGAACTGGCGGCGATGGAGCATCACCCCGAGGACCGCCAGCACGCCGACCAGGGCCGGCAGGCGAACGTCCGGCAGAACACACGCCACCAGGGCTACCAGCAGGACCGCTAGCCATGCCGCAGCACCGTGACAAAACCGACGTCGCCGACCGCGAGCGCGGCGGGCCCGGCAGCGAGGCGAACACGCGCAAGCCCGGTCGGCAGTCCGTCCAGCCGGGTGAACCGACAAACCCCGACCGCAGCCGGGTGTCCGGCGGCGGCGGCGAACGTGACCGCCATCACACGCATGATCCCAAGATGAAGGGATAAGTCCGGACGAAGCACGCCGGAATGCGATTTGACCACGCCTGTCTGGCGGCGCATGGTTTCGTCCATCTCAGCACCGGGAGACGACCGATGATGTTCGCGCGCGCCGCCATGGCGGCAGTCTCTCTCGCCTGGCTCGCCGTGCCGGCGCAGGCGCAGCAGATGGTCTATGAGGGCAGTTCCTATGGCACCGGGACCGGCAAGTGCAGCGGCTACCGGATGTCGGTCGAGGTCGCCGTCAATGGCAGCGACGTCCGCGGCAAGTTCCAGCAGGACGGACGGCCGCAGCGCAATTTCGAGGCGAAAGCCGATGCATCCGGCGCCTTCAAGACCGAAGCCGTGGTCGGCGGCGGCGGCACGATGGCCGTCACCGGCAATGTCGGCCCGAACGGCGGCGCCGTACTGCTCGACGGCTATTGCCGGTTCAGCGCCCCGCTCGCGCGGCGCCAGCAGTAGCGGTCAGGCGCTGACCGCTTTCGTGCGGCTGTCGACGTAGCGCCCGACATCAATGACCTAGCAGAACTCGCTTTGCGCCACCGTAAAGCGGGTTGGCAAGTTCGGCCAGCGCCCTCATGCTCCAGGGTCGGGCAAAGCTCCAGCGGCACGAACGGATAAGTCGCCCGCGAATCACCGATCAATGTTACGGGACGGTCGGCTCTGCCGCCTCCATTCTCCGCGCCTCATCAGCATGGCCGTTGCCGTTAGCGCAACGGTGTCGCTCGCCCGCGTCTTCCCCGCACCATCACGCAACGAATTCATGCGCAATACCGTTGGCCCCACCGGGAACTTCGCTTCGCGGAAGGTCATGCGATGGCAAACGAACCAACGGTGGATTTCCTCCTGATTACGTGGCTGGTGCTGGGCTTTGTCGTGCTCGGCGGTGTCCTTGCGTGGGCGATGCGGCGGAACCGCCGCATCGAACGGTATCGCGATCGTGTCGAACATCGTCACCCCGAAAGCGATGCGCGAGGCTGACGCGGACAGCGCAACAGCGAAGACGCACACCGCAACGCCGCGCCCTTCGTCCGGCGCGGCGATACCGGTCGGCATCCGGCTTGCGCTCGGCATGGCAATCTTCGGATCTGCGACGCCGATCAGCAAGATCGTCACCGTGGCCATGCCGGTATTTGTCGGCGCGGCGCTGCGCGCAACCCTAGGGGCCCTCGTTCTCGCGCCTTTCGCGTTGAGGCACCAGCACCGGATACGGCTGTTCAGCGGACGTGACTGGCTGCTCGTGATTCTGATCGCGGTGTTCGGCATGTTCGGCTTCACCGCGCTGATGCTGTACGGCATGCGCATGGTATCCGGCGTCGTCGGCGCCGTGGTCATGAGCACGACGCCGGCGGTCACGGCAGGAGCGTCCATGCTGCTCTTTGGCGACCGGCCGACCTGGCGCAAGCTCGCGGCGGTCACGCTGGCCATCGCCGGCGTGCTCGTGCTGCAGATCGGGCAGAGCGGCGAGGTTGCGGGCGATTCGGCGCTGCTCGGCGCTGCGCTGGTGTTCGGAGCCGTGTGCTGCGAGGTCGCCTACACGCTTCTCGGCAAAAAAATGTCAGAGCATGCCGATCCTGTTCTGGTCGCATTCCTCGCCGCGGCCCTTTCTGTGCCGATCTTCGTGCCTTTCGCGATCTGGCAATGGCCGGATTTCGATCCTGCCGCGCCGGGATGGGGCGACTGGATGGCGGTCGTCTGGTACGGCGTCGGCACCCTCGCGCTGGGAAGCTGGCTCTGGTACTCGGGCCTCGCGAAGGCGGAAGGCGCTGTCGCCGCCGCGTTCATGGGCGTCATGCCCGCATCAGCCCTGATGCTGTCTTATGTCCTGCTGGGCGAAGAGTTCCGCTGGATTCACCTCGCGGGCTTCGCGACGGTGTTCGGCGGGGTCCTGCTGATCTCTTGGGAGCACCGACGAATGGCCCGCAGCGAATGAGCGCGCTGCGTCACGCGTCAGTCTCTCTGGCGGCCTCCAGCCCCAGATACGCCGTGCGGATCTCCGGCCGTGCCAGCAGTGCGGCGGGTGCGCCCTCGGCGACGATGCGGCCGTTCTCCATCACATAGGCACGCTGCGCCACGGCCAGCGCCGTGTTGACGTTCTGCTCGATCAGCAGCATCGACACGCCGGCGGCGTGGATCGTCTGCAGCACCTCGAAGACCTGCGCTGCGACCACCGGGGCGAGGCCCAGCGACGGCTCGTCGACCAGCAGCAGGCGCGGCTGCGCCATCAATGCGCGGCCGATCGCGACCATCTGCTGCTGACCGCCCGACAAGGTGCCGGCAATCTGGCGACGCCGCTCCTTGAGGATCGGAAACATCGCATAGATGCGTTCCAGACCGACGGCGCGTGCCTGCCGTGCCGCGCGGCGGTAGCAGCCGAGCTCGAGATTCTCCTCCACCGTCATCTTGACGAACAGGCGGCGGCCCTCGGGAATGATCGCAACGCCGTGCTCGCACATCGCCTGCGCGCTCGCCTGCGTCGCATCGGCGCCGCCCAGAACTATGCGGCCCTGGCGCACCGGAAGCAGCCGCGCCAGCGTGTTCACCAATGTCGTCTTGCCGGCGCCGTTCGGGCCGACCACCGCGACCAGCTCGGCCTCCCCGACGGTCAGGTCCACGTCCCACAGCACCGGCGCATCGCCGTAACCGACATGCAGGCCTTCGGCGCTAAGCATGGCCCGTCCCCAGATAGGCGGCGACCACGGCGGGATCGCCCATCACGTCGCGCGGCATCCCGCTGGCGATCACCTCGCCGTAGTTGAGCACGACGACGCGGTCGGCGAGCGCCTGCACCGCGCGCATGTTGTGCTCGACGAAGACGATGGTGGCGCCCGCCTTCTGGATGCGGCGGATCAGCGCGATGGCGTTGTCGATCTCCGCCGGCGTCAGCCCGGCGAGAATCTCGTCGAGCAGGATCAGGCGCGCGCCTGAAGCCAGCGCGCGCGCCAGCTCGAGGAACTTGCGCTGGTGCAGGTTCAGCTCCAGCGGCAGGCTGGCGGCGCGGTTGGCAAGGCCGACGAAGTCGAGCCAGTGCAGCGCCACGCGCTCCGCCGCGGCGCGGTCGAGGCCGGCGGCGCCGAATGTCGCATAGAGCGCCACGTTCTCCAGCACGCTGAGGCGGCGGAACGGGCGCGGGATCTGATAGGTGCGGCCGATCCCGGCGCGCGCGATGCGGTGCGCCGGCAGGTTCGAGATGTCGCTGTCGTCGAGCAGGATGCGGCCGCCATGACGGCGGTAATAGCCGCTGATGACGTTGATCAGCGTCGACTTGCCCGAGCCGTTGGGGCCGACGAGGCCGAGGATTTCGCCCTGGCGCACGTCGAGGGTGACGCCCGCCAGTGCCTTGACGCCCTGGAAGGACAGCCGTACGTCCTCGCACACCAGCAGCGGCTTGTCGGGTGCACGGCGCGGCGTACGCACCGGCTTGCGCGCCTCGCCTTCCTGCGGCACGCGCGCATGCGGCCGCCGCGCCGTCACCAATCCCATGATGCCGTGCGGCAGGAACAGCACGGCCACGACCAGCGTCACGCCGATCAGCGCGCGCCCAAGCAGCGCCCAGTCGCCACCGACAAACGCATAGGTCAGCGCCGTCACCAGCACCGCGCCGATGGCCGGGCCGAACCAGTGTCGCGCGCCTCCCAGCACGCTCATCAGCACGACGAAGAGCGGCACGGTGATCGAGAACGTCTCGGCCACGGTCACGTAGCTGACGAACACGGCATGGATGCCACCGGCGATACCGGCGAGGAAGCACGACAGGCCAAGGGCGGCGAGCTTGTAGCGGAAGGTCGGCACGCCGAGGACCTCGGCGACGTCCTCGTCGTCGGCGATGGCGTAGAGGCCCCGGCCGAGGCTGGAGTACTGAACGATCCATGCGGTTGCCAGCGCGGCGACGGCGACCGCGAGGCCCAGCAGGTAGATGGTCGGCGTCGTGCTGCCGAACAGCTTCGGCACCACCGAAGCGCGCAGGAAGATGCCCGGGCCGCCGTCGAGCGGCGTGTTCAGCACGATCGTCGCCAGCACGAAGGTGACCGCCAGCGTCAGCAGTGCAAACAGCTCGCCGCGTAACTGTCGGACGCGGAACACCACGGCGCCGACGCCGATCCCCAGCAGCGCCGCGGCGATGCCGGAGGCGAGCAGGCTCCATCCGAACGGCACCGAGAGGTTCGTCGCGAGATTCGCGGTCGTGTACATGCCGGCGCCGAAGAACGCGCCATGCCCGAACGAGAAATAGCCGGAGAAGCCGCACAGGATCGCCCACGACGTCGCCAGCGCCACCCAGAAGAAGATCAGGTAGAGGAACGATTCGAAGAAGGCCGGCGGGCGTGCCAGCGGCAGTGCCGCGAACAGCAGCGCCACGACCGCGAAAGAAGCAACGCGCACGGCCGTCACGTCACGCCCGGCCCGGCCGCAGGATGAGGATGAGGATCAGCAAGGTGAAGGACACCACCGGCGCCCAGGACGGCGCGGTGAGCGCCATCGTCAGCGCCTCGCTCACCCCGATCAGCAGCCCGGCCGCAAGGATGCCGAGCGGATTGCCGAGGCCGCCCATGATCACGGTCGCGAAGATCACGCCGACCCAGGCGTAGATCTGCGACGGCGCCAATGTGGCGATCAGGGCGATGAAGCCGCCAGCGATCGCCGCCGAGCCGCCGCCGATCCCCGCCATCAGCAGCGACAGCCGCGCGTGGTCGACGCCGAACGCGGCGGCGATCGGCGCGTTCTCGGCGCTGGCACGCATCGCCTTGCCGACATAGGTGAAGCGCAGCCACGCCCACAGGCCAAGCAACAGGACCACGGCGACGACGAACATCAGCGCCTCGGCCACCGGCACGAAGATCGGCCCGACGCGCCAGGATGCGGTTCCGAGCGGCGTCTCCAGCCGGCGGAAATCGGCGGTCCAGATGGCCTGGATCACCGCCTCGACGATCACCATCATGCCGAACGTCGCCAGCACCGAGGCGAACTCGTCGACATTGAACCGCGCGAACAGCCATTGCAGCGCCGCCCCCAGCATGAAGAAGAGCGGGACGAGCAGAGCCATCGCCAGGAACGGGCTGATGTGCAGGCCGTGCGCCAGCGCGTAGGTCAGGTAGGCCGCGAAGAAGACGAGCGCCAGATGCGCGAGGTTGATGATGCGGAGGAAGGCCCAGGACAGGCTGAGCCCCACCCCCATCAGCGCATAGAGGCCGCCCACGAAGACCCCGGACAGGAGCGACTGCCCGAGAAGCGTGGCGCTCGGCATCGCGGGCAGTTCAGCGCGTGATCAGCTTGGCGCCCGGCGTCGCCGACTCCTTCGGCCAGACCACCACCCACTTGCCGTCCTGCACCTGCTTCAGCTTCGACAGGTCGTCGCCGTAATTGCCCGTCTCGTTGAAGCGCAGGTTGCCGGTGATGGTGTCGACGCGGCTCTTGTTCAGCCACTGCGCCAGCACCTTGTCGTCGAGGCTTCTGGTCTGCGTCACCGCCGTCTCGATGATCTGCCAGGCGGTGTAGGACGAGCCGGCCTGCACGTCGGCCGCCGCGTAAGGCAGGTTGGCGGCGGTCGCGCGCTCGCGGAACAGTCTGGCGAAGGCGGCAGCTTTCTCGTTGGCCGTGTACGGGAGCTGGTCCTCGAACACAGTCGTCGACAGCGCATTCTTCGCATCGGGCGAAACGGCGAGCGGGCCCGGCGCCGGATAGAGGTAGAAATGGTTCTTCGGCGTGTAGTCGATCTTCTTCAGCGCCTCCAGCAGCAGGTTGCCGTCGAGGCCGATCGCGCCGACGAACAGCAGGTCCGGATTTGCCTCGCGCACGCGCGCGGCGATCGGGCCGAAATCGCGCGAGCCGAACTCGAACTCCAGATAGAGCACTTCCTGCAGATTGCGCTTCTTGGCCACGTCGCGCGCGCCGACGCCGATGAAATGCACCGACGGGAACTTGCTGGTGACGATGGCGATGGTCTTGGGCGGGTTCTCGCTGTCCGCGAGCGCGCGCAGCACGAGGTCCGGCACGGTCTGGTCGGGCAGCGGGCCCATGTGCCAGGCCGGGAACTGGCGCTCGTACTTCGCCATCTTCGGGATGCCGAAGGTGTGGTGCACCAGCGTCTTGTCGTGGCGCTCGGCGACCGCCATCGCCGACAGGATGGCGCCGGTGGCATACGGCCCGAGCAGCAGGTCGACCTTGTCGACGGTGATCAGCCGCTCATAGAGCGTGCGCGCGAGGTCGGGCTTCGACTGGTCGTCGAGCAGAATCCATTCGACCGGCCGGCCCAGCAGGCCGCCGCCTTTGTTGAGCTGCTCGACATAGATCTCGCCGACGATCTTGTGGACGATGCCGGTCGCCGCGAGCGGCCCGGTCAGCGCCAGCGTGCTGCCGATGCGGATCGGCTGGCCGCTCGGCTGCGCCGAGGCCGATGCGAGGCCCAGCGCCCCGGCGACGAGCATCGTAAGGGCGCCCACAGCCAGGCGCCTGCGTCCCATTCCCATGCGTTCCTCCCTTGCCTTTGCTCCGATTCCCCTGAGGGTCGGATTGTTGTCGGCGAAATACTTGGCGGTCTTCGGTCTGCTTCCTGTCCTTTGTTCCGGGCGGGTCTTAGACCCGCCCTACATCAGGATCGGTCTTGTTGTAGGGGCCGGTCTAAGACCGGCTCTCGCGCAATATCGACACTCAATCCGTCTCGAAATTCCGGACGAAGTCGTCGGGCGGCGGCGGGCCCCAGCGGAACAGCGATTCGTGCAGCGGATAGTCCCTCGCCTTCCACGAGCCGTCCGACGGGATGCGGTCGATATCGCAGAAATACTCGGCGAGGCTGTTCCACGGGTCGCGCAGGTAGTGGAAGAAGTTGGACCCGATCACGTGGCGGCCGAAGCCCCAGCCATTGCCGTAGCCGGCGCCCAGCACGTGCTGCGCGCCCATGCCGATCTCGTCGATCGAGCCGACCTCGAAGCTGGCGTGGTGGAAGCCGGGCTTGTCGCTCTTGGCGAAGGCGAGCACGTGATGGTCGCCCCCGCCCGGCATGTGCATGAAGGCGATGATCTCGCCGCTGCGGTCCGACAGCTTCATCCCGAACACGTCGCTGTAGAAGCGCATCTTGCGCTCGACATCCGGCGTGAACAGCAGGACGTGGCCGAGCCGCCGCGGCCGCACGGTCGTCGCCGGCGGGCAGCCGGGCGTGCCGATGCGGCCGTACTGGCCGGGCGTGTTGAAGGGTGCCATCGGCTGGCCCGCCGAGCCGCCCGGCATCGGTGCCACGCGCACGTTCACGTAGTGCCCGTCGTCATCCCGCAGCCAGGCCCCCTCGCCCCCGTCGCGCAGCGGCGGGTCGACTTCCTTGACGCCGGCGCGTTGCGCGCGGGCGCGGACGTCGGCCAGACCCTCTTGGTCCGCGGCGAGGCGGAGATGGTGCAGGCGCTTGCGCGGCCCCTCGACCAGAGTCACCTCGTCATGCCCGCGCCCGTCGCAGCGAAAGGCCATGTGGTTCGCCCCGGCCGACCCGGCGAGGCCGAATGTCTCGTAAAACTTGCGGCCCGCGTCGATGTCGGGAACCGCCAGGGTGTAACCGAGCAGGGCTTGAACCGCCATGATCCTCCCCGCGAGTGCTGTGGTTGGGCGATGCTAGGCTCCGGCGGCGAGACGGGTCAAGGCCACCCGGCCGGCCATGCTCATCCCCGCTACACAACCATTAGGCGAGCCGCCGCGCGACCAGCCGCATGGGTCATTAACCACGTCGATCGCGTCGGAATGCAAGGTTATGGCCGGTTTAACCGCGCCGCTCTATCATGCGCCGACACTATTCTGGGCTGAAAAATGGAACTCCTGCCCATCGTTGATGCGCTTTACGACGGAGTCGCCGACGTCGCGGCCTGGCCGCGCGCGCTCAACGCCCTGTGCGAGGTGGTCGGCGGTCATCACGCGGTCGCGGTTGTCGATGGCGGTAGCGCTGCGCCGCCCTTCGTCGCGTCCGCGCGGGTCGACCCCGCCCATCTCAACCGTTTCGCCTGCCGCTGGCCGGAGATGGCGGCGTGGGCGCCGTGCTTTCCCGTCGGTGCGGCCATCGATTTCCAGATCATCGTGCCGAGCGAAGTCGTCGCGCGCAGCGATTTCTATCAGGACGTCATCCGGCCGATGGAAGGGTACCGGGCGGTCATGTCGGTGCCCTTCCGCGACGACAGCCTGTTCGGATTCCTGGCGATCTGCCGACCTGCGCGCGCCGCCGACTACGAGGCCGGCGAGGTCGCGCAGGTCAACCAGGTGCTTCCGCATCTGGCGCGGGCGCTGCGGGCAAGGCATGAATCGGAATCCGAGCGCCATCGGGCCGATGCGACGCTCGAGGCGATGGATCGGATCGAGATCGCCGTGGCGATCGTCGATGCCGAATTGCGGCCCGTCGTTCTGAGCCGCGCGGCCGCGGCGATCGTCGCGCGCGGCGACGGCCTCCTCGCCTCGCGCCGGCGCCTGGCCGGCGGCAATGCCGAACAGACCCGCCAGCTCGCCGCCTTGGTGCGGCAGGCAACCACCGACGACCCGCGGGTGTCGGGCGCCTATTACATGCGCCTCGAACGGCCTGCGCATCCGGCCTGGTCCGTCACCGTGCGACGGCTGCCGGGGCGCGGGCGCCTGGCCGCGGCGAAGCCGCTGGCGATGCTGCTGCTCGACGACACGACGCGGACGCCGGTCGAGATGGCGCCGGTCGCCGCGAAGATGTTCGACCTCACCCGCCGCGAGGCGGCAGTCGCGGCGCAGCTGGCCGACGGGCAGGATCTGGCGGCGGCCGCCGCCGCGCTGGGAATCACGGTCGGAACCGCGCGGAATCACCTCAAGTCCTTGTTCCACAAGACCGATACGCATCGGCAGGCGGAGCTGGTCGGGCTGCTTCTGCGGCTCACGCGATTCAGCCGCTGACGGCGCCGCTTTAACGAAAAATCGCAGAAAACCATCCCAAACGGGACTGTGGTTCGCCCCCCTCGCGCGGCCAAGCTGCCGTTCATACGGCGGCGGCCGATTTCCGCCGCGGTCCAACAGGAGGGTGCGGTGATGTTCGGTACGAAGACGAAAACGCGATGGTTGATGGGGGCGCTGGCGCTGGCAGGCATGACGCTGACGCCGCAAGCGGCGCAGGCCGTGCTGATCGGCGGGGTGGAGTTTCCGCAGGGTGCGATCTCCTTCGCCGACTCCGTCGTCAGCTTTTCGGGCGGAGGCGGCGGCGTCGATCCGTTCTTCCAGACCACCAGTGCCGCACTCGGCGCCCCCGACTACACGCCCGCAAGCTGCGACCCGCCCGCCCTGGTCTGCCCGAGCGTGACGCTCGGCGACGGCGGCAGCATCGTCCTGCGCTTTACCGACAATCTGCTCACCGGCAGCGGCAACAGCGATTTCGACCTATGGATCTTCGAGGTCGGACCCGATGTCGAGGATACCTTCGTCGCCATTTCAAAGGACGGCATCAACTTCATAGAGGTGGGGAAAGTCTTCGGCGCCACGTCCGGCATCGACATCGACGCGTTCGGCTTCGGCACCGCGGACCAGTTCGCCTATGTGCGTCTGATCGACGACACCAACGAGGGTCAGCAATCCGGGACGTCGACGGGCGCCGACATCGATGCGGTCGGCGCGATCTCGACCGTCCCGGTCGTCATCGAGGTGCCCGAGCCGACCACCCTCGGCCTGCTTGCCGGCGGCCTGCTGCTCGGTGGGCTGACGCGGACGCGTCGCCGGACGCGCTGAACGGTCGCGGGTGCCGCCGCGCGCGCGGCACCCGCCCCGTCAGACAAGTCCGCGCAATACCACCACCGCGACAACGCCGACCGCGATCGTGGCCAGCAGCGGCAGGCGCGTCGCGACCAGCGCCGTGATCAGCGCCGCCAGCGTTTCCGCCCAGCCGGTCGCCAGCGCCGACGGGGCGATCACGGCAACGAGCACCGCGGGCGGGATCGCGTCGAAGGCGGCCTTCGCGCGGCCGGTCAGCATCAGCCGGTCGGCGACGAAGACTCCCGCGATGCGGGTCAGGTATGTGACGACCGCCATCGCAACGATGGCGATCAGCGCGACCGGGTCGACGTTCATGCCGCGCCCTCCTCCGGCCGTGCCGTCGCGTAGGCGATGGCGATGCCGGCGACCGCACCGGCGACGACATGCCATGGCGGCCCGGCGGTGACATAGGCCAGCGCCGAGGTGGCACCGCTCGCCACGATCGTCAGCGCCGTGGTACGCCCCTTCCAGAATCCGGCGATCAGGCCGATGAACAGGGCGGTAAAGGCGAAATCGGCACCGATGCGCTGCGGATCGCCGAGGAACGAGCCGAGCCAGGCGCCAAGCACGGTGCCGCCGGTCCACGGAACCGGGAGCAGCAGCGCCAGCCCGAACCAGTAGGACGGTGTCACCGGCCGCGTCATCGCGTGCCGCTCGGCCAGCGCCCATGTTTCGTCGGTCAGGAAGTGGAAGCCCACCAGCCGCTGCCACAGCGGGAAGCGCGCCAGCTTGGGTGCCAGCGAGGCGCCCATCAGGACATGGCGCGCGTTGATCAGCGCGGTCGAGAAGACGAGTGCGGCCACCGGCACCGGCGTCGTCCACAGCTCCACCGCCGCGAACTGAGCCCCGCCGGCGAAGACGAGCAGCGACATCAGCCCCGCTTCGGCGATCGACAGGCCCTTGCCCGTGCACAGCGCGCCGAACAGCAGCCCGATCGGGAATGCCGCGACCATCACCGGCCAGATATCGCGCAGGCCCGCGCGCGCCTCCGCCGCGTCCGTCTCAAGCTTGGCCGTCACGTCCGCGCCAGCCGGCGCTCGCGCCAGATCACATACAGGCCGCTGGCGACGACGACCGCGGCACCGATCCAGACATTGACGGCCGGGACCTCCGACCAGAAGACGTAGCCGATCAGCGCCGCCCAGATCAGCTCGGCATACTGGAAGGGCGCCACCGCACCGACCGGCGCCGAGCGGAAGGCGCGCACGGTGCAGAACTGCCCGAGCAGAAGGAGCACCGCCATCGCTCCGACCAGCATCAGGTCGCTCGAGCCGATCGGCGTCCACACGAACGGCGCGAGCGCGCCGGTGATCAGCAGCACGCCGAGATTCTGCCAGAACATCAGCGCCATGTCGGTCTCGGTGCGGGCCAGGTAGCGCGCGCTGACGAGATGGATCGCGAAGAACAGGCTGCTGACCAGCGCCAGCAGCGCCGGCCAGGCGAGGCCGTCCGGCCCCGGCCGCACGATGATGAGCATGCCGACGAAGCCGACGACGATCGCCGCCCAGCGGTGCGGGCCGACCTTCTCGCCCAGCACCGGCACCGAGATCGCGGTCATGAACAGCGGCGCGCCGAAGCCGATGGCGATCACTGTAGCCAGCGGCAGCAGCCGCACCGCTTCGAAGAAGGTGAGGATGGACGCGACGGTGAGCAGCACGCGCAGCAGGTGGCCGAGCGGGCGCTGCGGCTTCAGCGAACCGATGCCGGCGCGCGCGATCAGCGGCACCATGAGCAGCAGCACGAACGCGCTGCGCACGGCCACGACCTGCACCACCGGAAAGACACCGACCGACCACTTGATCAGTCCGTCCATTACGGACAGCGTGAATCCGGCCGCGAGAATCCACGCGATGCCGGCAAGCGGCCGGTCCTGCGTGCCGGTGACGAACGAAGAGGAGGTCGCGGCCATGGGCGAGGGAGAATACGGGCTGACCGGCAAACCGCAATACGCACCCGGCGCATGAGGGGGGTGCGCGCCCGCCGCGCCGTTTTTGCGGCGCAGAGGACCTAGAACGGCGGACCGTTCGGAACCGGCTCGTGAACCTCGTCGGGCTCGCGGCGGATCAGGTGGGTGACCATCGGCGGCGCGTCGCCGCGATGAAGGGCGCGCACATGTTCGAAGATCGGCGCGTCGCCGACCGTGCCGCGCGCATGCTGGCGCAGATGCTCGAGCCATGTGTCGACGAGGAACAGCTCGACCCAGCGTTCCGGCGCCGTGAGGTCCTGATAGAGGCCCCAGCGCGTCGCGCCGTCGCGGCGGCGCACGCGCCGCACCGCCTGCATGGCCCGCTCGAAGGCGGGCACGTCCTGGGGATCGATACGGTATTCGACGAGCACCAGCACCGGGCCGCTCTCCGGATCGATCGGCAGTGCAAGGTGCGGCTCCGCGAAGGGTGGCGCCGGGCTGGTATCCACGCCTGTCTCGCCACGCGGCGCGATGAAATGCAGGGCCAGGCTAGCGAGCATCGCCACCCCCGAAGCCGCGAGTGCGGTGGACAGGCCGAAAGATTCGGCGGCATGGCCCCAAACCCAGCTTCCGAAGGCCATACCGCCGAAGACGCTCATCAGGTACATCGACAGCGCGCGCGCCTTGACCCAGGCCGAGACGGTCGTCTGCACCGAAACATTGAACGTCGACAGGGTCGCGAGCCACGCGGCGCCACCCGCGACGAGCGCCGCGAACACTGCCGGCAGCCACGTCACATAGGCGACGACCAGGCTGGTCGCGGCGAAGACGAGGCTGGCGACATTGATCATCGTCGCGGCGCTGATCCGCCTCCGGACCGGCGTGATCACGACGGCGCCGATGATGGCGCCGACGCCGAGCGCCCCGAGCAGCAGGCCGAAGGTCAGCGGGCCGCCGCCGATGTCATGCCGCGCGACGAGCGGCAGCAGGGCCCAGACCGCGCTGGCGGCGAAGCCGAAGACGAGGGCGCGCAGCAGCGCATAGCGCAGCGCCGGCGCCTGCCGCGCATAGCGCAAGCCGGCGGTGATCGCGCCGATCAGCCGTTCACGCGGCAAGGTGCTCTTTGGCACCTCGCGCTTCCAGATCAGCACCGCGACCACGATGGCGAGATACGAGATCGCATTGAACAGGAATGCCGCCTCGGCGCCCGCCGCGGCGACGATCAGCCCGCCGATCGCCGGCCCGATCGAACGGGCGATGTTGAACCCGACGCTGTTGACGGCGACGGCGGCGGCCAGCTCCGCGCGCGGCACCAGCTCACCGACCGAAGCCTGCCAGGCCGGACCATTGAAGGCGTTCCCGGCGCCCAGCGCGAATGTCAGCGCGAGAAGCAGGGTCGGCGTCATCAGGTCGAGATGCGTGAACACGGACAGCAGCGCGGCGCAGGCGAGCATCCAGCCCTGCGTCGCCAGCATGATGATCCGGCGGTCCCAGATATCGGCGACGGCACCGGCGGCCAGCGAGAAGGCCAGCACCGGCAGGGCTGTCGCCGCCTGGACCAGCGCCACCATGTCGGCCGAGGGCGCGATCGAGGTCATCAGCCACGCGGCGCCAACCGACTGCACCCATGTGCCGATGTTGGAGAGCAGCGTCGCGATCCACAGGGCGCGGAAGAACGGATGACGCAGCGGGTCAAGCGCCGAAACGGCCGACGGCGGCACCGATGAATCCGGACTCATGCCCCTACTAAAGAGGGTCGGCTCCGCCCGGACAAGCCCGCTGCACAGAACGGATGTGCGCCAGCGCCACCCGGCCACGCCAACCCGTCCGGCCCAATTTCGACCGGCAAGGAACCCGGAAGCAGTGGCGCCGTTGCTCCAGCAAATGGGAAGGCGCGTTCCTCGTGCCGACGACCGCTTCTGCCGCGCGCACCGCGCGGCACGCCCCTGTTTCCTTGCAACAAGCAAATCGCCAAGCTCGGCGCTGCGCAGGCGAGCCCGAGTCGGCCAATTGAAGCTCCGAGCTCCGACCTGGGGCGCAGGGACTGTCGCGTTGCACGCGCATCGTCCAGGAGAGAACCGACATGACCACCACAGGCACGATCGTCGGCGGCAATGCGAGCGATAGTCTTTTCGGTATGTCGTCAAACGACCTGTTGTACGGGTTCGACCCGGCAGGCCCGCAGGCTCAAGCCGCTACGATCGCGGCATCACGCGTCGCAACCGGCCTTGCCTCGCCGATCTTTGCGACGGCGCCGCCAGGCGACGCGGCGCACCTCTTTATCGTCGAGCGCGGCGGTCAGATCGAGATACTCGATCTGACCACCGGGCAGGTCCAGGCGACACCCTTCCTCGACGTGTCGATGCAGGTCTCGACGGATGGCGAGCAAGGCCTGCTCGGCCTCGCGTTCGATCCCGACTACGCGACGAACGGCCTTTTCTATATCAACATGTCGAACGGCAGCGGCGACACCGAGATCCGCAGCTACCGCGTCTCGCCTACCGATCCACGGCATGCCGATCCGGCCAGCGAGCAACTTGTCGCCCAGGTCGATCAACCAAGTTTCGCCAACCACAAGGCTGGTTGGCTCGGCTTCGGCCCTGACGGATATCTCTACGTGGCGCTCGGCGACGGCGGCGGCGCTGGCGACCCCTTCAACAACGCGCAGAATGTCGACAGCCTGCTCGGCAAGATCCTGCGAATCGATCCCCATGCCGACGCCTTTCCCGCGGATACGACGCGGAACTACGCGATCCCGCCGGATAATCCCTTCGTTGGACAGGCCGGCGCCGACGAGGTCTGGGCGCTCGGCCTGCGCAATCCGTGGCGCGACAGCTTCGACAGGGCGACCGGCACGTTCATGATCGCTGATGTCGGCCAGGGCAGCTGGGAGGAGATCGACATCGGGCAGGCCGGCGCCAATTACGGCTGGCCTGTCTTTGAAGGGCCCGCAGTCTTTGCTGCGGGCATGCCGACCGGCGGCACCGCCGTGCCCCCGATCGCTTTCTATGATCACGGCCTCGGCCAGTCGATCACCGGCGGCTACGTCTATCGCGGCGAAGGCGAGGCCCTGCAAGGTCAGTATCTCTTTGCCGACTTCGTCAGCGGTCGCGTGTGGGCCTTGCGGCTCGACGGCCAGCCCACGGTCACCGACTACACCGGCAGTATCGTGGCGGACGCCGGCACCATCGGCAATCCGTCCTCGTTCGGAGAGGACGGCGTCGGCAATCTCTACCTGACCGATTTCGACGGCGACGTCTTCCGCCTGGTGCCGCTGACGGGCATCGCCGATGGTGCCGATCAGATTAGCGGCGCCGAAGGCGACGACTTCATCTTCGGCGGCACCGATGGCGATGCCCTGTTCGGCGACGACGGCGACGACACGATTCACGGCCAAAGCGGCAGCGATGTGCTCAACGGCGGCCCAGGCAATGACACGCTGAGCGCCGATGCCGGCAGCGACCGGCTCGATGGCGGCCCGGGCAACGACCTGCTGGCTGGCGGTCTCGACGACGATGTCTTCGCGTTCGCGCCCGGCTCCGGCCACGACCGCGTCGCCGACTTCGTCCACGGAGTCGATGTGATGGAGATATCGTTGGCGCTTTTCGCGAACTCTTCCGAGGTGCTGAACGGGAGTCGCCAGGTCGGACCGGACACGGTCATCATGGCCGCCTCCGATATCACGACCAGCATCACCCTACAGGATGTGCCCCTCGCGACACTCACGGCCGTCGACTTTCACTTCGTCTGACAGCGAGATCGAGTCAAGCGAGCGCGAGCGGCAGGCTCAGCGGGGCTCATCGGTCAAGCCGGGCGATTCTTTCGGAAGGCGGATGGGACGCGCCGGGGCGGGTCCTGCATCCGCCCCTACGCAATGAAGAGTCCAGGCGGTCAGACCGGCCCGCGCACCGCGTCGGCTGGCGGTTGGCTATAGGCAGGATGGCTGCAATCGACCAGAAAATGCGGCGTCGCCTGGGCGAACAGGTGCTCGACCTTCACGACATCCTCTTTGGCGCCGACGAGGGCAATGTCGAACGCGCCCTTCGTCGGCGGACCGATCAGCATGAGGGCCGCGATGATCGCGACCACCACCCATCCGCCGACGATGCCGCGCGGCGAGGCCTTCACGCGGTCGATGTCGATGTCCTCTGGCCAGCGTTCGCAGTCGTCGTTGCGCATGGTCGTCCTTTCCACTGGGTCGTCGCGGTCCCGGCATCACGCGCCGAAGTCCGTCGCATCGACGACGTTGCAAAAGCGGCTCGTGGCAGCCATCACGAGCGCCCAATGTGGTGAAATAAGGACGGTGCGGCTGTTTCGCCGCAATCCTCGCGCCGATGTGAAGAGCGGCGGCCCGCAACGAACACCGCAGTAGCGCACGTGCCCATGAATTGGGCACGCGCGATGCGGAGCGCTACTCCGCCGCCTGCTTGATTGCCCGGCCGTAGCCGCCGCCGCCCGGCGTTTCGATGACGAACACGTCGCCCGGCTCGACATCGATCTTGCCGGTGGCGGCGAGCTCGACGCGGCTGCCGTCGGTGCGCTCGACCCAGTTTCGTCCGGGTGCCCCGTTCTCTCCGCCGGCGAGCCCGAAGGGCGGGACGCGGCGGCGGTTGGCGAGCATGGCCGCGGTCATCGCCTCGCGGAAGCGGACGCGGCGCACGGCGCCGTCGCCGCCGCGATGCGCGCCCTGCCCGCCGCTGCCGCGGCGGATCGCGAAGGATTCGACCAGCACCGGGAAGCGCCATTCGAGCACCTCCGGATCGGTGAGGCGCGAGTTGGTCATGTGGGTGTGCACGGCATCCGTCCCGTCGAAATCGGGGCCGGCGCCGGAACCGCCGCAGATCGTCTCGTAATACTGGTAGCGCGCGTTGCCGAAGGTGAAGTTGTTCATCGTCCCCTGCGCGCCGGCGAGCACGCCGAGCGCGCCATAGAGCGTGTCGGTGACGACCTGCGACGTCTCCACGTTGCCGGCGACGACAGCCGCCGGGTAACTCGGCTTCAGCATGCAACCGTCGGGAATGATGACCTTGAGCGGCTTGAGCACGCCCGCATTCATCGGAATCTCGTCCTCCACCCGGGTGCGGAAGACGTAGAGCACGGCCGCCATGCACACGGCCGACGGCGCGTTGAAGTTGGTTGGCCGCTGTGGCGACGTGCCGGTGAAGTCGACGATGCCGGTGCGGGTCTTGTGGTCGATCGACACCTTCACCTTGATGACGCTGCCGTCATCCATTTCATAGGCGAAGCTGCCGTCCTTGAGCACGTCGAGGACGCGGCGCACCTGCTCCTCGGCATTGTCCTGGACGTGCTGCATGTAGGCGCGCACGACGTCGAGGCCGAAATGCGCGACCATCTTGCGCAGCTCCTGCACGCCCTTCTCGCAGGCGGCGATCTGCGCCTTCAAGTCAGCGATGTTCTGCGCCGGGTTGCGCGCCGGGTATTTCCCGGAGCGCAACAAGTCGACCATCTCCTTCTCGAGGAAGCGGCCCTGCTCGACCAGCATCACGTTGTCGATCAGCACGCCTTCTTCCTCGACCGTCGTCGAGTCGGGCGGCATCGAGCCGGGCGTCAGGCCGCCGATGTCGGCCTGATGGCCGCGCGAGGCGACGAAGAACAGGATCTCCTTGCCCGGCTCGTCGAATACGGGCGTGACGACGGTGACGTCGGGCAGATGCGTGCCGCCGTTATACGGCGCGTTCAGCACGAACACGTCGCCCGGCCGCATCGAGTTGCCGCGCGCGCGCTTGACCGCGGCGACGCTCTCGCCCATCGAACCGAGATGGACCGGCATGTGCGGCGCATTGGCGATCAACGCCCCCTCGCGGTCGAACAGCGCGCAGGAGAAGTCCAGCCGCTCCTTGATGTTGACCGAGTAGGCGGTGTTCTGGAGTGCCACCCCCATCTGCTCGGCGATCGACATGAACAGGTTGTTGAACACCTCCAGCATCACCGGGTCGACCTGCGTGCCCACCGCCACCGCGCGCCGCAGCGCCACGACGCGGCGCAGCACGATGTGGTCGCGCGCGGTGATCTCGGCCCGCCAACCTGGCTCCACGATGGTGGTCGCGTTCTTCTCGGCGATGATCGCCGGACCGGCGACCTTCATTCCGGGCCTGAGATGGTCGCGGTCGTAGACCGGCGTGTCGTGGCTCGCCCCCTCGGCATACATCTTCACCTGCGCGCGCGGCGCGGGTGCGGCCACCTCTCCCGTCATCGCCGCCACCGGATCGTCGGCGGATTCGGTGTGGCCGACGACCTCCACCGCGACCGCCTCCACGATCACGCGCTTGTCGGGCATCATGAAGCCGTAGCGCTGGCGATGCGCCGTGGCGAAGGCCTCGACCATCGCCGCCCGCGCGCCCCAGTCGATGACGAGCGTCGAATCGGTCCCTTCGTATTTGAGATGCAGCTTGCGCTGCACCTCGATCTGCGCGTCGGGCAGGCCCTGGCGGCGCATCTCGTCCATGCCGTCCGCCGCGAGGACGTCCAGCTCGCCTTCGAGCTGGCCGATCAGCTTGTCTTCTAGCGCCGCCTCCACGGCCTTCTCGCGCATCACGCGCAGGTCGGCGAGCCCCATGCCGTAGGCCGACAGCACGCCGGCAAGCGGATGGATGAAGACGGTCTTCATGCCGAGCGCGTCGGCAACGCGGCACGCATGCTGGCCGCCGGCACCGCCGAAGGTGCACAGCGCGTAGTCCGTCACGTCGAAGCCGCGTTGCACGGAGATCTGCTTGATCGCGTTCGCCATGTTCTCGACCGCGATCTTGAGGAAGCCGTCTGCGATTGCTTCGGGCGCGCGCCGCTCGCCCGTCGCCTTGCGCACGTCCTCGGCGAGGGCGGCGAACTTCTCGCGCACCACGCCGGCATCGAGCCTCTCGTCGCCGTTGCGGCCGAACACCGCCGGAAAGAACGCGGGCTGGATCTTGCCGACCATGACGTTCGCGTCGGTGACGCAGAGCGGCCCGCCGCGGCGATAGCAGGCCGGGCCCGGATTGGCGCCGGCACTCTCGGGCCCGCAGCGGAAGCGCGCACCGTCGAAGAACAGGATCGAGCCGCCGCCGGCCGCGACGGTGTGGATCTTCATCATCGGCGCGCGCATGCGCACGCCGGCGACGAGCGTCTCGAAGGCCCGCTCGTATTCACCATTGTAGAGCGCGACGTCCGTCGACGTGCCGCCCATGTCGAAGGTGATGATCTCGTTGAAGCCGGCCATGGTGGAGGTGCGCACGGCGCCGACGATGCCGCCGGCCGGGCCGGACAGAATGGAGTCCTTGCCCTGGAAAAAGCGCGCGTCGACGAGACCGCCATTCGATTGCATGAACATCAGCCGCGTTTTGGATTCGCCGCCGCCCTGGATATCGCCCGCGACCTGGTCGACATAGCGCCGCAGGATCGGCGAGACATAGGCATCGACCACCGTGGTGTCGCCGCGGCCGACGATTTTCATCAGCGGGCTGACCTGGTGCGAGACGGACACCTGCGTGAAGCCGATCGCGCGCGCGATCTTCTCCAGCGCCAGCTCGTGCGCCGGGTAGCGATAGCCGTGGAGCAGCACGATCGCGACGGCGCGGATGCCTGAATCGAACGCCTGCTGCAGCCCGCGCCGCGCGGCGGCCTCGTCCAGCGTCGTCAGAACGTCGCCGGTCGCGGTGATGCGCTCGTCGATCTCGATGACGCGCTCGTAGAGCAGCTCCGGCAGCACGATGCGGCGCGTGAACAGCTTCGGCCGGTTCTGGTAGGCGATGCGGAGCTGGTCAGCGAACCCTTTGGTGATGGCCAGCGCCACGCGCTCGCCCTTGCGCTCCAGCAGCGCGTTGGTGGCGACCGTCGTGCCCATCTTGACGGCATCCACGGGTGCGCCCGCGAGCGAAGCGCCCGCCTTGAGGCCGAGCAGCTCGCGGATGCCCTGCATCGCCGCGTCGCGATAGCGCTCCGGATTCTCCGAGAGCAGCTTGTGGGTGAGGATCGCGCCATCGGGCCGCTTGGCGACGATGTCGGTGAAGGTGCCGCCGCGATCGATCCAGAATTGCCAGCCGTTCGTCATCGCTTCGCCTCTCGTGCCGCCGGATAATGCCGGCCGCGCCGCTTTCATTGGTGATAAAAAATTTTTATCGTAACGGTATTTTCTGATAATGTGACGGTTCAGCCGCGCCGTCAAAGGGAATTCGCGTCATGGTCGACCTGCGCAATCTCGAGACCTTCGTGTGGGTGGCCCAGCTCGGCGGCTTCCGCGCCGCGGCCGAGAAGCTCAACACCACGCAGCCGGCGATCTCCGCCCGCATCGCCCTGCTCGAGGATGAACTGCGCGTAAAGCTGTTCGACCGCGAGCAGCGCCGCGCGACCCTGACCGCCAAGGGCTTCGAGCTGCTCGGCTATGCCGAACGCATGCTGCAGCTTCGCGCCGACATGATGCAGGCGGTGACCGAGAAGATGGCGATGCGCGGCCTGATCCGGCTCGGCGTCGCGGAGACGATCGTGCACACTTGGCTGTCGCGGCTGGTCGAGCGGCTGCACGCGGTCTACCCGTCGATCACGCTCGAGATCGAGGTGGATACGACGCCGCACCTGCGCGCCGCGCTGGTCGCGCACCAGCTCGATGTCGCCTTCCTGCTCGGCCCGATCAGCGAACCGCGCATCAAGAACCTGCCGCTCTGCGCCTATCCGGTCGCCTGGGTCGCCAGCCCGAAACTGGAGCTGCCGCCAGAGCCGGTGCCGATCGCCAGCCTTGCGCGCTGGCCCGTGATCACCTATCCGCGCAACACGCGTCCCTATCAGGAGATCCAGGAGCTGTTCACGCGCGGCGACCTGCCCGCGCCGCGGCTTTACGGCAACGCCTCGCTGTCGACCATCGTGCGGATGACGCTGGACGGCATCGGCATCGCCGCTATTCCGCCGCTGGTGATCGGTCGCGAGTTGGCGGAGAAGAAGCTGCGCCTCGTACGCGCCGAACGCGGCATTCCCGACCTGAACTTCGTTGCCGCGTATCCGGTCAAGCCGGACAGCTACATCGCGGCGGCCGTGGCGGATCTGGCCAAGGAGATCGCGACGGCGAAGATGGCGTCGCCAGCGGCGCGCGAGCGATCGCGCTGACACCGGCAATCGGCACGGTCGAACACCGCCGAACAGCCAGTGATAGATTTTCCTGATCGACGTCCATCCAATTTCGAAATTGGACAGCGTTCGCCATGCATGGGTGAATGGTGCGTCACTATCACCCAGGGACGAGCCGCATGGACGGAGCCGTTGGTCGAGCCGAAACCGGTCATGCCGCCCGGCTGCGGGTGCGCCGCGGCGAGCACCGCGCGCCGACCGCCGGCCTCGCGCCCGGCTATGTGCAGGGCAATCTCGCGATCCTGCCGGCTGAGCTCGCGTCCGATTTCCTGCGCTTCTGCCACCTCAATCCGAAGCCCTGTCCCCTGCTCGCGGCGTCCTCCCCCGGCGATCCGCATTTGCCCGTGCTGGGGGCCGATCTCGACATCCGCACCGACCTGCCGCGCTATCGTCTGTGGCGCGACGGCGTGCTGGCCGAGGAAGTTCCGGACATCAAGGCGCATTGGCGCGACGACCTCGTCGCCTTCGTGATCGGCTGCTCCTTCTCCTTCGAGGAGGCGCTCGTGGCCGATGGGCTGGAGCTGCGCCACATCACGGCGCGGCGCAACGTGCCGATGTATCGCACGTCGCTCGACACCGTTCCGGCGGGCCCGTTCCGCGGGCCGATGGTCGTGTCGATGCGCCCATTCAAGCCGGCCGATGCGATCCGCGCCATCCAAATCACGACGCGTTTCCCCTCCGTGCATGGCGCGCCTGTGCATGTCGGCCTGCCGCAGCAGATCGGCATCGGCGATGTCGCCAGGCCCGATTACGGCGATCCGCCGGACATGCGCGACGACGAACTGCCGGTGTTCTGGGCCTGCGGGGTGACGCCGCAGGCGGTGATCGCGGCGATGAAACCAAAATTCTCGATCACGCACGCACCCGGCTACATGCTGGTCACCGACCTCAGGAATTCGCGGCTGGCGGTCCTGTGATGAACCAGCCGGAACCATCAATCGAAGCAACAGAAACCAGGAGGCGCAGAATGAACATCGTCCGGAGTTTGACGCTCGCCGCGGCCCTCGCCGCACTCGCATTGCCAGCATCCGCGCAGGAGCTGCCGAAGACGCACCTGAAGGTCGTCGGCGCATGGGGCAACCTGTCCCAGTACAAGAATTTCGAGCAACCGTTCTGGACGCAGCAGATCGCCGAGCGCTCCAAGGGCGCGGTCACGGCCGAGATCACGCCGTTCAACGAGATGGGGCTGAAGGGCGCCGAGATCTTCCGCCTGATGCGGCTGGGCGTGATCGATTTCGGATCGACGGTGCTCGGCTACGTTGCCGGCGACGACGCGCGCAACGAAGCCATCGACCTTGCCGGCCTTGCGCCCGACATCGACACCGCCCGCAAGCTGTCGGACGCCTACAAGCCGGTCTACGACAAGTTCTACCGCGAACGCTTCGGCGTGCAGGTGCTCGGCATCTGGCCCTATCCGGCGCAGGTGATCTTCTGCAACGGCGCCATCAGCGGGCTCGCGGATCTGAAGGGCAAGAAGGTGCGTACCGGCAACCGCACGCTCGCCGAGTTCGTCGAGGCGCTGGGCGGTACCGGCGTCACGATGGCGTTCAGCGAGGTGGTGCCGGCACTGCAGAACAAGGTCGTCGACTGTGCGATCACCGGCACCCTGTCCGGCAACGCCGCGAAGTGGCACGAGGTGTCGACGCATATCTACGCGCTGCCCGTCGGCTGGAGCCAGGTCATGCACGGCGTCAACGTGCGTAGCTGGGACAAACTGGCGCCGCCGGTGCGCGACTTCCTCAAGGCGGAGATCGCGCGGCTAGAGGACGAGATCTGGAAGGCGGCCGCCGCCGAGACCCAGGAGGGTATCGACTGCAACATCGGCAAGCCGAGCTGCAAGAACGGCACGCCGGCCAAGATGACGCTGGTGCCGGTGAGCGAGGCCGACAAGGCGCTGCTCAAGAAGGTGCTGGCCGAGACGGTCGTGCCGAAATGGGCGGCGCGCTGCCCGGGCGACTGCGTGCCGGCATGGAACGATACCGTCGGCAAGGTGGTCGGCATCACCGCAAAGGGCGGTTGACGCAAACGCACGACGCCGGAGCGCCGCCGCACCAGGGGAGGGTTCATGACTCGCACTCTCGACACCGCCATCCGCCTCGCCGACCGCATGTCGCTATGGGCGACATGGGCCGGCGGCGCGCTGATGCTGGCGGCGGCGTTCCTCGTCAGCGCTGAGGTCATCCTGCGCAAGTTCTTCCTGATCTCGCTCGGCGGCGCGGACGAGCTGTCCGGCTATGCGTTCGCCATCAGCACGGCGTGGGCGCTGAGCTTCACCCTGCTGCGCCGGGCGCATGTGCGCGTCGATGCGCTCTATGGCCAGCTACCGCAGCGCCTGCGCGCAGTACTCGACATCGCCGCGCTGGTCGCCGTGGCCTGTTTCGCCTTCCTGCTCGCCTGGCATGCCGGCGCGATGTGGCAGACGTCCTGGGACTTCGCGGCGCGGGCGACCACGCCGCTGCAGACGCCGCTGTGGATACCGCAGGGCCTGTGGGCACTCGGCCTCGTCCTCTTCGTGCTCGTGACGCTGGCGCTCCTGGCGCGAACAGCGTTGGCGCTCGTCGCAGGCGATCTGCCGACGGTACGCGCCCTTGCCGGGGCGCGCACCATCGAGGAAGACGCAGCGGACGAAGCAGCAGTCGCCGCCGACATCCAGACCCCTGAAAGCTTGCGCTGATGCTTGCGATCGCCCTCCTCCTGCTGATCCTTCTGCTCGCGCTGGCGCTGCCGGTGGCGGCGGCACTCGGCGTCCTCGGCCTGCTGCTGGAACAGCTCTACTCCCGCATGCCGCTGTCGCTCGCCATGGGCGAGATCGCGTGGTCGTCGAGCAAGGACTTCCTGCTCGTGTCGATCCCGATGTTCATCCTGCTGGGCGAGATCCTGCTGCGCGCGGGCGTCGCCGAGCGCATGTACGATGCAATGATCAAATGGCTGTCGTGGATTCCCGGCGGCCTGATGCATTCGAACATCGGCGCCTGCGCCATCTTCGCGGCGACGTCGGGCTCATCCGTGGCGACGGCGGCAACGGTCGGCACGGTGGCGCTGCCGCTGGTCAAGCGGCACGGCTACAACGAGCGGCTCTTCCTCGGCACGCTGGCGGCGGGCGGCACCCTCGGCATCCTGATCCCGCCGTCGATCAACATGATCATCTACGCGGTGCTGACCGACACCTCGATCCCGAAGCTCTACCTCGCCGGCATCATTCCCGGGCTCGCGCTGGCGGGCCTGTTCATGGTGATGGTGGCCACGCTTTGCATCGTCCGGCCCGGCTGGGGCGGCCGCAAGCTGCCGACCGACTGGGGCCAGCGCATCGCCAGCCTCCTCCATCTCATCCCGCCGCTGTTCATCTTCCTGATCGTCGTCGGCTCGATCTATGCCGGGTTCGCCACGCCGACCGAAGCCGCCGCACTCGGCGTCGTCGCGGCGCTCGCCCTCGCCTGGGGATTCGGCAAGCTTTCGCTCGCGATGCTGCGCGAGGTGGTGGAGAACGCGATGCGCACCACGGCGATGGTCATGCTGATTATCGTCGGCGCCTACTTCCTCAACTTCGTCATGTCGGCGATCGGCCTGACCACGGCGCTGACCTCGTTCATCGCCGGGCTCGGCCTCTCCAGGATGGAGATGCTGCTGGCCGTCATCGTGTTCTACGTCATCCTCGGCTGCTTCATGGAGACGCTGTCGATGATGATCACGACGATCCCGATCGTGGCGCCCGTGATGTTCCAGCTCGGCTTCGATCCCATCTGGTTCGGCATCATCATCGTCATTTTGATCGAGACGGCGCTGATCACGCCGCCCGTCGGACTCAACCTCTTCGTCGTGCAGTCCCTGCGCAAGGGCGGGTCGCTGAACGACGTGATCGCCGGCTCGGTTCCGTTCGTGCTGGCGATGTTCGCCATGCTGGCTATGCTGGTGGTCTTCCCCGGGCTTGCCTTGTGGCTGCCCGCGCAGTTCCAATGAATCCCATGCTCCAGTTCACCCGCCACGCCGGCGATCGTACCGATACGATCGCGGCCGCCATCGATACGCTCGTCATCGCCGGCTGGACCGGACGCGATGCGGACGCGATCCAGCATCATATCGAAGAGCTCGCGGCGATCGGCGTCCCGCGCCCAAGCACGGTGCCGCTCTTCTACCGCGTCGCCGCGACGCAGCTCACGCAGGCACCGACGCTGCAGGTGCTGGGTCCGGACAGTTCCGGCGAGGTCGAGCCGGTCATCGTGTCCCTCGCCGACGGGCTGTGGCTCGGCATCGGCTCCGACCACACCGATCGCAAGGCGGAGTCGATCTCGGTGGCATTGTCGAAGCAGCTTTGCGGCAAGGTGATCGGCACCGAGCTCTGGCGCCTCGATGAGATCGACTGGGACAAGCTGGTCCTGCGCGCTCATGCCGAGATCGGCGGGCAGCGGGTCCTCTACCAGGAGGGATCCGTGGCCGGCATCCGCGCGCCCGACGACCTGATCCGCCGCTACACCAAGGCCGACACGCTGCCGCCCGGCACGGCGATGTTCTGCGGCACGCTGGCCGCCAAGGGCGGCGTGCGACCCGGCACGCGGTTCGAAATGGAAATCGAGGATCCGATCCGCCGCCGTTCGCTCCGCCATGCCTACACGATCGAAGCCCTGCCGCTGATCGCGTAGATCTCCGCGCCGCTTTCCAAGTCCTGAGACTTGCCGAATTGACAAAGGGCGGTCATCGGTCTAATACTTAACCCGATGGTTAAGTATCCGGACGCCGAGCTCGACCGCACCTTTGCCGCCCTCGCCGATCCGACCCGGCGCGCCCTGCTGGCGCAGCTCGGCGAGCGGGGCAGCGTGTCCGTCAGCGAACTGGCGCGGCCGTTCCCGGTGTCGCTGCCGGCGATCATGAAGCACCTCGACGTGCTGTCCGACGCCGGCCTGATCACGCGCGAGAAGACCGGCCGCACCGTGGCGTGCCGGCTCAACGCTGGCCCCATGGAGGACGCAATGAACTGGCTGACGCGCTACCACCGCTTCTGGACCGAACAGCTCGATCGTCTTGCCGCTTTCCTCGAGGAGGATCCATGGCCACCAACCCCAGCGTCGCCACCAAGCCCAGCCTCACCCTCAAGCGCCGGCTCAACGCACCGCCCGCCAAGGTCTACGCCGCGTGGACGGACCCCGCGAAAATCATGAAGTGGTTCGGGCCCGCGAATGTCACGGTCGAACACGCGGAGGCCGACGCGCGCGTGGGCGGCCGCTACCGCATCGTTGCCCGCGACGACAGCGGCGAGCAGCATGGTGTCGGCGGCATCTACCGCGAGGTGGTGCCCAACGAGAAGCTGGTGTTCACCTGGGCGTGGCAATCCACGCCGGAACGGGAATCGCTCGTGACGGTTCATCTGAAGAGCGACGGTCCCGGCACCCTGCTCACGCTGACGCATGAGCAGTTCTTCGATGAGGCGGCGCGCGATCGCCATCAGTCCGGCTGGACCGGAACGCTCGACAAGCTCGAAGCCTATCTCGCCTGACCAACACAGGAGATGCGCATGACCGAAGCGAACGTTGCCGAAAAGCAAGCCGCGACTTGGTCCCACGGCCGTTTCTATTGGAACGAGCGCCTGACCCGCGATGTGGAAGGCGTCAAGCGGTTCTACAGCGAAACGATCGGCTGGACCTTCGAGCGGATGTCCACACCCGACAACAAGCCTTACTGGATCGCCAGGATCGCCGACCACGCCGTGGCCGGAGTCTTCGACACCAGCGGGCCCGAACTCGCCGGCGTGCCGGAGGCCTGGATGGCGTATCTCGCGGTCGACGATGTCGACGCACGCGTGAAAAAGGCCACGGCGGCCGGCGCCACGCTGATGCGGCCGATCTTCGACGTGCCGCATGTCGGACGCATCGCCATCCTGACCGAGCCCGGCGGCGCCGGCATCGGCTGGATGACACCATCGGCCTGAAAGCGGCGGCGCCGGTCGACTACCAGAACGTCCGCAACAATCGCTGGGATTCGCCGCCCGCGGAGACGCGGCATCTCTGACGCACAGATGGACTGACAGCAAAGGAGACTTGCACATGGACGCGCACAAGATCGTCTCGCAAGACGAATGGCTGGCGGCGCGCAGGGCGCTTCTGGCCCGCGAGAAGGAATTCACCCTCGCGCGCGATGCGCTGAGCCGCGAGCGGCGCGCCCTGCCCTGGGTCAAGGTCGACAAGTCCTATGCTTTCGACGGACCGAACGGCAAGAAGACGCTCGCCGACCTGTTCGACGGGCGCAGCCAGCTCATCGTCTATCACTTCATGTTCGCGCCGGGATGGGGGGAAGGCTGCAAGAGCTGCTCCTACGTGGCCGACCATATCGACAGCACAATACCGCATCTCAACGCCCGGGACGTGAGTTTCGCTGTCGTCTCCCGCGCGCCGTGGAACGAGTTACAGCCGTTCAAGCAGCGGATGGGCTGGCGCTTCAGCTGGGTGTCGTCCCATGGCAACGACTTCAACCGCGACTACCACGTGACGTTCACGCCGCGCGAAGTCGAGAGCGGCAAAGCCGACTACAATTACCGCATGGACCCGCAATCGGACGCGGAGATGCCGGGCGTCAGCGTGTTCTACAAGGACGAACGCGGCGACATCTTCCATACCTATTCGAGCTATGCCCGCGGCCTCGACATCCTGATGGGTACCTACAACTACCTCGACCTCGTGCCGAAGGGCCGGGGCGAGGACGGGCTGGACTTCACGATGGCCTGGGTCCGCCACCACGACCGTTACGGCCAGGAGCGCGGCGCCGCCGCGAGGGCAGATGCAAGAGCGCCGGCAGCCTGCTGCGAATCGTAGCGGGCCGGACCGAAGTCCATGCTGACGGGGCGGGTCTGAAACCCCGCCCCGGCACGAAACCGATCCTGTCGGGATCGGGTATCCTCGTTCGTCCTTGGAATATGACGACGAAGGGGATCCCCGGATGCGATATGCCATCCTCTGCTACAACCTCGAAGCCGTGGTCGGCGCCTGGAGCAAGGAAAAGGACGACGCGGTCATGGCCGAGCACGCGGTGATCGAGCGCAGGCTGACAGCGGAGGGCAAGCTTGGCCCTGTCGCCCGGTTGATGCCGACGACCGCGGCGACGACGGTGCGCGCCGGCCGCGAGCCGGTCGTCCTCGACGGGCCGTTCGCGGAGACCAAGGAACAGCTTCTCGGCTTCTACATCGTCGATTGCGAGACGCTCGAGGAGGCGATCAAAGTCGCGCGCGACCTGATCGGCGAAATCGGCGCGCTCGAGATCCGCCCGGTCGCCACCTATGCGCCAGGGAGCCTGGCAAAATGAACGACCCCGTCTGGATCGACGCGGCCCTGACGTCGGCGCGGCCGCAGGCGCTCGGCGCCCTGCTGCGCTATTTCCGCAACCTGGATACGGCGGAAGAGGCGTTCCAGGAAGCGTGCCTGCGCGCCCTGAGGAACTGGCCGGTCAACGGCCCGCCGCGCGACCCCGCCGCGTGGCTCATCCTCGTCGGACGCAATTTCACGCTCGACGAGATGCGGCGCAGGAACCGGCAGGAGCCGCTGCCGCCCGACGAACTCATCTCGAACCTGGAAGACAAGGAGTCTTCCGTCGCCGAGCAGATCGACAATGCACATTACCGTGACGACGTGCTGCGGCTTCTGTTCCTCTGCTGCGATCCCGGCCTGCCGGCGACGCAGCAGATCGCGCTGGCGCTTCGGCTCGTCTCGGGCCTCTCGGTCAAGGAGATCGCGCGCGCCTTCCTGACCAGCGAGAGCGCGATGGAACAGCGCATCACGCGCGCGAAGCGCCGCGTCGCTGCGGCCGATGTCCCGTTCGAGGCACCGGGCGCCGTGGAACGGGTCGAGCGGCTCGGCACCGTCGCCGCGATGATCTACCTGCTGTTCAACGAGGGCTACTCGGCAAGCGGCGGCCCCGACCATGTGCGCGTGCCGCTGTGCGACGAGGCGATCCGCCTCGCCCGCCTGCTGCTGCGCCTCTTCCCGTCCGAGTGCGAGATCATGGGGTTGACCGCCCTGCTCCTTCTGCAGCACGCGCGCTCCGCGGCGCGGCTCGACGCGAACGGCGACATCGTCCTCCTGGAGGACCAGGATCGCGGGTTATGGAACCAAAGGATGATCGCCGAGGGGCTCGCCCTCATCGAGAAGGCGGCGCGCCACCGCCGCCCCGGCTCCTACCAGCTCCAGGCCGCGATCGCCGCCATGCACGCCTCCACCGCCAGGCCCGAAGACACCGACTGGGCGAAGATCGCGCGGCTCTATGAAATGCTGGAGCAATTGCAGCCTTCGCCGGTGGTCACGCTCAACCGCGCCGTTGCGGTCGCCAAGCTGCGCGGGCCCGCGGCAGCCCTCGCGCTGATCGAGCCGCTGGAGCCGCGGCTCGGCGGCTATTTCCATTTCTTCGGCATGAAGGGCGCGCTCCTCATGCAGCTCGGCCGCGCCGAGGAGGCGCGCACGACATTCGGCCGCGCGATCGCGCTCGCCAACACGCCGGCGGAAGCCGCGCATATCAGGATGCATCTCGACCGGCTGATGAAGGACGCCGCCCCACGGACCGATGCGAAGGCGCCCGCACGGGCGTGAAGACGACCGGTCTGTTCAGGACAGGGCGCGCAGATCGGCACGCAGCCGATCCGGACTGGAATTGGTGATGAGGCGCTCGATGGCCGCATGTTCGCGCTTCCAGATCGGGACAGCCTCGGCCAGCAGGGCCTTCCCTGCCGCCGTCAATGTCAGCAGGCGGCCGCGCTTGTCGGATTTGTCGACCGTCACTTTCACCAGGCCGCGCCGCTCGAGCGGCTTGAGGTTGGCGGTGACCGTCGTGCGGTCCATGGCCAGCACTGTCGAGACCTGCGCCATGCGCGCCGGCTCCGGACGGTTCAGCGACATCAACAGCGAGAACTGCCCGCTCGTCAGCCCCACCTCGCGCAGCGCGTCGTCGAAGTGCCGCGCCAGCGCCCGTGCCGCACGCTGGACGTGGAGGCACAGGCATGTGTCGCGGACATGGAGCGTGATCGCGAAGGGCACGTCGTCACCCGTTGACATCACCGAATTATGTTGATATCAACCTAAAAAGTCAAGCAGTAACAAGAAGGGAATCGACATGCGTTACACGGATGGATTTGTTCTCGCCGTTCCGAAAAAGAAGCTGGAGGCCTATCGGCGCATGGCGCTGAAGGCGAGCAAGATCTGGCGGGAGCACGGCGCGCTCGATTACAAGGAATGCGTCGGCGACGACCTTGCCTCCAAGTTCGGCGTGCCCTTCCCGCGCCTGGCCAAGGCCAAGAACGGCGAGACGGTCGTCTTCGCGTGGATCTCCTACAAGTCCCGCTCGCACCGCGACCGCGTCAACGCGAAAGTCATGAAAGACCCGCGCGCCCAGCAGATGTGCGACGCAAACGACATGCCCTTCGACGTGAAGCGCATGGCGTATGGCGGCTTCAAGGTCCTGGTGGGCTAGCACGGACGCATCTGGGCCATCCCAATGCCGACCGTCTCGTTCACGCGCGCTCTCGACCGCTTCCTGGTTGCCCCGTCCGCCACGGTGGACGGGGCGACGCTGGGTGCGGCACTCGAGGCCGTGTTCGCGAAGCAGCCGGCCGTGCGCGGCTACGTGCTCGACGATCAGGGCGGGCTGCGGCGACACGTTGCGGTCTATGTCAACGGCCAGCCCGCGGCCGACCGCGTGCGGCTTACCGACCCGGTCGGTCCGCGCGACGAGATCTATGTATTTCAGGCGCTCTCGGGCGGCTGAAGGAGAGAATCATGTCGGATCGGTTCTTTGTCGGAACCCGCAAGGGTCTGTTTGAACTCGCCCGCCGCAAGGGCGCGTGGGACGTGGTCGAAGCGAAGTTCCTGGGCGACCCGGTTTCCGCTGTCCTGGCGGACCGCGACGGCAAGGTCTATGCGGCACTCGATCTCGGGCATTTCGGCGCGAAGCTGTGGTGCCGCGACCGCACCGATACGTGGACAGAGCTCGCCGCGCCCGCCTACCCGCCCAAGCCGGACGATGCCGCGGACGATCCGCATCCCTGGTCGCTGGGCAGGATCTGGGGCCTTGAGCCCGGGGGCGTCGCGGGGCGCCTGTGGGCGGGCACCATGCCGGGCGGACTCTTCCGCTCCGACGACGGCGGCGCATCGTGGAGCCTGAACGAGCCGCTGTGGCGCATGCCGGAGCGGAAGCAATGGGGCAGTGTCGCCGGCGGCGAGCAGCCGGGCATCAGCTCCGTGCTGGTCGATCCGCGCAATCCCGACGATATCCGCCTCGGCATCTCGACGGCGGGCGTCTGGGCCAGCACCGATGCCGGCATCTCGTGGCGCCTCATCAACAAGGGCCTCTACGCGGAATACATGCCGCCCGAACAGCGCGAGAACCCGCTCGCCCAAGACGTCCACCAGCTCGCACGCTGCGCGGCGCGCCCCGAGGTCATGTGGTGCCAGCATCACAACGGCGTCTTCCGCTCCGAGGATGCGGGTGCGACCTGGCGCGACCTGACGGCGATCCGCCCGTCGAAATTCGGCTTCGCCGTCGCCGCGCATCCGCGCGATCCGAACACCGCCTGGTTCGTGCCGGCGGTCAAGGACGAGCAGCGCATTCCCGTCGACGGCAAGGTCGTGGTCGCGCGCACCCGCGACGGCGGAAAGAGCTTCGAGGTCCTGAACAAGGGTCTGCCGCAGCGCCATGCCTACGATCTGGTCTGGCGCCACGCGCTGGCGGTCGACGACACCGGCGAGCGGCTGGCCTTCGGCTCGACCAGCGGCGGCCTGTGGATCTCGGAAGACGGCGGCGACTCCTGGGCGATGCCCGATCTGCGGCTGCCGCCGGTGGCGGCGGTGCGTTTCGCCCACGCCTAGAGTGGAAATCGACGATTTGAGGACCCGCCCCCTCATTATTTCAATTACTTAGAGACGACAAAAAAATTTCTCGGGACGTGTCGATCCGGCGGCTGCTCGTTCGTCGCGACAGGAGAGCGCGGAGGCCGGGCAAAACCAGGACAGACACTACGATGCGGTACATGATGATGATCAAGGCGACGAAGAATTCAGAGGCGGGCATCCCGCCAAGCCCGGACCTGATGGCGGCGATGGGCGCGCTGGCCGAGGAGATGGCGAAAGCCGGTATCCTGCTCGCGAGCGACGGCCTCCAGCCGAGTTCGCAGGGCATGCGCATCAGTTGCGTCGCGGGGAAGCGCACCGTCATCGACGGCCCGTTCGCCGAGACCAAGGAGCTGATCGCCGGCTACGCGGTGCTCAAGGCCAACTCGAAAGAGGAAGCGCTCGCGCTGGCCAACCGCTGCGTCGACGTCCATCTCGACGCCGGCATCGAGGATTTCCATATGGAGATCCGGCCGCTGTCCGAACCGTTCGATCCCGGTTCCGCGCCGCGCTGATCGCAGCAACATTTCAACGACCGAGTTCCCTCACCCCCAAGGAGAGTTCCATGCAAGTCCAGTCCTACCTGTTCTTCGACGGCCGCTGCGAAGAGGCCCTCAACTTCTACACCAAGGCGATCGGTGCCAAGATCGAGATGCTCATGCGGTTCAAGGACAGCCCGGAAGGCGATGGCTGCGGACCCAATGTCCCGCCGCCGGAGAAGATCATGCATGCCTGCGTCAAGGTCGGCGACACGTCGGTCATGGCATCGGACGGCCACTGCCAGGGGAAGCCGAGCTTCCAGGGCTTCGCGCTGTCGCTCAACGCGGCGACCGTGGCCGAGGGCGAGAAGCTGTTCAAGGCTTTGGCCGAAGGCGGCCAGGTGCAGCAGCCGCTGATCAAGACCTTTTTTGCCGAAAGCTTCGGTATGGTCGCCGACCGGTTCGGCGTGTCGTGGATGATTGTGGTGATGTCGCCGCATCAGGCCGCCGCGCAGTGAGCCGGCATCAGAAACCGTCAGGAGAGGGTTCATGATCAGGAGGATTGCCATCACCGTCGCGGCGGTTATCGCCGTGCCGGTGATGGGGCTGCTCGTCTATGCCGCCGCACAGCCGGATTCGTTCCGCATCCAGCGCACGGCCAGCATCAACGCGCTGCCGGACAGGATATCGCCGCTCATCAACGACTTCCGCAACTGGGCCGCGTGGTCGCCCTACGAGACCAAGGACCCCGACATGAAGCGGATCCTGAGCGGCGCCGCGGCGGGCGAGGGCGCGGTGTACGCCTGGGCAGGCAATGACGACGTCGGCACGGGTCGCATGGAGATCGCCGAGGCGTCGCCGTCCCGGGTCACGATCAGGCTCGAGTTCGAGAAGCCGTTCAAGGCGTCCAACGTCGCCGAGTTCATCATCCAGCGCAGCGGCGAGGACACGACGAACGTCACCTGGGCCATGTACGGACCGATGCCGTACGTCGCCAGGATCGTCCAGATATTCTGCGATCTGGACGGCATGGTCGGTCAGGACTTCGAGGCCGGCCTCGCCAGGATGAAAGCCGTCGTCGAGGGCTGAGCGGCCATTGAGACCATCACGGAGCGATTCGATGCAGAAGATTTCACCTTTCCTGTGGTTCGATGGCCAGGCCGAAGAGGCCATGAATTTCTACGTATCGATTTTCAAGAACGCGAAGGCCGGCAAGGTGGTGCGCTACGGCCCCGGCGCGCCGGCGCCGGAGGGCTCGGCCATGACCTGCACCTTTCAGCTCGACGGCCAGGAGTTCATGGCACTCAACGGCGGGCCCCATTTCAAGTTCTCCCCCGCCATCTCCTTCTTCGTGAACTGCAACACGCAGCAGGAAGTGGACGAGCTGTGGGAGAAGCTCTCCATGGACGGCGAGAAGCAGCAATGCGGCTGGCTCAAGGACAAGTTCGGGGTATCGTGGCAGATCATCCCGACCGCGCTGGGTGAGCTGCTGCACAGCAAGGATGCGGCACAGTCGAAACGAGTCATGGAAGCCATGCTCAAGATGACGAGGATCGACATCGCCCTTCTGAAGCAGGCCGCCGGCCGGGCCTAGCCCGACCTTACAGCGAAGCAGCGGCCTGCCCTGCGCCGACGGCATGGAACGTCGGCGCAAGGCGGGTCGCTTGTCGTGCGGTGAGACGGGCCCTTGCCATGCGGGTCGTCTCCGGGCTGAATCCCGCCCGCCCCGGCCGACAGCTGCGCCGGAAAAAAATTTCCGGACGACCTGTCGATCCCCCCGCCCCCCGTTCGACGTGTAAGCAGAGCGCAGGTCAGCCGGCCGAAAACGGCCGGAAGCCCGGCGCCCCCAAACAGAGGAGATACGACGATGCGGTTCATGATGATGGTCAAGGCAAACGCTGATTCGGAAGCCGGCGTCATGCCGACCGAGAAGGTGCTGTCGGACATGGGCACGTACAACGAGGAGCTGATCAAGGCCGGCATGATGCTGGCGGGCGAAGGGCTCCATCCGACCTCCAAGGGCACGCGCGTGCGCTATGTGAACGGGAAGGTCTCCGTGACCGACGGCCCGTTCGCGGAGACGAAGGAGATGGTCGCCGGCTTCTGGGTCATCCAGGCGAAGTCGCGGGCCGAAGTGATCGAATGGGCCAAGCGCGTCCCGTTCGACGAGGGCGAGGTCGAGATCCGTCAGATCTACGAGATGGAGGAGCTGACCGAGACCGCCGGCAAGCCGGAAGTCTGGAACGAGGTCGAGAGGCAGCCGAAGCCGGCCCGGAAGCCCGGGACGACGCGCTACATGACATTGCTGAAGGCCGACAAGAACACCGAGGCCGCCATGCAGCCGACCGAAAAGCTGCTCGCCGAGATGGGCGCGTTGATGGAGGAAGTGGCGAAGTCCGGCGCGATGCTGTCGGGCGAAGGGCTGCATCCGAGTGCCAAGGGCGCGAAGATCCTGTATTCGGGAACGAAGCGCACCGTGGTGGACGGCCCGTTCACGGAGGCCAAGGAGCTGGTCGCCGGCGTGTCGATCGTCCAGACGAAGACGAAGGAAGAAGCGGTCGACTTCGCGCGGCGCTGCCTCCAGATCCATGTCGACAACACCGGCATCGGCGCGGGCGAGATCGATATCCGCCCGGTGTTCGAGATCGAGGACTTCCCGGTCGATCCCGCCGAGAAGCCCGGCGGCTGGCGCGACGTCGAGACGAAGTTCCGCGACGGCCAGTGAATGACACGCCGACAGGAGATGCGATCATGCGTTTCATGATGCTGATGATCCCGAAGGGCTACGAAAGCGCGAAGCCGGGCACGATGCCGGAGGCCAAGGCCGTCGAGACGATGATGAAGTACAACAAGTCCCTGCAGAAGGCCGGCGTGCTGCTGGCCGTCGACGGGCTCCACCCGCCGTCGATGGGGGCGCGCGTCTCGTTCGCCGGCGGCAAGCCGACGGTGACGGACGGCCCGTTCAGCGAGGCCAAGGAAGTGCTCGGCGGCTACTGGATGATCCAGGTGAAGTCCCGGGAAGAAGCGATCGAGTGGGCCAAGCGCTGCCCCGGCGCCGACAACGAAGTGATCGAGGTTCGGCAGGTGGCTGAGATGTCGGACTTCCCCGAGGACGTGAAGAAGGCGGCAGCCGGCTTTTCCGAGATGCAGGCCAAGGCCGGCCAGCGCAAGGGCTCGTGACGGCGGCGGCCGTGACCGGGTCCGCGACGCAGCGCACGATCGACGCGGTCTGGCGGATCGAGTCGCCGAGACTCATCGCCGCCCTCGCGCGGATCGTGCGCGACGTCGGCCTGGCCGAGGAGCTCGCCCAGGACGCGCTGGTCGCGGCGCTCGAGCGATGGCCCGAGTCAGGCGTCCCGCAGAACCCGGGCGCCTGGCTCATGGCCACCGCGAAACACCGCGCGATCGACCGGCTGCGGCGCGGCAAGCTGCTGGAGCGCAAGCACGCGGAGATCGGCCACGAGCTCGAGAGCGAACAGCTCGCGATGCCGGATTTCGACTCGGCACTCGATGACGACATCGGTGACGACATGCTTCGTCTCGTCTTCGTTTCCTGCCACCCGGTCCTCTCGACGGAGGCGCGCACCGCCCTCACGCTGCGGCTGCTCGGCGGCCTGACGACGGCGGAGATCGCGCGCGCTTTCCTGGTGCCGGAGCCGACCATCGCGCAGCGCATCGTCCGCGCCAAGCGCACCCTCGCCGCGGCGCGCGTGCCGTTCGAGGTGCCGCGCGGCGCCGAGCTCGCCGCACGCCTCTCGTCGGTGCTCGAAGTCATCTACCTCATCTTCAACGAAGGCTACGCGGCCACGGCTGGCGACGACTGGATGCGGCCGGCCTTGTGCGAGGATGCCCTGCGCCTCGGCCGCATCCTCGCCGAGCTGGCGCCGCAGGAGCCGGAAGTGCACGGCCTTGTCGCGCTGATGGAGATCCAGGCCTCGCGCGCCGCCGCGCGTACCGGCCCGAAGGGAGAGCTGGTCCTGCTGATGCAGCAGGACCGCGCGCGCTGGGACCACCTCCTCATCCGGCGCGGCCTCGCCGCGCTCGAACGGGCCGAGGCGCTCGGCGGCGCGCTCGGCCCCTATGCGCTCCAGGCCGCGATCGCCGCGTGCCATGCGCGCGCCCGCGTGCCCGACGACACCGACTGGCCGCGCATCGTCGCGCTCTACGATGCGCTCGCCCAGCTCACGCCCTCGCCGGTCATCGATCTGAACCGCGCCGTCGCGATCGCGATGGCCTTCGGCCCCGCGGCCGGCCTCGAAGCCGTCGACGCACTGGCCGACGAGCCGGCGCTCGCGAACTACCACTTGCTGCCCAGCGTGCGCGGCGACCTCCTTGCCAAGCTCGGCCGCTTCAACGAGGCGCGCGCCTGTTTCGAGCGCGCAGCCGCCCAGACACGCAACGCGCGCGAGGTCGAGCTGCTGCTGGAGCGCGCCGCCGCATGCGCGCAGGGTGTTGCCCCCTCTCGCTGACCACCCCATGGCCGCGGACCTGACGGGACGTCGACCGAGGAAACAGACGGCCGCGCTACGCGTTAGAAAGTCAGGAGGCAAACCATGGCGATCACCCGTTCGCATGTCGAGGCGCATCAGCGCACGATCTCCCTCACGCGCACGTTCGATGCGCCGCCCGCGCGCGTGTTCGAGGCTTGGACCGACCCCGGACAGATCGTGCAGTGGTGGGCGCCTGAAGGCTTCTCGGTGACGACCTGCGAGGTCGAGGCGCGGGTCGGCGGCGCCTTCCGCCTCTGCATGCGATCCCCCGAAGGCGACGACTATTGGATGCGCGCGGTCTACCGCGAGATCGTACGGCCGGAACGCCTTCATTTCACCTTCGAGGCCGACGACGAGGCCGGCAAGCCCGCGATTTTCGGCTTCGTCAACGCGACCTTCGCGGACGATGGCGGCAGGACCGCCCTGACCGTGCAGGTGAGCGCCAACGGATCAAACCCGAAGGCCGCTGCGATGCTGCAGGGTATGCAGGAGGGCTGGAACCAGGCCCTCGCAGGCCTCGAAGCGCATATCGCCAACCCCGCGGGACGGAAGCGCTAGCTGCCGTCCCGCCGCATCGGGATAGAGTGTCATCATGAAAGCGATATGGCAGGGCGAGGTGATCGCCGACAGCGAGCGCACGCTCGAGGTCGGCGGTTACCGGTATTTCCCGCGCGAGGCGGTCCGCATGGAGCTGCTGGCAAAGGCACCCAAGACGCCGCGCGACCTCGAATGCCCGCACGGCGTGCAGTTCTACGACGTCGTCCGCGACGGCGCGCGCAGCGGCCGGGCGGCCTGGTCCTACGAAGCACCGCGCGACAAGATGAAGGCGGTCGACCATTGGATCGGCTTCTGGGAAGACGTCGAGGTCAAGTGACCGGCTGATTGTCCCGCGGATCGGTTTCGCAGCACCCATCCTCTGAATCGGAAGACCCGGGTTTCCGGCATCTTCGCTGCGCCCTGCCCTTCATGTAATGTCGGCGCACACAGCAAAGCTGGAAGCGACCCGCATGACCGTCCGCGAACGCCTCGAAGACTGCCTCGCCCGCATCGCCGACCCTGCCGGGGAAGGCAAGCGGGCCTTCACCCGCCTCTACACCGACCAGGCGCGCGCCGTCGCCGACGCGCAGGACCGGATGCTGGCCGCCGGCGCGGCTCTCGGCCCGCTCGCCGGCGTGATCGTCGCGATCAAGGACCTGTTCGATGTCGCCGGCGAGCCGACCACCGCCGGCTCGATCGCGCTGCGCGACGCGGCGCCCGCGAGCCGTGACGCGCCAATCGTGGCGCGGCTGCGCGCCGCCGGCGCGCTGATCATCGGCAAGACCAACATGACGGAGTTCGCCTTCTCCGGCATCGGCATCAACCCGCATTACGGCACGCCGGGGAACCCCGCGGACCGCGCGCGCATCCCCGGCGGCTCATCCTCGGGCGCCGCCGTGGCCGTCGCCGACGGCATGTGCGACATCGCGATCGGCTCCGACACAGGCGGGTCGACGCGCATCCCCGCCGCCTTCTGCGGCATCGTCGGCCACAAGCCGACACAGAAGCGCATCCCGCTCGACGGCGCCGTTCCTCTCTCGACCACGCTGGACTCGATCGGGCCGATGGCGCGCAGCGTCGCCGACTGCGCCCGCGCGGATGCTGTCATGGCCGGGATGGAGCCCCTGCCGGTCGAGCGCCTCGAACGCAACGGCCTGCGGCTCGGACTGGTGCGCAGCCTCGTGCTCGATGCGCTCGATCCCGATGTCGCGGACGCGTTCGAACGCGCCGTCCAGCTCCTCGCGAAAGCGGGCGCGCAGCTCGTCGACGTCCGCACCGATCTTTTCGGCGAAATGGCGCAGGTCAACGCCAAGGGCGGATTTGCCGCGATCGAGGCCTATGCCTGGCACCGCGACCTGATCGCGCGCCATGGCGCCCTGTATGACCCTCGCGTCCGCGGCCGGATCGAGCGCGGACGCGAGACCGGCGCCGCCGACTACATCGACATGGTTCGTGGCCGCGCCCGGCTCGTGGCGGCGATGGATGCGCGCCTCGCCGGCCTGGATGCGCTGGTCATGCCGACCGTCCCGGTCGTGGCACCGCGGATCGACGCGCTGGCCGAAGACGACGCGTTCATGCGGGCCAACATGCTGATCCTGCGCAACACCGCGATCGCCAATTTCTTCGACCTCTGCGCCATTTCACTGCCTGTCCACGACGCCGGCAAGTTGCCCGTCGGCCTCATGCTGGTCGGACGGCACGGCGGCGATGCGCGGCTGTTCGGCGTGGCTGCGGCCGTCGAGGCTGCGCTGGCGTCGGCCTGAGGCGGCCCATGTCCGACAGCCGCCCGGGAGAATTGCTCGTCTGGACCGACGTCGATCCGGCGCACGAGGCCGATTTCAACACATGGTACGACCGCGAGCACATGGACGAGCGCGTCGCCATTCCCGGCTTCGCTTTCGCGCGGCGGTTCCTGCGCATCGGAGCGGGGCGCAAATACCTGGCGCTCTATCGCACCGACTCGCTGGCGGTGTTCGACAGCCCGCCCTATCGCCGCGCCTTCGACAACCAGACGCAATGGTCGCTCGATAATTTCAAGCGCATGCGCGATGCGGTGCGCTGCGTCGGCACCGTCGCGCATCAAGCCGGGGCAGGCAGCGGCGGCATCCTCGGCCTCGTCGAATGCCCGTCGGACCGCGAACCGGGCGCCACGGCACAGCTCAAGCAAGCGACAGCCGAGGATGGCATCGTGTCAGGCTATGTCCTCATGCCCGATGCGCGCCTGTCGAAGCCGCTGCCGGGAGCATCGGTCAGCGCGTTGAGCGGTCCCGTGCTGGTGCTGGAGGGCACGACGCCGACCGCCGTCGCCGCCGCCATGGAGCGCGCGGTGCGTCCCCTCGGGATCGACCCGACGCGCGCGGCACTGTTCCAGTTGATGTGGCGGCTCGACCGCTAGGCGGAGCCCGGTCAGGTCTTGCGCAGCGCCAGTGCGACGCCGCTGAGCGTCAGAACCAGCGCCAGCACTTCCTTCACGCCGAGCGGCTCGCCGAGGGCGACCGCCGCGCTGAGCACCCCGATGATCGGCACGAGCAGCGTGCCGATCGATGCGGTCGCGGGTGGCAGCCGGCGCAGCGCCGCGAACCAGCACACATAGGCGACGCCCATCGCCATGATCGTCATGTAGATCATCGCCGCCCAGCCCGCTCGGTTCAGCGCGCTCAGCTCCGGCCGCTCGAACAGCAGGCCAAACAGCAGCATCGGCGCGCAGCCGAGCCCGACCTGCCACGCGACCGAGGCGAGCGGCGGCAGCGGCAGTGCCGATCGCAATGTCACGGTGCCCAACGCGAACAGCACCGCCGCGGACAGCGTGAGCACCACGCCGAGCAGCTTGCGCGGCTCCATCGCGCCAGCCTCGCCGCCGAGCAGCACCGCCACACCGGCGATGCCGAGGATCAGCGCGCAGACGGACCTGACGGTCGGCCGTTCGCCCAGCAGCGGCCAGGCCAGCAGCATCACCCAGATCGGCATAGTGTAGACGAGCAGCGCCGCCTCGGCGACGTTCAGCCATTGCAGCGCGATGGTCGTGAATCCCATCCAGACGAGGACATTGGTCGTCGCCGCGGCGACAAGGCGCCCCCATGCCGCACGCGGCACCGCAAGGCGTTCGCCGCGCGCCGCGGCAAGCATGGCAACGCCCAGCGCCGCCACGACGCCGGAGGCGCCGCGTGCCGCGAGCGGCGGCCACTCGCTCAGCACCACCTTCAGGACCGGCCAGTTGAAGCCCCAGCTGATCGCGGCGATCAGGAGAAAAAGGAGGCCGGCATGTCGGGATTGAAGACGAGTTGCGGGCGGCGGCATCCCCGCCATATGACATCCCGCATGGCAGGCGTCAAAACGAGACAGAACGAGGGATGCGCGAGACCGGTCTTCGACCGTCAGGCGGCGTGGCGCTTGCCCTTGCCGCGACGCGAAGCCGCGTCCTTCGTCTCGGCGGCGCGTCCGGGCTCCGCCGCCTGCTCCCGATCCGCATCGTCCGACGACTTCCCGCCTTTGCCGGCGTCGATGAAACGTCCCATCAGCAGCGTCGCGGCGAGCCCGACGCCGATCCAGCCGGCCACGATGCCAACAAGCGTCAGCATGTCAGAAACCTCGACATGAAGGGCCATATAGGTCCGCCGGGAGCAAACGGAACGGAGTGTGCCCTCCCCAGTTCGGCATATGACGTATGTCCGGCCCGTATGCCGCATGCCGCCGGCAACGTTAGACGACTGAAACGGCTCGCGATTCCGCGAAGCAGCCGGAACCTAGACCTTGAACTTCGGATCGAGCCAGTCGCGCAGGGAGTCGCCGAACAGGTTGAAGGCGAATACGGCCAGGCTGATGGCGAGGCCGGGAAAGAGGATCATCCACGGCGCCTCGCGGTAGAAATCCGCGGCGTTGCCCGACAGCATCAGCCCCCATGCTGGTGTCGGCTCCGTGACGCCAAGGCCGAGGAACGACAGCGACGCCTCCAGCAGGATCGCCTGCGCGATGAAGGCGGTGAACATGATCAGGAACGGCGCCGCGATGTTCGGCACCATGTGGCGGAAGATGATGCGCGTGTTGGAATAACCGGCGGCGCGCGCCGCATCGATGTACGGCATCTCGCGGATCGCCAACGCCGAGGAGCGCACGACGCGCGCCACCTTGGGCACGATCGGGATCGCGATGGCGCTGACCAGGTTCATGTCGATGCCCAGCACCTGCCACTTGCCGAGCACGGTGACCACGACCAATGCCAGCACGATGATCGGAAACGACAGCAATATGTCGACGAAGCGCTGGATGACCAGGTCGACGCGCCCGCCGAAATAGGCCGAGGCCGTGCCGATGACGGCGCCGATCGTGCAGCCGACGAAGGACGAGATGAAGCCGATCGCCAGCGCCGTGCGGGCGCCGTAGATGATGCGCGACAGCACGTCGCGCCCGAACGCATCGGTGCCGAACCAGTGGTCGAGCGACGGTGCCGCCAGCATGGCGCCGTAGTCGACCGCCAGCGGGTCGTAAGGCGACACCCACGGCGCGAAGGCGGCGGCGACGGCCATCGCGAGGATGACCACGAAGCCGGCGGCGCCGAGCGGCTGCGCCAGGGCGAAACCGACGACCGGACTGCGCCGGTGGAGCAGCGCAATGGCGACCTGCGTGGGCGCGGATGTCGCCATCGCCATCAGCCGTACTTGATGCGCGGGTCGAGCGCCGCATAGAGCAGGTCGACCGCGAGATTGATCAGGATGAAGAAGGCAGCCACCAGCATCACCAGCGCCTGGATCATGGTGTAGTCGCCGCGCGACGTCGCCTCCACGAACAGCTTGCCGATGCCGTTGAGGTTGAACACCTGTTCCGTCACCACCAGCCCGCCGATCAGGAAGGCGAATTCGAGGCCGATGACCGTGACCACGGGAAGCAGGGCGTTGCGCATCGCATGGCGCGCCACGACGAGGCGCTCGAAGACGCCCTTGGCGCGCGCCGTGCGGATGTAGTCCTCGCGCAGCACCTCCAGCAGGGTCGAGCGCGTCATGCGCGTCGCGACGGCCGAATAACGATAGCCGACCGCGAGCGCCGGCCAGATGAGCTGCGAAATGTTCTTCAGCGGGTCCTCGAAGAATGGCGTGAAGGTGATCGGCGGCAGCCATTCGAACCACGCCAGCAGCGCCAGGATGATCAGCATGCCGAGCCAGAAGGACGGCACGGCGAGGCCGGCGATCGCCAGCACGCGCACGACGTAGTCGATCCAGGTGTTCTGGTAGAGCGCCGAGATGGTGCCGAGCGGAATGGCGATGAGGATGGCTATGACGGTCGCCATGATCGCGACCTGGAGCGAGAGCTCCAAGCGGATGCCGATCTCGTAGCTGACCGGCCGGCCGGTCCACATCGAGCGCCCGAAATCGAGCGTCGCGAGGCCGACCATCCAGTCGCCGAACTGCGCGATCAGCGGCTTGTCGAGACCAAGCCGCTTGCGCTCCATGTCCAGCGTCTCCTGCGTCACGGCGGCGCCGTCGGCCTTGAGCTTCAGCTCGACGACATCGCCCGGCATGATCCGCAGCATGAAGAAGACGAGCACCGCCACCCCGAGCAGGGTCGGGATCATGAGCAGGATGCGATTCGCGGCGTAGGCGAGCATGTCTGTCTTGCTCTTGTAGGGGCGGGTCTAAGACCCGCCCACTCGCAATCTATCCGCCGAGCCGGGGCGGATCTTAGATCCGCCCCTACCCGGGGAATCGCCGGTTCAGTTCGCCGCCAGCCACACGTCGGCCAGGTCCTGGTTCAGGTAGTGGCTCGGCGTGATCTCCCAGCCCTTGAGCTGGCTGCTGTGCGCGATGATGCGGTGCCACCAGATCGTCGGCACGGTGTAGGCCAGGTCGAGCACGTGCTTGTCGACCTCGCGCAGGATGGCCGCGCGCTGCTTCGGATCGGTGGCGCGCTTCTGCTTCTCGTACAGCTCGTCCATCTTGCGGTCCTGGTAGCGGCCGTAGTTGATGGGCGACTTGTCCGCCGACAGGTACTTGAGCAGCTGCTGGTTGGGGTCGTCCATGAAGTCGCAGTTGAAGTCGAGGCCGACCTCGTAGTTGCCGCCGCTCAGCGCCGCCTGGTAGAGCCGCGTCTCGAGCTGCTCATGCTCGACAGAAACGCCGACCTGGCGCCACTGGTCGATCAGGAACACGCCCACCGGCGTATACGGCATCGGCACGTTGCGGTTCAGGAATTTGAACTTGAGGTTCGGGTGCCCCGCCTCGGCCAGGAGCTTCTTCGCCTCGGCGCGCGACGCGGCGATGTTGCGGGAGAACCCGGGCATCGCCCCAAGCTCGGCATCGCTGGCCGCCAGGTCATAACCGGGCCGCAAGGTCGCGCCGACGCCGCGGACGATGGCGATCTTCGACAGCGCCTCGGAGCCCTGCCAGCGGTCGATCGCGATCGACAGCGCGCGGCGGACGCGCGGATCGTCGAACGGCTTCTTCTCTGCATTGAAGCCGACCACGAGGTTGCAGACCCATGGCGATTCCTGCACCGTGATCTTGTCGCCCAGCGCCTGCTTCAGCTTGTCGCGTTCGGCCGGCGTCTGGCCGCGGAACTCGGCCAGGACCTGTCCGCCCTGGAGCGCGTTGATGATGGCGGCACCGCGCATGAAGACGGCGCGGTAGCCGTCGAGATAGGGCTGGCCCTTGACGAAGTAGTCGTCGTTGCGCTGGCCGACCCAGTGCGAGCCCGCGACATGCTCGACGAACTTGAACGGACCCGTGCCCATGATGTTCTTCTCCGGGAACTTCGGATCCTGCTTGAGCTTCGCGGCGCTGTAGATGCAGTTCCACGGCGAAGCGAGGTTGGCGAGCAGCGACGGATCCGCGGCCTTCAGCTTGAAGACGACCGTCTGCTTGTCCGGCGTCTCGACGGCGGTGATGTCCTCGTAGGCGGCCTGGCGGATCGACACGACGCCCGCCGGCGGCTTGATGATGCGGTCGTAGCTGGCCTTGATGTCCTCGGACGTCATCGGCGAGCCGTCATGGAACTTCACGCCGGAGCGGATCTTGAACGTGTAGGTCAGGCCATCCGGCGCGACCTGCCACGATTCCGCGAGGTCGCCGACGACCTTCGGGTAGTTGGCGGCGTCGAACTTCAGCAACAGCGAATAGTGCGGCGCCACCGGATGGACGAAGGCGAACGACGTGTTCGCGTGGCAGTCGTAGTTCGGCGGCTCGGCATTCACCGCGAAATTGAGGGTGCCGCCGCGGCGCGGCGTCTGCGCATCGGCAGACATCGGCGCCAGCAGGGCCACCAAGGCAACGGAACACGCCAACACGGTCGCTTTCATTATCTTCCTCCCTGAGCGTTCAGACTTTTATGCACGCGGCAAAATGGCCGGGCCGCTTTTCTTCGAGCGCCGGCACGATTTCTCTGCATTCGGCGCTCGCCATCGGACAGCGTGTATGAAACACGCAACCCTTCGGCGGCGTCAATGGCGAGGGCAACTCCCCGCCGAGTGCTCGCGGCGCCCGCGCCCGCTCCACCATGGGGTCGGGTACCGGCGCGGCGTCGAGCAGCGCCTTGGTATAGGGGTGCAGCGGCGCGGCGTAGAGCGTGTCGCGCGCGGCGAGCTCCATGATGCGGCCGAGATACATCACCGCGACGCGCGTCGAGATATGGCGCACCACCGCCAGGTCGTGCGCGATGAACAGGTAGGTGAGGCCGAGGCGCGTCTGCAGCTCCTCGAGCAGGTTCATGATCTGGCCCTGGATCGAGACGTCGAGGGCCGACACCGGCTCGTCGCAGACGATGAAGGACGGCCGCATGGCAAGCGCACGCGCGATGCCGACCCGCTGGCGCTGGCCGCCCGACAGCTCGTGCGGATAGCGCTCGGCCATGTAGGGGAACAGCCCGACCTGCGTCAGCAGCTCGGTCACGCGCTCGCGTGCGGCGCGACGATTCGGCTCCAGCCGGTAGACGTTCAGCGGCTCGCCGATGATCTGGCCCACCGTCATGCGCGGATTGAGCGAACTGTACGGATCCTGGAAGATCACCTGGATGCGGCGGCGCAGGTCGCGCATGTCGGCGGCGCGCAAACTGGCGATGTCCGTGCCGTCGAACCGGATGGCCCCGTCGCTCGCCTCCTCCAGCTTCAGGATCAGGCGCCCGACCGTCGTCTTGCCGCAGCCGGACTCGCCGACCAGGCCAAGCGTCTCGCCCGACCGGATGTCGAACGAGACATCCTCCACCGCGCGCACCGTGGCGCGCGTGCCGCCAACCAAGCCCTTGCCGCGGATCTTGACATTGAACTGCTTGCCGAGGTTTCGCACCGAAAGCAGCGGCGCCTCGCCGTTCCGCGGCGGAGCCGGGTCGGGCGGCCCTGCGGATGCAGGCGCCGCCGCGACATGGGCCATCTCGTCGGCGCGCCAGCATGCCGCGCTGTGGCCGTCTCCCACCTCCGACAGTGGCGGGTCCTGGGCGCACACATCGATGCGGTGGGGGCAGCGCGGCGAGAAGCGGCACCCCGCCGGCGGCGCCAGCAGGTTTGGCGGCAGGCCCTCGATCGTCTCCAGGCGCACACCGCGCGGCCGGTCGAGCCGCGGCACCGAACGCATCAGCCCGAGCGCATAAGGATGACGCGGCCGGAGGAAGATGTCGTCCGCCGTGCCCTGCTCGACGATGCGTGCCGCGTACATCACGTTGACACGGTCGGCATAGCGGGCGACGACGCCAAGATTGTGCGTGATGATGATCAGCGCGATGTTCAGCCGCCGCGACAGGTCCTTCATCAGCTCCAGGATCTGCGCCTGGATCGTCACGTCGAGCGCCGTGGTCGGCTCGTCCGCGATGATCAGCTTGGGATTGCAGGCCAGGCCGATCGCGATCATCACGCGCTGTCGCATGCCGCCGGAGAACTGGTGCGGATACTGGTCGAGGCGTCGCTCGGCATCGGTGATGCCGACCATGCGCAGGAGTTCGATGGCGCGAGCGCGCGCCGCGGCTTCATCCATCTTCAGATGGATCAGCAGCGGCTCCATGATCTGCAGCCCGATCGGCAGGACCGGGTTGAGCGAGGTCATCGGCTCCTGGAAGATCATCGAGATGTCGCGGCCGCGCACCTCGCGCATCTCCTCGTCGGAAAGGGCGAGCAGGTCCCGCCCCTCCAGCCGGATGCTGCCTTGCACGATGCGGCCGGCCGGCTTCGTGAGCAGCCGCATGATCGCGAGCGAGGACACCGACTTGCCGCAGCCTGATTCGCCGACGATCGCGACGACCTCGCCACGTCGGACCTGGTAGGAAATCCCCTCGACGGCGCGCACGACGCCGCGCGACGTCACGAAATGGACGTGAAGGTCTTCAACCTCCAGCAGAACCGGCGATTGCGGCAAATCCGTCGCAACGCCCGTCCGCGGGGCGTCGATCGTAGCCTGCAGAACCAAAGCGTCTGCTCTCCCTAGACCGCCCTGTTTATGCGTTCTTGTCGTTGACTGCATGTAACACGGCCAGAACGCATCCTGCAGCCTCAAATTTCATCCGTGGCAGAGACATTGCTGCCATGCGCGCCTTGGTCCGTGCGCGAAGTGCCAAATAGCGATTAATTTGATAACGATCAGCGTGCTGCTGCGCCGCAGCACAAGCGCTGCAACAATCTGGTCGTTATCCCCGCAAACCGGACGATGCCCCCGCCGATCATCGCCCTCAAGGATGCAGCCGTCTCCTTCGGCCTGCGCCCCCTCTTTACCGCGCTCGACATCGGGATCGCGCGGGGCGAGCGTGCCTGCCTGGTCGGGCGCAACGGCTGCGGGAAGTCGACTCTGCTTAAGGCGATGGCGGGACTGATCGATCTCGACGGCGGCCAACGCTTCGTGCAGCCCGGCGCAGCGGTTGCCTACCTGCCGCAGGAAACACCCGTCACCGGCGACATGACCGTCGCACACCACGTCGCGGAAGGGCTGCGCAACGCGTCGGAGCAGTATCGGCTCGATGCAATTTTGAGCCGCCTGCAGCTCGACGGCGCAAGGCTGCTATCGAATCTTTCGGGCGGCGAGGCCCGGCGCGCGTCGCTGGCGCGGACCCTGGTCGGCGAGCCCGACGTCCTGCTGCTCGACGAGCCGACCAACCATCTCGACCTGCCGACGATCGAATGGCTGGAGCGCTATCTCGGCGACTACTCAGGCGCCGTACTGGTCATTAGTCACGATCGCGCCTTCCTGACGCGCATCTCGGGACGCACGTTCTGGCTCGACCGCGGCAATCTCCGCGTGCTCGAGCGCGGCTACGGCCATTTCGAGGAATGGTCCGACACCATCCTCGAAGAAGAAGAGAAGTCGCTGGCGCGGCTGGAGAAGCGCATCGAGAGCGAGACCGAATGGCTGGGTCGCTCGATCACGGCACGGCGCAAGCGCAACGAGGGCCGCAAGCGTCGCCTGCTGGAGATGCGCGCGATGCGCGCCGGCTGGGTCGGCGCCGCGGGTCGCGCCAAGCTTGCGACCGCGACCGAAGACAGCCGCTCGCGTCTCATCATCGAGGCCGAGGGATTGTCGAAATCGTTCGTTGGTACCGACGGCGCGTCGCGCGCGATGGTCAAGGACTTCTCGACCCGCATCATGCGCGGCGACCGCATCGGCATCATCGGCCCGAACGGTGCCGGCAAGACGACGCTGGTACGGCTGCTGACCGGGCAGATGGAGCCGGACACAGGCACGGTGCGGCTCGCGAAGACGGTGAACCCCGCGTATTTCGACCAGCGCCGCGCCTCGCTCGACCCGGCGAAGACCTTGTGGAACACGCTGGTGCCCGACGGCGGAGACCACGTGCTGGTGCGCGGCCGCCCACGCCACGTCGTCGCCTATCTGCGCGACTTCCTGTTCGACGAGAAGCAGGCCAAGACCCTGGTCGGCGCGCTTTCGGGTGGCGAGCGCAACCGCCTGCTGCTGGCGCGCACGCTGGCGCAGCCGAGCAACCTGCTCATCCTCGACGAACCGACCAACGATCTCGACATCGATACGCTCGACCTCCTGCAGGAAGTGCTGGACGAATACGAAGGCACGCTGCTGCTGGTCAGCCATGACCGCGACTTCCTCGACCGCCTCGTCAACGGCGTGTTCGTGCTCGCCGGCGATGGCCGCGTGCGCGAATACGCGGGCGGCTATTCGGACTACCTGCGGGAAGGCGCGGATGGCGGCGACGATTCGAAGCGCGCGCCCCGTGCTACCGAGCGCAAGAGCGGCGCGGCGCCCCAGCCGCGGCCCAAGGCCGCGCGGATGAGCTACAAGGAGACACGCGAGTTGGAGAGCCTGCCGGGCGAGATCGAGAAGCTCGGCGCCGAGCGCGACGTCCTGGAGGCACGGCTCGCCGATCCCACGCTGTACGAGCGCGATCGCGGCGCCTTCGACGAAGCGACGCGGCGGATCGGCGATGTCCGCACCGCCTTCGCCGCCGCGGAGGAACGCTGGCTGGAACTCGAGATGCGGCGAGAGGCGCTGGCACGCGAATGAAGCCTGTGGATCTCGCCCTCGTCATCTTCGTCATGGTGATCTGGGGGCTCAATTTCGTCGCCGCGAAATGGGGCCTCGCACAATTTCCGCCGATCTTCATGATCGGGCTGCGCTTCGGCATGGTAGCCCTGCTGCTGCTCCCCTTCGTCAAGATGCCGCGCGGAAGCCTCGCCGGCATCCTCGTCCTGTCCTTCACGCTCGGTTGCCTGCATTTCAGCCTGATGTTCACCGGGATGCGCGACCTCGATGCCGCGGCAACCGCGATCGCCATCCAGATCCAGGTCCCCTTTGCCGCGCTGATCGCGGCCGTCTTCCTCAAAGACAAGCTCGGCTGGCGGCGCGCGTCCGGCATGGCGCTCGCCTTCGCCGGCGTCATCCTCATGGCCGGCGAGCCGCGGCTTGCCGACGACCTGGTGCCCCTCTTCCTGGTCCTCGCGGCCTCGTTCATGTGGGCGGTGGCCAACGTGCAGATCAAGCAGCTCGGCGCCATCGACGGGTTCGCGCTCAACGCCTATCTCGGCCTGTTCGCCGCCCCGCAGCTCTTCCTGGTTTCGGCCGTCCTCGAAACAGGCCAGTTCCAGGCCGTGGTCGATGCGGACTGGCTCGGCTGGGCTTCGATCGCCTTCATGGCCATCATGGTGACGATCGTCAGCTATGCGATGTGGTACCGCGTGCTTCGGCTCTACACGGTCAACCAGGCGATGCCCTTCACGCTGCTCGTGCCCATCGTCGGCGTCCTTGCGGCGGCAGTGCTGCTGAACGAACCGCTGACCTGGCGGGTCATCGTCGGTGGCGCCGCCACGATCGCAGGCGTGGCCGTGATCGTCCTGCGACGGCCGCGCCTCGCGGAACCGGAGGCCACGTCAAAAAGCGTCTGAAGGAGCTTGCCAATGCAGTTCAGACACGAGAACAAGCAGCCGAACGTCGATCCAAGCGCCACCGTGGCGCCCACGGCCGTCCTGGTCGGCAATGTCCGGATCGGGCCGCGCAGCGTCGTCAGCCACGGCGCGATCGTCAATGCCGAGGACGGGATGATTGAAATCGGCGCCGACTGCGTCGTGATGGAGAACGCCGTGATCAAGGCAAGCCGCCGCGCGCCCGTGCTGATCGGCAAGTTCGTGCTGGTCGGACCGCGGGCCTATCTGAGCGGCTGCACGGTGAGCGACGAGGTGTTCCTCGCCACCGGCGCGACGGTCTTCAACCACGCGGTGATCGGCAAAGGCGCCGAGGTGCGGGTCAACGGCGTCGTCCATCTGCGCACCGTGCTGCCGGCCGATGCGACCGTCCCGATCGGCTGGGTCGCGGTCGGCGATCCCGCACAGATCCTACCGCCGGACCAGCATGAGGAGATCTGGGCGGTCCAGAAGCCTCTCGATTTTCCCAAGACCGTGTTCGGGGTCGACCGCCCGCCCGCCGGCCAGACCATCATGCCGACGGTCATGCCGCGCTACTGCCGGGCGCTGGCGCGGCACCGCGACGACGTGGCGGTCGACGGCTGACATCCGTCCCGGCCCGCCGGCCCGTGAACGAAGTTGCAACCAGCTTCGCCGTACAAGACAACAGGATATCCTGGATCGACGAGGCCGGCCGGACCGCCCATACCGAGATGCGCCCTGTAATCGACCATCCCTCGCCCAACCATGACACGCGCACCGACGATACGCCGGTGGACATGCTCGTGCTGCATTACACCGGCATGCAAACCGGTGAGGCGGCGCTGGAGAGGATGTGCGATGCGGCAGCGAAGGTCAGCGCCCATTACATGATCGAAGAGGACGGCCGCATCTTCCGCCTTGTCCCGGAGGAGCGCCGTGCCTGGCATGCGGGCGTCGCCGCGTGGCGCGGGCACCGCGACATCAACGCGCGCTCGATCGGCATCGAGCTGGTCAACCCCGGCCATGAATTCGGCTACCGCGGCTTCCCTCCCGCGCAGATGAGTGCGCTGGCCGAGCTGGCGCACACGATCCTCACGCGCCATCCGATCGCGCCGCGCAACGTCGTTGGCCATTCCGACGTCGCGCCGGCGCGCAAGACCGATCCCGGTGAGCTCTTCACGTGGCAGACGCTCGCCCGCCAGGGCATCGGCCTGTGGCCCGACCACAAGCCGCACAGGCCGGCGACGCACGAGCCGGACATGGCGCACGCCCAGCGCCAGCTCGGGGTGTATGGCTATGCGATCGATGTCAGCGGAATCGCCGACGCGGCGACGGCGCAGGTGATTACCGCATTCCAGCGCCATTTCCGCCCCGCCTGCCTGGACGGCTTGCTCGACGGAGAGACCGCGATGCTGATCGACGCCGTGGCCGCCGCATGCGGGAAGTCGGCGTAGCCGAAAGGCCACTGTGAACTAAGCCACAGCGGTGGGAAACTCCCGGGTCTAAGCATGGGCCGCGCGGCTGGCGCAGTCGCATCCTGGCCTGCCGCGCCTTCGCCGTTTCGAATCGGGAGGGCACCATGAATCCCTTGAAATCGCTGACATCGTCCCGCGTGGCGACCAGCGCCGTGACGCTTGGCTGCGTCGGCCTGCTGTCGTCCATCGCCTTCTCCGCCGGCGACCGCGTCTATACGGGCGCCGCGTCCGCCGTTCCGGCCACGGACGGGTTCGCCTATCCGGCTGCGGCCATCTGCCGTGCGCCGAACGTCCCCGGCCACATGCTCCGGCTCGCGCAGACCGAAGTGTCGCCAATGGTCCGCCAGGCGCCAAACGATCCGGCTGCGGCATTCGAGAACGCCGATCCGCCGCTATGGGACAACCTCGGCACCATCGGCTACAAGATCACGACCACGAATTCCGAGGCGCAGAGATACTTCGACCAGGGTCTGCGCCTGGCCTACGGCTTCAACCATGCCGAGGCGCGACGCGCTTTCCGCAAGGCGCAGAAGCTCGACCCGGAATGCGCCATGTGCAACTGGGGCGAAGCGCTCGTGCTCGGCCCCCATGTGAACATGGTCATGGTCGAGGAGTCGGTTGCGCCGGCCTGGGCGGCCCTGACGCGGGCGAAGGCGCTGGCCAGCCGTGCGACCCCGCGCGAGCAGGCGCTGATCGTCGCGCTGTCCGAGCGCTACACCGACAACCCCAAGGCGGACCGCGCGCCGTTCGACAAGGCCTATGCCGATGCGATGGGCCGCGCTGCCGCTGCCTTCCCGGACGATCTCGAGATCGCGACGCTCTATGCCGAATCGCTCATGGACCTCAGCCCGTGGGACTACTGGAAGCCCGGCGGCGTCGAGCCCAACCCGCAGAGCGTGAACATCGTGCCGACCCTGGAGCGCGTCCTGGCCAAGGACCCGGACCACGCCGGCGCCATCCACCTCTATATCCACGCGGTCGAGGCGTCCGACCGTCCGGAGCGTGCAGAGGCTTACGCCGACCGGCTCGTCGGCAAGATGCCGGGTGCCGGCCACATGGTCCACATGCCGAGTCACATCTACTACCGCGTCGGCCGCTACAAGGACGCGCTCGAGACCAACATCCAGGCGGTGGCGGTCGACGAGCAGTACCTGAAGGAGACCGGCGCGCCGCCGGGCGTCTACCGGCTCGGCTACTATCCGCACAACGTCCACTTCGTGCTGGCGACGGCGCAGATGTCGGGCAACGGCCCGACCGTGATCGCCGCCGCCGAGAAGCTGCAAACGCTGATTCCCGAAGCGGCGGCGAAGGTCGTCGCCTTCGTGCAGCCGATCAGGTCGGCGACCTACTTCGCGCATGCGCAGTTCAGCGCGCCGGCAACGGTGATGGCGCTGCCCGCGCCGGATGACGGGCTCCCCTTCGTCAAGGCGATGTGGCACTACGCGCGCGGCATCGCATCCGTCGCACAGGGCAATCTCGACGCGGCGAAAGCGGAAGCGGACGCGATCGCGACCATCGACCGCACGGCGGACCTCTCGCTATTGACGGCGGCCGGCATTCCCGCCGGAGACGTCCTGAAGATCGCGCAGCATGTCGTGCAGGGACGCATCGCCCAGGCCCGCGGCGACTACAACGAAGCCGTGGCGCAGTTCGAGAAGGCGGCGGCGCTGCAGGACGGTATGTCCTATATGGAGCCGCCCTTCTGGTACTACCCCGTGCGTCAGTCGCTCGGCGCAGCACTGATCCAGGCGAAGCGCTACGACGACGCTGCGGAGCAATTCCGGCGGAGCCTGCAGCGCGCGCCCAACAATGCATGGTCCTATTACGGCCTGGTCGAGCTGCACAAGGCGCGCAACGACTCTATGGCGCTGAATGCGGCGGAGGACCAGCTCAACCGGACCTGGCTGGGCGACCGGCAGTTGCTGAAGCTCTCGAACCTGTAGCGACGGCAGCGCCGCCTACTGGTTCTGGAACTCCTGCATGCGCTTCTGATCGGCGATGGTGATGTAGCCGCGTTCGAAGCGCAGCACGCCCTGGCGCGACCAGGTCTGGAGCTGCTTGTTGACGGCCTCGCGGGTGACGCCGAGCATCTGTGCAAGCTCGGTCTGCGACAGCTTCACGTCGATCGTCACTTCGGCGTGGTCGTGGCGGCCGTGCGCGACCGACAGCGCGCACAGCTTTCGTGCGAGCCGCGCACCAAGATTGAGGAAGGCGTGCTCGCCCAGCCGTTCCGTATTCTCGCGCAGCCGCTCGCATAGAAGCTCGATGACATGGCGCGCGAGCCGGCCCTCGCGCTCGAGCAGCGCCATGAACTGTCCGCGGTCGATGACGAGCAGCGTTGAATCCTCGGCCGCGTAGGCATCGGCGGTGCGCGGCAGGCCGTCGAGCAGCGCGATCTCGCCGAAGATGTCGCCCGGCTCCATCAGGCCGAGGGTCAGCTCCTTGCCGCTTTCGCCGGCGATGCAGATGCGGATCAGCCCATCGACGACGCCATAGAGCGCATCGCCTTCGTCGCCTTGCTGGAACAGCATCGCGCCCTTCCGCAGGCGCCGCGTCCGGCTGAGCTGCACCACGTCCCGCAGAAGGTCGGTTTCGATGCCGCCGAAGATGACGCTGCTGCGGATCAGCTTTTCCTTCATGGCGGCGGACAGCTCGCCGGTGCTTGCCGGCGCCTCCGTCGATGCGCCCTCTGCCTGCCTTGCCATCGGTCCCACCCGCCGTTCAACGACGCGACGCGCCGACCCTAGGCTGTGAAAGCGTTCACAGCATGGAGTCGGCTACGTCCCTAGAAAGGGCCTTCGGTACGCCTGAAGGAAGGTCCAATGGCAGTCTACGACATCCGGCCCGCACAACCGAGCGACATTAATGGGATCCTCGGCTTCCAGCGGGCCGCCATCGCCGGCGTCCCGAAATGTTTCTATGCGGATCCGGCCAAAGAGGCATGGCTGCGGACGCCCGTCCACGGGCTGAACGACCTGCTCGCCGGGGGACGCTATTTCGTCGCGACGGCTGCCGGAGCCTTGATCGCCGGCGCGGGATGGGAGCCGTGCGACCACGCGCCGGGTGCCGCTGCCCTGCGCGGCGTCTTCGTCCATCCAGGGCACAAGGGCGGCGGCGTCGGCCGGCGCGTCGTGTCGGTCGCAGAGGATGCCGCCGCCACCATGGGGCATACCCGATTCTTCGTTCCGGCATCGCTGAATGCGACCGGCTTCTACGAACGGCTGGGCTACCTTAAGGAAGGCAACGCCGAAATCACCCTGAACGGGTCCCGCCTCATCTACTGTAGAATGTGGAAGCACGTGGCATAGCCCCGGACGACCCACAAGAATTGCGGAGGCTTACATGCGCATGTTTGGCGGAGCGCTGCTGGCAGCGGCGGCGGCTTGCATGGTCGGCGGCCTGTCGATGCCGGCGTCGGCGCAGGATCGCACCGCCTGCATCGCCTCGCGCGTCATTGGCGAGGCGTCGATCCAGCGCGCGGCGAACACCATGCCGGCGCGGCCGGGCATGCCCCTGGCACAGGGGGACGAACTCACCACCGGCGCCGGCGGGCGGGTCGAGGTGCTATGCCCTGACGGCTCGACCCTCGTCGTCGGCGATCGCACACGCGTGCGCCTGTCGATCTTCATTTCCGGCAACGCGCAGCCGCGCAGCGCGGTCCTCGAACTGCTCGAGGGTATCCTGCGTACGGTGCTGCCCTCGGGCCATGCCTGGGAGCGGTTCGACATCGTGACGCGGACCGCTGTCGCGTCGGTGCGCTCGACGATCTGGTTTGTCGACGCGAAGCCCGACACCACGGGCGTGTTCGTCGAGGAAGGCGGTGTGCTCGTGTCGAGCCGCGCGACGCAGGCGCAGATCTTCGTGCCGGCCGGCCTCGGAACCGATGTCGACCGGACCGCCACCAGCCTGCAGACGCGGAGCTGGGGGCAGCCGCGGCTCGACGACGTCCGGGCGCGAACGCGTATGCCATAGCGTGCCCCATGGATGCGTTGCGCGGCACATTGGCCTCGCGCTGGTGGCGAGCGGTTATCGCGGCGCTGCTGACGGTGCTGGTCGTCGTCACCTACGTGATCGGCCGCGACGCGCCTTTGATCAACGCGGTCGAGGGCACGGCGCTGACCTGGCGGTTCCTGCTGCGCGGCCCCGTAGCGCCGCCCGGCAATGTCGCGATCGTGGCGATCGACGACAAGACGGTGACGCAACTGAAGCGCTGGCCGCTGCCGCGCCGCACGATCGCCGCCTCGATCGACAAGCTGGCCGAGCACGGCGTCACCGCGATCGGCGTCGACCTGATGTTCCTCGAGCGCGAGCAGCCTTCCGACGGGATCAGCCTCAGCGGCGGCGACCTTGCCCTGCGCGACGCACTGAAAGCGACGCCCGACACGGTCATCTCCATAGCCTTCACGTTCGGGCCGAGCAGTCCGCTGGCCGCCGATCAAGCCGCGGCGCTGCGCAATGCATCGTATCGGGTCGTCCACCATTCCGCGTCGCATCCGGCGCGCGGATTCCTGCGCGCCGCTGATGCGCTGATGCCGATCGACCCGTTCCGCGACATCGCCGGCCTGGGTCATGTCAACGTCCCGGTTGATCACGACGGCGCGCTGCGCCACCTCTATCCGGCGATCGCCATCGACGACCTTTATCTGCCGGCGCTGCCCGTGGAGGTCGCGCGCCGCTTCATGCGCCTGCGGCCCGACGACGTAGCCCTGCTGATGGGGCGCGGCCTGGATTTGGGCGAGCGGCTCATCGCGACGGATCCGGCGCTGCGGCTGCCGATCAACTATTACGGCCCCGCGGCGACGGTCGAGACCTTCTCCATGCTCGACCTGCTGGAGAATCGTATTCCGTCGGGCCGCCTGACCGGGCGCGCAGTGCTGATCGGTGCAACAGCCGTCGGAGTCGGCGACACGTTTGCCTCGCCGTACAGCCGTGCGCTGCCGGGTGTCGAAGTGCTCGCGACCGCCGTCGCCAACCTCGTCAACGGCCAGACGATCGACCACAGCACGCGCGCGATGGTCTGGGACATCGTCGCGATCGTCGCCCTGGGCCTCATCGCCTACCTGCTGGCGCACCTGCCGATGCCGACGTTCGCTTTCGCCGGATGCATCGTGCTTCTGGTCGCCTGGTTCATCGCCGGGCAGTTCGCATTCAGCCAGGGCCACCTGTGGCTGAGCGTCGTCTTTCCGACATTGGCGATCCTCGCGAATGCGGGCGTCGTCGCCGGTAGCCGGTTTGCGGTCGAGCGCCGCATGCGTCGCGACGTCGAGCGCCAGCGCAGCAACCTCGCGCGCTATCACTCGCCGCTCGTCGCCGACATGCTGGCCCAGGAAGGTGCGCGCGACATGCACGAGCGCGAGCAGCACGCCGCCATCCTGTTCGTCGATCTGGCCGGCTTCACGCGCCGCAGCGAACACATGACACCGGCCGAAACCGCGCAGTTCCTGCGCAACTTCCACTATCGCGTGGAACGCGCGGTGCTGGCGCAGGGCGGCGTGCTCGAGCAGTTCACCGGCGACGGCGCGATGGTGATCTTCGGGCTGCCCTCACCCGATACCAACGACGCGGCCGCCGCACTCGCCTGCGCGCGGTCGCTCGCCGCCGACATCACGGCCTGGAGCCGGGACCTGACCGAATCCGGGGACGATCCGATGCGCGTCGGCATCGGCGTGCATTACGGACCCGTCGTCATCGCGCGCGTCGGCGGCCACAAGCAAATCCACCTCACCGCCACCGGCGATACGGTGAATGTCGCGAGCCGGCTGGAATCCCTGACGCGCGCGTTCAATGCGACCATCATCGTCTCCGAAGCGCTCGTGCGCGCCGTGCGTGCGGTCGGGCGCGTCGACCTGCTGGCGGATTTCGAGGCGCTCGCGCCGCAGGCGATCCGCGGCCGCGACGAGAAGATCGGCATCTGGATGATGCGCGCTAACCATGGCGCGCCGATCGGGGCGCAGAAGAAGTAGCGGCATGCTTCCGCAGCGCCCGTGGTGTCGGCGGTGCTTACAAATTTCGGAAAAATTTACGATTGTTGACGGCGCCGCGCGCGCAAGCCTTTGATTCGCCGTCGCAAGCCATTAGGCACCCGGTTTGCATTTAAACTTTCGGGCGGAAATTGCAGCGATGCAACTCGCGACCCGGCACTATCGTTAACTTGCACAGACCATATGCCCATGCCCGCCATGACCGAAACCCGGCTCCTCGGAAACTCTGAAATCTGGCGCGCAGCCCGGGCCCTGATCATTCAGCACGGGCAAGATGCCCCGACCCGCGCCGCGCGCCTCGCGGACGAGATGAAGAGCGCCGGCGATACCGATGGATTCCGGGCCTGGATCCGCGTGATGCAGGCTGCGAGTGAGATGCTGCGCAAGGAGCGCGAGCCCGGCGAGCTGGTCCACTGAGCCCGCATTGACGACGGGCCGACGGCAGCCTAACTAGTCCCTCGCCAGACGGCCGGATGACCGCGGCGCCTCCCCTCGCGGGAGGGGTCGAGGAAAGTCCGGGCTCCACGGAAACGAGGGTGCCGGGTAACGCCCGGCGGGGGCAACCCCAGGGACAGTGCAACAGAAAGCAAACCGCCGAGCGGGCAACCGCAGGTAAGGGTGAAAGGGTGCGGTAAGAGCGCACCGCGGCCCCGGTAACGGGGCTGGCATGGCAAACCCCACCCGGAGCAAGACCAAATAGGGGCGGCACGTCCGGCTTTGCCGGACAGGCGGGTTTTCGCGCCGCCGCCCGGGTCGGTCGCGCGAGGCGCCTGGCGACAGGCGTCCCAGAGGAATGGTCATCGCCGCCCGGCGACGGGCGGGCACAGAACCCGGCTTACAGGCCGTCTGGCATTTACCGCCGTAGGGGGTAACCCCTAAGGACATCGAGAAGTTTTGGCTGCCGGCTACCGCCCGACGGAACATTCGTCGAACGCGGCCCGGTTCTGCGTGGGGAGTCAATACGGTTGCGTCGGCGACAAAGGCACGCTCACTCGTTGTGGATAAAGCAAGACTGGTTAACGGCTGTTAACTCGCGGCACTACCACGATTTTTTGCGATTTCCCGTTGACGCCCATATATGCCCATGATATCCCATCATATCCCACAGACACGCTGTGCCGTGTGCGCGCCCACTGGGGGATGCTGCATCAGGGTGATTTACATGCAGCTTCATGGGCTTAGCACTTACGTGGAGGCCGTGGCACGCGGGGGATGGGATGAAATCTTTCCTATCCAGTCACACGTTCAAGGTTGACCGGAAGGGGCGTATCTCCGTTCCGGCCGATTACCGCGTCACGTTGGCCGAGCAGAATTCCGACGGCTTCCTGGCCTTCCCGTCGCTGACCGACGCTGCCATCCGCGCCTGCGCCAGCACCGCCCTCGACCGCATCACGGCCCAGACCGATCCGGGCTCCGTTTTCGCACCGACCCCGCTGTCGCATGCGCTGATCTCGGTGCCGGACATCGTCCGGCTCAATTTCGACGCCGAGGGCCGCGTGCTGCTGCCGCGCGAGCTGACGGAGCACGCCGGCATCACCGATTCGGCGACCTTCGCCGGCCGCCTGCACTACTTCGAGATCTGGCAGCCCGAGCGCTTCCGCGCCCACCAGGCGGAGCTGCGCGAGAGGCTGCGCGCCAATGGCGGCGGCATGCCGCCGGGCGCGTGAGGACGACATGACCAATCCATCCGCCACCGCCGAGAAGCATATCCCCGTCCTGCTGGCGGAAGTGCTTGCGGCGCTTGGGCCGCGCGACGGCGCCGTCTATGTAGATGGCACCTTCGGTGGCGGCGGCTATTCGGATGCGCTGCTGACGGCGGCGCGCTGCCGGGTCTGCGGCATCGACCGCGATCCGCGCGCGATCGAGGCCGGCGCGGCGCTGGTGGCGAAGCATTCCGGCAGACTTGAGCTTTTCAGCGGCCGTTTCGGCGACATGGAACGACTGCTGACCGCGCGCGGGGTGACGCAGATTGACGGCGTCGCACTCGATATCGGCGTCTCCTCCCCGCAGATAGACGAGCCCGCGCGCGGTTTTTCGTTCCGGTTCGACGGCCCGCTGGACATGCGCATGGGTGGCGACGGCCCGACCGCGGCCGAGATCGTCAACTCCACGGATGAAGCGACGCTCGCCGACATCATCGAGAATTACGGCGAGGAGCGCTTCGCGCGCCGGATCGCCCGCGCGATCGTCGCGGCGCGGGTCGAGCAACCGATCACCCGCACGCTGCAGCTCGCCGAAATCGTGCGTAAAGTCGTGCGCCGGAGCCCCGACGGCATCGACCCGGCGACGCGCACGTTCCAGGCGCTGCGGATCTACGTCAACGACGAGATCGGGGAGCTGCGCCGCGGCCTCGCCGCCGCCGAACGCCTGCTCGCCCCCGGCGGCCGCCTCGCCGTCGTCTCGTTCCATTCGCTCGAGGATCGTGAAGTGAAGGCGTTTCTCCGGACCCGCAGCGGCGCCGAAGGCGGCGTCTCCCGCCACATGCCGACGACGGGGCGCACACGCCCGCCGAGCTTCGCCATGCTGACGCGCCGTGCCGTTCGCCCCGGCGAAGCCGAGATGGCCCGCAACCCGCGCGCACGGTCGGCGCGGCTGCGTGCCGCCGAGCGCACCGCGGCCCCCGCCTGGGCGGAGGCCGCATGATCCGCCCCACTACCCTGCTCTGGGTCGGTCTCGCCGGCGCCGTCGGGTTCGGGCTGTTCCAGCTCAAGCACGAGGTCCAGGAGCTGGAAGACGAGATGTTCCGGCTGAACCGCGCCGTGATCGCCGAGCAGCAGGCGATCCACGTCCTGAAGGCGGAATGGAGCTACATCAACCAGCCCGAGCGGCTGCAAGCGCTCGCGGCGCGCCACCTCGACCTGCGCCCGATGAAGCCCGAGCAGTTCGGTGAGCTCGCGGAGCTGCCGGTGCGCGGCGCCGAACCGGTCATGCCGGCGATCGCGCCCGCAAAACCGCCGCAATCGGTCAAGAAAGTCACGCCCGCGCAGACGGTTCGTCCGCCCGCGCCGCGTCCGGCAACCATTCCCGTAACACCGGTGCTGACCACGACCAGCCCGATCCAGGAGCGACGCTGATGGCGACGCGCCTAGGCGATCTCGTCCGCCACCTGCCGGCACGGCTGCGGATCGAGGGCGCCGCCAAGCAGAGCATCGAAACGGCGCGGCATCGCCTCGTCATCGCGGGCGCCCTGTTCGCCCTTGCCTTCGTCATCGTGGCGCTGCGGCTGGTCGACGTGACCGTCCTGAAGGAGGTCCATGAGCCGCGCGCGGCGCGCATGCCCGCGACCGAGCTGCAGATGGAGCGCGCGGACATCGTCGACCGCAACGGCGTGCTGCTGGCCACATCGCTCGCGACCGGCTCGCTCTATGCCAATCCGAAGCTGATCCTCGATCCGGCCGAGGCGGCGGGGAAGCTCGCGCGCGTCCTGCCCGGGATCAACGAGAAGGAGGTGGCCGCGAGGCTCGCCTCCGATCGCAGCTTCGTCTGGCTGCGCCGCAACCTGACGCCGCGCGAGCAGTACGCGGTCAACCGCCTCGGCATCCCCGGCCTGTTCTTCCAGCGCGAGGAGCGCCGCGTCTACCCGCACGGCCAGCTCGCCTCGCACATCGTCGGCTTCACCGACATCGACACGCGCGGCCTCGCCGGCGTGGAGCAGTATTTCGACGACCGCCTGAAGCAGTCGGCGGACCCGCTCCGCCTGTCCATCGACATCCGCATCCAACATCTGGTGCGCGAGGAACTCGCCGCGGCGGTCGAGGAATTCCGCGCGATCGGCGGCGCCGCGATGGTCCTGGACATCAAGACCGGCGAGATGCTGGCGATGGTGTCGCTGCCGGATTTCGATTCGAACGCGCCGGCGCAATACGAGCCCGAGACGCGCTTCAACCGCAACACGCTCGGCGTCTACGAACCCGGCTCGACCTTCAAGATCTTCAACACGGCGATGGCGCTGGATTACGGCACCACGACGATGGCCGGCGGCTACGACGCCACCAAGCCGATCCAGATCTCGCGCTTCACCATCAGCGACTACAAAGGCCAGAAGCGCTGGCTGTCGATCCCCGAGATCTTCATGTATTCGTCCAACATCGGCTCCGTCCGCATGGCGATCGATGTCGGGCGCGACCGCCAGCGCGAGTTCCTCGGCCGGTTCGGCTTCCTGAAGACGCCATCGATCGAGCTACCCGAGGTCGGCGGCCCTCTTGTCCCGGCGCCGTGGCGCGAGATCAACACCATGACGATCTCGTTCGGACATGGCGTGTCGGTGACGCCGCTGCAGCTCGTCTCCGGCACCGCGGCGATCGTGAACGGCGGCATCATGCGCCCCGTGACGCTGGTTCGGCGCGACGAAAATGTGCCGCCGCAGGGCACGCGCGTCATTTCCGCCCGGACATCGGACCAGATGCGCCGGCTGATGCGCCTGGTCGTCGAAAAGGGCACGGCGAAGAGCTCCAACGTCCCCGGCTATGTCGTCGGTGGCAAGACCGGGACGGCCGAGAAGATCGTGAACGGCCGCTACAAGCGCGATGCGCGCATCTCGTCCTTCGTCGGCGCCTTCCCGATGAACGCGCCGCGCTTCGTCGTCTACGCGATGCTCGACGAGCCCAAGGGCAACAAGTCGACGCACGGCTATGCGACCGCGGGCTGGGTCGTGGCGCCCGCCGTGGGCCGCATCGTCACGCGCGTCGCGGGCCTGCACGGCATCGCGCCGATCGACGACGCGGAGCCGGCGCTGCAGGAGCAGATGTTCATCAACGTGGCGGTGCGATGAACGCCGGTCGTCGCTAACCAGAACACAAGGCAAGGACGTGCGCGTGCGAAACCTGATCCAAGCCGACCCGACGGTCCGGGAGTCCGCTCCGGCGGACGACCCGGACATCGTCGGCCTCACGGCGGATTCGCGCGCGGTGAAGAACGGCTTCCTCTTCGCCGCCCTGCCCGGCTCGCGCGTGCACGGCAACAGCTTCGTCCCCGACGCCGTCAAACGCGGCGCCGTGGCGGTCCTCGGCGAAGCGGGGCTGACGACGCCGGGGAAGATCAAGCGGCTGGAGAGCGCGAACCCGCGCCGCAGCCTGGCGCTGCTGGCCGCCCGCTTCTATGGCCGCCAGCCGAAGACGATCGCCGCCATCACGGGCACCAACGGCAAGACCTCGGTCGCCGCGTTCACGCGCCAGCTCTGGATGCAGCTCGGCCTCCCCGCCGCGAGCCTCGGCACGCTCGGCCTGGTCGCCCCGCACATGACGCGCGCCGGCGCGCTGACCACCGCGGACCCGGTCGCGCTGCACAAGGATCTTGCCGACCTCGCCAGCGCCGGCGTCGAGCACGTCGCGATGGAAGCGTCGAGCCACGGCCTCGACCAGTACCGCCTCGACGGCGTGCAGGTGGCGGCGGCGGCGTTCACCAACCTGACGCGCGACCATCTCGACTATCACGGCGACATGGCTGCCTACGCCGCGGCCAAGCAGCGCCTGTTCGCCGAGGTGATGCCCTCTGGCGGTGTCGCGGTGCTGAACGCCGACGTTCCGGAGTTCGAGGGTCTCGCCGCGCTGGCGCGCAAGCGCGGGCACCGCGTCATCTCCTACGGACGCAAGGGCATCGAGCTCCGCCTCGACCGGAGCGAGCCCATGGCCGACGGCCAGCGCCTCGCCCTCACGGTCGAATCGCGCCCGGTCACGATCAAGCTCCCGCTCGTCGCGGGTTTCCAGGCGATGAATGCGCTGGCTGCCCTTGGCCTCGTCATCGGTTGCGGCGCCGACGCGCAGGCCGCCACCGACGCGCTGACCCGGCTGGACGGCGTCCCCGGACGCATGCAGCGCGCGGCAGTGCGCGACAACGGCGCAGCGGTCTATGTCGACTACGCGCACACGCCCGATGCGATCGAGACGGTGCTGTCGGCGCTGCGCCCGCATGCCCAGCGCCAGCTCGTCGTGCTGTTCGGCTGCGGCGGCGACCGCGATCCGGGCAAGCGCCCGATGATGGGCGCCATCGCCCAGAAGCTCGCCGACCGCGTCATCGTCACCGACGACAACCCGCGCAGCGAAGACCCTGCGAAGATTCGCCGGCAGATCCTGGCCGCGTGCACCAAGGCGACCGAGATCGGGTCGCGCCGCGACGCCATCTTCCAGGCCGTCGCCGGACTGAATGCCGGCGATGTGCTCGTCCTTGCCGGTAAGGGCCACGAGCGCGGCCAGATCGTCGGCAGCGTCGTACACCCGTTCGACGATGCCGAGGTTGCGCGCGAGGCCGTCGCCGCCGCGGACGGGAGGCTCGCATGAAGCCGCTGTGGACGTCGGCCGAGGTTTCGGCGGCGCTCGGCGTCCCCGCTCCCGGCGGCTGGCAGGCCACCGGCGTGTCGATCGATACCCGCACGCTCGAGCCGGGCGACCTCTTCGTCGCCCTGAAAGGACCCAAGCATGACGGACACGACCACGTTGCCGCTGCACTTGCAGCTGGCGCTGCTGCCGCATTGGTGGACCGCGCTCCCGCGGGCGCCGCACCGGACGCACCGCTCGTGGTGGTCGGTGAATCGCTGGCGGCCCTCGAGAAGCTCGGTCGCGCGTCACGCACGCGCAACGCATCGGCCCGCGTCGTCGCCGTCACCGGCAGCGTCGGCAAGACCGGAACAAAGGAAGCGCTGAAGCTCGCCTTCGAGAGCCTGGGCGTCACCCATGCCAGCGCCGGCAGCTACAACAACCATATCGGCGTGCCCCTGACGCTTGCGCGCATGCCGGCCGCCGCCGCCTTCGGCGTGTTCGAGATCGGCATGAACCATGCCGGAGAGATCACGCCGCTGGTCCAGATGGTCCGGCCGCATGTCGCGATCATCACGACGGTCGAAGGCGTCCATATCGAGAATTTCCCGGACGGCATCGATGGCGTTGCCGCCGCGAAGGCGGAGATGTTCGACGGCCTCGCGGGCGGCGTCGCCGTCCTGAACCGCGACAACCGGTTCTTCGACTTCCTCGCCGCACGCGCCAGGGAAAAGGGCGCCAAGCGCATTTTCGCCTTCGGCGAGCATCCGTCGTCCGACGCGCGGCTGATCGAAATGCGGCTGGAGCCGACCTGGTCGCTGGTTTCCGCGATGGTCGATGGCCGCGCCGTCAGCTACCGCATCGGCGCGCCGGGCCGCCACTGGGTCTTCAACAGCTTGGCCGTTCTCGGTGCCGTATCGGCTACGGGCGCCGACATTGGCCCCGCCGCGGCGGCGCTGGCGCAGCTCAGCGCGCCGAAGGGCCGCGGCCGGCGCCACCGTGTCGGCCGCAATGGCAACAGCTTCGAGTTGATCGACGACAGCTACAACGCCAGCCCGGTTTCGATGCGCGCTTCGTTCCAGGTGCTGGCGGCGGCGCAGCCGGGCGCCGGCGGCCGTCGTATTGCCGTGCTTGGCGACATGCTCGAGCTTGGCCCCGACTCGCCGCGCCTGCATGCCGACCTTGCGGATGCGCTGATTGCAGCCGGTGTTGACCAAGTCTTTACCTGCGGCCAGTACATGGCACGCCTTCATGACGCGCTGCCCGCGAACGTGCGTGCCGCTCATGCGGCGAACTCCGAACAGCTCGTGCCGATGGTTCGCGCGGCGGTCCGCGCCGGCGACGTCATCGTCGTCAAAGGCTCTCTGGGTAGCCGAATGGGTCGCATCGTCGACGCCCTTCTGGCCGGTGCCGCCAATGGCAACAACGGACAGGGTGGCGCGCATGGTCGCGCAGCCAACGGCTAGGAGACGGCCAACCGCATGCTTTTCAACCTGCTCGTACCGTTCGCCGACCAGTTCACGCCGTTCAATGTCTTCCGCTACCTCACCTTCCGGTCCGGCGGCGCGATCATCACCGCGCTGTTCCTGAGCTTCGCGATCGGCCGCCCGATCATCTCCTGGCTGCGCAGCAAGCAGCCCAACGCCCAGGTCCGCGAGGACACGCCCGAGCGGCACGCCCTGACCAAGAAGGGCACGCCGACCATGGGCGGCGTCATCGTCCTGATCGCGATGCTGGTCTCGACCCTGCTCTGGGGCGACCTGACCAACCGCTATGTCTGGACGACCATCCTCGTCTGCGTCGGCTTCGGCGCTGTCGGCTTCGTCGACGACTACCTCAAGCTCACCAAGCGCGGCGGCATGTCGGGGCGCATGAAGCTGCTGGTACAGGGCCTGGTCGCCTTCACCGCCGCGATCGCGATCACATCCATCACACGCGAGCCGCTGTCGACCTCGCTGGCCGTCCCGTTCTTTAAGTCGGTCCTGATCGACCTGGGCTGGATGTTCATCCCGTTCGCGATGTTTGTGATGGTGGGTGCCTCCAACGCGGTCAACCTGACGGACGGGCTGGACGGACTCGCGATCGTGCCGGTGATGATCGCCGCGAGCTGCTTTGCGCTGTTCGCCTATTTCACCGGCAACGTCGTCTTTGCCAACTACCTGCTGATCCACCACGTGCCCGGAACCGGCGAGCTTGCGGTGCTCTGCGCGGCCCTGGTCGGGGCCGGCATCGGCTTCCTGTGGTTCAACGCGCCGCCGGCCATGGTGTTCATGGGCGATACGGGCTCGCTCTCCATGGGCGGCACGCTCGGCGCCATCAGCGTCATCACCAAGAACGAGATCGTGCTGGCGATCGTCGGCGGACTGTTCGTCCTCGAGGCGGCCTCGGTCATCGTCCAGGTCGTCTCGTTCAAGCTGACCGGCAAACGCGTCTTCCGCATGGCCCCGCTGCACCACCATTTCGAAAAGAAAGGGTGGCAGGAGCCGACC